>ERZ795054.269-NODE-269-length-79316-cov-24.600560_pt1 | contig 79316 bp, 70 predicted proteins | sample MGYA00375138_ERZ795054 | MGnify/ENA primary metagenome ERZ795054 (study PRJEB30183, sample SAMN05720215) | anaerobic digester metagenome | isolation source: active sludge of municipal wastewater-treating anaerobic digesters | place: USA | collected 2014-12-23 ... | reverse complement strand
AACAAAGACACTAAAATAAAAAGAAAGGTTTATGGTTAAGATTTCTACAAAAAAAATAAAGCAAAGCGACGAGAAGCAGGAGCAGACTGGAAAAATTCTGCAAAAGATGCGCGAGCAATCGGAGGAAGAGCTGGCAGCGCAGATGGCAGCTATGGCCAACATGGAATATGTTGATCTTAATATTTTTCCGGTAAGTTCGGACGATATGCGCTTGATAAGCGAGGAGGATTCTAAAAAATATGAAATGGCAGTTTTTCAAAAAAATGGCAAAGAATTACGGATAGGGGTTATCAATCCGAGCAATAAAGAAACATTGGAACACATTGAAAAAATCAAAAAGGAAGAGGGGTGGATAGTTCATCTGTATGTGATCTCAACCGCTTCTTTGAAAAAAGTCTGGAAAAGATATGAGGATGTTCCTTTTTTGGAAAGTCTGGAATCAATGCAAATAAAACTGAGTGGTGAGGATCTGGAAGAATTTGAAAAAGAATTCGGCGAACTTTTGAATCTTAAAAATCGTATCCGGGAAATCCCCACAACAGAAATTATTTCCATTATTATGGCTGGAGCAGTGAAAATGAAAGCTAGTGATGTTCACTTTGAACCACAGGAAGGAACAGCGCGCATGCGTTTTCGCATCGATGGCGAACTGCAAGATATCGGTGTTTTTCCGGACCAATCTTATCGCAGCATTCTGTCTCGCATTAAAATGATGGGAAAATTGAAAATTAATGTTCGCGATTCTGCTCAAGACGGCCATTTTGCAGTTGATATGGAAAATGGAAAAATAAACGTGCGCGTTAACATTATTCCCGGCAATCATGGAGAATCAATTGTTATGCGTCTTTTGAATCAAGCTGACATTATGCTTTCAATGGAGGATTTGGGACTGCAGGGTTTGGCCTACGAACGAGTAAAAAAAGAAACTGAAAAACCCCATGGCATGATTCTGACAACCGGACCAACCGGATCAGGCAAAACCACCACGCTTTATGCTCTTATTAATAAACTGAATACGCCAGGGGTGAAAATAATTACCATTGAAGATCCTATTGAATACGAAGTGAAAAATATTTCACAGACACAGGTTGAAAAAGACCGCGGCTATACTTTTGCTGAAGGTCTTCGGGCGATTGTGCGCCAAGATCCCGATGTTGTTTTGGTGGGTGAAATACGCGATGATGAAACAGCCGACATTTCCGTGAATGCGGCTCTTACTGGCCACTTGGTGCTTTCAACACTACATACTAACAATGCTTCAGCTTCAATTCCCAGATTGATAGAGTTAGGAGTCAAATCAAACCTTATCGCACCCTCCGTCAATGCTTTCATTGCACAGCGACTGGTGCGAAAACTTTGTCCGCATTGCCGAGAAGAATATGTGCCAGCCAAGGAAACAATCAATTCAATTAAAAAAATCCTTTCTATTATTTCGCCGAAAGCTAAACTGGAAATTCCGAAAACAGTTGAAAAGCTTTATCGTCCGGTTGGTTGTAGCAAGTGCCATAGTATTGGTTTCAAGGGTCGTATCGGAATTTTTGAAGTTTTAACAATCACGGAGTCTGTTGAAAAGCTTATTATAGAAATGGGCAGTGAAAGAGAAATCACTCAGGCGGCCATGGAAGACGGAATGATTATGATGGCGCAAGACGGAATTCTTAAAGCTATTGGAGGTTTGACTTCAATGGAGGAAGTTTGGAGCGCGACCGGACAAACAGATTTTTTGGAAGATATTTACGCAAAATTAATGGACCAATCTCTTTCGCGGGCTGTGGAGATTTCTGAAGAAGAGCTTAATGTGGTTTCCGAAAATATGGCATCGATTGAATCTTTGGGCAAATTTCTTCAAAATTCCAATCAGCGGGAAGTCGGGAAATATATGCTAGGCAGTGGTTTGCTTTTGAATGTTGGCGATATTCATATTGAACCGGAAGAAAAATTTGTGAAGATTCGTTACCGCATGGACGGGATTTTGCAAACAGTTGCGGAAATTCCAATCAACGAATATCCAAGCCTTTTGGGTAATATAAAATTATTAAGCGGGTTTGCTTCGGATGTGCGAGGGGGGGTCTTGGACAGTCGCTTTACGATAGCTCTGGAAAAACCGTATAAAAACATAACCGAAACAAAAGTGGATGTCCGCGTGTCTGTAATTTTGGGCGGCTATGGGGAAACAGTCGTAATGCGTCTTCTCAACAAATCGGCAGTTGCGCTTGATTTGGAAAAGCTGGGAATTCGCAAGCAGAATTTGGAAAGGATAATTCGTGAAACAAAAAAACCGAACGGCGTATTTTTGAACACGGGCCCGACCGGATCAGGAAAAACAACAACGCTCTACAGTATTTTGAAAATTTTAAATAATCCGGAAGTGAAAATCATCAGCGTGGAAGATCCAATCGAATATCAACTCCAAGGAATTTTGCAGACAGCTGTGGATGATAAGAATGGCTATAATTTTGCCACAGCTCTCCGCGCACTTCTTCGTCAGAATCCGGACATTATGATGATCGGTGAAATCCGCGATGAAGAAACCGCCAATATTGCGGTGCAATCCGCTCTGACCGGCCATTCGATTCTTTCCACGCTCCACACCAATAGTGCGGCGGGTTCCATCCAGCGTTTAACTAACATGGGCGTGCGTAGTGATGATTTGGCCACATCTGTGAACGCGCTCATGGCGCAGCGGCTGGTCAGAAAACTTTGCGACTGCAAGAAAGAAAGACCAATGACTGAAGAAGAAAAAGCTAGGGTGGAAAAAGTTTTGAAAAATATTTCCGAAAAATCCGGCGTGATTATTCCGAAAGTCGACCACGTGTATGTGCCGAATGGCTGCGAAAAATGCAACAAAATTGGCTATAAAGGCCGGACGACCATCAGCGAAGTGTTTGTAGTTGACCGAGATATCGAAGAATTGATTATGCAAAGCGCGTCCACGACGCAGCTTCAGGACAAGGCCGTTGAAAACGGCATGATCACCATGGAACAAGACGGCATTTTGAAAGTTCTCGAAGGCGAAACGACTTTTGATGAAGTGGATCGGGTAGTCTAAGCAGGCTTTAGGTTTTAGCTGCTTAGCTTTTTAGGAAATACAATTTTTTCGACAATTTTAAAAGGCAGGGATTTTTCAATCACCTGCCTTTTATTTTTTAATAGTATGGCGTTTCTTTATTCAAGCACCATGCAAAGTCCCTCTTTAACTCTGAACCATTCTGTTCGCTCTGTATTTCTGACAATAGTAAATCCTTGTTCTTTCGCGAATTTTCTGGCATCTTTTAAATTATTTGCGATAACAAGAACATTTCCCTTTACATTAAATCCCAATCCACTGTCTCCAGCAAATGTTAATTTGTAGGCCTTTAGCATTGTATGAACTCCTTTAACGTTTTATTTTAAATCTTGTTTTCATTGATCTGTAGACAAGTCCCAAAAGACGAGGTCCCTCGGGGAAGCAACAGTGTCGAGGAACACCGCAGCCGAAACCGCGATGCCCATGTCTGGACAAAAAAGTTGCCGAATTGAGGACAAAAGATAGGAGTCCCCAACTGCCTACAGGTCAACAAAAGCAAAAAATGGATTTAGCATTAAATGCTAATATTTTCATAAGAACTAAGTGTCTGATTTTTCTACTCGATTTAAGAGTCTAGCACAGCTTTATTTTTTTGTCAACCCCGCATTAATTTAGCGCTCTAATAAAGCAAATCTTTGAATTTTAAAAATTTCTTCTAAAAACTATCTTGGCTCAAATTTAAGATATTTAATCTTGCGCCTTTGGCGCAGTGCCAATTTAGTGCGGGATCAACCCCTTTTGCTTTTACATTTGAAAAGCTTTGAAGGTTAGTCTTGCGCCAATTTGGTGTGGGGCTTAAGTCGTGCTAAAATGAACATGCATAAGCAAAAATACCCCTAAAAGAGCCTGCATGATATAATACGGCTGAAGCCATATGATTGTTTCAATAGTAACCTCACCTGTCCCCGACAATCAGGGAACATCCTCTCCTTAGTTGGGAGAGTAGCATAATGAAGAAATTTATTTTATGATTACAAATTCTCACGAACAAGAAGAAGACGTAACTTTGGATACGACGCTTCGTCCACAGAAACTTTCAGAATATGTCGGCCAGCACAAAATCCGTAAAAATTTGCAGATGTTTATGGATGCGGCCAAAAAAAGAAACGAGCCTATCGAGCACGTTCTTTTGTATGGTCCGGCAGGCTTGGGAAAAACAACATTGGCGCATATTATTGCCAATGAAATGGGCGTGAATATCCGCGTAACTTCCGGTCCGGCTATTGAAAGAGTCGGCGACTTGGGTTCAATTCTGACAAACCTGCAAGACGGCGACGTGCTTTTCATCGACGAAATTCACAGGCTCAATAAATTGATTGAAGAAGTTCTCTATCCGGCCATGGAAGATTATAAACTCGATGTGATCATCGGCAAAGGTCCTTCAGCCAGAACATTGCAATTGGATTTGCCAAAATTCACACTTATCGGAGCAACAACAAGACTTGGATCTATTTCCAATCCGCTCAGAAACCGCTTTGGCGCGATTCATAAACTAGAATTTTATGATGATAGTGAAATGAAACAGATTATTCATCGCAGTGGAAAAATTTTGGGAGTTGAATTGGATGAAAGCGGTGCTAGCGAGATTGCGCGTTCCAGTCGCAAGACGCCAAGAGTCGGAAACAGAATGATCAAACGCGTGCGCGACTTTGCTCAAATTAATGAACACAACACTATTGATTCAGCTGTGGCCAGAAAAGCTTTGGAAATGATGGAAATAGATGAGCTGGGATTGGAGCCAACCGATCGCTGCATTTTGGAAACGATCATCAAAAAATTTAATGGCGGGCCGGTGGGTATTCAAACCATTGCCGCCGCCACTTCGGAAGAAGTGGAAACTATCGAAGATGTTTATGAGCCTTTTCTGATCCAGCTTGGATTTTTGACGCGCACTCCGCGCGGCCGCATGGTGACCGAACATGGCTACAAGCATCTTGGTTATCCGGTTCCGGAAGAAAAACAAAAAAAATTGATTTAGTTTTTTTCAATTTGTGTTATAATAAGCAAGGAGATTTATAACTCGTATAAACTAAACGCATGTTAGTTCCGATTTTTCAAATAGCTTATCTGATTATTTTTTTGTCTATGGTTTTGATGTGCGCTTTTGTTGTGTTTCATATCATTTTTTATTCTTACAGCGCAGCTTCAAAAATAGTTACCCTCATGATATTTGTGCCGGTGGCGGCCGTTTTATTGTTTGCTAATTTAGTTTTGTTTTTTAAGATTCCACTCCAGGATATGCTGGGAGGATTTATTTAATTTACCCTGTTAAATAATTTTGCCAGCCTACCGACAGGCAGGCTTTGCGAAATTAAGATTTGAATCTGTATAATAAACAGGGTTAATAAAGTTAAAATAAAAATTAATAAAAAATAAGCTGTTTCTCCAAAGAGATTCAAATCTTATTTAACAGGGCAAGTGGATGGGTTTTCAAAAAAATTTCATTTCAAAGATATTGGCCAGCAAGAGAAGATAATAAAAGTGCTTCATCGCAATTGGTTTTATCTTTTTCAGCAATATTTGATCTTAGTTGTGGCCGCATTTATGCTGAGCGGGGCTTTTATTCTTTTGCCAAATCTTTATCCTGATTTTATCGCGGACATTGATCAGTCAGTCATTGCGTTTATTGAAAATTTCTTCATGCTGGCCATTTGGATTTACGGCTTTATGATTTGGATTGACTATTATTATGACATCTGGATAATCACCTCGGAACGCATAATCAATATTGAACAGAAAGGCATGTTTACTCGCAAGGCCAGTGAACTCAGGTTCAGAAAAATTCAAGATGTGACTACTGAAGTGGTTGGTTTTTTTCCGACCATTATAAATTACGGCGATGTGAAAATTCAGACCGCCGGTGAACAAAATGAATTTGTGTTCCGTACCATTTCTGATCCGTATGCTATCAAAAATATTATTATGGAGCTGCAAAAGCAGAGTGAAGGGCATATTGGCGAAGAGGTTGAGGACATGATCAGAAGAAAAATGGGAGAATAAATTGTTTTTTGAGGATGAAAGCTAAGCAAAAACAAAAAGCCCGCAGACTTAAATGTATGTGGGCAAAAAAATTACTCAAATATCAAGCAGTATTGCTTCTATCGGTACTGCTTATTTTTATTTGGTTCGGTGTTAGTTTGGCGGTTAATGATAGCTTAATAATAACAGAAATAATGTATAATCCTGATGGTTCAGACACGCATAAAGAATGGATTGAAATATACAACCAAACAGAGCAGGCTATTGATTTGTCAGGATGGAAATTTTTTGAGTCAGGCGTCAATCATAGCCTAACTTTGGCACAGGGCAGTTTTATTTTGTCAGCCGATGAGCGTGCTGTGATTGTGGAAGATGCAACAGAATTTATGGAGGAATACGATGGATTTACAGGTATTTTGCTAGACAGTTCTTTTTCGCTTAGCAATGAAGGGGAAGAATTGGCTATAAAAAATAAAGCTGGTGAAATTGTCGCACAGGCAAACTATTCAAAAGATTTGGGCGGAAATGACAATGGATTCTCTTTAGAACTTGATAAGGGTGGTTTTTGGAGACAAAGCTATGTTTTGCTGGGAACGCCTGCAGACGAAAATTCCGCAGAGAGCACTAAAGATGAACCCGAACCGACACCTGAGCCCGAAATATATTCGGACGAAATTTGGATAAACGAATTGCTGCCGAATCCAGCCGATGGCGGGGATGAATATATTGAGCTGTATAATAATTCTGATGAAAAGATAGAACTAAAAAACTGGTCGCTGCATGATGCTTCGAAATCCGGGGAATACATTTTTTCCGCGGAAGATAAAATAGAATCAGAAGAATATTTAGCTGTATATAGAAAAACGTTCAAGTTTGCGCTCAATAATGGCGGTGATGAAAAAGTTACCCTTTATGATCCAAATGGAAAAAGCGTTTTCGAAATCACGTATCATGGCAGTAAAAAAGGTGTTTCATATAATTTTGATGGTGAAAAATGGCATTGGAGCAGTTTATTAACTCCGGGTACGGAAAATATTTTTGAAGAAATTCCGGATGGTAAAATAAAAATTGACAAAAAGGTTTTTGTTGAAGTTTTTGCAAATTTTGAAGTTGTGGGTCTTTCTAAAAAAGCCAAAGTAACTTGGGATTTTGGGGACGGACACAAGAGCTACAAGCCGAAAACCAAACATAAATACAAAAAAACCGGAAAGTATGAAGCCAGTGTGAAATATTCGGAAGGCAGCGAAGATGTTACTGAAAAATTCACTATTGAAGTTGAGAAGATAAAGCATCCGGAAGTTAAAATTGTGTCAGTCAACGCTAATCCTGTCGGTAGCGACACAAAAAATGAAACAATAACAGTGCAGAATAAATCAAAAAAGAAAATAAATCTGAAAGGCTGGAGCATTGCCACTGGCTGGAAAAAACTGGTCAATCATCCGATTACGGAAAAAATTGAAATAAAAGCTGGAAAGAAAAAAGAAATTACGCGAGAAAGTTCCAAATTTACCTTAAATAATAAAAAAGCGGAAATTGAACTGAGATATCCAGATGGAAAAACTGCATACAAAATGAAATATAAAAAAGAAGACAAGGGAATTGCGGAAGGGGAGGTGTATGTGAAAGAGAAGGGAGGATGGACTTGGACCCCGGTTAAATCCCCGACAAGTCGGGGTCCTGATTCGCAGGAATTTAATGGGGCAAACAATAACCAACAGGCAATAGAAAATAATAATCAGGAGGGTGCGGAAGAAAATGAAGAACCTGAAGTTATCGAAAAAGACGTGGAAATAGTAATTAAGAAAAAAGAAATGCCGGTTTTGCTGGCAGTGCAAAATGAATATTTTGCAAAAACAAAAATTTCCAGCGGCGAACCACTGGTGTTGGGAGCGGAAACAGTCAGGGAATTGGATGGCATCTATTTTTTCACACAGGAAACTACCAAGCAAGAACATTACGCAATTAAGTTTTTGAAAAATATTTTTGCAATAATAAATACAAGAATAAATTTTATTATCAATTTTTTCTTTCAATAAAAAAACAGCCTTTATGGAAAGCTGTTTTTTCCCTTAGCAAAAATCATAACAAGTTACGAACTTTACAAGAGAGACAAGAGAAGTTGCGTTGAGCCCCTCTTGCTGTGAGTATTAGGTCGTTAGGTTATCTATTTCTATCAAAAAGTCTCCTATTAGCGGTCTGTTTGATTCCAATATATAGTCATGAGTCTTTTCATCGGTGATAAAGGAATAGATAGCGGCTTTTTCTCCCAAAGTCAGAAATCTGGCTTCTGAAGGAAAAAGACTTTCAAATTGAAAACTGATTTCAGCAGGAACACCTTCAAAGATTGATTTTAGCAAACCGCGTAAATAGTCCCATTTTCTTCCCATTTTTTATCTCCTTTCTTTTTCTAAAAATAAAAAATTATTTCACCAATTCATCTTTTTTTAAAAAACTAAATTCACGCTATCTAATACAACATTTCGCAGGAACTTATTACAATAATCTATAAAAAACATTTTGTCAATAAGCTGGCTTGCCGAAGCCTTTCTGAACCAGAAGTGCTTTTAAAAAACAAAAAACAGCTTTGCAGAAGCTGTTTTTGAATTCAGTTGCCCATATTTTTTTAGTTAAAATTCTCCAATGAAATCATAAACAATTTATGATTTCGACAAGAGAGGCAAGAGAAGTTTGCATTGAAACCTCTCTTGCCTGGGCTAACGTCGCCGTCGTCTGCGGCGGTCCAGTTTTATTTTTATCCCTTTGGGGGGATAAATGGAATAACTGCCATTCCCGCTACCGCCATGCAGGTAAATGTTTCCCCTGTAATCACGATGGAGTTGAAGATTGTTTCTAACCCATTCATCCGTGTTTATTTGAGATAAATGCGCTCCCTTGAGCTGTCTTTTCTCTAGCCATAAGAGATATTTTTCTTGTTGTTCTATCCCAAAAGGTACTATGCCGTGATAGGTTACAAAGCATCTGCATACAATGCAGATATCCATCCGCTCTTTTGGGAAAAATATTCTATAAAAACCTTTTTCACCATCTTTATTTCCATTCATCTTCTTAACAAAGCTGATTGCTTTTTCTTTTTCTATAGAATTTCTCATTTTATTTCTCCTTTTCCCTGCCTGCCTTGCGGTTCAGGTCTTACAGAAGAGATTTTTATAATAAAAGTACTGTGCTACGAATTGATTTGTCATCTCATCGTAACAGTGTATGATACACCAAAAAATGAAAACTGTCAATAATTAGCGTCAAGAGTGTAAAGATAGAAATCGCAAGAAATGTATAAAACCTTTATTTTAAGCAAAATATTGACAAAATAAGCCAGTATGCTATAATGTAAATGTTGACGGATAATGTCGACACAATCTCTCTGTCCCGTTGGACGGGACATCTCTCCTTAATCAAGAGAGAAAGATAATGAAGAAAACTTTTTTATGGAAATAAGGCAAATATTGGAACAATTTGGCTTAAATGGGCGAAAAGCGGATGTTTATCTGGCGGTTTTAGAAATGGGCAGTTCCACGGTTATTGAAATTGCCAAAAAAGCCGGAATTAAAAGGACAACTTGTTATGATATTCTGACGGATCTGATTAAAGAAGGCATGGTTTCTGAGACAGTAAAAGGTAAAAAAAGGCTTTTTATCGGGGAAGATCCGGAAAAAATTCAAAAGGATCTGCAAAGAAAACAGAATGTTTTTTCGGAGATTTTGCCTCAACTGAAATCAATTCATAATATTAGCGGGGTAAAACCAAAAATTCGCTATTTTGAGGGAAAAGAAGGTCTTATGGAAGCTTATGATGACGCACTAAAATATTCAGGAGAGATTCTTGCTTTTGGTTCAGAGGATGTATATAAAGTACTGGGAAGAGATTGGGTGGAAAATTATATTAAATGGAGAGTCAAAAAGGGAATTCGCGTACGAGCTATATTGCCTTCTACGGAATATTTAGAGAAAGAAATATTTATTCGGGATCAACAACAGCTTAGATCCTGCAAGTCGATAAAAAAAGAAAAATATCCGTTTTCTATAGAGATTGATATTTATGGTCATCAAAAAGTGGCGCTAATATCGAATAAGGAACAATTGGCGGTTATCATTGAAAGTGCGGAAATTTTCAATACCATGAAATTTATTTTTGAAATGGCTTGGGATCTGTTGCCGGAAATTAAAATCAAATAATTTTCCTTGAAACAAAGATTTTTAGGTGGTAGCATTACAATAGTTATAAAGTTCAAAAGTTTTTAAAGTTCATAAAGTTCTTGAATTGGCTTTAAAGCTAAGAAGCTAGTGAAGCTAAAACCTAAAAGCTAAATTTATGTCTGGACATTCACACTGGGCGGGGATAAAACAACGAAAGGGCGTCAATGATGCCAAGAAGGCGAACGTGTTTACCAAATACGGTCGGTTGGTTTCGATTGCGGCCAAACAAGGCGGCGGCAATCCGGATCACAATTTTTCTTTGCGTTTAGCAATTGATCAGGCGCGGTCGGTCAATATGCCGAAAGACACGATTGAACGCGCCATCAAAAAAGGCACCGGCGAACTCAAAGACGGCGCGGAAATCGAAGAAGTGATTTATGAAGGTTATGGCCCGGGCAATGTGGCTATGATCATTAAAGCTGCTACGGATAATCGCAATCGGACAGTCAGCGAAATTAAAAGTCTTTTCACAAAAGCTGGAGGAAAAATGGCGAGTGAGGGCAGCGTGAAATTTATGTTCAAACAAGTTGGAAACATAGAATTAGCTGTTGGAGAAAAAGATCCGTATGAAGTGGAAATGACAGCAATTGAGGCGGGCGCCGAAGACACGATTTACGCGGGTGATATGATTACGGTTTATACAAAAACTTCTGATTTGCAGAAAGTCAAAGAAAATCTGGAAAAAGCCGGAATGCAAATTGAGGGCGCCGGCTTAGTGTATGCGCCGCTGCAAAAAATAGAACTTTCTCCCGAGGCTAAGATTGATTACGAAAATCTTTTGGAGAAACTGGACGAGCATGATGATGTGCAGGAAATATATGACAATTTATAGGCTGTTGCCTACAAATTGGAATGACAAAATCCAAATTTCTAATGACAAATCAATGACAAAATCCAAAGTTAAAATTTTTGACATTTAGTCATTTGGATTTGATTGGAAATTTGCCATTTGAGCTTTGACATTAAAAAATAAAATATTTGAGAAAATTTGTGAAAGAAACCAAAAACAAAATCGAAACAAAATGCTTGCGAGTTCTCGGTATAGATCCCGGCACGGCGACGGTCGGGTGGGCGATTCTGGATGAAGAAAAAGGGTGTGTGAAAGCGACGGCCTATGGCCACATTGCGACTTCACCTAAGGATTCGGCTGAAAGAAGGCTTTTCGAAGTGGCGGCTGATCTGGAAAAAATAATAAAAAAATACAAGCCAAAAGAAGCGGCGGTGGAAGACCTTTTTTTCTTTAAAAACGTCAAAACGGTCATGAAAGTCAGCCAGGCCAGGGGAGCTATACTCTTGACATTGGAGAAAAATAATGTTAGTATTGCTGGCTATACTCCGCTCCAGGTCAAACAGGCGTTAACCGGATATGGACGGGCAGAAAAGAAACAAATACAGATCATGGTGCAGAAAATTTTGAAACTCAAAAGCATCCCGAAACCGGATGATGTGGCAGATGCGATCGCAATCGCGCTATGCCATTTGAATAGTCGGAAAATGCGACAAATCAAATGTTCGTAAAGTTCATAAAGTTCGTAAAGTATAAATTAAAAAACTTTATAAACCTTAAAAACTTTATAAACCTTATAACTTAAATTTTTATGGAAAACATTAATCCAATCGTCAGTTATTTTGTAAGCCAGGGCATGCCGCTGGAAACAGTGAAGTTGCTTTTGATGCTCCCGATAATCGTGACTCTTATTGCTTTTTTCCGCCAAGTCATCGGCATTAAAGCGTTCGGCATTTATACTCCGGCCATTGTTACTTTTGCCTTTTTGGCATTTCAGCAATTGCGCTACGGAGTTCTTGTTTTTGTCAGTGTTATTTTGCTGGGCATGATCATGCGTTTTGTTCTCAAGGAACTACGCATTCTTTATCTGCCGCGGGTAGCGATTACCCTTAGTGTGATCGCAATTGCCATTTTAGTACTATTGGGTTTTGGCGGAGCGATGCAAAGAACCGGCTTGGCTTCTATTTCTATTTTCCCGATTCTGATCATGGTGACCTTGGTTGAAAAATTTGTGGCGACACAGATCGAGAAAGGCAATAAGGCAGCTGTGATTTTGGCCGTGGAAACACTGGTAATTTCTATAGCTGGCTATTATTTGGCTAGCTGGCCGCTGCTCATAAAGAGCGTTGTGGCTTTTCCCTGGATTGTTCTCTTCACGATTCCTATTAACATCGCGCTAGGAAAATGGGGCGGTCTCCGAATCAGCGAATATTTCCGTTTCAGACAAGTTTTGAAAAATATAAAATAAATTTTGTTATGTTTGAATCTATAAAAAATGCGCAAAAACTCTTAGGCATGAATGCCCGTAATCTGAGCTATATCCGTCCTTTCAATCGCAAAAAAGCGAAAAGATTGGCGGACAATAAGATTATGAGCAAACGGGTTCTCGGCAAGGCTGGAATTCCAGTGTCGAAACTGATTGCCAAAATAAAATCTATTGAAGAACTGGAAAATTTTGACTGGTCGGTTTTGCCGTCTTCATTTGCGCTCAAGCCTAATCGAGGATTCGGAGGCGGCGGAATTCTGGTTGTTTATGGAAAGAAAAAGAATTGCGAGGGGACATGGATAAAATCTGACGGCTCGACGATAAATATCGAAGATATCAAAAGCCATGTTTTAAACATTTTGGACGGCGCTTTTTCTCTGTCAAATACTCCGGACATTGCTTTTTTTGAAGAAAGATTAACCCTGCTCAAACTTTTTAAACCCTACGCCTATAAAGGAATTCCGGATATCCGTGTGATTGTTTTCAATCGTATTCCAGTCATGGCAATGCTTCGTCTGCCAACCAGGGAATCCGGAGGGAAAGCTAATCTGGTGTTGGGAGGAATTGGTGTTGGAATAGATTTGGCAACGGGCGTGACAACAACCGCGGTTTTAGGCAAAGGAAAAATTATTGATTATGTTCCCGGAACAAGAATGTTGCTTTCCGGTATCAAAATTCCATATTGGAAAGATATTTTGCTTTTGGCTGTCAAAGCACAAGAGGTTTCCGGTATGGGATATTTAGGCGCCGATGTGGCCATTGATCGTGAACGCGGACCGGTATTTTTGGAAATAAACGCGCGGCCGGGACTTTCCATTCAAGTCGCCAATCTTTCAGGACTTAGGGAACGTCTGGAAAGAATCAAAGGACTCAAGATTAAAACAGCTGAGCGTGGTGTCCGCGTGGGCCGGGATCTGTTCGGCGGAGAAATTGAAGAAGAAGTGGAAGACATCTCTGGAAGAAAGGTTATTGGAACTGTGGAAAAGATAAAATTGATCGGAAAAAATGGAAAAGAAATTGAAGTGGAGGCGAAGATTGATACGGGGGCTGGGTTTACTTCAATCGATACAGACTTGGCTGAACAACTGGGTTTTGAAGATACTGTCAGGGAATATCAAAGAATAGAAACTGCATATAAAGATTTGCGAGCAATGAGTAAGGAAGAAAGGTGGGATATTTTTAAAAGCATTCCAAATATTGAAAGCACGATTGCTATCCATTCTGCGAGCGGTTCGACATATCGTCCGACAATTAAATTGTCCATCGTTATGGATAGCGTGGAAATTCCGACAAAAGTAACCTTAATAAACCGTTCGCATCTAAAATACCCGATAATAATAGGGAAAAGAAACTTAAGAAAATTTTTAATTGACGTAAATAAATGATAAAAAATCCACCAGTTATTAAAAAAGTTGTATTGGCCATGGGCGGCGTAATTGAAGAATTTATGCCCGAGAGAGGATGCTTTTATATAAACATAAAAGGCAAACGTATTTTTATCGAGCGCAAAATTTCCATAAATCGCCAATCATTCGGAAGTGTTCGCATGAGCAAGTGCAAAGATATTACGCATAAATTACTTCGCGAACAGGGTTTGCCTACACCGGAAACAGAATGTTTTTATAATAAAACCTACAACCGCAAAGACGCAAACGAAAAATTAAAAAGACTTGACTACCCAATTATTCTAAAAGATGCACAGGGTTCGAATAGTAAGGGAATTTTTCCTTTCGTTTATGATGAAAAAGAAGCTATTGCTGTCTTGGAAAATTATTTGTCCAAATATAAAAGCATGATTGCTCAGCAGATGGTTTTTGGAAAAGAATTCAGACTATTAGTACTAGGGGAAAAGATTATTGGAGCTTTGGAAATGATTCCGCCTTATGTTGTTGGTGACGGAGTTTCGACTGTAGAAAAATTAATAAAAGAAAAACAGTTAAACACAGAAAGGCAAACTGATTTTGACGAGAAATTATTGCAGATATTAAAAGAGAAAAATTATACCTTGAAAAGCATTGTGCCTGAGGGAGAAAAAGTTTTTATCAAAAGGAGCTCTTGCCTTGCAGAAGGCGGCGAGATGAGAGACGTTACGGATATCGTAAACAGTGACATTGAAAGAATTTGCGTTAAAGCGTCAAAAGTAGTCGGAAGAGCCTTGGCGGGAATTGATGTTATTTGTGATGATATCTCAATGAAAACAGACGAACAATCATTCAATATTATTGAAATAAATGGAAAGCCAGATTTATACATTCACTATAAACCAGATCATGGGAAAGTCAGAAATGTCATCAAGGAAATTGTAGAGTTTATGGTTGAGAGTTTTTAGCATCTTTCAAATATAAAAAAATATGAATTTAGAAATAAAAACATATATAAAACCTACTGCTGATTTTTTGTGCCAAGTTGAAAGCTTACATAATAATGCTTTTCTGTTGTCACCATGGAGAGCGGGTTATTTGGAAAAATTTTTTGCTAAAAAAGAAAAACTACCAATTTTATGTACACTTGAGCGGAAGGAACTATTGTGCGGTTATATTATAGGCAAAGCCCGTATAGAAAAGGATGAATTTTTAGTTCATTCTTTTTTGATTTCTGATGAATTTCGCGGTAAAGGATGGGGGAAAAAACTTATGAAAAATTTACTTAGTTATATAGAAAAAAATACCAAAATAAAAAATGTTGTTGTTAATTTTCGAAGTTCCAATTCGGTCATAAATTTTTATGGATCATTGGGTTTTTCAAGTCTTCAGACATGCGAAACCTATAAAAATGGGGAACAAAAAATTTCCATGATTATTCCAACTAAGCTATAATAACTGTAATAAAATTTTTCAAAAATAAAAATGGAAAAAAATGAGATGATGCCGCTAGCCAGCAAACAAGAATCGGGAAGATTATATCCCGAGCGTGCTTTTTTACGGGCCGACAAGGAAATAGAGAGACTCCAAAGAATTGAAAATGGCGAGATTAAAAAATTGGAATTGACTGAGGATGAAAAAGAGCAAGTTTTTGAATTTGAAAATGGATTAGGAGAACAGTTGGAACAAGTTTTTGATATCAAAGTCAATTCAATAACCATATATCCTGAATATTTTCTCACGGATGCGGGCAGAGAAGAATTTTCTAAAAGAGCGGGTTTTGATGTTGAAGGAGGCAATGTTGAAGAGGTAATTTTATTCTTATATAAAAATAGAAAGAAATTGAATTTGCTTAAAGGTAAAGATTTGTCTGATTTGGCAGGCAGGACGCGTGCATATGATGAGGAGAAGCTGCTAGAACAAATTCAAAAAAAATTGGATAAAGAAGGCAATGTTGATTTTTCTGATATACAGAATCCAAAGCGAGTAAGTATTTTGTTAAATCCAGAAAATGCTTTGGATAAAATACAGAAATTAAGAGAATTTAAGAGAAAAATTGTAAAAAATAACAATTTTGGCACAAGCGATTCTGCAAAAGCAAAGGAAAGAATAATCTCTATTTACAAAAGAAGAGTCAATGAATTGATTGTTGGGCAGTTTAATTCTGGTGTTTTGGTAAAAAATCTAGCGGAATCATTAGGGGATAATGAGCTGACGGTAGAAGAAAAGCGATTGATAGATATAAGCCATGGTTTAAATAATTTTGTGAAATCTTACTCTCGTTATGATAAATTGATTTTTGGAGCAGCTAAAGAATATGATGAAACAAAACAAGAAAATCAAATAGGTCTGCAGATTCAACAATACACTGACCAAATAGAAAAAAGATATCTTGATAATGAAATCAACAAGGATGCAAAATTGATAGAAAAAGGGCTGGATCCAAAAAAAGTTTTTAAAGAAAATATGATATGTGAGAAATTTGTTGAATGGGAAGAACAATTTTTGGAGCAATATAACGAGAAAAGCGCATTTCCATCATCGGAATATGATCCAAAAAGAAAAGGACCAGCACCGGACGGAAAATGGCAGTTTATTGCTGATGAGAGATACAAATCTATGGTCGTGGATTCAAAACAAAAAGTGATTAAATCAGGAATCTTACCCAAATCTATAGTGGAAACACTTGGAACTTTGTTGGGGCATGAAAATGTTCATTTTTTGCAGGCAATAAATCAGCCCTTGCTCAAACTAAAATTATTTCAAAAAGTTGGAAGCGATAAAACGGCGATATTTTCTGAGGGTGGGGCAATGCTAATGGAAGATAAAATTTGCAGAGAGTTTTTCGGTTTTGAAAATATTCCACGCCCACACTACATAAGAGCTATGCAACAAAAAATAAAAGGTGGAAGCTATATAGATTGCGTAAAGGCATTTTATGAAAGCAAGTTGCTTGCTTTAAAGGTAAAAAAAGAAAATAACTTAATTGATGAAGAAATATTTATTAAAGAAATCAAAGATGCTTTAAAGCTTGCAATAGATAGATCCAAAAGATTATTCCATACCGGAGATGCTTTTGAGTCAAACGCTCCTTTTCTTACGCATAGTAAGGATACTGTTTATATCGAGCAATTGGCGGTTATGGACAAGCTGAAAGCAAGAGGCTTGGAAAAATACGCTTTCATTCGTGGTGCAAATGTTGAAATGCTCGGAGATTTAGCAGAAATTGGGTTACTGGATCCAGGAAAAATGCAAGAATTTAATCTTGATTTTATTCGAAAAATCTGGGAAAGAGAAAAAGAAAAATATTCATTGGACAATGCAGAAACTGATAGTGAAAAAATTAAAAATATTAGAGTAAATTTAAAAACGCTTAATGATTAGCCGTATTCGTGTAAGTTGGATCTGATTTAAAATTTAAAATTAAATCTTTTAGAAAGTATTTTAAGTTAATGAAAGAATGTAAGAAAAAGATAGTAACGTATTTTAATAAAAAGAGAGAAATGGCAGATCCCTTTTTTGAATTCGGAGAAAAAAGAGTGGTTTGGCATGAATTGTTTCGACGAGCGGAAAAAGCAGGTTTGGAAATGTATGTTTCTAGTGGAGAAGACGCTTATTTGGGCAACTATAATTTTAAAAATATTCTTAAATATCAAAAAGAAACCTTTATTCCACAAATAGGAGAAATTAAAGCGGATGCGATTTTTGATCGAAGCGCCAGTGACTTTTTCCCCGAAAAGGAAATAAACAATAAAGTTCTGAATGGGAGAGAATTTAAGGACTTGTGTTGGGATAAAAATTTGACCTATAAGTTGCTGCGAGATTTTATGCCTCGCAGTTTTAAAATTTGCAATAGACAGGATTTGTCTGTTGGATTAAAACAATTTGACCAAAATGAGTTGGTTGTCCTAAAGCCGGCTAAAGACTTGGGCGGTAAAGGAATTCATATTGATTATCCGAAAAGTCTTGCCAATATAGAATTAGAAAGAGAATATATTTTGCAGGAATTCGTGGATACTTCGGCGGGTATTGAAGGAATTACCCACGGCAGACATGACTTAAGAATCGCCTTTGTTAATGGTAAGATTGTTTGGGCGCACGTGCGTATGCCGAAAAAAGGAAGTTATCTGGCCAATGTGGCACAGGGAGGAACTATAAAAGAAATATTATTAAAAGATATTCCTTCCTATGTCTTAAATACAATTGCATCTATTCAAAAAAAAATAGATGCAAAATTTGATAAGCCGATTTATTCAATTGATCTGGGTGTTGCCGGCGGCAAAGCTTATGTTTTTGAAATAAACAGCCACATCGGTTTTCCGCGCGTAGACATGAAAAATGTTGGAAATTTTATAGATGGGATTATTGAAGCTTTAATTGTTCGTTCAAGGCGTTAGAAATAGAAAATTCAAAATTAAAAACTCTGCTTGGCAGATTTTTTGGGATCCGAGTAAATACTCTTTTGACCGCAGAGGCACTTTAAGTTTATACTATAAGAGTGAAAAAGTATTAAAAAATTAGCGTATAAACAGCAATGAGGCCGGTATTCATAGCAAACAATTTTAAAGGGTCTTCTTCAAAAGAGAAGCGGAAAATAATCGGGAAAATAATCCTTGGGCTTTTTGGCGCAGGATTGCTTTTTATGGCCGGTGTTTTTGTATATTTTGCCAAGGATTTGCCAAGTCCGACTACCATAAAGACAAGAATAGTGGCTGAATCTACCAAAATATACGATCGGACCGGCGAGCATCTTCTGTACGATATTCATGGCGAAGAAAAACGCACCATTGTTCCTTTTGAGCAAATTCCGGATACACTAAAATCTGCCACAATTGCCTTGGAAGATCAGGATTTTTATTCGCATCATGGCATAAAAATAACCTCTATTATCCGTTCAGCTCTGAAAGATGTTATGAAAGGTTCTGCCGCCCAGGGCGGATCGACAATTACTCAGCAGTTTGTTAAAAAAGCTCTGCTAACGGACGAAAAAAGAATATCGAGGAAAATAAAAGAAGTTATTTTATCGATAGAAATTGAAACTCGCTATTCCAAGGATGAAATTCTGGGCATGTATTTAAATCAGATTCCCTATGGATCAAACGCATATGGCGCTGAAGCAGCGGCGCAAACTTTTTTCAAAAAATCAGCCAGAGAATTGAATCTTTCAGAAGCAGCCCTGCTGGCGTGTTTGCCGAACGCGCCGACATATTATTCTCCTTTTGGACTTCATACCGATGCTTTAAAAGCCAGGCAGGAATCTACACTGCAAAAAATGGCTGATCAGAAATATATTACCCAAGAACAAGCGGATGAAGCCAAGAATATAGACATTTTAGCAACCATAAGTCCCAAAAAAGATAATATTTACGCTCCGCATTTTGTGATGTACGTCAAAGATTATTTGGTTGAAAAATATGGAGATCTGGCAGTGGAACAGGGCGGACTCAAGGTTTATACATCTTTAAATTGGGACATGCAGCAAGAAGCAGAAAAAGCAGTATCGGAAGGAGCCACCAAGAATGCTGCTCAAAATGCCTGGAATGCTGCGCTGGTTGCCGAGGATCCAAAGACCGGACAAATTTTGGCCATGGTCGGCTCTAAAGATTATTTTGGGAAATCTTATCCGGAAGGGTGTGTTTCAGGAAAGACATGCACTTTTGAACCGCAAGACAATGTGGCTATCCGCAACCGGCAGCCAGGATCGTCTTTCAAGCCCTATGTCTATTTAACCGCTTTTTCAAAGGGCTATACGCCGGAAACTCTTCTCTTTGACGTAGAAACAAGTTTTGCAGCCGATTCTTCGCAGGAAGATTACAAACCGCAAAATTACGACGGAAAATTTCATGGACCATTGCAGATGAAAAACACATTAGCTATGTCGCTCAATATTCCGGCCGTAAAAACTCTTTATTTGGCTGGAGTAAAAAATTCTATTCAAGTTGCGAAGGGTCTGGGAATTACAGGACTGAATCAGCCAGAGCGTTACGGTTTATCATTAGTGCTTGGTGGAGGCGAAGTAAAACTTATTGATCACGTGAATGCTTATTCTTCCTTGGCTCGCGGCGGAGTTTATAAAAATCAAACGTATATATTGCGAGTTGAAGATAAGGACGGCGCTGTGTTGGAAGAATATAAATCTTCCGACGGTCAGAGAATTATTGAAGAAAAGTATGTCGCGATGCTTGATTATATAATGTCAACCAATGATCTTAGAGCACCGGTTTTCGGTGAAAACAATCCATTCAGGTTTGATAATCGCCAAGTAGCAGCTAAAACCGGAACAACCAACGAGTTTCGCGATGGTTGGGCGGTGGGCTTCACGCCATCGATTGCTGTCGGAGTTTGGGCCGGTAACAATAATAATGCTTCGATGAAAGCCGGTGCAGATGGCATTTATGTGGCAGCGCCGATATTTCGAAGTTTTATGGATAAAGCCTTAGCTAATTATGCCATTGAAGAATTTCCCAAGTATGAGAAAGAAGAGGATGCCGGCAAGCCGGTTTTAAATGGAAAAATGGATGAAGAAAAGGATGTTAAGGTTTGCTCAATTCCCGATGAAAAAAATAAATATTGCTTGGCCAACGATGCCTGTCCTTCATCCTATGTTGAGAAAAAAGATTTTTATAATGTTCACAATATTTTATATTACGTAGACAAAGATGATCCGCGAGGTGATTATCCAAAGGATCCTGAATCAGATCCACAATTTAAAAATTGGGAAAAAGGCGTGGAAAAATGGGCTGAAAAAAACGATGATAAAAAATACAAAAGAGGCTCGGCTCCGGATGAAGAATGCAAAAAAAGCGACTTTGAAGGCCTGGATCCAAGTGTGTCCTTGTCTGTTTCGGGAAGTTTAGCTGATGGGCTTTCTATTTCAGCCAAAGTCGAATCTGCTTTTGATGTAGACAAGGTCACTTTTTATGTGGATGGAAAAGAAATAGAATCTATGGGAAGCAGTCCTTATAAAACAACGTATGATACTTCCGGACTTTCCGCTGGAACAAAATTGGAAATAGTTGCCAAGGTTGAAGATAAGGGCGGCAATAGCGACAGCGCTTCAAAATCTGTAACATTGTAATTATTGTATTGTATTCACATGTCCCGCTTTCGTAGTGCGGGTTCGCGAAGCGAATAACATATGATTGCTAAAATAAAAGGCACAATCGATTTTTTACGCGATAATTATGTTGTTGTGGATGTTAATGGAGTAGGCTATAAGGTATTTGTTACAATACATACTTTCGGTAAAATAGCTGGCCAACAAAATGTGGAATTATTTACGCATACTTATGTCCGTGAAGACACATTGGCGCTTTACGGTTTTTTGGACATGGAAGAACTGGAGATGTTTGAACTTCTGATTTCAATTTCCGGCATCGGACCCAAAGCGGCTACGGGGATTTTGTCGATTGCAGATCCGAAAACCATCCGTACGGCTGTGCTCAATGAAGATTCTTCGATATTAACTAGGGTTTCCGGTGTTGGTAAAAAAATAGCTGAACGCGTGATTTTGGAACTCAAAAATAAAGTGGCCGATATGCCAATGCAGGAAAAAACTCAAATTTCAGGAGACAGTGATGTTTTGGAGGCGCTTATTACTATGGGTTATTCCAATACGCAGGCGCGGGAAGCGCTGAAAAATATTCCTGCGGATGTTAAGGATGTCGGCCAGCGGGTAAAATTAGCACTCAAGAATTTAGGAAAGAAATAAAAACTCAAATTTATACAAAAACGGATTGTTTGATCTGTTTTTGTTTTTGCTTAAAATTGTTGCTATACTTGGGCTATGGAAAATAATGCAAAAAATACGGAATTTCTTCAATCTGAAGAATGGCGGGAATTTCAGGCAAAGGCGGGCAGCCGGGTTTTTTGCGTTGAAAATGAAGAATTTTCTGCCAGCATTATTGAACACCAACTGCCGATAGTTGGGAAGTATTTTTATATTCCAAGAGGAATAGCTGAAAAAGTTAAAAGTGAAAAGTTAAAAGTGAAAAGTTTTTTAAATGAATTAGTTGGATTGGCTAAAAAAGAAAATGCTGGGTGGGTGCGGGTTGATTTAAAAGATAAAAATGATTTGAATTTAATTAAGGAAAATATTGATTGCAAACTTATCAAAGCGCCGCATGACATGCAACCGAAAGAAATTTTAGTGATTAATATTACAAAACCGGAAGAAGAATTGCTAGCCAAGATGAGTCAAAAGACCAGATATAACATTAAAATTGCGCAAAAACGCGGGATTTCTCTACGAACTGCGAACAAATACGAAAATACAAACGATATTTCAGAATTTATAAGATTAGTGAAAGCGACAGCCAAAAGAAAGGGGATTAGTTTTCATGCCGAAAATTATTATATGAAAATGTTTGAAACGATTCCGGGAGAAATTTTAAAACTTTACTGTGCCGAATATCAGGGAAAAATAATTGCGGCTAATCTTGTGGTTTTCTACGGAGATACTGCTACTTATCTGCATGGCGCTACAGATGATGAATATAGAAATGTGATGGCACCGCATCTTTTGCAATGGCAGGCGATTCAAGATGCGAAAAAAGCAGGCTATAAAAAATATGATTTCGGAGGCGTAAAAATACAAGAAACAAGAAACAAGAAACAGGAAACAAACTCTTGGACCGGAATTACAAGATTTAAATTGGGATTTTCTCCGAATACAAAACCTCTTGAATTTGCGGGCAGCTATGATATAATCGTTAATCCAAGAGTTTATTTGTTATATCGGGTTTTGCAAAAGATTAAAGAATTGTTTATAAAAATAAGAAAATAATTTTTAATTTCCAATTTTTAATTTTTAAATAATGCCAAAATTTTTAATGTTTAAAAATTATAAAATTCCATGCATAAATTAAAAAATTTAATTCCTCAAAACATCAAAAACTTGTACCATCTAGCGCAAGCTATTTTGGCTAATCTTATTTATGGCTTTCCTTCAAAAAAAATTAAAGTTATCGGTGTGACTGGAACGAATGGCAAAACGACCACTGTGCAGATGATTGCTAAAATTTTGGAAGAGGCTGGCAACCCCGTAGAGCCAGGAGGCCACGGGGCAAGAAAAGTAGCAGTAGCTTCAACCATAAACTTCAGGATAAATGGAGATGAAGAAATAAATAAAACCAAATTTACCACGCTTTCCAGCTGGGCAGTCCAAAAATTTATCAAAAAAGCTATTGAAAATAAATGTGAATATTTGGTTTTGGAAACATCTTCCCATTCGCTGGATCAATATAGGGTTTGGGGCGTTGCGTATCAAACTGCTGTCATTACGAATGTTACTCGCGAACATCTTGATTATCATAAGACAATGGAAGAATACCGAAAAGCCAAAATACAATTGTTTAAAAAAGTAAAAACTGCGGTAGTTAATTTAGATATGGAAAAACCGGAAGAATTTTTAAGTATAGCGACTGGAAAAAAAGTTACATATTCTTTGAAAGATTCAAAAGCAGATGTTTTAGCAGAAAATATAGAAATAGGCATACAAAATACAAGATACAAGATTAAGGATACGAATTTTAAACTCAATCTTCTTGGAGAATTTAATATTGAAAACGCGCTGGCGGCAACCGCAGTGGGACTTTCTGAAAATATTGATTTAAAAACAATAGCCAAGGCTTTGGAAAAAATAAAGTTGGTTCCTGGAAGAATGGAAAGAGTTATTAATGAAAAAGAAATAAACATTATTATAGATTACGCTGTTACTCCGGATTCTTTGGAAAAATTATATGAATTGATAAAAAGTATCCGTGACAATTCGCCCGAAATTCGTGAAAGTTCGAAGATAATAGCAGTATTTGGTTCCTGCGGAGAACGCGATAGGGGAAAAAGGCCAATAATGGGGGAAATAGTTTCCAAAAAAGCGGATTTTGTCATAGTGACAAATGAAGATCCATATGATGAGGATCCGATGCAGATAATCAATGAAGTTTCTGAAGGAATTAAAAATAGGATTGAGGGCAATAATTTTTGGAAAATTTTAGACAGAAGAGAGGCTATTCGAAAAGCATTGGAACTTGCGAAAGCGGGCGATTTTGTTGTTGTGACCGGTAAAGGCGCAGAAGAAACTATGGCTGTCGGTGATAAAAGAATTCCATGGAACGACAGAAAGGTCATTGAAGAAGAATTGAGCAAATAAAAACAGGCCTAATAAAGAAAGAGGCCTGTTTTTTTATTGCCTGAACTAAGAAAATAATTTTACAAACAAAACAGTCAAAACAATACCCAGAATGGCGCCGACAATTATTTCGTTGACGCGGTGGCCAGTTCGTTCTTTGAGGCGCGGGAATTTTTTATCATCAACATCTAATTGTTCAATAAGCATGTTCAAGTAGCGTCCTTGGTCGCCCAAATACATGCGGAGCCTGGCGGCGTCGTCAATAATCAAGAAAGCCAATGCGAAAGCGACAGCAAACGTTCCATTATGGACGCCCTCATAAAATCCGATTGAAGTTACAAGTGAAACAGCAAAAGCGGTGTGAGCCGATGGCATGTGTCCATGTGTGAAAGCGTAGCGGATATCCCAGCCATGTTTCAGGCTGTATAAGACAAATTTAATGGCTTGCACGATAACTGCAACAAGAACTGGAATAATAAAGACTGCATAAGGAGCAATAAGTTTCATAAAGATATATTATTAATAAATTATTGTAATTACATTATAGCATATTTCTAGCTAATTGAAGCGTTTTTGATAAGGGTGTATAATAAAGTCAATAATAAATTGTTCATTGCTGGGGTAATTTTTTACAACAGCTAATGACTAAAAAAATATGAACATAGGAATTATTGTTCTGGTTGTCGCAGTGGTGCTAGTCGTTTCTGGTGTCGTTATTTATAATGGCTTGATCAAGCTAAAAAATCGGGTTGATGAGGCTTGGAGCGACATCGATGTGCAGCTAAAACGCAGATATGACCTTATTCCTAATCTGGTAAACGCGGTTAAGGGTTATGCGACACATGAAAAGGAGTTGTTCGAGAAGGTTACTGCTGCCAGAACCGCAGCCATGGGAGCTGGAACTCCAGCCCAAAAAGAACAGGCGGAAAACATGCTTTCCGGAACGCTCAAATCCTTGTTTGCAGTGGCGGAAAATTATCCAGACTTAAAAGCCAATCAAAATTTTTTAGAGCTTCAGCGCGAATTAACTGATACGGAAGACAAAATTCAAGCTGCGCGCAGATTTTACAATGGTAATGTGCGCGACTTCAATACTAAGATTCAAGTTTTCCCAACTAACATTTTTGCCGGCATGCTGAATTTTACCAAGCGCGAATTCTTTGCCGCGGAGGAAGGGGAAAAAGGAGTAGTTAATGTGCAATTCTAGACATATAGCATAAAGCACATAGCATGAAGCAATTTAAAATGTTTCATGTTTTATGTTCCATGTTTCATGACACTTTATAATCAAGCGGATAAAAACACCCGCTTAACCTGGGTGTACATCACCGGCTTTTTGGTTTTTGTAATCGGGGTCGGCTATGTCTTTGCCGGCGCGATGCAAAACAGCGCGATTCTTTATGGCTGTGTGATTTTTTCTATTATCATGAGTTTTGGTTCTTATTGGTGGAGCGACAAGATTGTTTTGGCGATGAGCAAAGCCAAGGAAATTACGCATGATCAAGGACGGGAAATTTATCATATTGTCGAAAATCTCTGCATCACCGCCGGACTGCCAATGCCGAAAATATATATCATTGAAGACAGCGCGCCTAATGCTTTTGCGACCGGTCGCGATGCTAAGCACGGAGTCATTTGTCTCACTACCGGTATTATTCAAAAACTGGAAAAAGCGGAGTTGGAAGGCGTGATTGCTCATGAGCTTTCACATATTGGCAATCGCGATATTTTGCTTTCCACAGTTGTCGTTGTTTTGGTGGGTTTTGTGACACTCTTGACAGATTGGTTTCGGCACTGGGCTTTTTGGGGAGGCAAAAGCGATGACAGAGACAGGGGGCAATTGGGAATTATCTTAATGATTGTGGCGATTGTTCTTTCAATTTTAGCGCCGATCGCAGCCTTGCTGATGCAACTGGCAATTTCCCGCAAGCGAGAGTTTTTGGCGGATGCCGACGGAGCGCTTCTGACTCGTCATCCGGAGGCCTTAGCCAGGGCGCTTGAAAAAATTTCAGCTGACCAAGAACCGCTCGAAGCAGCCAACCGCGCCACGGCGCATCTTTATATCGCTAATCCTTTCAAGGGAAAAAAAGTTTCTAAATTGTTTATGACCCACCCACCGATGGAAGATAGAGTGAAAGCTCTCAGGGGAATGTCTATTTAACTTTATTTACCCTGTTGAATCCTGCTTCGCAGGAATTTTGCAGGGCAAAATTATTTAACAGGGTGAATTGGAAAAATCCAAAAAACACGAGTAAATATTATTGGACGGCGCATGTAGCTGAAAAGATGCATTATTACGGTCTTTCCGAGCAGAAAGTCTTGGGCGTGATTCGCCGTCCGCAAAGAATTGAAACCGGCATTGCGGAAAACACCGTGGCGGTTATGATTCCTGTTGGGAATATTAAGAAAAACAAAAAACCTTCAATGTGGAATCGTTCTTTTAATGATGACGGCGAGCAAGAAAAATGGTCGCAGGAAATTTGGGTGATGTATCAAACAAAAAATCAAAAATCAAAAAACAAAGTAACCACGCAAAATTTAAAATTAAAAGATCTGCAAGATAAAATAAATTTAAATAAAAAAATAACAATAATTTCGGCTTGGCGGTATCCAGGAGTCAGCCCGAAAAATAATCCAATTCCAACAGAAATATTAAGGGAAATTGAGGAAATTGGCTTAAAATAGGCATTATCTGGTGCTGTGGCTGAATATTGAATTATGTGATATAATATATGTGTATTTTAGTTGTAGTATATAAAGCTAATGAATAAAAAATTAAATTACTTAAATTGATTTTGGCCTGCAATAAATTTTGCAACCAGATCAAAGAATATTAAATCTATGGAAGAAAACATTAATCAACAAGGTCCGCAAGAAGAGCCGAAAGTTGAGCAAAAAGACACAAAGGGCGCCTTATCTCAGCTTGAAGCTTTTCTTTATGAGTACATGGTAAAAAAAGCTCCATTTGCATTGCCGACTGGAGCCAAAGAATTTATTGTCAAAGTGTCGCCCTACCTAGTTATAATTATGGCTCTCTTGGCGTTATCTACTATTTTTACATTGCTTGGTCTTTCTGCTTTTTTAACTCCATTTGCAATGATGGGCGGATACGGTTACATGTATGGACATGGATGGGGATTTGGGGCAATCATTTCACTAGTCGTTTCTATTATCGTGATTGTTATGTATGTTATCGCATTGCCGGGATTATTCAAGCGCACAAAGGGTGCTTGGAGATTAGTTTTTTATGCAACAATAGTTAGTCTGATTAGCAGCATTATTTCTATTAATGGAATAGTAAGCGGTATTATTGGAGCAATCATTGGCTGGTACATTTTATTCCAAGTAAAGGATTTGTATAAGAACTAAGTGTCTTGTTTTTAAACAACAAGCAGCCTTTGCGGGTTGCTTGTTTTGTTATAATATGGGAATAAGGTTATCTTTATTTTATAATTCATAAATAACATAAAATTATGGCGAAACATACAAAAATTGTAGCAACACTAGGATTGGTTTCGGACAGCAGGGAGGTTATCCGCGAAATGATTGAGGCGGGCATGAACGTGGCTCGGCTTAATTTTTCCCATGGCTCTTATGAATGGCATGGCAACGTGATTAAAATCATCCGCGAACTTTCCGCTGAAATGAAAAAGCCGATTGGTATTATGGCGGACTTGCAAGGACCTAGGATACGAACTTTAGTGCAGTCAGAGGTGGAAATTAAGTCCGGCGATTTTGTGTTGGTCAGTGATATATTTTATGCCCCCAATTTCCAATTTCCAATTTCCAATTTCCAAACAATTTCCAATGATCAAATTTCAAATGATAAAAAATTTAGTCTGGATGTAAATAAAATTGTTGATGACATTGAAGTTGGCAATGAAATCTTGATCGAAGATGGATTAATGAAGGTTGTAGTCAGGGAAAAAAATGACGGCGTATTGTTAGCCGAAGTTATTGACGGCGGAACAATTAAAAATCACAAAGGCATTAATATTCCGGATGCAAAACTTAGTATTGATCCGATTACAGAAAAGGATGAAAAAGATTTGGAATTTTCCCTCCAAAATGAAGTTGATTTTGTGGCCATGTCGTTTGTGTCCAGTGGCGAGAATATTGAAAATCTACGAGACAAAATTAAGAAAATTCTAAAGCGCGAGAATGATTTGCCCCAAATTGTGGCGAAAATCGAACGCAAAGAAGCGATCAAAAATCTGGATGATATTGTTGAGCACACTGATGTGGTTATGGTGGCGCGCGGAGATCTGGGAATTGAAATGGATGAAAGCAAGGTGGGAGTTTTTCAAAAAGAAATCGTGGAAAAAAGTCTCCAAAAAATGAAGCCAGTAATCATGGCAACGCAAATGCTAGATTCGATGATTAAAAATCCGCGTCCGACACGCGCCGAGGTCAGTGATGTGACCAACGCAGTTATCGATCATGTCGATGCCGTCATGCTTAGCGGTGAAGCGGCTAATGGAAAATATCCGGTTGAAAGTGTGCGCATTATGAAAGATATTATTGAGAACACAGAAAGCTCGCCTTATGATAACGTAACCCATTTGCTCAAATTAAAAGATGATGAAGATTTCAAAAATTTTGTTAAGAGCGCCTACGAACTGGCCAAAGACAAAAATGTCAAAGCTATTGCGGTAGCCAGCGCTTCCGGATTTACAGCGCGGCTGGTTTCTCATTTTCGCATGGAGAAACCCTTGCTGGTTGCAACAAATAAAGAAAAGACGTATAATCAAATGTCCTTAATCTGGGGAGCGGAAGGGTTCTTTTTTCAGGAAAAAGAACTGGCAAAAGTGGCCAATGAAATGATAGAAAATCAGAAAGCTGCAGGGCAATTAATTGCCGGCGATTTGGTGGCTATAGTACTTGGAAAAGAAGGCGCGGAAGAGAAAACGCATTCGGCAAAAACAAAGAAAATTTAGTATTAGGAACAACTAGGACTTAAGCATAAGTTCCAAAATATCCTGCTCAAGGCGGAAAGGTCGCATAGTGGTCGAGTGCACCACCTTGGAAAGGTGGCATACTGGAAACGGTATCGGGAGTTCGAATCTCCCCCTTTCCGCCCTGAGCAGGAGCAGATGTTTGAATGACACAGTTAGTTCTTAACAAAACAAAATGAAATTAGGAAAAGAGCGACGCAACTGCTTGCGTCGCGTGGGGATGAGAACGCCGGAGCGATGTTTTGTCAGTAGACAAAACCGCGAGGCGGTGGCTAGACAAGTTTTTGCGACGGCAAAAACTTAGTCGAAGCCGAATCTCCCCCTTTCCGCTTTGGGCGGGAGAAATAACAGTTCTTTTTTATAAATAAAAACAAATCAAATCATAAAAAAGAAAAAGGAGGGATGGTTATGTTAGAAGTAGGAGAAATGGAAAAAGGGGCGGCAAATATGGTGGCAAAAATAAGGAAATCGTTCTTTAAATGGCCTCTTGTCTTTTTGTTTGGATTGGCCGGATTTTCTTCGCTCATTGCTTGTGGCTGGGCGATTAATGAGGGGTTTAAGGGGTTAAAACAGACCTTTGGTCTGTTTTAACATAGGGCCTTTGCGCTTAGCGCAAAGGCCCTTATTCCTTTACACAAAATTCATAAGTGGCAAAAGCCAGAAAAGGTGTATAATGTAAGTGTAATAATTTAAGAAAAAAAATATGTTTGAATTTTTTGAAAGCGGAAATAAAGAAGGAGGGGGGAAGCCTGAAATGGGAACAGATAAATCCGGAATTGATTATAATGTTTCTAAAATTAAACTTTCGGAGACTGAAATGGAAAAAAAGATAGATGATTTCTTAAAACGGCCGGAAAATCAAAACGTGAAAATTACTAGAGAAACTGCCAAAATGGCCGTAGAATCAGAATTAGAGAGGGCTAGTAAAAAAATTGGAAAAATGTATTCAGAAAACGATGATCAAAAACTAGCCGCTTAAATGATAAAAAATAAATCATGGCGCCTCCTCGTGGGGGCGTTTTTTATCTAAAGATATAAGCAATTTGCCTTTTTTGCTAAAGTTATCTAATCTGAATATAAAAGGACTTTAGTTATGAATAATAACGTCGAAGAAGTAAAAGCGCGGCTCAATATCGTGGATATTGTCAGCGAATATGTGCGGCTGACCAAAGCTGGGGCAAACTGGAAAGGTTTGTGTCCTTTTCATCATGAAAAAAGTCCGTCTTTTATGGTCAACGAAGACAAGCAGATTTTTCATTGTTTCGGCTGCGCTAAAGGTGGGGATGTTTTTACTTTTGTTCAGGAAATGGAAAGTTTGGAATTTCGGGAAGTTCTAAAAATGCTGGCGGACAAAGCTGGAGTACAGCTTGAACAATATAAATCCGAAGATACGGGCAACAAGAAAAGAATTCTGGCCGCGCTGGAATTGGCGACCAAATTTTATGAAACACAACTTTGGAAAGGAATGGGCAAAGATAAAATAATGCAATATCTGCACGAGCGTGGACTGACGGATAAAAGCATCCAAAAATTCCGCTTAGGCTATGCGCCCAACGGCTGGGATAATATTATAAAATTTCTGACTGGGCGCGGATTCACTATCCAAGAAATTGCGCAAACAGGACTATTAGTGGAAAAGACAGCAGACAGTAATCAAAATACAGCAAACAGTAACAAAAATTTTTATGACAGATTTCGGGATCGCATAATGTTTCCCATTTCCGATAATATGGGCAATGTGATCGGCTATAGCGCGCGAGTGGCACCCGGCGGCGATGAATCGCAGGCAAAATATGTTAACACGCCGGAAACAGTTGTCTATCACAAAAGCAAAGTGCTCTATGGCCTTAACCACGCCAAACAGGATATAAAAAATAAAAATTATGTTCTCTTAGTGGAGGGCAATATGGACGTGATCGCTTCTTCGCAAGCCGGACTTGGCAATGTGGTGGCAGTTTCGGGAACGGCGCTGACTCCGGATCAGATATTAATGCTCAAAAGATATACGGATAATATTGCGATGCTTTTTGATATGGACAGTGCCGGACAGCAAGCAGCCGAGAAAAGCGCCAATCTTTGTTTTGAAAAAGAAATGAATGTCAAAGTCGTGGCGCTGAGCGATGGCAAGGACGCAGCAGATGTGGTGCAAAAAGATCCATCTTTATTGATAAAATCCGTGAAAGAATCAACCAGCGCGATGGAATATTTCTTCAAAAATATTTTGGGAAAGTATGACAGCAAGTCGGCAGAGGGGAAAAACAATATTGCCAAGGATATTTTGGAACATGTCGCGCATATTGAAAATAAGATTGAGAAATCATCTTGGATTAAAAAAATAGCCCATGAGTTGGATGTGGAAGAAAACGTAATAAATAGCGTATTAAAAACTGTTGAATCTTCCGTTGTTTCTTCGGTGAAAAAGCAGGACCAGGCGGAAGACCAGCCGGCAGCCTTTCAGAAACGCGCAGATGTTATCCGGGATTGTCTGCTAGGGGTCATTATGAGTGATGGAAATATCTGGAAAGAAACTTTTGACAAAGAAAAAGAAAGCGAATGGGTAAAAAATGATTCATTGATATCTTTTGTTCTGGAAAGTGGACCAGCAGCTAATTTTTCCTTTGACGGATTAATGTTAAAAATTGACGATGAACGCGCAATAGAAAAATTAAGGAAGATTTATTTTGATACAAAGTATCGTTTTACCGCCGAAGAAATTACAGAGCAGTCGCAAGATGATTTGCGAAAGATGGCGGGCAGCTATAAAGCCCAATACGTGAAAGAATTGCAAAAAGAAAGACTTCATAGTATCATAAGAGAAATCGAGAAAGCTGAACAAAAAGGGGATAAAGAAACCCTCGCCAACCTGATGAGCGAGTTCACAAAGCTTTCCCAAGAAACAAGAGACTAACAAAAGCCGGAAGCCCGGTTTTTGGTGTTTGTTTATAATAAAATCTTCACTCTTTATTCTAAAAAAATGAAAAAAAAGCAAAAGAAGCCGCTTAAAAAAGTCGGAAAGAAAGCTGTCCGAAAGTTTTCCGTTGGCGCAGGAAAAAATAAAAATCATAAAAAAAATAACCTTGTGAAAAAAATGAAAAAAAAGAAGATCGCTAAACCGACAAAAGCAAGAAAGCCTTTCCCTAAGAAAGCTAAAAAAATCGCCAAGAAGAAAACTGCCAGCGTGAAGAAAAAAACAGCACCTAAAAAAGTATCTTCTAAAAAACAACCAGTTGTCCGCAAGAAAAAAATAGCCAAAGAAATCCAGGGAGAATTTCCGGAAAAGATTGATATAATCGCGGAACTCATTGCGCGTGGCAAGCAGCGCGGCTTTGTGACGGAGGATGAAATAATTAATCTTATTCCTGATGTTGAAGAAGAGATTGCTGAACTGGAAAATCTGTATGAACAGCTGGAAACTGCCGGAGTGAAAATTGTCGTTTCTGACGATATGCTCAAAATTGACACGGACAAAGAAGTTGAAATATATGAAAAGAGCAAAAAAGACAAGACTGCCGATGCGCTTTTGGGCGAAGGAATAGAAGACAGTTCTTCCGATTTGGTTCAGATGTATTTTCGGGAAATTGGACGGGTGGCGCTGCTTAAAACTGAAGAAGAAGTCAAACTGGCCAAAGCCAGCGAAAAAGGAGATCTCATGGCAAAACAGAAATTAACTGAAGCCAATCTTCGTCTGGTTGTCAGCATTGCCAAGAAATATGTGGGCCGTTCCCATAATCTCTCGCTTTTGGATTTGATTCAGGAAGGCAACATAGGACTTTTTCGCGCCGTGGAAAAATTCGATTACCGAAAAGGTTTCAAATTTTCAACTTATGCGACTTGGTGGATTCGCCAGGCCATTACGCGCGCCTTGGCGGATCAATCCAGAACGATCAGGATTCCAGTGCACATGGTGGAAACAATCAACAAGTATACGCAGATAACCAGAAGATTAGTGCAGGAATTGGGACGCGAACCGCTAGCGGAAGAAATAGCTTCTGAAATGGATTTGGATGTCGATAAGATAAGACACATCCAAAAAATTTCGCAGGAGACAGTATCGCTTGAAACTTCTGTCGGCGATAGCGATGATGACAGCGTGTTGGGAGATTTTATTGAAGATACGGAAACAGTTATGCCGCATCAAGTGGCTTCCAGGAAATTGCTTAAAAATCATGTTGGTGAAGTTTTGCGGGAGCTGACTCCGCGTGAACAGAAAATTCTCAAGATCCGTTTCGGTTTGGAAGACGGCGTCACGCATACTTTGGAAGAGGTGGGCAAAGAATTCGGCGTTACCCGCGAACGTATCCGCCAAATTGAAGCCAAGGCCTTGGAAAAGATCAGACAGAACAGGACAATTGGCAAGCTGAAAGACTACTAAGCGCTTCGCGCAATTTCCCCGCCTCGACTCGCAGAGACGATTGCTCGTCGATGCGAGGCGGGCAATGACAAATTTCTAATTTCCAATAATGCGCCCCTCCCGGGGCGCTTTTATATATGCTTACTCGCTACTCTTGCCAGATGAAAAATGTCCTGTTATAATGCCCTTGTTGCCTTAAAAAGCAATTTTTTACAACTTAATATTCCGCGATAGCTCAATGGTAGAGCAGTTGACTGTGGTACACATCCTTTATTTAAAAAAATATGAAGGAAACCCGAAAATATGCTGACCGCCGAGAGTATATGATCAAAGCTGTTTCGAAAAGACGAAGAAAACTTCGAGAAATGGCAGTTCAATACGGAGGTGGTAGATGTGCACTTTGTGGTTATGATCGTTGCAGTGATGCATTAGAATTTCATCATAATGATTCTTCAAAAAAGGATTTTGCAATTTCCCAAGATGGTTTAACTCGCAGTTGGGAAAGAATAAAAAATGAAATTGACAAATGTATTCTTGTGTGCGCGAATTGCCATAGGGAATTGCACAACAATATTCGCAGCCTTCCAAAGAAATTTGGAAGTGAAGAATGAGGTGAATTGTCCCAATAAAATGGGATCTCGGTTTTATTCAATTACAAAATTGATAATATCGGGACTGGAAGCCTAAAATTTCTCAGCAGAAATTATGGTAATCAGCAGCCAAACCCTTTTAGGGAAGGTTCAGAGACTATCTCGCAAGAGAGTACTTGGATTTTTAATCCCAGGAAGCGCCTCATCCCGCCCTTTTATAAAAGAGTGGGAATGATATAGTCCACCCTTTTTGGAAACAAAGAGATAATGTGTAATCAATTGGTTCCAGGTTCGAGTCCTGGTCGCGGAGCATAAATCAAAAGCATCCATTCTTGGGTGCTTTTTTGTTATTTTTTAAAATTAGGAAACACCTGGAGATGTTTCTGGATTTGGCGTATAATCAAGGTAACGTGAGGCCTCACGTGAGGGGTCACGTGAATAACTAATAAAATAAAAAATATGCCTACAAAAAAATCATCGCTACTTATTTTCGCTTTTGCAGTTTGCGCCGCCTTTTTGTTGCTGCCTAATTATTATAATGCCCAAGGCACTTCCAAGGACACTGAAGATCAAGTCAAAAAGCAAATAGATCAAGCTTATGATCTAATTAAAAATGCTAATAATAGTGCAACAAACCCTGCGGACCTAGAAAAGCAGGCAAAAGAAGCTCTAAGTGGTACGCAAAATATGTTAGAAGAGCAGTTAAAAGATATGTCACCCAGAGGAGAATGTGAGCAATATGCCAAAGAAAAAAAAGATTTTATACGAACCGACTACAAGGAAGAATATTTTATTGAAGTCGACACGGAAGATCGCTGTTTGTTAAAAAAGGTTAACTCAATTCCACATTACGACAATTACGGAAATTACAAGGGTTGGAAGGTGACCGGAATCTTCTATACCGAACATTACTTTAAATATATCGGTGACGAAAAAGAAATTTGCCAGAAAGTATGGGAGTCACCAAATACTGATGATCCTAATCCTTTATGTTTTCCTTACTGGGAAGGGGACCTAACAAAAATGGGAACCATCCCTTCTTCAGGTGGCTGGTCAGAGGAAGCTGATTTGCCCGAGCCTATAATAATAAAAAAAGGCGAACCCTATGAACGCGATTTTTCCTTCGAATTGATTCAATTGCTAGACCCAAGAGATCAATCAGGACCTTATACTTTTTCTTATAACACAATGGGCGGATTTCCTCCAATGGGACTTACACTATGGCCAAATGGAGTTTTGAAAGGTACGCCGGTGGGCAAAGACGACCATTTTGAAGCTTGCGTAAAAAACGGTTCCGGAAGAAAAGTTTGCAAAGTGATTAATATTAAATTGGAAAAAAATAAATCGGATAAGCCGGAACTTGGCCTAATAGATTCTATTAAATCTGCTTTTGCACCTGCTAAATCCACAGAAATAAATTATCAGGATTTGATATATGGAGAGAAGGGACAGATAAAATCCAAAATCCTTGATAGGATTACAATTCTAATGAAAGACGGTTCAACTGTAGAAATGGATCAATATTCTTCATTAACTCCTAATTCTGAGTTTGAGCTAACGACTAATATTGGTAAGTTTAAATTTAATTATGAGAAATTCCTCGGTCCTAACAGCTTTTGCGCTTTCGGAGCTCTTCTTTCTGAGTCGTGCCGCCAAGTCAATACTCCCAACGGAACTATCAGAATAAAAGGAACGGAATTCGCGGTGGAAAACGATAGCTCTGGCACAAGCATTGCGGTTATTGAGGGAACAGTGCTGGTGTCTGACGCGAAAAACAAGAAAGAAATTGAAATTAATGAGGGACAGTTTGCTTTCCTGAAAGACGGAAGCTTATTGGAAGAACCCCAGTCTTTTGAACCAGATCAGCTTAATCGCTGGTGGAAAGAAGAAGTTGAGCTAAGCGATGAGGAAGATGACAAGTCCACGCTGGTAATGCTAGGTATTATTGCTCTTATTTTTCTGATAATAGCTATAACAAAAAAGTTTTGGAAAAGAAAAATTATAACAGAAGAAGAAAAAAGAGTAGACGCAACAGAGCACAAAATAAGGGCTGTCTTTTCGTTAATTATTGGAGCAGGCACTATGCTCTTAATGTTAATTTTTTATTTAAATCCCAAGTCTCTCCAGCAGTCGATAGTGGATATTATTATTTCTCCGGTCTTTCCTATTTTTGGTCTCGCGGGATTAATGCTAGGGATATTAGAAGCGAAAATGTCAGAAAAAATCTTGTCTGCTTCTATGATAACTTTAAATATTATTAGCGTTATTCTCTGGATTGTGTTCATTATGCCTCGTTATTAATGGCCATTTCTTAATATTTTTAAAGTAACGTGAGGCCTCACGTGATGGGTCACGTGAATAGCTAATAAAACAAATTATACAGTTCAGTTTCAGCCGCATTGATTTGCTAGTATTAGTGAAGTCAAACATGATCGCTAATATTTTTATGATATAATTATTTTAGATTATAAAAATTTTCAAAAAGAATATTCTATGAAATCTTCTAAAAAAAATGAGACCGAAACAACCGAATTATTATCCTCAAAAGTTTCTGTGGATGGAAAAGATGGTCAAATAGATAAAAAAGTCAATCAAAAGAAAAAATATGCTACTTGTTTTTCAATTGGTTGTGGTATCCCGCTGATGTTGACTATAGCTTTTTTTGTATGGATATTCGCCAGTCCATCTGAACCTAATTCCAGTAAAAAGGATACTGCCTCTGAACCTATCCATACCCAATCTGCAACAGAAAAAAAACAATCAACTGCTCAACCTTCAGCAAAAACAAAACAACCAACTGTCAAATCTCCACCCAGAGTAACGACTAATTGTGACGGAAATTTTGTTCCTCCAAAGTCAGTCGCATTAAAGATAAATACTGATAAGCCTGGGCTTAAAAAAGATATCAATACGCATTACTATAAAATTTATGGTAATACGAAAAGTGATATAATAGCAGGAATTCAAAAATGTGGCCCGGGCGAAAATGGTAATACTTATGCCGCTTTTACCAGATATCAAATTAATTTTGCTTATGAGACAAGTCCTACCAAATCGGGCTGTAGCGTTGAAAATGCGACAGTTGGAGTTCAAATTGATTTATATTATCCAAAATGGGAATCGACAAAAGATGCTGAAGCGGGGCTGGATGATAGATGGAAGGCTTATTATAAACTTGTAGAAAAACATGAGAATGTTCATGTTGAATATGTCTTGGATACTGCTAAGGATATTCTAAAGTATCTAAATTCTCTCTCTGATGTTCCATACTACTCAATCGATCGCGGAATCCAACCTTATTACGATCGCCTTGATGCTAAGCACGAAAAGTTTGATGCCAAGGAATATCCTGCTGCGAGAAATTGGTTTAAATAATTTTATTAAAATTTCTGTTTTTTGAGCTGCCAAAAGTAATCAAATTAAGTTAATGAAAAATTCTCTAAAAATAATTATTGGAATTTCGGTGGCAATTATCTTGATTTTAATAGCCGTCTTTTTGATTTGGCAGAATTTTTATTATAATTCCCCCAGTCCTGATATTGACTCAAATGATCCGAATTTAATTACAATTAGCACGGGAACACAAGGGCGCTTTGAAAATTTGTCAGTGGGCTTAGGCGATATTCAAAATAACACTGCCAATCTATATTTTAATTCAGACGGAACCGATGTCTCCAGTATGAAAAAAGTCATCGCTGGCGATAAATTTGAAGTAAACGGCTACAATGTGGAAGTTGAGGCGGTGGAAAAAGCTTATAACCCTTCTGTTTTGCCAGGTTCCAGCCAAGGCAAGGTAAAGCTCATAATCACTAAGGAATAATATTCAAGAAAAAATATTTATTTGATGCTGTAATTAAAATATATAGAATTAAAATAAAAAATATGGCAGCAGAAAAATTTATCAGAAAACTTTCCAAATCTGGGCGAGGCAGTCTGTATGTGATTTTGCCCAAGGAATTTATCAAAGACTTGGACTGGAGAGAACGCCAGAAGCTTATTGTCAAAAGAGCCAAGGGCGGAATTTTCATTCAAGATTTCCGCAGCAAAAAATAAAAAACTTTTTCAATCATGAATTTAAAAAGGCTCTTAAGACAAAAAGAAACCCTGCATTTTTTATGCAGGGCCATTCTTTAAAGGTCGGGAAATAGGGGAACGGTGGAATCATCTTTCCATTTTTTCCTCTTGCCTTTTCTGGGTGGCGACGGAGGTTCGGCCGGTTCTTCATTTGCTGAGAACATTTCTTCCCCGATTATTTTTCTCATTTTTTTGGTCTTAGCTTTGGCCACATAGTAGAAGACTTTATCCAGGGAATGATTGATTGTTAAAAAAACAACATGGCCAGTCTTCATTCTGCCGGTTCGGCCGCTTCTTTGAAGCAATGCAGTTTCGGTCTGAGGCATTGAATAATGAATTACCGTGTCTATTTCCGGTACGGACAAACCTTCCTCGGCTACTGATGTGGCAAAAATAAAATCAACTTCACGCGCGGCCATTTTTTGGAGAACCTCTGTCTGATGCTTGATGTTTTTGTCAGCGCCTCCAAAAAGGATTTCAATGTTGAAATCACCATTTGAAAAATATTTTTTCAAAGCTAGAGCAGTACTTTTTTGGGAAAAAAACACCAGTGCGTTCTTGCCAGCTTGCTTCAAGGACGAAAGCAATTCAAAAAACTTCTCGACTTTCGGATGCGAACTTGTCCTGGCAATATTGGTAATTTTTTGAGTGTTTTCACTCAAGACAATTTGCCGTCCGCTTTTTGATCCGTCTTTTTGCTCCATTCTGTCTAAATATTCGAGCAGTGTTCCGTAGCTTTCAGTAATGGCAATGAAATAGGCATGATAAATCTTCCTATATTTAGCTGCAAGAAGACCTCCCCCCTGATATTTATATTTAGTCAACAGCTCTTTTGCGATATCTTCAAAGACTCGCATATTGGTGATTATATTTCGATCCATTTCAATTCCCAAATCAGCAATATTGCCAGCAACACGCAGCAACAACTCTGTGAAAAGACTTTCAATTTGGATAATATTTTCATCAAACTCTACAACCACAATGTCCTCATTTTTCTTAGGCGTTTCAACTTTTACCCGGAACAAATCTTTCAAGAATAAATTTTCCTTAACAATGGAAATTTTTTCAATTGTTCCGCCAGGAGAAGCGCTAAGCCCAACTGACAAAAGTCCGCTAGTGTAGGCAATTTTTGCCAATGGCACATAGGGATAATTACCAGTAGCTTTGTGCATTTCGTCGAATATTACCAGATTGAAATCATTCATGTTAAAAGATCCATTTTTAATTTCTGCCATAACTACATGCGGCGTGGCAAAAACTATCTGATCAGCAGGATCATTCCAGATTCTTTTCTGCTTGCTGACCTCTCCATTGATGAACCGAGAATGCAGATATTCTTTGTTTGTATCCATCAATGCTACCAGATCGCTATGTTGACCAGTTAATAGGCGTTGAGGAGTTAAAAAAAGAGTCCGCTTGCCCAATGCGAATACAGCCAAGATTGTGATAATCGTTTTGCCGGCCGCCGTATCCGCGATTAAGCCCACACTTCTCCATTGTTCCAAGAATTCCACCAGTTTTTTTGCTCCGGCTTTCCATGAAGGATATTTTTTGGCGTATTCTTCTTGCTTAAAGCCGTGAAAATTTAGCTTGCTCCATATTCTTTCCAGGTCTTCATTATTCATGCTATGTTTACCTCCTTATTTTTCAAGTTTTGAAAGGACATTTTTGATGCATCTAATGTAATTCATCCTGCAACTTTTGGCAATTTTTCTAGATTTTTAAGAGTTTAGCCCTCGATTGCAATAATTCATAGTCTTAAATTTTTTAAAAGCATCCGCTTGCGGATGCTTTTTTCTTGCAAATATAAATTATAAAAAAAGCTAGTAGCTATCGTTAGATAGCTACTAGCTGGCTGTTAACTTCCTAACAGCAAGGCCTCTTTTCTGATTGCTTCATTCATTGTTTCTGATCTAAACACCATGGCAATTTTTTTAATGGTGTTCTCCTCGATTTTTCTTATCCTTTCACGCGTAACGCCAAGTTCTTTTCCAATGTATTCAAGAGAAAAATCTTTTCTTCTCAAGGTCAAGATATAGAAACGTCTTTCGTTTTCATTTAGCTTGGAAATACCCATATTTTTGAGGACATTAGCCAGCTTTCTTGGGCGTTTCTTTTTCTGCCTTTCAGTGGGGAAGGGGTTAGATAAAATATTTTGTCTTCGTATTATTTCGAAGACTTTCCCGCTGTCACAATTGCCGACAGCTTTCAAGATTATTTTATCCTGAAACTCGTGGTATTCCTTTTTCAAAGCTAGATCTTCCGGCGAATCATAATAATCATCAGCAATAAAGTCTTGAAGTTGACTATCGTCGTTTTCTCCTACCGGCAGAGACAGTGAAATGGTTTTTTGGGTCCCTGTTTTTTTTATGTTATCGATAGCTTTCGCTTTTAGGCCCATTTGCTTAGCCACTTCAATGCTGCTAGCTTTTCTTCCCAGCTCGCTTCTCAGCTTTGTTTCAGCCCTTTTCATTTTGCGCATTTCTTCCAAGACATTTGAAGGGACTCTAATTGTCCTTAATTGCTTTGACAATGTAATTGCGCAAGCCTGACGAATCCACCAAGTTGCATAGGTCGAAAATCTGAAGCCTCTCTTGCGATCAAACTTGTCCATTGCGTGAAGAAGCCCGATATTTCCATCCTGAATCAAATCCAGAAGCAAATCATTCCCTGTGGCGTATTTTTTGGCTATTTTGACCACAAGGTGCAAGTTATGAACGAGTACCTTTTTACGGCCGAGCTCGCCAAATCTTAACAATTCTTGTTCTTTCTCCTTTGTTAAACGCGGATATCTATTTATGCTTCTGATGTAAAGGAGAAAAGGGTCGGTAATGTGATCATTATCTAATTTTTGATTGGCTGATACATCTGTCGGTTCTTTTTCTGGTTCAAAATCTTGATCTTCTTCTGATGCGAGATCTTCTTTGGTGGGTTCAGGGAGCAAATTAAGCAGATTGTGTGTTGAGTATGCTAAGTTGTCATTTTTCACGGCCTTTCTCCTTTCTTTTGGGCTATTTTATTTTTAAGTAGCTTAAATATCCAAATTCAGTTGGAATGAGACAACCCTACCATAAAAGCCAGACTTAGTCAATGGCAACTCTAGTTGATATCAGTTTGATATCAACTAGGACCGGCCAGGCTTATTATGCGAAAACCTTACCCAGGTTTTTTTGCGTATCCAAAAGTGGTCTCGAAATGCACCTACTGGCGGTCTTTTGAGAATCATGCTAAAGTCTGAAAAGTTTTTCTTGGTGAGTTGTAATAATAATGGTTAGTATTTAAAAAATTAAGACCTAAAGTTTATGCAAAAATTAACATTAAAACATGCCTTTTTTGCATTCCAAATCCCGTTTTTTGTCGTGTTTATTGTCGCTGGGCTAGGTAAATCAGCTGAGGCTTCAGCAGAAGAAACTTTCTATCAAAAGAATATTTTTTATCAAAACACTTTTGATAACCTTATTCCTAGGCAAAAATTGGATGATTTTAATATTGCTGATAACAAGACTCAAGCCGATGAAGCACTCCCGGGGAATATTTTGGGGGCTGAGACTTTAGAAAATACTGTTAAAAATGCTCCAGAAAAACCCGCACAGCAGCCGATTGCGAAGAAAGCTCCTGTTATTATAACAATAGGCAAGCCTGGTCCAATTGCGGCCAAGACTGAAATAAGAAATGGAAAAAGGACTTGCAAGGACATGAAAAAAGACGATCCAAGCAAAAGTAAAAATAATAAAAAAGGACATATTGATGCCGAATGCTGTCTTGATCTTGATGAGACTCCAAATGCACATTGCTATTATCCCCCGGAAAAATACGGAAAAATTATTCAAAAATACCTAAGTAAGAAAAAATAACTTGTTGCTCTTTAAATTTTTAGCATATACAAACTTATAATTCTCTTAAATAAAAAACAATAGTTCGAATTTTTGTTGTTACATCATAAAAACAGAGAGGGTGTGGGTGCCTCTCTTTTTTAATATCCTTTTTAGTAATATAATGGGAGTTGAAGCGTAATAATATTAAAGAAGCTTTTATAAAAATATTTTGCAAAAAAGGACAAAATTCATTTTAACGTTCGGGTTGCTTTTAATGCTGGCGATTATTTTCGCGGGCTTGGTTTATCGCGTTTATGAAAATAAACAAACTTTGGAGCGGGAAAGAATAGAAGCGGAAAAGGCCAGGCAAGAGGCACTGGCTGAGCAAAAAAGGTTGGCGGAAGAAAACAAAATGCCGGAAATTCCGCGGATCATTCCGCGCCCCAAGCCGGCTCCGGTTTCTATGCAAAAAATGAAAACGCATGGCTGTGTGGCAGATGGTCTGCTTTCGGAATATAATCCGGAAAATGATAGTTTCATCGCGCTAATCAATCGTTCTAATTGTTATTATCTGCACCGGGCTTCCGAAACCTGGCTGATGCCTCCGGATTTCGCAACGATGAATTTTGTCATGGAGCAAGTCAGCAAAAAAGACATCATGTACGGAATGTTTATTGCGGAAGCAATTGACACTAGAGCTGATTATTACAATGTAGATACTTATGAAAAATTTGATTTCAAAAAAATGTGCCGGGATGGCAGTGAAAATGTCTGGGGCGAGCATTCTTGCAAACCGAATTTTGCCAGCAGCGAATATCGCGATTACATAAAATACATAACCCGCAAAGCGATTGATTTGGGCGTGCAAAGCTTCACTTTCGGCCAGATCTATATGCAGGAAAGCGCGCAGAAAGATTATGCGCCGAGAATTGTTAATGATATTCGTGATTATGCTAAAAAAGAAGGCGTGGATGTGGTTGTTGGGGCGCAAACCGGCAGCATAACTGATCCTGAATATTTGGCGCTTTTCGACTATATTGAAGGCGGAGTCGGAATTAACAGTGCGGGCAATGTGGAAAACGGACCATGTCTTTCAAGCAGAGGCAGCTGCTGGGCACTGCTGTGGCATGAAAATTTTGCCGGCAAAGCTAAAAATGTTTTTCTGCATCTGGACTGGTCTGGAATTCCGGACGACGATCTGGATATTTTTGCGCGGATGAGTAAAGAAAAAAGAGCTGAAACTCTCAAAAATCTTTACACCAAGTTTACTTCTCAAAATATGGGATTTCTAATGCCTTTTATGGGAGTTTTGGCTAATGATAACGAAGGATGTCGCGGTCCGAAAAAGAAATTCTATTCTCCCGGCAACGAGTATTCCTGCCAGGACGAAGATGTCATCAATAAAATAATGGGCAAATTGAAATAGGGCTTACGAACGCGTAAGTCCTAAAAAATACTGAAAGTAATCTATAAATCCATGCGTATTAGTGCAATAGCGGAACAAGGCATATAATGAAAACGTTATAAGTCATCACTTATATATAAAATATAATCACAAAATAAGATGCTGCAATTAATCAAAAAGAAGAAGTATATCTTCGGAGCTGTTATTGCTGTGCTGATAATCGGGGGATATTATTGGTACAGCCAATCAAAATTAACTTCAACAGCTGTTCAATATAAAACAGCAGTGGCGGAAAAAGGAACATTGATGTCGTCAATTTCTGCCAGCGGGAATGTTATTGTGGACGATGACGCCACTGTTGATCCGACAATAACCGGAACCGTCTATGGCTTGGCAGTGAGTGTTGGCGACAAGGTAAAAAAGGGCCAGCTGCTTTTTTTGATTGAAAACAATCAGTTGGGAATTGATGCCAATAAAGCTTATTCATCTTATCTTCAATCCAAAGCTTCTCTGGAAACAGCCAAAGCTAACAAAAATGAAGCCAAAAATAATTATGAAGATGCCAATGACAGCGAAGAATATGCGATGAAGAAAAAATTGGAAGCGGCGGAAATTTCTTTAGAAGCGGCAGAAAAAAATGTGGAAACCAGTTGGAGTTCATACCAAAATTCTTTGTCAGATGCTTCTAAAAGAAAAGTGGTTTCTCCGATTGATGGGACGGTTAATGCCGTAAATATAAAAAACGGAGATGACTTAAGCCGGCTTTCTTCCAATAGCAATTCATCTGCTCCGATTATTATCGGTGATCTTAGCACGCTCAAGGCGCAAGTGGAAGTCAATGAAGTTGACATTGCCAATGTTAACATTGGGCAAAAAGTTTCGCTCACTTTCAGCGCAATTGATGGTCTGATAGTAACCGGAAAAGTGGAAAAAATGGATTCACTCGGAACGCTGACTTCGGGTGTTGTGACCTATAATGTGACGATTGGTTTTGATTCACTTGATTCTAGAGTTAGGCCGGAAATGAGCGTTTCAGCAGCTATAATTATCGGAACAAAGCAGGATGCGATTATTGTTCCTAATAGCGCAGTGAAGTCGCAGAATGGCAAATCCTACGTGCAAATTCTTAAGGGTCAAACTCCGGAAAATATAACGGTGGAAGTTGGCTTATCAAATGACACGCAGACAGAAATTGTTAGCGGTATTAAGGTTGGTGATAGTGTTGTCACTCAAACCATAAATTCTTCCAGCGCTTCAACTGCTTCTTCGACATCAAATTCAAAAAACAGCGTGAGAATTCCTGGCATGGGTGGAGGGCACATTGACTAAACTTTTATGATTGTTTGTAAAAATCTGACAAAAACTTATATAAACGGAGACGTGACAACAAACGCTTTGGCGAATGTTTCTTTTAGCATTGAAAAAGGCGAATTCGTTTCTATTATCGGGCCATCTGGATCGGGGAAATCAACCCTTATGCATATTATTGGCGCGCTGGATACTCCAACCAGCGGGGAATATTCTTTAGATGGCAAAGAAGTTTCCAAACTCAGTGATGATGAGCTTTCAGATTTGCGTCGGGATAAAATCGGTTTCGTTTTTCAGTCTTTCAACCTGCTACCTAGGACAACAGTGCTTAGAAACGTAATGTTGCCGCTTTTATATACAAATACAACCAAAAAAGAACGGGAAGAGAGAGCCGAGCAGTCGTTGCAATACGCTGGAATGGAAAAAGATAAATTTATGAATCTTTCTAATCAGCTTTCCGGTGGACAAATGCAGCGGGTGGCCATTGCCAGAGCGCTGATTAACAATCCGGCGATTATTCTGGCCGATGAACCAACGGGCAATCTGGATACGAAAACCAGCCATTTGGTCATGAGCGCGCTGCAGGAACTGAATAAAAAAGGCCATACGATAATTTTGATTACCCACGAAATGGATGTGGCTGATTATGCCAACAGGATAATTCATATCCGAGACGGAATGATTGAGAAGGATGAAATAAATATTCCTAACGACCACAAGATATAAATAAAAATATTATGTTGAAAGATTTATTAAAAGAAACAATTTGGTCGCTTTCCGCTAACAAGGTCAGATCCGGTCTGACAATTTTGGGTATTGTCATCGGCATTGCTTCAGTGATTGCGCTTGTTGCGATTGGTCAAGGCGCGCAGAATTCAATCGAAAAAAATATTGAAGCCATCGGTTCTAATCTGATAATGATCAGTCCCGGCGCGCAAAGGATCGGAGGGATAAATCAGGGCGGAGGCAGCGCACAGTCCCTAACCGTAGAAGATGCGGAGGCAATAAAAAACGAAATTGAAAATGTCAAAGCGGTAGCGCCAACGGTAACAAAAAGAAGCCAAATTACAGCCAAGGGCAACAATACCAATACTCAAGTTATAGGAACAACCGAAGACTATTTGATTGTACGCAATGTTGCAATAGATTCAGGCTCATTTTTCAGCCAGCAACAGATGAAAGGTTCAGCCAAAGTGGCGGTGATCGGTCCGACAACAAGGGATGATCTTTTTGGGGCGGAGATTGATCCAGTAGGAAAAATAATTCGTATCAATAAAATGGACTTTACCGTGATTGGCATGACTATAACCAAGGGTGGCAGCGGTTTTAATAATCAAGATGATGTGGTTTATGTTCCTTTGACCACAGCTCAACACTATTTATCCGGAGATGAATACGTGAATAGCATTAGCGTGGCAGCATCTGACCAAAATTCCATGACGGCAGTGCAGGAACAAATTTCCACTTTGCTCTTAGCTCGTCATAAAATTTCAGATCCGGCAGACGCTGATTTTAGCATGATGAATCAAAATGATATCATTGCCACGGCCACGAGCATAACCGGCACATTCACAATCCTTCTTTCCTCTATTGCCGGCATCTCACTTTTAGTTGGGGGAATCGGAATTATGAATATGATGCTGACAACAGTCACGGAAAGAACGCGGGAAATCGGTCTTCGCAAAGCTGTTGGCATAAGAAAACTGTATATCAACCTACAATTTTTAGCTGAAGCCGTGATTTTGACTTTTTTGGGCGGCGCGTTGGGGATTGTCTTGGGGTGGATAATGTCTCTTTTAGTTACTCGTTTTATCAGCAGTCTGACAACCAGCATCTCTTTATCTTCAATTTTTCTGGCTTTCGGCGTTTCAGCCGGAGTCGGAATCGTTTTTGGTTTCTATCCGGCTCGCCGTGCGGCCAATCTCAGTCCAATTGAGGCATTAAGATATGAATAACTGAAAAACTTTGACTTTTGCGGGGAGTATTATAATGTATAAGGACTTCCTATGATTAATGAATCAAATAATCTTCAATATGCGCCATTGGCAGACAGGATGCGGCCTCAGAAACTGGCCGATTTTTTCGGGCAGGAAGAATTGGTCGGCCAAAATTCATTTTTGCGCCAAGCTATTGAAAAAGACAATGTGCCCTCGCTCATTTTTTGGGGACCGCCGGGCAGCGGCAAGACAACATTAGCGTCAATTATTGCCAACGAAACACATTCGGAGTTTGTAGTTCTGAGCGGCGTGGCTAGCGGCAAAAAAGATTTGATGGCAGTCGTTAAAAACGCCAAAGAAAAAAAAGAAAAAGGAATTAAAACTATTTTATTCATCGACGAAATCCATCGTTGGAACAAAGCGCAGCAAGACGCGCTTTTGCCTTATGTTGAGCATGGCACGGTGACGCTAATCGGCGCGACGACGGAAAACCCAAGTTTTGAAATAATCTCGGCGCTCATTTCGCGCTCGCGGGTTTTTGTCTTGAACAAACTGGAACCGAAAGATATTGAAAAAATTCTGGAGCACGCACTTAATGATAAAGAAACTGGACTTGGCAATCAGAAAATAAAAATATCTCCAGAAATGATCGCACTCATTGCCAAACTGGCCAACGGCGACGCGCGTATGGCGCTAAATACTTTGGAAGCGGCGACGCACTTGTCACGCCAAAGCACAGCGACGGCGGAGCAAAGCACGAGCATAACACCAGAGCTCATCAAAAAAGTTTTGCAGAAATCCCATCTCTATTATGATAAATCCGGGGAGGAGCACTACAATATTATTTCAGCTCTCCATAAATCCATGCGTGGCGGTGATGCCAATGCCGCCCTGTATTGGCTGGCGAGGATGCTGGAAGGCGGTGAGGAGCCCAGATATGTCGCCAGGAGGCTTTTGCGCTTTGCTTCGGAGGATGTTGGGCTGGCGGACAATTTTGCGCTAGTTCTCGCCAATAGTGTTTTTGACGCTTGCCACAAATTGGGCATGCCGGAATGCAGCGTGCATCTTTCTCAGTTGGTAGTTTATCTTTCCAAAGCGCCAAAAAGCGTCAGCGCCTATCTGGCTTATGGCAAAGCCAAGAAAGACGTTGAAGAATTTGGCAACTTGCCGGTGCCGATGCACATCAGAAATGCGCCAACAAAGCTGATGGAAAAACTGGGCTATGGTAAAGGCTACAAATACACGCCGCTGGAAGATAGCACTGGGCAACAATATTTACCGGATGAATTAAAAAACAAAAAATATATCTAATTTTTTAAAAGCAACATTGTAAAAGTACATTTTTTCTTTATGCTAAAAACATGCTAAAATATAGATAATGTTTATATTTTTTTAAATTATTATATATGAATAAAAGTATCTTTATAAAGATGGTCTTAATTTTTTTAATTCTAATGCTTTTTGGTGTAGGAACCTATTTAATATTTTTTGAAAAATTAGTAATGCCAGAAGAGGTTAATGTTGGAGTATCTCTTTTAGAAACAAACAAAACATTATCAGAACAAATTTTACCCAAAATGATTCTGTCTATTGAGTCTCATTCAGGTATCCATTGTTCAGATAAAAATTTATTCACTAAGGATAAATTAAAAAAGGATTCCATAGACATTGAGATTTTGGGTCATAAAGATTGTGGCAAATGTAGCGGGACAACGTGTCCGATGAGTGTTGGTTCAGTAAACAAAGATATAGAAATTGATCTCAGCAAACTTCCTCAGACATTTGATATAAATATTGAATTAGGAAATAAGAACAATAAAATTTCTTTTAAAAAGGAGCAATTAGTTTTGCTTATCACAAAAAAAGACTTTAAGAATATTCGCTTGGGTCAGGACTTTTGGTTTTTAAAAGCGCCAAAAGATCTGGGAGTTGCATACGTAACTGCGACATCAAGTGATCCGGACTACACCCCGAGGTTAAAGGAGTTTATTTCTAATAATCCCAGCGTATTTGTTTTTGCCGAAAAAGAATATCCGGAGATAATCTCTTTACTGCCAGAATTAGGACCCAACGCATTCTTTATAGTTGATAAAAAAGGGTACAGCAATACATGGCAGAATCAAATAAAAAAAGTAGACATATCAGAATCAATAAAAGATGGTACAAAACTTGTTCAGATTGAGGGGAGACTGATTAATCAGCCAAAAGATATTGTGATTACTGAAGAGCATGTTTCAAATTACTATAAAGTTTTTCGTTATTTTCCTCAGGCTAAATAAAAAAATACATTTAATTGTGGTATGGACCAACACTTACTAATGGCAGGTATTGCTTCGCACTAACTTTACACTGGCTTTGCCGATTAGCGCTTCGCGCTTGTGTAAAAATAATAGGGAGAGGTCTCGACCTGTCGCTCGCGAGCGACAGGTCTTGCTTTTTCCTTTAAATGGGTGTATAATGGATATATTACAATAGATAGAGTTGAAACGGGTGAACGCCCGTTTTTGCTTTATTTAGGTAATAACATCTTCCAATATGGTCAAAAATAAACATAAAAACAAAAAAACAAAACACGCCAAAAAGATCCAAAAAAAAGTTCTGAAAAGAAAGGCGAAAAATAAAAAACACAAAAGTGTTGTTTTAAAAATTTCTGCTAGAGGCGGATCTGCCCTTGGCGGAAAAAAAATATCAGTCAAACAGAAAAAGAAGGTTAAAGTGAAAATCAAGCGGCGCAAAAAAATAAAATCCAAAAAGAAGCGCGTGACAATCCTGAGTCTTGGGAATATCCAGCCGTCCCGCGGAAGAATTTTGGCGCTCATTATTTCTATTATTTTCATGACAACTGGAATGGTTTTTACAAGCGTTTTCAATATAATTAATGATCAATCAGGCAAGGTAGCCGGAGCATCGACTGAAGTGAAAATAGAAAGCAAACTTGAAAAAGGAATCAAAAAAATGGTTAAAGGCTATCCGATTGAAAAAATGGCTCCTTATATTGCCAAAAAGGACCCACAAACAGCCGCTTTTTTGGTGGCGATTGCCAAAAAGGAAAGCAATTGGGGCAAAAGAAGGCCGGTACTTAATGGCGAAGATTGCTATAATTATTGGGGTTTCCGTTTAAAAGCTGAAAGGATGGGCAGTGGCGGGCACACTTGTTTTGATTCTCCAAAGGAAGCAGTCGATGCAGTAGCTAACAGATTGGACGAACTTATTCAAGAAGAAAAAATAAACTCTCCAAACGAAATGGTGGTTTGGAAATGCGGTTATGGCTGCCAGGATGCAGAAAAAGATAAAAGTGAGCTCAAGTGGATTAAGGATGTGGGCTACTATTACAATGAAGTAGAGAGATATTTATAAATAAATCTTAAAAATATATTAGCTTGCAATTTTTAGCAGGCCTTGTCGCAGAAGCGGCAGGAAATATTTTGAGATAAGTTCCCCAAAAACAAAAACAAAAAACAAAAAAGGACCTGGCGTCCTTTTTTAGTTTGTCATGATATGCTATGATTGAAAACGTTGTTTTATAAAAAATTAATTTACCCAAAAAAGTATGCAAAATGTACAAGAGGTTTTCAACAAAATTAGAGAAATGAAAAAAGAGCAGAAGGATTTGAGGGATATGTATAAAGACGCTTTGGTGCAGGCGGATAAATATGAAGAAATCGTGGAAGAAATCAAAGTCTTGCGGGAAAAGAAAAAAGAAATCGAAGCTCGCATCCAGGCGCAGTTGGGACGCAGCTGGGAAAAACTGGAGGATTTAAAACTGGAAGTGGAAACGCACAGGGAAATGATGAATGATGTGGCGATTTCAACTCTTATGAAAGGCGAAACGGTTATGGTTAAAGATGAATTTGACAATGCCTATGAACCAATTTGGAAAGTTAATTTCAAAAAGACTAATTTGGAACAGACGACAGGAGAGTAATATTATGTATTTTGTATAATGTATCATGGATTAAAATACGAAAAGCTGCCTTTTAGGCAGTTTTTTGCTTTATAATTTCAAATAATTCAAAATTATGTTTTTCGGTGCACGCATTTAGATCTTCGCCCGCTTTTCTTTCAAAAGAAAAGCGGACAGAAAAGAAACTTGCACCCAGATGAATTTCTGTGGCAAATTCTAAGCTCACTCGCTAAATTTTCTATTTTGGGCTCAGAGAAAATTTTTAACGCTCACTCGCTTGAATTTGCTTACGAAATTCATAGTGTGCATTGTGAATACGAAATACGAAATGCATTTTGAATTTTATAGGCGCCATATGAAGTACGTAGGCAAAGCGCGAGTGATGAGCGTTAAAAAATTTTAAAACGGAGCGTAGCGAAGTGCAAATTTTAGTGAAGAACGAAGCGCTTGCCATCAGTATCTTCATCCGGCGCGACTTTCCTCGCCCCGTAGCGAGCTTTGCTCTGCTTCTGGGGTTTTTAACTTTTCTTATCCTAGAAAGAAAAGTTAATGCTTGAAATTGTGGAAAGAAAAATTAATAGAGAAGCTATTTTCTAGAAAGAAAAGTTAACAATATATATTACTCTTGAAAAAAGTACGCATTAAGCCTACAATATTCAGGTATGGATAAAAATTTCTGGCGAGAATTAGCCAAGAAGAAAAAGCCTTTTTTTGTTTTGGCGCCGATGCACGACGTCACCGACATTGCTACTCGGCAGATGCTGGTTAAATATGGCCGGCCGGATGTTTTGTTTACCGAGTTTGTGGCTGCAGATGGCCTCATGGACAAGAAAGGCCGGCAAGTTCTTCTGAAAACTTTGCGTTTTTTTGAAAACGAACATCCGATTGTGGCCCAGTTTTTCGGGGCTAAGCCGGAAAATTTTCGGGAATGCGCCAAAATCGCAAATGATTTGGGTTTTGACGGAATTGACATCAATATGGGTTGTCCGGACAAAAGCGTTGTTGATCAGGGTGCCGGAGCGGCGCTCATTAAAAATCCGAAACGGGCCAGAGAAATTATCCGAGCGACCAAAGAGGGCGCTGGCGATTTGCCGGTTTCAATCAAAACGCGCATCGGTTTTAGCCAAAATGAAATCGAAACATGGCTCCCGGAAATTTTAGCCGAAAAACCGGCGGCAATCACAATTCATGGACGCACTAAAAAGCAAGCCTTTGTCGGCACTGCTGATTGGGATGCGATTGCAAGAGCCGCGGAAATTGCCAAAGGCAGCGGCGTAGTTATTATTGGCAATGGTGATGTTAAAAATATCAAAGATGGAATTTTAAAAGCCAGAAAAGCCAAAGTTCAGGGCATCATGGTTGGACGCGGAGTCTTGGGAAATCCCTGGTTTTTCAATCGCAAAATAAAAATTGAAAAAGTTCCGCTCCAAGACAGATTGGAAGCCATGCTCGAACATGCCAAAATATTTTCCAAGGAATTAAAAGGCGTAAAGCACCGCGATGTGATTAAAAAACACTACGCTACTTATGCCAGAGGATTTGACGGAGCTAAGGAACTTAGGGCAAAACTTATGGAAGCCAGGAGCACAAAAGAGGCGGAAAAAATTGTTCGAGATTTTCTAAAGAAAATGGTATAATTACATTAGCAATTTGCTTGCTTTATAAACTTTAATAACTTTACAAACTACTTATATGCGTATTATCATTCATTGGTTTTTGTCAGCGCTAGCCATTATAATTACGGCTTATTTGTTGCCTACGGAAGCTATTTATGTTAAAAGTTTTTTTGTGGCATTGGTGGTGGCGGTTGTTTTAGGGCTGCTCAATTCTGTCATTAGGCCGATCTTGATTATTTTGACTCTGCCGCTGGAAATTATGACATTGGGACTTTTCACTTTCGTGATTAACGCGGGCCTAGTGCTTTTGACCAGCAATATTGTGGCGGGTTTTCATGTGAAAAGTTTTTGGTGGGCGCTCGTTTTCAGTTTGGTGCTTTCGCTAATTAGCGGAGTTTTGCATTTATTTGAACCCAGCAAAAAACATCATCACGGAACAGAATAGCGGGTATAAATTATATAAATCAGAAGGACTTATATATTTATTTTTTTGCTTCACTGCTCGGCGCTGTAAGCTTTCACTTATATATTATAACGGCAATCTAGCAAACTTTTTATTAACCTTGTCTTTTGCTAGCGCCTGCGAAGAGTTCCGCAAAAAAATAAACATATAAATCCTATAATATAAAAAATTTTATTTTATGCAGCAGGAAAAAAGACCGAAAATCGGATTAGCATTAGGCAGCGGGGGAGCCAAGGGCTTGGCGCATATCGGCATTATCAAAGTTCTGGAAGAAAACAATATTCCGATAGATTTTATCGCCGGATCAAGCGTCGGCGCCATAATTGGTGGATGCTACGCGGCGCTCAGGGATATTAATGAAATTGAAAAAATAGCGCTCAAAACTAATTCGCGTCAGATGTTCTCTTTTATCGACCCGGCTTTACGGCGGGGCGGTTTGGTACGCGGAGAAAAGATCAAAAAATTTTTTGAGCAATTTGTTAACGGAATAGAAATTAAAGATTGCCGGATTCCATTTTTGGCAGTGGCGACAGACCTTAATAATGGCGAGTCTGTTGTCATAAGAAAAGGCAAATTATCTCATGCTATTCATGCTAGCATTGCGTGTCCTCCGGTTTTTCGACCCGTGGAAATAGAATCAAGATCCTTGGGCGATGGCGGCTTCTCAATGCCGGTGCCGGTTGATGTTGTCAGGGAAATGGGGGCGGATATTGTTATCGCAGTCAATTTGGACAGTTATCAGAGCACTGATATTAGGAAAATGGGAGTAGTATTTTTCAAAGCCGTCCAAAGATCCATTTGGCTACTTCGCCATCATCTTTCAGCTTGGAATATAAAAAATGCTGATATTGTGATTAATCCTCAAACCGGACGGGTATATTGGAATAAATTCATGAATGGAAAAAAATCAATTTTAGCCGGCGAAGAAGCCGCGCGAAAAATTTTACCGGAGATTAGGAAACTGATGAAAGAGAAAATGGAAAAATAATAATAAAAAGCACCTTTTGAAAAGAGTGCTTTTTTATTTTTCCTTTTCAATTTCATTCAGCAAATCTTTAACTTTTTGCAGACTGTCCCAGTCGTGGATGGAAATTGGGATTATGTGAGAAGAAAGTTTTTTGAGCGATTTGATTTTTTTCTCGAGTTCGGCAGGGGACACCATGTCAGTTTTGCTGATGAAAATATATTCCGGTTTTTCAAGCAGAATCGGATTATAAGCTTGAAGTTCTTTTCTGATAATATCATAATCTTTCACGAGATCTTCCGATTCGACGGAAAGAAAATGAAAAAAAATTTTTGTGCGTTCCACGTGTTTCAAAAATTTTATGCCCAAGCCTTTGCCAGTGGATGCGCCTTCAATCAGTCCCGGAATGTCAGCTAAGATCAAGCCATAGTGAACACCCAGATTGGGTTCCAGCGTAGTGAATTGATAGTTGGCCACTTTGGCGCTGGCGTTGGTAATTTCATTGAGCAAGCTGGATTTGCCGACATTGGGAAGACCAACAAAACCGACATCGGCGATCAGCTTGAGTTCCAAGCGTAAATTAAAATACTCGCCTGCTTTGCCTTCTTCAAATTCAGTTGGAGACGTGTTTTTGGCTGAACGGAAATGGAAATTACCCCGACCACCTTGTCCGCCTTTAGCAATAACAATTTCTTGTCCAACCTTGGTGATTTCTGAGTCTTTTTCGGTATCGAGATTGTGAATGACAGTGCCGACAGGAATTTTTACTAGTAAATCCTTTCCGTCCGGTCCATCGCAAAACTGGCCTTTGCCATCGCGGCCATTGGGAGCGGATATTTGTTTCTTGTAGCGGAATTGCCCCAGAGCATTCAGATCGGAGACGCCTTGAAAAATGATATTGCCGCCATGTCCGCCACTGCCTCCAGCCGGGCCAAGACTCATGAGGTTCTTGTTGAAACTCGCGCAGCCTTTGCCGCCATGTCCGGCTGTTATTTCAATTTTAACATCATCGATTAACATACCCAGTAGTAGAAATTCGAATGGCCCTTGGCCAAAAGAAGTTTAGTAAATTTTAATTATAGCGATTTATTTGTGTTTAGTTTAAACCATAGAAAAAGCGAAAATATTTTTTCGAATTTTCACTACTGGGCATAAGTTTCCCATAATAAGCCAGTAATAAAGATAACTGAATGATTATAATATAAAACAAAGGGAATGTAAAGGATTAAAATTGTCGCAGTTGTTTTTATTGCTAGCCATGATAAAATATAGCTGATGAGTACGAAAAGAAAAAAAATCGTATGGTTTGTTGTATGGGCGCTGGCTGTGCCTGTTTTTGTGTGGTCGCAACTGAATTTTTATAAATCAGCCTATGCGGCTGAAAACATTTCTGAAATAGAGGATGAGGTTGAAGAAACGAAAGATGAACTAAAAAAAGCAGAAAAAGGGTATGTAAAATCAGTACAAGAACTGACTCAAATCAATTCAGCTGTATATTCGACGCAATCTGAAATAAACAAAACCCAATCAACCTTAAATGAAGTTAAACAAACTATTACTCGTAAAGAACTTGAAATAGTCAATTTGGAAGATCAAATAAGACTAAAAGAAGAAATGCTTAAGAATTTTTTGCGGGAAATATATTATATCAAAAGCCAGTCAACAGTGAGCGTGGTTCTTTCTGAAAGCAATTTCACTGATATGTTCTCAAGCGTTGATCATTTGCTGACGTTGGAGGAGAAGATGATGAATATTTTAAAAGAACTGGCCAGAACAAAAACTCAGATTGAACAGGATAAAGCCGAATTGGCTGATATTAAAGAGCAGCACGAAGATGTTTTGGAGAAAAAAATAGATGAAAAACAGGATCTCTTGGTTGATAAAGCTGAAGCAGCCAGCGTGGTGGCTGAAAAAGAAGCTACTATTGAAGAACTGCGCGATAAACTGGCCGAACTCGAAAGCGACTTGAATGTTTTGACCGGAAAATCATTCAATGCTAAGGATATTAAGGAAGCAGTAGAATATGCTAGCGATAAAACCGGAGTTCCCAAGGGAGTTTTATATGGATTTTTGAAAATGGAAACAAATCTGGGCGCTAATACCGGCCAGTGTACCTATAAAGAAGTTGAAAAAGTGGCAGTGGCAAGATATAAAAAATATGGTTCGAAATATAAAGCTTCAATTGCGCTGCTTTATAAAAGACAGGAACTTTTCTATGATTTGGTGGATGATTTGGGATACAGCAAAAATAAAAAAGTTTCCTGTTCTCCGAGTGGGTATGTCGGTCAAGGAGGAGCTATGGGCGTGCCGCAATTCATGTCTGACACATGGCAAGGATATAAATCAAGCATAGCCGCCAATACCGGACACAAGACGCCTGATCCATGGGATTTGACCGACGGCGTGATGGCGATGGCGCTCAAATTGAAAAAAGCCGGCGCCACTTCCGACAGCGCTTCGGCCATCAAAAAAGCTTCTATAAATTATTTGGGAACTTTCTATGCTAATTATTATAATGGAATTGTTTATTGGTCGAAGAATTACAAGAGATTGTTTGATTGATTCGTTTTTAATATATAAAATATGAAGAGAAATATTATCAAAATCACCTTTTTTGTTTTCGGTTTATTTTGGACATTACCACACCTAATTAATATTGCAGAGACATACCGGTGCACATGCGGACTGTCAGATTATCTCAATATTTCAAGACTCACTAGTTCTTTTTTTGCTCTTTTTTTAGGCTTACTTTTTATTGTTGTCGGTTTTAAAAAAGAATGGTATAAAAAATGGTTGGCCTATTTTATATATGCAGTCATGACGCTATGTTTAATTTTTATTCCGATTCTGCTGGTATGGCTATTTCCTTCTATCTTCAAGGTTTAACATGTCTCTGTCATGATATTTTTTAGATTACACTTTAAATTATGCAAAATAAATTTTACATTACAACAACACTGCCATACATAAACGCTGATCCGCATGTTGGTTATGCATGGGAAGTCGTCAGGGCAGATGCTTGGGCGAGATTTCAAAGACTATCCGGTAACGATATTTTTTTTAATATTGGCACGGATGAACACGGATCAAAAATATTTGAACGAGCCAATGAACTTGGATTGGATACGCAAGTCTATTGTGATCAACAAGTAGAAAAATTCAGGGAACTGAAAAATGTTCTGAATTTAAGTTTTGATAATTTTATTCGCACGACTGATGAACATCACGTGAAGGCAGCGCAGGAATTTTGGCGACAAACCAAAAATAACGGCTATATTTATAAGAAAAATTATAAAACAAAATATTGCGTCGGTTGCGAAATGGAAAAAACAGATTCGGAATTGGTTGACAATTGCTGTCCTTTGCATCCCAACAGAGAAATTGAAATCAGGGAAGAAGAAAATTATTTTTTTAAATTTTCCGCTTTCCAGCAAAAATTGCTAGAATTATATGAAAAAAATCCTAACTTTGTCGTTCCAGCGCATCGATTTAATGAAATAAAAAGTTTTGTTAGTATGGGCTTAGAAGATTTTTCAATTTCACGCGTGAAAGAAAAAATGCCCTGGGGCGTGCCGGTTCCTGACGACGAAGAACAAGTAATGTATGTCTGGTTTGATGCTTTGGTCAATTATATTTCAGCAATCGGATGGCCGGATGATATGAAAAAATTTAATTCTTGGTGGCCAGGGATTCAAGTGGCCGGCAAGGACAACTTGCGTCCGCAATCGGCAATGTGGCAGGCTATGCTTATGGCAGTCAATTTGCCAGCTTCAAAACAAATTTTTATCAATAGTTTTTTGACTAGCAATGGGCAAAAGATGTCGAAGTCTTTGGGTAATGTAATTTCGCCCTATGAAATGGTAGAAAAATTTGGCATTGATGGAACGCGCTACATTTTGCTAAGTCTTAACAGTTTTGGAGATGATGCGGATATTAGCTGGGAGTGGATGACAGAGAAATACAATGCGGATCTGGCAAATGGAATAGGCAACTTAATTTCACGTACCGTGAAATTAAGTTCAATGACCAATGACCAATTTCCAATTTCCAATGAATTTTCAATGACCAATGACCAAATTTCAAAATTTTTGGATAAATTTCAAATAGATAAGGCATTAGAATATATATGGAATATTATTAAGGAAGATAATAAATATATAGAAGATAATAAACCCTGGGAACTTGCTAAATCAAATGAAAAGAAATTTAAAGAAGTAATGCAAAAATTACTGGATGATTTAGACCTAATTTCTCAGTTGCTGCTGCCGTTTTTGCCTGATACTTCTGAAAAGATCAAAAAAGCTCTGGAAACAAAGCAAGTCGAGCCGCTTTTCCAGCGGATAAAATAGAGAATAAATCCTATTTTTGTTTGTATATAACTGTAGAATGCATAATAAACAATAATTTTACAGATTTATGAAAATTGTAGTTAGCGGCAACGCTTATATACTCCCGGACATTATGGAGGTTCAAGAGAAATTAGAAGCCCAGGAACACGAGGTAACTCCGGTTTTTAAGTATCTTGATCAGCTGGAGGAGAAAAATGAAAAAAAGAAAGAAAAATACAGACTGTCTTTTTTTGAAAAGCTTAAAAAAAGCGATGCCTTGCTTATAGTTAATACCTATGAAAAAGATGGTCGGAAAAACTACATCAGCGGAAGCTCTTTTCTGGAAATGGGATTTGCTCACGCTTTAGGCAAAAAATTGTTTATCTTGCAGGGAGTTCCAGAAGTTTCCTTTAAGGATGAAATTTTGGCGATGAAACCCGTTATTCTTAGCGGTAATCTTAATAAAATTAAATAGTTTTTAAATAAAAATGTTTTTCGATTCTCATGCTCACGTGAATTTTTCCGCTTTCAAGGAAGACGGAGAAGAAGTTCTCAAAAAATGCCTCGCCGAGGGCGTTTTTGTTGTGAATGTCGGTTCGCAATATTCGACCAGCCAGCGGGCGGTTGAATATGCGCACAAATTTGAAACTGGCATTTTTGCTGCAATCGGAATTCATCCAGTGCATCTCAAAGCGGGAGCTTTTAAATATAATGATCCGGGAGAGTTGGATGAAGTGCCCGCCTCGACTCGCGGAGACCGCTTGTCGACGCGAGGCGGGGAAATAAAAACCAAAGGCGAAGAATTTGAATATGAAAAATATCTGGAACTGGCTCGGGATGAAAAAGTGGTGGCGATTGGGGAGGTTGGGTTGGACTACCATCACTTTGATGAAGGCGATAACATTGAAGAGTTAAAAAAACAGCAAAAAGAAGTTTTGATAAAATTTATTAAAATGGCTAATGAAGTGAACAAGCCGATAGTATTGCACTGCTGGGGCGTAAAGTCTCGCAAGGAGCTCGTTCACACCCGAACGGATGCGTATGACGATCTTTTGGAAATTTTGCAGAAATATTCAGTTGCAAGGAAAGGAATTGTGCATAGCTTCGTCGGGAGTCATAAAACTGCCAATAAATTCATTGAAATGGGCTACAAAATTGGGATTAATGGCATCATTACTTATAGTGAAAGTTATGATCGCTTGATCAAGGAAATTGATCTTGCAAATATCGTTATTGAAACTGACTGCCCATATTTGACACCCGTCCCGCATAAAGGCGAGCGCAATGAACCGATTTTCGTGAAACTGGTGGCGGAAAAAATCGCGACGGTGAAAAATATTCCCCTGGCAGAAGTGGCTGAAAAAACAACACAGAATGCCAAATTATCGCTAGATATTTTATAAAATTGAAAATATGCCAGCCAAAGAGCCAATAGCTGGCTTTTTTCCTTGTTGCTCGCCTTGATATTCATATCGCTATTTTGGTCTGGAAATGATAGTTTTTTGAAAAATCGACTCTTGACTTAACTCGAATTTTGAGAGATAATGGGAACCATTGATATTTAAAATTTATTCGAGATGGAAGAGCAACAGAAAAAAAATGTTCCCGGATGGCATCGAGAGCTGGCTCTCTTTTTCAAGATGAGTTGCTGGATCTGTTTTCCGGCGGTTGCTGGAGCTTTTATCGGAAAATTTTTAGATAGAAAATTTCACTCTGAGCCATGGTTGTTCTTATTTTGTATCGGTTTTTCATTCGTATTATCGATAGTTGAGATCATTATAATCGGGATGAAAGAAATGGAAAATCTCTAGTAAAGAAGGGCTAAAAACAAGCTTGCATAAATATAAAAATTCGCCGGTTAGCGAAAAATGCAATAGCCAATAAACAAAAGTTTGAATTTTCAAACTCGATTGTTGAAAATTGCTTGTCTCTCATAAAACCGGTAATTTTTTTCTTGTGCTTTAGCTATCAAAAATATGTCTGCAGAAAATGTACAAGAAAATACGCAAGTCCCGCAGGAAGTAAGTCATGAGATTACTCTGTTTTCTGAACCAATTGCACATATTGGAAATTTTACTATTACAAACTCCCTGATCATGAGTTGGCTGACAGTGATTATTTTGGTGACATTTTTCATATTGGTTGGAAAAAAAATAGTCAAAAAAGGAAAAGTCAGAAAGGCGCCCAAAGGCATTCAGAATTTTTTTGAAATTATTTTGGAGCAAGCTTTGGACATGGCTGACAGTGCAACAGGGGATCGCAAGAAAACCGTAAAATTTTTGCCGGTAGTGCTGGCGTTGTTCCTTTTCATTTTAGTCAATAATTGGCTGGGGCTATTGCCGGGAGTGGGCACAATCGGATTTGTGGAAACAGCCAATGGCCACAGCGCTTTCGTGCCATACCTTAGAGGCGGAACAGCTGATCTCAACACAACACTGGCTCTCTCATTGTTCGCCGTCATATTGTCGCATATTTTGGGGGTTGTCTGGATCGGAGTTTGGAATCATTTGAATAAATTTATCAATTTTAAAGCATTTTTGCAGATAGCTGGTCATGTTCGTAAAGATCCGATGGTTTTGATAGTTAATCCAATCAAGGCTTTTGTCAGCGTTATTGAATTTATTGGGGAAATTGCCAAGGTGGCATCGCTTAGTCTTCGGCTTTTCGGCAATATTTTTGCCGGAGAAGTTTTGCTGGGATCAATGATGGCTATTTTCGCTTTTATGTTGCCACTGCCGTTTATGTTTTTGGAAATTATTGTTGGAATAGTTCAGGCCTTGGTTTTTGCGATTCTGGCGTTGGTGTTTATGAGTATAGCTACTACTGCCGAAGAGCATTAGAAATAATTTTCAATTCTCAATTTTCAATTTTCAAACAATGCTTTAAATTTTCAAATTTACAAATTGAATCATTAGAAATTGTTTAGAAATTAGAAATTGAAAATTAGAAATTATTATTAATTTAATGCATGCATCATCTATCTTCCCCAAAGAGGAGAAAATATAGCTGATGTCTGCTACAAATGAGTATGGAATCAGACGGAATCGTGATGCTAGCCAAGGCATTAGCAATCGGCCTCGGAGCAATTGGGCCTGGCATTGGTATCGGTATGATCGGTGCTAAAGCCATGGAGTCAATCGGACGCAACCCGGAATCAAGCAAGGTTTTGTTCGTGCCGATGCTTCTGATGGCTGCGTTTGCCGAAGCTATCTCAATTTACGCTTTGGTTATCGCTTTCTCGATCAAATAAATGTTTTGTTATGGCTCCTCATTTTTATTAAGTGGGGTGCCAAAAAGAAAATATTTTAATATAAAACATAAACATGCAGTATACAGCATTCAGCGTACAGTTTTTACTGGTTACTGATTACTGGTTACTGATTACTGACACATGGAAGAAATCATAAAAACATTTCATATTGATTGGAAACTTATTCTGGCGCAGCTGGTGAATTTTGCGATTATTTTTTTCGTGCTGAAAAAATTCGCCTATGGTCCGATGATAAAACTCATGTCAGACAGATCGGAGAAAATTGAAAAAGGCATCAAGGACGCGGAAAGCGCGCATAAAAAGATAATTGAAATCACAGAAAAAGAAAAAGTTATTCTAGTAAGAGCCAGAAAACAAGCACAAGAAATTATTGCCAGAGCGGAAGAAGTTGCTGTTAAAAGCAAAGAAGAAATTGTTGTTTCAGCTAAGCAGCAATCAGAGAAAATTCTAGCCGATGCGGGAAAAACGATTGAAATTGAAAAAAACAAAATGTTTGCCGAAGTGAAAACGCAAGTGGCGGAATTGGTTATCGCAGCCACCGGAAAAGTTATTGATGAAAAAATGGACAATCAAAAAGATAAGGAAATTATTGAAAAAGCCATAAAATAGATGAAAATTACAGTTCAGCAATACGCAAAAACACTTCTAGAGCTAACTGACAGGAAAACTGAACAGGCTGTTTCTGATGTGGTGAAAAAATTTGCTGAAGTTCTCAAAAAAGACGGGCAGATCAAGAATGCCGGAAAAATCATGGAAAAATTTTCCGAAATTTATAATGCGAAGCATGGAATTGTGGAAGCGAACGTAATTTCCTCACGTGAGCTATCACGTGACAAGATTCAGCAAGTTGAAAATTTTATTAAGGAGAAATATTCTGCCAAGGAAGTTATAGTGAAAAATATTGTGGATGAAAAAATCAAAGGCGGAATAATCATTAAAGTCGGGGATGAAGTTTTGGATGGATCAGTAGGGGGTCAATTGAAAAGATTGAGAAAAAATTTAGTAAGCTAAAAAGTTTAAATTTTTTATAAGTTTATTTTATAGAAACAGTATACAGTGTACAATATGCAGCGAAATGCTGAATACTGAATTCTGAATACTGAATGCTGAAAATTATGAACAAAGATTTTATTGTCGAACAGCTTAAAAAACAGATTGAAAACTTCAAAACCGAAGTGACGACGGAAAAAGTCGGCAAGGTTGTGGAAGTGGGTGATGGCGTGGCTCGCATCAGCGGACTTTCTGACATCATGGCTTCGGAAATGGTGGAATTTCCCGGTGGCGAAATCGGAGTAGCGCTTAATCTCGAAGAAGATCGAGTCGGCGTGATGGTGCTGGGAAATTTTATCGGCATCAAAGAAGGCGACGAAGTGAAAGCGACCGGGAAAATTCTTTCTATTCCTGTTTCTGAAGCAATGATGGGGCGAGTTATTAATCCGTTGGGAATTCCAGTTGATGCTAAAGGAGATATTAAAACGGACAAATATTATCCAGTGGAAAAAATTGCGCCGGGGGTCATTACTAGAAAATCCGTGAATCAGCCAGTACAAACAGGTATTAAGGCCATTGATGCTTTGATTCCAATCGGGCGCGGACAAAGAGAACTCATAATCGGTGACCGCCAAACCGGTAAAACTGCGATTGCGATTGACACAATTATCAATCAGAAAGGACAGAATATGAAATGCATCTATGTGGCTGTCGGACAGAAAGAATCAAAAATTGCGCGCATCTTGGGTGAATTGGAAAAAGCTGGCGCTATGGAATATACAACCATCATCATTGCCGGCGCATCAGACAGTGCGGCGCTCTCATATATTGCGCCCTATTCTGGTTGCGCGTTGGGAGAATATTTCATGGACAAAGGTGAAGACGTGCTGATTGTTTTTGATGATCTTTCTCGTCATGCTTGGGCGTACCGACAAATTTCTTTAATTTTGAAACGTCCACCTGGACGCGAAGCTTATCCTGGAGATGTTTTCTATCTGCACTCACGCCTTCTGGAGAGGAGTGCGAAACTGAATGAAGATTTTGGTGGTGGCTCGATGACAGCACTTCCAATTATTGAAACGCAAGCCGGAGATGTTTCGGCCTACATTCCGACTAATGTTATTTCTATCACTGACGGACAGATATTTTTGGAATCAGATTTATTCTACAAAGGAGTCAGACCGGCATTGAATGTGGGAATTTCAGTTTCCCGAGTGGGATCCAGCGCGCAGATTAAAGCCATGAAAAAAGTAGCCGGCAAACTGAAATTGGATTTGGCGCAGTTTAGAGAACTCGAAGCATTTGCTCAATTCGGATCAGATTTGGATGAAAAAACCAAGGCTCAAATTGAACGCGGGCGCCGAACGGTAGAAATTTTGAAACAAGGGCAATACGAACCGATGACAGTGGAACATCAAGTCGCAATTCTCTATGCTTTGGCAAATGGTTTTGTGGATGATGTGCCAGTGGAAGAAATCAAACAATGGGAAAATGATTTTCATAAATTTTTAGATGCGCAGGCAAAAGATGTTGTCAAATTGATCAGTGAAAAGAAAGAATTGAGCGACGATGTGATAAAAGTTTTAGAAAAAGCAATTAAAGAGTTTAAAGAAACATATCAATAATAAGTAAAGCTTATGGCATCAAGCAAAGACATCAGACGTCGAATAAAATCTATCAATAGCACCAAAAAAATCACCAAGGCCATGGAGATGGTTAGCGCTGCCAAAATGCGCCGCGCTGTGTCTAGCGTGCTTAGCATCCGTCCATACGCGCATGCAGCCTGGAGCGTGCTGACTAATATGGCCAGGGCTTTTGAAAAATATCAAGAAAACGGACTTTTGGAGATAAGAGAAGTGAAAAGCGTACTAGTCGTGGTTGTTTCCTCTAATCGTGGTCTTTGTGGATCGTTCAACACTCAAATTTCCAAAAAACTAAGAGATGAAATCGCGCATCCGGAAAAATTGAAAATCAACAGGATTGCCGGAAAAAAGATTGATTCAAAAGTAAAAAATGAGGATTTGAAGATAGATTTTATAACAATCGGAAAAAAGGGTGAGAATATAGTGCGCAGATTAGAGAAAGAAATTATAGCTTCTTTCGCGGATGGCGGGCAGTTTATTTCATCTGTTGATGTTAGACCGCTGTCTAAAATTGTTATTGATGATTATTTGGCGAAAAAATATGACAAAGTGGTGGTGGTGTATACGGATTATATTTCAACGGTTGTCCAACAGACGCGAATCCGCCAGATCCTGCCGATTTCTAAGATTGATATGGAAAAACAAATTGCGGAAATGGATGTAATTGCCAAAGAATATGGTTTGGAAGAGACAAAAGTAGAATATAAAGTAGAGCCAAGTCCTCGGGAAGTTTTGGATTTTATTGTGCCGCGTATCATTAAGATGCAACTTTTTCACGCGATTCTGGAATCGCAGGCATCGGAGCAGAGCGCGCGCATGATGGCAATGAGAAATGCGACAGACGCGGCGGGAGAAATGTCGGACGATTTGACATTGGCATATAATCAGATCAGGCAGGGAAAGATTACGCAGGAAATCGCAGAGATCAGCGCAGGCCGCGCTGCTCTGGAATAATTTTTTATTGTAAATAATTTAATTTTTTATCATTATGAATAAAGGAAAAATTGCACAAGTTATCGGTCCGGTTGTTGACGTCGAATTTGAAAACGATTTGCCGGCGATTTATGATGCGCTGGAAATCGCGTTGCCCTTCGACAAAGCTCAGGGTAACAATCAACAAAAGTTGATTGTTGAAGTCGCTCAGCATCTTGGCAGCAACAAAGTCAAAGCGGTGGCTATGGGCGCAACCGATGGTTTAAAAAGAGGCATGGAAGTTATTGCAACCGGCGCGCCGATCAATGTGCCGGTCGGACAAAATACGCTTGGCAGAATGTTTAATCTTTTGGGCGAGGCGATCGATGGCAAAGAAAATTTGAAAAATCCGGAAACATTGCCGATTCACAGAGCCGCTCCGAAATTTTCCGAGCAATCAACCGAAGCGCAGATTTTTGAAACCGGAATTAAGGTTATCGATCTTATCTGTCCGTTTGTAAAAGGCGGAAAGGTTGGTCTTTTTGGAGGCGCAGGAGTAGGCAAGACAGTGGTGATTCAAGAGCTCATTCGAAATATTGCCCAAGAACACGGTGGATTTTCTGTTTTTGCTGGAGTCGGCGAAAGAACACGTGAAGGCAACGATCTCTATCATGAAATGAAAGAATCAGGCGTGCTCGACAAAACAACTTTGGTGTTCGGACAAATGAATGAACCACCGGGAGCCCGTCAACGTGTGGCACTTTCAGCTCTCACAATGGCTGAATATTTCCGTGATAAAGAAAACAAAGATGTGCTTTTGTTCATCGATAATATTTTCCGTTTCACCCAGGCCGGTTCAGAAGTGTCCGCGCTTTTAGGACGCATTCCATCAGCTGTGGGCTATCAGCCGACTCTGGCGGAAGAAATGGGCAAGTTGCAGGAAAGAATTACTTCAACCAAAAATGGATCAATTACATCGGTGCAAGCGGTGTATGTGCCGGCTGATGACCTGACTGATCCGGCACCAGCTACGACTTTCGGACACTTAGATTCAACCGTAGTGCTTTCTCGCGGACTTTCAGAACTTGGAATATATCCGGCAGTGGATCCTTTGGATTCCAGCTCGACAATTCTGGATCCAAACATTGTGGGACAGGAACACTACGACGTCGCACGCCGGGTGCAAAAAGTTTTGCAGCGATATAAAGATTTGCAGGACATCATCGCGATTTTGGGTATGGAAGAACTTTCCGATGAAGACAAAGTCACGGTGGCGCGCGCTCGCAAGATTCAGAAATTTTTGTCACAGCCTTTCTTTGTAGCCGAACAATTTACCGGCGCATCTGGAAAGTATGTAAAACTTTCTGACACCATCAAAGGATTCAGGATGATTTTGGACGGCGAGTTGGATGATGTGGCGGAACAGGACTTTTATATGAAAGGCGATATTAGCGAAATCAAAAAATAAATTTTTTAATTTCGTAATTTCTAAGTCGTAATTTCTAATTTCTAAAAAATTTCCAATGATTAAATGACTAAATTTTTTAAGCAATTTATAAATTGAAAAATTAAATAATTGTTTGAAAATTGAAAATTGAAAATTGAAAATTAGGAATAGTTTATGTCTCAAAAAATTAGTTTCAAGATCGTTACTCCTGAACGCACTGCATATGATGCGGAGGTTGACCAAGCGACGCTGCCGGTTGCTAATGGATATGTTACGATACTTCCTAAACACTACAACTATATTGCAGCCCTTAAGCCGGGAGAAATAATCCTGAAGAATGACGGAAAAGAGATACTAATGGTAACATCAGGGGGTTTTATCGAATTCAAGGACGACATTCTTATTGTGCTGGCGGACACGGCGGAACATGCTTCAGAAATTGACGTAAAACGTGCTGAAGAAACAGCCAGAAGAAGGGCAGAAGAACTAAAAAATGAAAAAGTTACTATGAGTGAAATGGAATATGCAAAAGTAGCCGCCGCAATTGAAAAAGAATGGGCGCGTGTCAGAGTGGCCAAGAAGCATCACAACAAACATGGAATAAAAATTGATTAAAAAAATATGAAAACGTCATTCAAATTTAAAAATATGCATGCTTGTGAGGCTGTAGTTCTCGCTTGCATCGATTTCCGTTTTTGGAAAGAAACTGTGGAATTTGTGGAAAAAGAATTGGTGATAAAAAGTTTTGATTTTCCGTCACTGCCCGGTGCCGCTAAGGCTATCAACGAAAGTCAAGATGAAACATTTGTTTTTGGCTGCATAGACGTTCCTGTCAATCTGCATCATGCCAAAAAAATTGTCATTGTAAATCATCAGGACTGCGGCGCTTATGGCGGATCAGCAAAATGGAGTGGTGATGGCGAGGCTGAACAAAAATTTCATACGGAAGAACTTCAAAAAGCCAAAGAAAAATTATCAGCCAAGTATCCGGATAAAGAAATTATTTTAGTTTACGCAAAGTTGGAAAACGATCAGAATGATATTAATTTTGTCCGAATTGTCTAATTTTTTGCAATTTATTGCCAGAAAAGCATCTCCAAATTGGCGGGATGTTTTTTCTTTTTTTGCAAAGTGTGTTATAATTTTAAATATAAAAAATAAAAAGAGCAGGTTTGTTTCTTCGCAAGAGGTTCAAGCTTAGCTAAAAGAAAAAATGTTAAAAACAAAAATAAATTTTCTTGCCGGAAAAATTAGCAATAAAATGGCAATTGCAATCGGCACGGCCGTTGTTTTAATTGCAATATTAGCAATCGGGATTTTAGTGGCGTATTGGAAGATAGAAAAAATGGAAAGAGTTATTTATGCAAATACGAACATAACTGCGTGCGGCAGTGGACAGAATCTAAATCGGCCTAATTCGAATGAAGTTTCTGCCTCGGGAGCTGCAGCCACCACTAATCATAAAAAAGATGGAAAAAGATTTTTCAGGTTCGGAAATATTTTCAGCACAAATAGTTATGGCGGACAGGACTTGCGGGATAATATTTGGCTAATTTTAGCAATCAAATCGATTTTCTTGATAACTTTACTGGCCATCCTGTTTGTCATTGTCAAAAGGGTAATCAAAAATTTGCGCAATAAAAAAAATAAGCCCTCTGTCCATGTAGTAAAGCAGGCTGTAAAAATCAGGCCAAGAGCGATAAAGAAAGCAAAAAGAAAATAGCAACTTGAATTAAAAAATCCCGCTAATAATGGCGGGATTTTTTGTGTGCCGATGGTGGGAGTTGTCCCGGCACCAGAGCATCCCAGTAGTACAGCAAGTTGACTACGGGACAAGAAGCTCGGTGCGGGATAAAAACCCACAAGACTTGCGTCACACGATTTTGAGTTCCGCCCAAGGCGGACAAGCGTGCTTAACTTTGTGCCCGAAGAGAGACTCGAACTCTCATGGCTTGCGCCACACGATTTTGAGTCGTGCGTGTATACCAATTTCACCACTCGGGCTTGTGTCTGTTGGCTTATTTAAGGCATGGTAACTTCTTTATAATATGTATTTGAAACTAGTTTGTCAATGTGCTAAGATTAAAACATTAAAAGATTATATGGCTAAAATAATTTCGCTTATAAACCAAAAAGGAGGAGTCGGCAAGACTACAACCGCAATAAACATCGCGACATATTTGGCTGATGCCGGAAAGCTGGTGCTGTTGGTTGATTTGGATCCTCAGGGTAACGCTTCTTCCGGGCTGGGCATTGATGTCCGCAATCTGGAAAAAGGGATATATCACGCGCTGATTGGCAGCGAACATCCGCGCAATGTGATTATGCGCATGGAAGATTCAGGGCATGATCTTTTGCCTTCTTCGCAGGATTTGGCGGGCGCAGGCGTGGAAATGGTGCATTTTGATAATCGGGAATTCAAATTATACGACGTGCTTCGGCAAATCAGGACCGATTATGACTATATTATAATTGATAGTCCTCCAAGCTTAGGCCTTCTGACAATCAATGGTTTGGTGGCAAGTGATGAGGTTTTGATTCCTGTGCAGACTGAATATTATGCTCTGGAAGGACTCAGCCAACTGCTCCAAACAATTGAATTGGTGCAAAAGCATCTGCAACCAAACCTGAAAATTATGGGTGCGGTTCTGACCATGTATGACAAGCGTAATCGTCTGGCCAGGCAGGTTGTCAGGGAAATGCGCAATCATTTTCCGGGGCATGTTTTTGAAAGCGTGATTCCGAGAAGTGTCAGGCTGGCGGAAGCGCCGAGTTTTGGAAAATCAATTTTAAATTTCGACAGTCTTTCCAAAGGTGCCCGGGCATACAAAAACTTAGTCAGGGAGATTTTGGAAAAGCATGAAAGTGAAAAGAAAAAATTTAGTGTGTAAACCCCACAAATCTACAAATAAACTACAAATCCACAAATGGGAATTTTATTTGTATATTTGTAACAGATTTGCACATTTGTAGGGAATTAATTTACTTTTTTAGATAAATATAAAAATATGGCGCAACAATTCGGTCTTGGCAGGGGACTGTCATCTCTTATTCCTAATAAACAGCCGGCACAAAAAAGTGCGGACGAATTTTCCAAGCGCGTGGTAGGCGGCGCTGACGAAGCAATTCGCGGTGATAAATATGTCATTGAAGTTGACGTGAATCAGATTATAGCCAATCCGCATCAGCCGCGAACGCAATTTGATGATGAAAGATTGGAAAGCCTGGCGCAGTCCATAAAGATGCATGGCATAATCCAGCCTCTGATTGTCAGCAAAAATGGAAATCAATATGAATTGATAGCTGGCGAACGCCGTTTTCAAGCAGCCAAGCGCGCAGGGCTCAAGAAGGTTCCCGCTATTGTGCGTGAAGCGGATGAACTGCAAAAACTGGAATTGGCGATTGTGGAAAATGTGCAAAGGCATGATCTTAATCCAATCGAAGAGGGCAAAGCCTATCAGAAACTCACCGATGAATTTCAAATGAACCAAGAAGAAATCGCTTTAAAAATGGGAAAGAGTCGAAGTCTGGTTGCCAACAAGATCCGCCTGCTAAGCTTACCGGTTGAAATTCAAAGCGGACTTATTGGCGGAAAAATTACCGAAGGCCATGCCAAGGCCATTCTTTCTGTTGATAATCCGGAAAAACAAAGAGCGCTTTATGAATTAATTTTAAAAAGCAACCTGACAGTCAGGCAGATTGAAGATAAGACTAAGGAAGTTTCTGTCAGGTCGCATCAGCGTCAGGTTACTGTTGATCCGCAAATGAAAGCGTTGGAGAATGCTCTTGTTGAAATTCTGGGTACCAAAGTAAAAATTTCTAAAGCCGGTGATGGCGGCAAAATCGTGATTGAATATTATTCCAAAGAAGATCTGGAAGCGCTGCTTGAAAAGCTGGCTCAAGGAAAATAGATAATAAATCTTATAGCTTGTTTAACAAGAAAAACAATCTTTTGCAGATTGTTTTTTTATTTGCCAAGACGGAAAATAATTTATTTTGTGCCGATACTTTCATTATCTTTTCGTGTTTCTCTGCGGATATGCGATTTAGCAATGGAAGTTTTGACAAATTTCAGCCAATCCGGATTTGGACCTTTTCTATCTTTGGATGTCAGAATTTCCAAAACGTCTCCATTTTTAATGCGATAATCCAGAGGAACCATGTTGCCGCCGACTTTGGCTCCAGTCGCATGGTTGCCAATTTCTCCGTGAATAGCATAAGCAAAATCAACTGGAGTCGCATCTTCCGGCAAGTCGATAATATCACCCATGGGCGTAAAAGCAAAAATATGATTTTTGAAAAAATCAATCTTGAGACCTTGAATAAACTCTTCATTGTCTAATCCAATTTCGCTTTGCCATTGGCGCAGCTGTTTGACCCAAACAATGTCGTTTTCTGGGATGGTTTGTTTTTTCTTAAAAATATAATCCTTCCAATTTTTTTTGCTTTTGTTTTCGCTGTATATCCAATGAGCAGCTATTCCGAACTCGGCTTCGTTATGCATTTTTTGGGTGCGAACCTGAATTTCAATTATTTTTCCATCCGGACCGAAAACGGTGGTGTGAATTGACTGGTATCCGTTAGGTTTAGGCAGGGAAATATAATCTTTGATTCTACCGATCATGGGGCGGTATTTTTTATGAACAATGCCCAGGACTTCATAACAGTCGGCTACTTCTGGAACAATGATGCGGACGGCCGCCAAGTCATGAATTCTGCTGATATTCATATCGTATTCCTTGAGTTTCAGATAAAGGCTGTAGAGGCTCTTAGCCCGGCCATCGATTTGAATTACGGATATGCCTTCCTTTTTTATTTCTTCGCTGAGTTCTTTTATTGCTTGTTTTACGTAGACTTCTTTATTTTTATAATTTATTTCTTCCAGTTCTTTTACTTTATCAAAATTTTCTTTATCTAAATATTTAAAGGCGATATCTTGCAGCTGGCTTTTGATTTCTCCCATTCCAAGTCGATTGGCGATAGGGGCAAAAATTTCCATGGCCTCGCGGGCTATTCGGATTTGTTTTTCTGGCGGCTTATATTCCAATGTCTGCATGTTGTGCAAACGATCGGCCAATTTGATTATTATGACGCGGATGTCAGCGGCCATAGCCATGAACATTTTACGCAAATTTTCCAAAAAATATTCTTCATGCGACCCGCGCAGCTTGATTCTTCCCAATTTAGTCACGCCATCAACCATGCAGGCAATTTCTTTGCCGAATTTTTTTTCAATTTCTTCCAAGGATGTCGGCGTGTCTTCTGCCACATCATGAAGCAGTCCGGCGGAAATGGTTTTTGAGCGCATGCCCATTTGAGCAAGTATCTTGGCTACCGCGATAGGATGCTGGACATAATCATCTCCACTGTCGCGTTTTTGTCCGGCGTGGGCTTTCACTGCAAAATTATACGCCTCGGTAATTAATTTGGCCCGCTCGCTAGTGGGAGTTTTGAGCTCTTTTAAAATGTCTTTTAGAGATAATTGTTGGGTCATATATTTGCTATAATCAAAGGCATGAGGGTACTCTCAGTATATGCAAGAAGGAGTAGCCTGGCAAATAATTATATGTTTCCTGAAAATATTGATACTTAAAATGAACACAAAATATTCCAAATTAATCGTTAAAGTCTTTGGTGGCGTTAATATAGGTCTACTTTTCCATCTTGAATAATTTCTTTTATTTTTTCCAATAATCCGGAATCATTTTCGACAGAAAAAGGAGTTTCCAGCTTATTGGCCTGATGATGAAGAAAAATCTTGCATTCTCCGCTTGGACAAGATTTGAAAAGCTCAGACAACTTCTGGATTATTTCTGGCTTAGCGTCTGATGGCAGTGTGATAATTAATTTATTTCCATTTTGCTGATTTCCGCGAATTTTTTTTGTCGCTTCAATTCGCAGATGATTTTCGATTTCGGCCTGATTGATTTCTTTGGCGTTATCCACGATGATTTTATAAACCCCATCTTTATCCGAAAGGCGTCCGTCCGCTAAAATTGCTTTTTCTTCTTCCCAGAGGCTGGCAATGCGTTCCAAAACTTTTGGAAAAACCAGAAGTTCAATCTTGCCTTTCAAATCTTCAATGACGACGAAATACATAGTCTGTTGATTCTTGGTCAGAATTTTTTGGACTTTTTGAATCACGCCGCCGACAGTTATTTTTTGTCCGACCAAATCAGACGAAAGTTTGTCTAAAGAAACAGCGACTTTGTCGATGTAGGATTGATATTCGAGAGCGGGATGACCGCTGACATAGAGTCCGAGAAGTTCTTTTTCCCATTTTAATTTTTGTTTTTTGCTGGCAGGAGCTGCTTCAGCCAATGAAACTTCAGGCGCTTCCATAATTGTTTCGCTGAACAAACTGACCTGATTGGAATTTTTATTCTTCTGAATATTTTTTGTGAAGGTTAGAATGTTTTCCATGCTTTCTAAAATCTGATTTCTTTCGCCCAGTTCATCCAGCGCGCCGACTTTAGCCAAGGCATCAATTGATTTTTTGTTAAGATCCTTAGTTTCAACGCGTTCTAAAAATTCGCCAAGCGTTTTGAATTTGCCGTTCTTTTTTCTCTCTTCTACGATTTCATGGGCAACAACATGGCCGACATTTTTGATTGCATTAAATCCGAAGCGAATTCTCTCAACATCATCTTCGCCAATGATCACGGCAAAATCTTCAAAACTTTCATTGACATTCGGCGCTAAAACTTCAATGCCCATGTCACGGCATTCGCCGGCTTCAATGGCAATGCGGTCAATGTTGTCTTGGTCCGAGGTTAGAAGAGCGGCCATGAATTCGGCCGGAAAATGCGCTTTGAGATAGGCAGTCTGATAGCCAATAAGCGCATAACAAGCGGCATGCGAACGATTAAATCCGTATCCCGCAAACGGTTCAATAAAAGAAAAAACTCTTTCGCCAATTTCGCTGCTGATATTATTAGCAACGCAACCTTCAATAAATTTTATTTTTTGCTCCTTAATAAGTTCAAATATTTTTTTGCCCATGGCTTTTCTGAGCACATCGGCTTCACCCATGGAAAAACCGGCCAAATCTCTGGCAATCTGCATAACTTGTTCCTGATAGACGGCGACGCCGTAGGTATTTTTGAGAATCGGTTCCAGTTTCGGATGGACGTAACTGATTTTTCGGCCGTGTTTGCCGGAAATAAAATCCGGAATCCAGTCCATCGGTCCCGGACGATAGAGCGCGACCATGGCGATGATGTCTTCCAAAACCGTGGGCTTCAACATTTTCAAATATCTTTTCATGCCGCTGCTTTCCAATTGAAAAACACCGGTTGTGCGGGCTTGCTGCAAAAGTTCAAAAGTTTCCCTATCATCCAGCGGAATCTTGTCTATATCAATTTCCAATTTTCTGGTTTTGCGGACGATGCGCAAAGTGTTTTGGATAATAGTGAGGTTTTTGAGTCCCAAAAAGTCCATTTTCAAAAGTCCGATTTTTTCCACATAGCTGGATTTGGTCGAGGATGAATATTGGGTCACTGTTCCTGCATGCGTACCAGTAACATTTTGGATCGGAGAATATTCAGTGACCGGTTTTTTAGTGATAACGACTCCGCAAGCATGCATGCCGGCATGCCGCACCACGCCTTCCAAGCGCATGGCGTTATCAATCAATTTCTTGGCGTCTGCGCCGGAAGCGTAATGCTCCTTAAATTCCGGCACATCTTCCAAAGCTTTTTTGATAGAAGTGAACATGGGAATCATTTTGGAAGTTTTGTCGCAAAATTCATAAGGAAAACCCAGCGCGCGTCCGGTGTCGCGGATAGCAGCGCGCGCAGCCATTGTTCCGAAAGTTATGATTTGGGAAACATGATCGTCGCCATATTTCTGGCGGACATAATCCAGAACTTTGTCGCGTTTGTCATCGGCAAAATCCATGTCGACATCGGGCATGGAAATGCGGTCTGGATTTAGAAATCTTTCGAAAAGCAAATTGTATTCGATCGGATCAATATTGGTTATGCCGGTCAGATAGGAAACGAAACTGCCGGCGGCGCTGCCTCTGCCGGGGCCGACCACTATGCCGTTTTCTTTGGCCCAATTGACGAAATCTTGCACAATCAAAAAGTACGAAGCATAGCCCGTTTTTTCAATAACAGAAAGTTCATATTCCATGCGTTCGCGATGTTTTGGCTCGATATTTTCACCAAGTCTTTTTTTGAGTCCTTCTTCGCAAAGGTGGCGAAGATAGCTCATGTCCGTGTAACCTTCCGGCACATCAAAGTGCGGCAATTGCGTTTCCCCAAGCTTCAGTTGAAAGTTGCACTGGTCAACTACCAATTGAGTGTTGGAAACAACTTCCGGATTTTCCGGAAAAGCCGCGGCCACTTCTTCCGGCGAACGAAGTGATAAATCAAAATCCAAAAGATTCATGCGATCCTTTTCCTGCACTTTACGGTTGGTCTGTACGCACAGCAGAATGTCTTGCGCATCCGCGTCAGCCTTGTTGACATAGTGCACATCGCAAGTGGCGACAACGGGAATGCCAAGTTCCTTGGATAATTTGAAGATTCCGTCATTAGCTATTCTTTGACTTTCAAATCTGGGGTGATTTTGCACTTCCAAAAAAAAAGAATCGGGTTCAAAAATATCTTTATAATCCAAGGCCAGTTCTTTGGCTTTGTCATATTTTCCCATAATTATGTGCGCCGGAATTTCTCCTTCAGCGCAAGCTGAAAGTCCGATGAGACCTTTTGAATATTGCCGGAGCAGTTCGCGGTTGATGCGCGGCTTGTAATAGAATCCGTCGAGATGGGCGATGGAAACCAGCTTCATAAGATTGTGGTAGCCCGCATCATTCTTGACCAGCAATATCAGGTGGTAGCGTTTGCGGTTTTCGGCTGTCGGATCTTTCGATTTATAGTCTCCGCTGGCAACATACATTTCGCAGCCAATGATGGGCTTGATTCCTTTTTCCTTGGCTTTGATGAAAAGTTCCACTGCGCCGTACATTACGCCGTGATCGGTAAGCGCGATTGAATCCATGCCCAGTTCCTTGGCGCGATTAAGCAGGTCATCGATCTTGCCGAGACCATCCAATAAGCTGTAGTGGCTATGAACATGCAAGTGAGTGTATTTTGATGACATAGAAAGTTTTGGGAAATAAATATTGGTTTTAATGACAAATATCAAATGACAAATTTCCAATCAAAACCAAATGACTAAATATCAAAAATTTGAACTTTGGATTTTGAAATTTATTTGTTATTGGAAATTGGGATTTTGACATTTTAAACAAAAATAAAAACCACTGTCAAAGTAGTTCAGAAAATATAATTATAGGAATAAATTTTTTGCATATTCTTGTGTTATCTTCATCTCCCGGGGACTGGCCGCTGGGTTTTGCAAGATAAGTTATTATACTCAATGCTAGCATGGTTTGGAAAAAAATAAAAGAGCCAGTTTTTGTGGTATAATAAATCAATATGAATGAACGTACGCGATTATTTTTATATTTAGCCTATAAAATAGGTCTGCATGTCTTTGCCCTAGTTGGTTTTGTTTTGGTAGGCGGATTTTTTGCTGTGCGTTGGCACTGGACGGATGCGCAAGGATCTATCGACGTCAATAATAATCGTTTTCAAGAATCATTGACCGACAAAAATGCAAACGCTGGCGAAAAGGTTTTAGGAGTCGAAACTCAAGATAATTCCGAGAGTTCGACATCCTTGGACGAATTGAATTTTCAAATTAAAAAACTTTCCGAAAAGAAAGAATTAAAATCCAAAAATTATTGCTTAATTGATGTGATTGGGCAGTATTCCCCCCAAACTTCAGCAAAAATAATTGAAATATATAATCAGACCGATTCTGACGCGCTTATCTCCAAGATGATTTTAGCGGCGAGAATCAGAATTGAAGAAAAAAATGGAGGTAGCAGTGTATTTGCAAACTGCGATTATGAGAATGCTCAAACAAATGATGCTGAGATTAATAAAAAATATGCCGAAGCGCAGGGAAAAACTTTGTTTCCCTGGATGGATAATGAAGAATGGGAAACAATCAGGCAAGCAATTATGAAAGACAAAGACCTGATTGAAAAAGCTGCTGCTACTGCCGGAATTGAACCGCGCCTTTTGGTGTCCTGCGCGATTGTTGAACAGGTCCGGCTTTTTAATTCAAGCCGTGAACTTTTCAAGCAATTTTTCCAGCCGCTCAAAATTCTTGGCAATGCCAACAAAATTTCATTGGGCATTATGGGCGTCAAGGAAAACACGGCTATTCAGATAGAAAATAATTTGAAAGACCAGAGTTCTCCCTATTATTTAGGGCCGGAGCTGGAAAAAGTTTTGGATTATACGGACGGGAGCGATGGCGACAAAAGATATGCCCGGCTGACTGAAGATAGCCATTACTATTCCTATCTGTATGGCGCGCTTTATTTGAAACAATTTGAAACACAATGGAAAAAGGCTGACTATGATATCAAATATCGTCCAGAAATAGCCGGCACGCTTTTTAATGTAGGATTTCCCCAATCAAAGCCGAATCCAAATCCAAAAGTTGGTGGAAGCAAAATCAATATTTATGGGTCAGAATATACTTTCGGTTCGCTGGCATACGAGTTTTATTATTCAGGGGAACTTGTTGATGCGTTTCCTTATAATATTACGAAAAAATAAATTAAAAAAATGACCTCCAATATTTTTACTAAACAAAAACAACATAGCTGGCGGATTAAGCTGCTTTTTTTATTGGTAATCTTGATTTCTCTGGGCATAGCCTATTTGGCTCAAAAAAAGTTGCTGGTGTTGGAAATTGATGCAAAAGAGAATGTCCGGCAGATAACAAAAGAACGCGAGTCTTTGGATCAGGAAGGACAAGCGAGTGAAGCGGAAAAAACGGATGTTCCAGCTGCTATTGTTCCAGCATCACCAATAAATCAGGAGGAAAAAGTCCAGGAAAAAACTGAGGAAAAAATTGTAGAAAAAGTCGAGGTGCCGTTGCCGGCCAGAGAACGCAACAAAAATCCCGAAACCCGCCTCAACGAAGCGATGCTATATGCAACACCGCAAATTTTGACAGGAAAATATATTGATGTCAGCCTGACCTATCAAAATATTGTTATTTTTCAAGATGGAAAACCTCTGAAAGCTTTTCTGGTTTCTTCCGGCATAAAAGGTTTATATACCCCAATAGGAACATTTAAGATTGAAAACAAGCATCCGCGAGCCTGGTCAAAAAATTATGGCCTGTGGATGCCGTATTGGATGGCATTTTTGCCGTCGGGAGAAATGGGCATTCATGAACTCCCAGAATGGCCCGGCGGATATAAAGAGGGCGCTAATCATTTGGGCACGCCGGCTTCGCATGGATGCATAAGACTGGGGATAGGTTCAGCCAAGGAAGTTTATGATTGGGCGGAAATCGGCACACCAGTGGTTATACATAAGTAATTTGTGGTATGATATTAATGATTTTGATTTAATTTTTAAAAACATCCTGATTAAATTGTCTTTCAGAATTTAACAGGACAAGAAAATATGAATGAAGAAAATTTTACTCCAAATGAACAACCGATTTTGGAGCCGAAGAAAAATAATATAGTGCTGATTGTGATTATTGTTGCAATTGTGGCTATCACAGCGGGAGTCATCGGTTTTCTGCTTGCTAAAAAAACCCAAGCGCCAGCAACTGCGCCAGCTGTTACTCAGCCAGTTACACAAACTCCATTGGCCCAACCAGCGGATGAAAATGCGGATTGGAAGACATATACTAACACAAAATATGGATTTGAATTTAAATATCCTGCTGATCTCATAACAAAAGAGGATTTATCAGGTACTGTTTTCGGTGTTTCTTTTTCCGATAAAAATGGAATGAAAAATGATCAGATAGCTCTTAATCAGTACAAAGCATCAGAACTACCTTCTATAAATTCTCTAATTCAGCAAATAAAAAAAGATGGGCTTGCCTTGAGTGAGCCAAGTGAATATTTAGTAAGTGGAATAAAGGGTTTACAAATTATTGAAAACGCTCCAGTGCCACAATATAAGGTATTTATAGAAAAAGATAGTTTTACTTATATTTTTTCTATTGCGAATGAATCACCTCGGCTTAGTGAATTCAATAAAATCCTTTCCACTTTCAAATTCACTAACACAGTAACAGACGAAACTGCGGATTGGAAGACATATGTAAATGATTCTTACGGATTATCTTTTAAATATCCTAAAACATATACAATGGATCCAGTAAGCAATCTTAAAGCAGGTACAATAAGAACGCTGAAATTATTTGATACAGCTAGACCAGGAAACCCAACGATTGAATTTGTGGTACCGGATGGGAGGGGTCCTTTTGGTCCTGCTGATATACTTTATGATACGGAAATTGAAAAGGGAAAGATTGTAATTAAAAACAGAAAAGTGATTCCTTATCTTGGTGAAGGCGATACACATACCAAAGATGACAAAACTTATATAGAATTTGAAATTGGTCATTTATATGGTCCCTCGGGCAACATGTATGACTCTAAATATTCAGCAACTTCGGGTAATGGAATTTTGGTGTGGTTTTCTTATGTTAAAAGCGAAGATTATGAGCAAGAATTAAAAGATATTATTTCCTCAATTACAATTACTAAGCCGGAAATATATGGCAAAAAATAAAATTTTTTCTCTTTCAAATTCACAAACTAAAAAATCTTAGAATTTTTTAAAATCGCTGCCTTTTACAGGCGGTGGTTTTTTATGTTGTGTATAAAAGGTTATCTGCTATATACTGTAAACATATGGAAAAATTTACCCCGCACTAACTTTGTGGAGGCCCTATGAGCCAAAATTTTTAACAAATTTAATAAAATTAAGATGCAGAAACAAGAAATAACAACCAATAAAGAAAACAAGCCAAAAAACCGCAAAGTTAGTGCGGGGTCGACATTTAACTTAGAAAAAGAGCTCTTGGAACAGGGCTTCGATGCTGTGATCGGAGTGGATGAAGCCGGGCGCGGACCGCTTTGCGGACCAGTAGTGGCAGCAGCAGTGCTCCTTCGCAATAACCAATCACCAAGCAACAAGATACAAACAATAACCAATGACCAAGGTTCAAATAATCAAACCGAAGAAAATACACCAAACACTAGATACCAAATACCAGATACTAATATGTGGGAGTTGGTCCGAGACTCCAAAAAACTTTCCGAAAAACAGCGGGAAAAGGTTTTTGATTTTATTCATGAAAATTTTCATGTCGGAGTGGGACTCTGCAATCATGAAACAGTCGATCGAATCAATATTCTGGAAGCAAGTTTCTTGGCGATGAAAAAAGCGGTAGTCTCCCTAAAAAGAGAAATGACAAATG
>ERZ795054.268-NODE-268-length-79493-cov-18.066077_pt1 | contig 79493 bp, 61 predicted proteins | sample MGYA00375138_ERZ795054 | MGnify/ENA primary metagenome ERZ795054 (study PRJEB30183, sample SAMN05720215) | anaerobic digester metagenome | isolation source: active sludge of municipal wastewater-treating anaerobic digesters | place: USA | collected 2014-12-23 ... | reverse complement strand
GCAGGCATTGGTGGCCATGACGGTATAGGTTCCGGCGAGGGTTTGCAGACCGAAGTCGAGGGCGTTGCCGTCACCGGCGAGGATGTTGCCCGTGCCGGTGCCGTCGAGGTAAAGTTCGTAATTCGAGCCGTTTTCAGAACCGTCGAGTCCGACAGCCAGTCCGGCACCGCCTGCACAGTAGTTGCCGCCTCCGGTAACATTGAAGACCAGGGGCAGGGGATCGATGCCGATCACGGCATTGCCGTCCATGCTGAGGGTAGCGCAGGCATTGGTGGCCATGACGGTATAGGTTCCGGCGAGGGTTTGCAGACCGAAGTCGAGGGCGTTGCCGTCACCGGCGAGGATGTTGCCCGTGCCGGTGCCGTCGAGGTAAAGTTCGTAATTCGAGCCGTTTTCAGAACCGTCGAGTCCGACAGCCAGTCCGGCACCGCCTGCACAGTAGTTGCCGCCTCCGGTAACATTGAAGACCAGGGGCAGGGGATCGATGCCGATCACGGCATTGCCGTCCATGCTGAGGGTAGCGCAGGCATTGGTGGCCATTACCGTATAGGTTCCGGCAAGGGTTTGCAGGCCGAAGCCGAGGGCATTGCCGTCACCGGCAAGGATGTTGCCTGTGCCGGTGCCGTCGAGGTATAGTTCGTAATTCGTACCGTTTTCAGAACCGTCGAGACCGACAGCCAGTCCGGCACCGCCGGCACAGTAATTACCACCGCCAGTAACATTAAAGACCACAGGAGTGGGAAGAACGCTAAGGGTGAAATTGACCGGAGCGCCGGCGAAGTCAGCGGCATCAAGCATGCTATTGCCATTAACATCGTAGTAAGGAGTCGAAACAAACACAATGTCTTTCGCAACGCCATCATGGTTTTCGGGTGTGATGGCGGTAAAGGGAGGAATGGTAGAAGCAACGGCCACATTGACAGTCTGTGTGGGTGGCAGTGTCGAGATATTGGTGGTATACGTCAGCTCGGCCCACAATGGTCCGCAGGATGCAGGATCAAGGGAGGTGGAGGTTGGATCACTGGTAATGACTTCTTCTCCCGAGCAGATTGTCATGGTATAGGAATTTCCCGATGTCATGGTCGTGATGCTGCCATCAGGTCCGGTCACGTCTGCCTGGATCATGGGCAAGGGATCAATAGTGATTACTGCATTGCCGTCCATATTATAAGTGCCGCAGGCATTGGTGGCCGTAATGGTATAGGTTCCGGCTTGTAACCAGAGACCAAAGGCAAGGGCATTGCCGTCGCCGCCCAGGATAATCCCGCTGCTTGTACCATCGATGAAAAGTTCATAATTCACGCCGTTTTCAGAACCGTCGAGACCGACAGCCAGTCCGGCACCGCCGGCACAATAACTGCCACCGCCTGTCACACTGAATACAACAGGGGTGGGAAGCACGGTAAGAGTGAAGGTGACAGCTGCTCCTGCCACATCTCCGGCATCGAGGATTTGGTTTCCGTTCACATCATAATACGGAGTGGAAACCATGACAATGTCCTTGGCTACCCCGTCATGGTTCTCGGGGGTGATGGATGAGAAGGGCGGGATGGTATCTGCTACCGGCACATTCACGGTTAGTGACGGAGGCAGAGTAGAAATATCGGTGGTATAAGTAAGTTCAGCCCAAAGTGGTCCGCAGGAAGCGGGATCCAGGGAGGTGGAAGTGGGATCGCTGGTGATCACCTCTTCTCCTGAACAGATCGTCATGGTATATGAGTTACCTGAAGACATTGGCGTGGTACTGCCATCGGGGCCGGTTACCACTGCTTCAACCACCGGCAGGGGATCAACGGTGATGACTGCGCTACCGTTCATACTAACAGTTCCGCAGATGTTGGTGGCATCCACGCTATAAGCACCGGCTGTTGTCTGCAAACCGAAATCCAGGGGATTGCCATCTCCGGTCAGGGTGATGCCGGTGGTGAAACCATCCAGGATGAGTTCGTAGGTAACACCGTTTTCTGATCCGTCGAGGCCGACGGCAAGACCGCTCAGTCCGGCACAATAGCTGCCACCGCCCGTCAGATTGTAAACAAGCGGCAGGTCACATCCGCCGGTTACATAACCATCTATGAAAGTAGCATTCAGGATGTTGGCATCGAGGTCGGAGTACTGGCAATCACCGGGTTCTTCCACGTTCCAGTGCAATACAGCGTATCCGCTGTTAAAGGTGAAGATGAATTCGACCAGGGTGCCTGAGGCGATAGAGATGGGGGTTACATCGAACCATCCCATCTTGATTTTATCAGGGAAGTTGCCGTTCACCAGGATAAACCCGCTTCCAAGAGAAGGATGCAGGTTCTGATATCCCTGGTAGGTCAGAACGCCCTGTGTGTAATTCAGTACCAGCGAGATGGCTGCCACACCGGCGATATTTTCGACTGTCACCGGTACAATCACATTGTTACCCACCACGGCATCATCAATGGACGGGGCTGTGGTAAGGATAAATACAGGCACATTCACTACGAGGGTGGCGTTATTGCTGTAAACCGTCTGGTTACATACAGCTTCATAGGCCATCACCCTGTAAATATTGCCACTCATGGATGCAGGGGCAGCAGCGATTGTGAGCTGGGAAGTCGTTACACCGCTATAGGGCGCAGTTTCGGCAAGGTCGGTGAAAGTGGAACCGCCGTCTGTACTCACCTGCCACTGGTAATTGCCGGTATTATTCATTGCATTGAACACGGCATCATCGCCTTCGATGATGGTGACATCAGTGGGATGTACGCTGAAACTGAGGACAGTATAACCGGTAACCACGGCCGTTCCGTTCATGTCGGACTGGCATCCGCTTGTCAGGTTAAAGGCGGTGGCGGTATAAGTGCCTTCGGCGCTGATCTGTCCAAAATCGAGGACACTGCCTGTACCCCACCATGCGATCACTTCGGTACCATCAAGGTACAATCTGTAATAAATATCCACGTCAGACTGATCCAGGCTGACTGATGGCAGGTTGCCAATGCAGTTGATTCCGCCTCCTACGAGGTTGTAAACTGTAGGCAGGGGGTTGATAACAACATCTGCGCTGTTGGTCATCAGCAGATTTCCGCACGGGTTGGTCGCTACCACAGTGTAGTTTCCGGGCAGTATCTGCAGGCCGAAGTCCAGCGGATTTCCGTCGCCGGCAAGGACGATACCGCTCCCTGTACCGTCGAGGTAAAGTTCATATGTGGCTGTGGTTTCGGATCCGGAAAGGCCTACATTCACGCCGGCCGATCCTTCACAGTAATTCCCTCCTCCGGTGACCGCAAAGAGCAATGGCAGCGGGTCGACCGTGATGTTGGCAAAACCGTCCATATTGATTACGGCACAAGGATTGGTGGCTGCAACAGTGTAAACACCTGCCGCGGTCTGTAAACCAAAGTCGAGTGCAGCTCCGGTTCCGGCAAGGATGATTCCGGTACCAGTACCATTATAATATAGTTGGTAGTCCGTACCATTTTCAGATCCTTCGAGTCCGACAGCGAGTCCGGCTCCTCCTTCACAGTAAGTGCCGCCACCGGTCACACTGAATACCTGAGGCAGGGGATCCACGATGATGACGGCATTGCCGTTCATGCTTACAGTTCCGCAGGGATTGGTGGCAGCTACGGTATATGAACCTGCCGTGATATGCAGACCGAAATCAATGGCATTGCCGTCGCCGGGCAGGATTAATCCTGTAGCGCTGCCTTCAAAGTACAGTTCATAGTTGACACCGTTTTCTGAACCGTCGAGTCCGACCGGCATACCTGCACCGCCTTCGCAGAAATTACCGCCACCCGTGACATTGAACAGGGCAGGAAGGGGATCAATACCGATCACGGCATTGCCAAGCATATCAGCATTGCCGCAATTATTGGACGCAACAACAGTATATACACCGGCAGTTGTCTGCAGGCCGAAATCGAGCGCGGCACCCGTACCATTTTGTACGATAGCCGTGGGATTTCCGTCGAGGTAAAGTTCATAGGTTGCAGTTGTCTGGGAACCGTCAAGGCCAACCGTAACACCTGTGCCACCGACACAGTAATTACCTCCGCCCGTAACGTTAAATTGTTCCGGCAGGTAACAAACACCGGTAATATGGCCATCCACGAAGGTGGCATTGAGGATATTTGCATTGATGTCTGAATACTGGCAATCACCTGGAGTTTCCACATTCCAGTGCAGCGCGGTGTAACCATTGTTGAATGTAAACAGGTATTCTATCAGGGTACCGTTCAGAATGCTGACCGGAGTGATATCGAACCAGCCCATCTTAACCCTGTCGGGGAAAGCACCATTGACCAGACTGAAACCGGCCGAAAGGGAGGGATGCAAATTCTGATAGCCGGTGTAAGTGACAATCCCGGGAGTATAAGTAAGTACCAGGGAGATGGCTGCCACATTCACCAGATTTTCGACCATAACCGGCACGACTACCTGGTTACCGCCAATGGCATCGTCAATGGAGGGTGCCGTGGTGATCACCACCAGGGGAACGTTGACCGTGAGGAGGGCTGCATCTGAGAAAAGGCTTTGGTTACAAGTCACCTCGGTGGCCAGAACTCTGTACTGGTTAGCATCCATGGCAACGCTCACATTCGAAACCGTAAGGTTGGCCGTATTGACTCCAGAGTAAGTAGCGTCTTCAGTAAGGTCGGCGAAGGTGCTTCCACCGTCGGTGCTGACCTGCCACTGGTAATTACCGGTATTGATGGTGGCGCTGAAAACTGCGTTATCTCCTTCAAGAACGGTGACATCTGCCGGTTGGGCGGTGAAGCTGAGGACGGTATAACCCGTAACCTCGGCATTCCCGGTCATATCGGCCTGGCAACCGTTAATGAGATCGATGGCCACAACAGTATAAATGCCAATGGCATCATGGGTTCCAAGGTCCAGGACACCACCAACACCAGGGGTGGAGGTTTGCCAAACGCCATCAAGGTAGAGGTTGTAATCAATGCCGGCATCAGAATTATCAAGGCCGACTGAGGGAGGATTGCCGGCGCAGTTGATACCGCCGCCTGTGACTGTATAAATATTGGGAAGGTTCAGGATGTTGATGCTGACACTTCCGTTCATAAGCTGATCTCCGCAAGGGTTGGTTGCAACAACGGTATAGGTGCCGGCCAGGGTCTGAAGGCCGAAATCCAGCGCAATGCCGCTGCCTGCAAGAATTTGTCCTGTAGCAATCCCGTCGAGGTAAAGCTCGTATGTGGCGTTGGTTTCGGAATCGAAAAGGCCAACCGCCAGACCAATGCCGCCTGCACAATAACTGCCTCCGCCTGTCACGTCAAACACCAGGGGAAGTGGGTCAAGTGCAATGACAGCATTGCCGTCCATTGTATAATTGCCACAGATGTGAGCGGCGACGACTGTATAAGTGCCGGCAGCGGTCTGTAATCCGAAATCGAGCGGGTTGCCGTCGCCGGTAAGGATTTGTCCCGTGGCCACATCGTTCAGATAAAGCTCATAGTTCTGTCCGGTTTCGGATGATTCAAGTCCGATTGCAATTCCGGCGCCGCCTTCACAATAGGTTCCTCCGCCTGTAACTGAATACACAAACGGAAGGGATAGCAGGCTGATGTCGGCAGAACCATCCATGGAAATGCCGCAAAGGGCGTTGTTTTCACCAAAGATGGTATAGGTGCCGGGGGTGTTATAGGGTCCCAGCGTCAACGGACTTCCCGTACCCTGGACTGATTCTACAAAACTGCCGGAAACATCAATAAAATAAAGGACATCCGCATCGGATCCGCTTAATGTGATCGTGGTTCCTGCGCTGCCGGGACAAATCTCCCCGCCTCCGCCAACCGTATAAACATTGGGATTGGCCTCCGTAATGACGATGGCTTCACCGTTCATCTGGACACTTCCGCAGGTATTGGTGGCCATCACGGTGTAAGAGCCCGGGTTAGTCTGGAAACCGAAACCGATGGGGCTGCCATCACCTGTCACCTGGATGTCTGTTGCAGCCAGATCAAGGTAAAGTTCATAGTTAATACCGTTTTCACTGCCGTCGAGTCCGACGGGGATACCGGCACCACCCTGGCAGAAAGAACCTCCGCCAGTGACATTAAATGCCTGAGGCAGCGGCAGGATGGAGATGATACTGCTGCCATCCATTCCGACAGTCCCGCAGACATTGGTGCCGGTGATGGTATAGGTTCCCGGATCAGTGATGAAACCAAAGGAAAGAAGATTCCCTGTCCCACCAAGTGTGGCTATGGTGGTTGAACCGCCCAGGATCAGGTCATAGTTTGTTCCGGTTTCGGATCCGCTGAGGGTAATCTCAATACCGCTGCCTCCGGTACAGTATTCGCCTCCGGCGGAAACTGTGAAAACAGCCGGTAAGGGGAGCAGCGAGATCACTGCCTGGCCGTTCATCGGTGTGGTACCACAGATGTTGGTACCTTCAACCGTATAAGTGCCGGCATCCTGCAATCCGGTGAATGTGATGGGATTCCCTGTTCCGGCAAGGCTAAGACCGGTACTGATGCCTTCAAACAACAAAGTATAGGTAACGCCCGCTTCGGAGCCTGACAAGGAAACGTCAGCCTGGCCTCCCGGGCAGATGTCGCCTCCTCCGCTTACATCGAAAGCGATGGGAAAGGGACACCCGGCATTCACCGTCAGTGTTGCAGCATCGGAAGTGCCTGATTGAGAACACGCAGCCGTAATATTGCAACGGTATTGGTAGCCGTCCATGCCGGTCGTCGTGTTGCTGATGAGCAACGTGGCAGTCTGTGTGCCCGAGTATGACCCGGCGTCGGAGAGATCATTCCAGCCGGCTCCGCCGTCGGTACTTTCCTGCCACTGGTAAGTCTGAACCGTGTTGACCACTACCGAAAAGCTGGCATTGTCGCCCTGGTCCACTGTCAAGGGGGCTGGCTGGCTGATGAAAGCCAGTGCCGGGACACCGTTGACAGCCCCGTCTGTGAACACAGCGGGATAAGGTTCTCCAAACAGGTCGCTGTACTGGCAGTTGCCCTGGGTGACCAGATCCCAGACCAGCGGACAGCTTCCGCCCAGGTAGTTGAAGTTGAAGGTAAACAGCACGGCATTGTCGGCCAGGGTTACAGGTGCCAGGCCGAACCAGGCGGCTTTAACCTGCCCGTTCGCAGCGTTGACCACCAGGAACCCGCCGGCCAATGCCGGATTGTTGGTACTGTTCACGTACCCCAGCACTGTTACGTTGTAGTTCAGCGTCAGAGAAATGGAGGCGACGCCCGAAAAACTCGTAACCGTGATTGGAACAGCCACTGTTGCAGTGCCCGGACAAACATCTATTGTCGGCGCGGTGGTTGTGATCTGGGAGTAGCTAAAGACTGACGTAAGCACAAACGTCATAATTGCAGCAACTTTGGTAATGGTTGTTTTCATGTCTGCTATTTTAATTTTACATAAATATATTTCATAAATATCTTATAAGCTCTTTGTTGTCAGTTTATTGCGGATAACGGCAAATACAATGACTCTCTGCATGGTGCAGAGTCATTGTATAAACCATCTCGTTACATATTAGTTTTCTGATCCTTGATAATTGTATTTAGCGTTTAACAAAAATAGAACTTCTGGTCATTGTATCAGAACAAATTCCCCATTATTATTAAAAAATTAACAACCCCACTAAGCTAACAAACTGTTTGATAACCGCTTGCCGTTTACCTCCAGGCTGTGCTTACTGAGCTGGCTTAAGGTTGCTAAAATAAGAAAATATCTGCTGCTTGTACAAATTTTTTTTGCGCCATTTCTGTCCCTGATGTTACTATCTTCAATGAAGTTGGATAAATTCATACTTTTGCGTGTTGAAAACTAATATGAGATGTTTGATAATTTAAGTGACCGGCTGGATCGTGCGTTCAAGATACTGAAAGGGCAGGGTTATATCACCGAGGTGAATGTGGCCGAAACATTGAAAGATGTGAGAAAAGCCCTGCTGGATGCGGATGTCAGCTTTAAAATAGCCAGGAAGTTTACCGAGGATGTCAAGGAAAAGGCCCTCGGTCAGAATGTGTTAACGGCGGTGTCTCCCGGTCAGCTGATGGTGAAAATCGTCCATGATGAACTGTCGGACCTGATGGGCGGTACCAGTGTCGATATCAACCTGAAGGGTAATCCGCCCGTGATCCTCATTGCCGGCCTCCAGGGTTCAGGTAAAACAACCTTTTCTGCGAAACTTGCTCGTTACCTGACTTCAAAGAAAGGCCGGAAAGTCTTGCTGGTGGCCTGCGATATATACAGGCCCGCTGCTATCGAACAGTTGAAAGTTCTTGGTCAACAGATTGAAGCCGAGGTATATGCAGATCCGGACTCGAAGGAACCTGTGAAGATTGCACGCAGGGCCATTCAGTATGCAAGAGAGAAGGATTTCAGCACCGTCATCATCGACACGGCAGGACGCCTTGCCATCGATGAACAGATGATGCAGGAAATCGCAGCCATCAAGAAGGAGGTAAACCCGGCCGAAACGCTTTTTGTGGTGGACTCCATGACGGGCCAGGATGCCGTCAATACAGCGAAAGCATTCAACGAAAGGCTTGACTATGACGGTGTCGTGCTCACCAAACTCGACGGTGATACCAGGGGTGGGGCCGCCCTGACGATCAGGGCCGTGGTCGATAAGCCCATCAAATTCGTGGGAATCGGTGAAAAAATGGATGCCATCGATGTCTTTCACCCGGAAAGAATGGCTGACCGTATCCTGGGTATGGGTGATATCGTTTCTCTTGTGGAAAAAGCCCAGGAACAGTTCGACCTGGAAGAAGCACAGAAGCTTCAGAAGAGAATTGCACGCAACCAGTTTGATTTCAATGATTTCCTTAATCAGATCAAACAGATTAAGAAAATGGGCAATGTGAAAGACCTCATGGGAATGATCCCCGGGATGGGAAAAGCCTTGAAGGATATCGACCTCGACGATGATGCCTTTCGCGGGATTGAAGCCATCATTCATTCCATGACTCCTGCGGAAAGATCCGATCCGACCCTGCTGAACGGTTCCAGAAGAAAAAGGATAGCCATGGGAAGCGGTTCGGAAGTCCAGGAGGTGAACAAACTCATCAAACAGTTCGATGAGACCAGGAAGATGATGAAGATGATGACCGGTGGCGGAGCAAGAAATATGATGCAGATGATGAAAAATGCCCGTCAAAACAGGAAGAATTGAAATGACTGATCCTAAAATCATTGACGGAAAAGCGCTTTCTTCCCAGCTTATGGGTGAGATTGCCTCGGAAGTGGCATCCCTGCTTGACCAGGGCCTGCCGGCACCACATCTGGCAGCCGTCCTTGTGGGCGACGATCCTGCCAGCCAGAGCTATGTCGCCAGCAAGGAAAAAGCCTGCAAACAGGCGGGGCTCATCTCCAGCCTGTACAAGCTTCCGGGTGATATTTCCATGACAAAACTTTTCGAAGTCATCGACTTTCTCAATACTGATCCCGAAATCGACGGCTTTATTGTCCAGATGCCCCTGCCTCCTCAGCTTGATCCGGGAAAAGTGATCGAAAGGATCAATCCTTCCAGGGACGTGGACGGATTTCACCCGGTAAACGCAGGCAGGATGATGCAGGGTATTCCGGGTTTTGTCCCGGCAACCCCCCTGGGTATCATGACCATGTTGGAACGTTACCGGATCCCGACGGAGGGAAAACATTGCGTGGTGCTGGGCCGCAGCAACATCGTCGGTACTCCGGTCAGCCTCCTCATGAGCCGGAAAGCCACACCCGGAAATGCAACCGTTACGCTCTGCCATAGTAAAACCCCTGACATCAGCGATTTAAGCCTCCGTGCCGATATCCTGATCGCTGCGATTGGTCAGCCTGGTTTCGTGAAAGCCAAGATGGTGAAGGAAGGTGCTGTCGTCATCGATGTGGGCATCCACCGCATAACAGACAGTGCACGGGAAAAGGGGTATTATATCACCGGTGATGTCGATTTCGGGGAAGTCTATCCGAAATGCGGCATGATTACCCCTGTTCCGGGTGGCGTCGGACTGATGACGATCGTTTCACTCCTGCAGAATACGCTGAAAGCGGCTCAAAAAACATATCAGTATTAATGCCCGGCGGGCAATCAGCTTTCATGGAAGAACTTTTCAGCAAAGGAGATGCATTACCGGTAATGGAAACCTTTTACTCCATACAGGGAGAAGGTTATCATACGGGTAAAGCGGCCTGCTTCGTCAGAATAGGTGGTTGTGACGTGGGTTGCCGCTGGTGCGATTCCAAAGAGTCCTGGAATGCCGCTGTTCATCCCCTTCAACCCATAGTGGAATTGCTGGAGCAGGCCTTGAAGCTTCCTGTCAGGGATGTGGTGGTCACCGGAGGAGAACCGCTGCTTTATGAGCTCGATCCCTTTTGCCGGCTTTTCCGCAGGCATGGCTTCAGACTCTACCTCGAAACTTCCGGATGTGCTCCCCTGAGCGGGGAATGGGACTGGATCTGCCTTTCTCCCAAAAGTACAGCTCCGCCCCTGCCCGGAATTCTTCCCCTTGCCGGTGAACTGAAAGTGATCGTGGCTGAAGAACAGGACTTTTTGTGGGCGGAATCTTACGCAGCTAAGGTCAGCCCTGCCTGCCTGCTTTTTCTTCAGGCGGAATGGAGCAGGCGAAAATACATCACCCCCCTGATCGTTCGTTATATTCTCGATCATCCCCGTTGGATGCTGTCGCAGCAAACCCACAAATACATCAATATCCCCTGATCTCATGTCAATGTTTTATCGATTTATGGGGGGGGTGATCTTGCTTTCCCTGACAATTTGCCTGCCAGCAGCAGGACAGAAACAGGATGAGCCGCTCACGACCAAAAACAGGAAAGCGAAAAAAGCCTGGGACGAAGCCATCTTGTCCCTCTCGGCCGGGAACCCTGCCAGGGCGGTCCCGGAACTTGAAGACGCTGTCAGACACGATCCCTCCTTTATTGAAGCATGGTTGCTGCTTGGCGATCTGCATACCGATGCGGGCAGGGGCAGGGAAGCTGTCGTGTCGTATTCACGCGCCATCCGCATCGATTCCACCTTTTTTCCGAATGCTTTTTACCTTCTTGCCGGTGTCGAATTCTCCCAGGGGTTGTACGCAGATGCACTGGGGCACCTCCGGTCTTTCAAAGCCATGGGAATTAAGGATAAAAAGAAGGCTGAGTCCTGTGATAGAATGATCGCCTCCTGCGAGTTTGCCCTGGTTGCGATCGAACACCCGGTTCCTTTCAATCCTGTCAATCTCGGCAAAGGGGTGAACAGTCCGGATGATGAATATGTGAATGCCGTGACGGCAGATGATCAGTTGTTGTATTTCACCCGCAAATTGCTGAAAGTAGATGAATCGCGCGGCAACTGGATACGGCCGGAGGAAGATTTTTACAGTTCCGGCTGCAGGGGAGGGCAGTGGGAGCAAGCCCGGCCGCTGGGACCTCCGGTGAATACAGGCGGAAATGAAGGGGCGCTGAGCATTTCTCCGGATGGTCTGCGTTTGTTTTTTGCCGGCTGTGAGCGGGCCGATGGATTCGGCAGTTGCGATCTTTATATGGCGGAGAGGAAAGGAAATGCCTGGAGCATCCCGGAAAATATCGGAAAGCCTGTGAATACTGCTGCCTGGGAAACACAGCCATCAGCAGCGGGAGACGGGAAAACCCTGTTCTTTGCCTCGAACAGAAGCGGTGGCCTGGGCGGATCGGATATCTGGATATGCACCCTGCAGGAAGATGGAAGCTGGACAGAACCCGTTAATCTCGGGAATACGGTCAATACCCCCCTGTCCGAAATGAATCCTTTCATGCACCCTGACGGGCAGACCCTGTATTTTTCTTCCGACGGACATACCGGCCTGGGCGGAATGGACCTCTTTTACTGCCGGCTGCAGAAGGACGGACAGTGGTCAAAGCCTGTCAACCTGGGCTATCCCATCAATACATGGAAGGATGAGATCAGCCTGGTGGTGAATGCCGCAGGCCGGGTCGCTTACTTTTCCAGTGATAAACTGGGAGGCGAGGGGAAGAATGATATTTATTCATTTGAATTGTACGGGGAAGCCAGGCCTGTCTTTGTCAATTATCTGAAAGGCCGCGTGTTTGACAAACTTGATCACCGTCCGCTGCAGGCCGCATTCGAACTGATCGACCTGAGCACCGGTGAAAGCGTGGTGCGTTCCCGTTCAGACGCGGTAAGCGGTGAGTTCCTCGTAACCCTTCCTGCCGGGAAGGAATATGCATTGCATGTGAATGCCGACGGGTATCTGTTTTACAGCGACCATTTCAGCCTGAGCGGTAATCATGACTCCGCACAGCCTTATCTGAAGGATATTCCCCTGCAGCCGATTCAGGCCGGAGAAATCGTGGTGCTGAACAATATCTTCTTTGAAACAGCCAGTGCCGCCCTGCTCCCGGAATCGCTCGCGGAGCTCGGCCGCCTCCTGCTGCTGTTACAGAAGAATCCACGGCTGTCAATTGAAATCCGCGGCCATACCGACGATGTGGGTTCGGATGCATATAACCTTGAACTGTCATCGAAAAGAGCGGAAGTGGTCTACGGCTGGCTCCTTGAAAAAGGCGTCCCTGCCAGCCGTTTAAATCACAAGGGATATGGCGAATCCATCCCCGTTGTACCGAACGACAGTCCGGAAAACCGCGCTAAGAACAGGAGGACAGAATTCAGGGTAGTGTCAAAATAGCCCGGCCCTTTCTCAGGCTGAATTTTTGTAGTACGTTTGTGGCGGAAAATGAACCCGGAAAATGAGATTAATTCCTGTACACGACCTGAAAGAAAAGCTCGATAAAGGCGAAGAGGTACTGATCGTGGATATGCGCGACCCGGAGGATTACGAATTTTGTCATATCGCGGGTTCCATCAATGTCACCAGGAAGGATTTTGATGCGTTTATTCCTAAGGTACCCCATGATATTCCGGTTGTTTTTATCTGCAAATACGGGAAGAAGAGTGAACAGGTGGTGGTTACCCTCAGAAACGAACATGCTCACAAAAACGTTTACAGCCTGCTGGGCGGTTTGTGGGAATGGGCCAAGGAGATTGATCCCTCAATGATTGTCTGGTAATTAATAAAGCTGTCATGATACCATTGGAAGCATATCTCAAAACTCCCTTGTTTTTCCTTGTGGCCGGACCTTGCGTGGTTGAGGATGAGGAGATGCCGATGAATGTCGCATCAGTCATTCACCGTATTTGCAGGGATGAAGGCATTCCATACGTTTTTAAAGCTTCATACCGCAAGGCGAACCGCACCCGCGTGGATTCATTCACCGGTATCGGAGACTTAAAGGCACTCCGGATTATAGCCGAAGTGGGAAAAACACTGGATATTCCGGTGATTACTGATGTGCATACCCCCGCAGAGGCAGAAATGGCCGCTTCGTATGCCGATATCCTTCAGATTCCCGCCTTCCTGTGCAGGCAGACTGATTTATTGCAGGCTGCCGCGGAAACCGGCAGGGCTGTTAATATTAAGAAGGGACAGTTTGTTTCCGCCGCTGCCATGCGGTATGCAGTGGATAAAATATTGAATGTGAACCCGGATGCTTTTGTGGCTTTAACGGAAAGAGGAAGCATGTTCGGTTATCAGGATCTGGTGGTTGATTACAGGAATATCCCGTGGATGCAGGCACATGGTGTGCCGGTGATCCTCGATGCCACCCATTCGCTGCAGCAGCCCAACACGGCGGCCGGCGTATCGGGCGGGCTCCCCATGCTGATTGACACCATCAGCAGTGCCGGGATTGCAGCCGGAGTGGACGGCTTGTTCATTGAAACCCACCCCGAACCGGCAAAAGCCAAATCCGACGGAGCAAACATGCTGCCGCTGGATCAGCTCGAAAAACTGGTCCGAAAATGGATCAGGATTAAAAAGTCCCTGTAAATTTTCTGGCTAAGCCCTGGCGGCTTCAACCACCGCTTTGAACGCTTCCGGATGGTTCATGGCAAGGTCGGCCAGTACTTTCCGGTTGATGCGGATGTCTTTTTTCACCAGCAATCCCATAAACTGGGAATAAGACAGGTCGTATTCCCTGACACCGGCATTGATGCGGATAATCCATAAACCGCGGAAATTCCTCTTCTTCGTCCGGCGGTCACGATACGCATAGCCCAGTCCCTTCTCCAGGGAATTCTTGGCTACGGTCCATACATTCTTCCTGCGGCCGAACTGACCTTTGGTTTGTTTTAACAGCTTTTTTCTTTTGGCCCTTGAGGCCACTGCGTTAACTGATCTTGGCATTTTTTTCTTTCTTTAAGATTACATAAGCGTCCCGGAGGATCTTGCAGGCTTAGTGTAATTCGTTAATAATGATTGATTAAGCTCCCAGCATGAGTTTTACATTGCTGACATCTGCCTTCTCAACCGTCGCGCTGTAAGTCAGATTACGTTTGCGCTTGGTGGATTTCTTGGTCAGAATGTGGCTCTTGTAGGCGTGCTTTCTCTTGATCTTACCGGTGCCGGTAAAACTGAAACGCTTCTTCGCACCGGATTTTGTTTTCATCTTAGGCATGCTGTATGTTGTGTTTGGTGTTTATATTAATCTCAGGTCTGTTTTTTCGGAGTCAGCATCATGATCATCCGCTTCCCTTCAAGTTTGGGGAGTTGTTCCACTTTCGCGTAATCTTCGAGTTCTGATGCGAATTTCAACAGGATGATCTCACCCATTTCCTTATACACGATCGACCTGCCCTTGAAAAAGACGTCCACCTTCACTTTGGCGCCATCCTGCAAAAACTTGACGGCATGTTTGAGTTTGAAGTTGAAATCGTGATCGTCGGTATTCGGGCCAAGCCTGATCTCTTTAACCACGATTTTGGCCGTCTTGGCCTTGATTTCTTTTTGCTTTTTCTTCTGTTCGTAAAGGAATTTCTTGTAGTCCATGATCTTACAAACAGGCGGATTAGCATTGGGCTGTATTTCAACAAGGTCGAGTTCCAGTTGGTCTGCCATGTCCAGTGCATCCCTCAGTGAAAAGATACCCTGGCTGATGTTTGGTCCTACCACCCTGACCATGGGTGATTTGATTCTTTCATTGATCCTGTATGGCTCTTCTTTCACTCTCCTGTTGAAACCCCTGGGGTCTCCTGTAGGATTAGCGGGTTGTGTTGCGATATAACCTCCTTTTGTTAGTGTAACATGCGCGGTGTCGCTTCCGCATATTATTAAACGGCTGCCAGTGCGACTTCCCTGGCAACCATGTCTGTAAATGCTTCTGTTGTCATACTGCCCAGATCGCCCGTTCCGTGCTTTCTCACCGAGACGGTGCTGCCGGCTGCTTCCTGCTCTCCCACCACCAGCATATAGGGGATCTTCTTCAACTCGGCATCCCTGATCTTACGTCCTATCTTTTCGTTCCGCTCATCCAGCAGGGCACGGATGTCGGCCTGCTCAAGGCTGTCCCTGACAGCGCGTGCATAATCCTGAAATTTGTCGCTGATCGGAAGGATCACCACCTGATCAGGTGTGAGCCAGAGCGGAAAATTCCCTGCACAATGCTCTATCAGCACCGCTACAAACCTTTCCATCGATCCGAAAGGAGCCCGGTGGATCATCACGGGCCGGTGTTTCTCATTGTCACTGCCGGTGTACTCAAGTTCAAAGCGTTCCGGAAGATTGTAATCTACCTGGATAGTACCCAGTTGCCATTTCCGGCCGATGGCATCTTTCACCATGAAATCGAGCTTGGGCCCGTAAAAAGCAGCTTCTCCCTTCACAACCGTGGCAATCAGCCCTTTTTCCTGAACCGCCTCAAGAATGGCCTGTTCGGCTTTCTCCCAGTTCTCATCGCTGCCGATGTATTTCTCCTTGTTCTCAGGATCCCGGAGCGAGATCTGGGCAGTGAAATCCTTGAATTCGAGGGCTCTGAAAATATGCAATACAATGTCAATCACACCGATGAATTCGTCTTTCACCTGGTCGGGACGGCAGAAAATATGGGCATCATCCTGGGTAAAACCCCGTACCCGCGTTAACCCGTGAAGCTCTCCGCTCTGCTCATAACGGTAAACCGTGCCAAACTCGGCGAAACGAACAGGAAGATCTTTGTATGAGTATGGTTTGTTTCTGTAAAGCTCGCAGTGATGCGGACAATTCATCGGTTTCAGGAAAAACTCTTCCCCTTCCACGGGTGTGGAGATCGGCCTGAAACTGTCCTTGCCGTATTTCTCGTAATGCCCGGAAGTGATATATAGTTCCTTCTGACCGATATGAGGCGAGATCACCTGTACATAACCGGCTTTGCGCTGGACTTTTTTCAGGAAGCTTTCCAGTTTTTCCCTCAGCTGCGCTCCCTTGGGCAGCCACAGCGGCAAACCCTGACCGACTCTCTGGCTGAAAGTGAAGAGTTCAAGTTCTTTTCCCAGTTTGCGGTGGTCTCTTTTGCGGGCTTCTTCAAGAAGGGTCAGGTAATCCGTCAGCATCTGCTGTTTCGGAAAGGTGATGCCGTAAAGCCTGGTAAGCTGCTTCCGCTTCTCATCTCCCCTCCAGTAGGCTCCTGCCACACTGGTGATCTTCACGGCTTTAATGAAAGAGGTGTCGGGCAGGTGGGGACCACGGCAAAGATCCGTGAAACGCCCGGTTTCGTAAAAGGTAATCTGGCCGTCTTCCAGTTCTGCCAGCAGTTCCAGCTTATACTCGTCTCCTTTCTCGCGGAAATAGGCGATGGCTTCTGACTTGCTGACTTCCTTCCTGGTAAAGGCCTGTTTTTCCCTGGCAAACTCCAGCATTTTTGCCTCGATCGCGGCAAAATCACTGTCGGAGATTACATGTTCCCCGAGATCAATATCGTAGTAAAAACCGTTCTCAATATCGGGACCGATGCCGAACCTGGAGCCGGGATACAACTGTTCCACCGCTTCTGCCATCAGATGCGCAGAAGAATGCCAGAAGGCCGCCTTTCCGTCCTCGTCATCCCAGGTAAGCAGTTGCAGCCTGGAATCTGAAGGTATGGGTCTGGTGGCATCCCACACTTCTCCGTTCACCCTGGCAGCAAGTACATTCCGGGCCAGCCCCTCACTGATACTCCGCGCAATTTCAAGCCCGCTGATGCCTGTTGGGTATTGTCTTACTGAATTATCCGGCAATATGATGTTGATAGTCATGTTTTCCTGAAAATGGGTGCAAAAATACAAATAATCTGACTATAATCCGGAATACGGTGAAAAAAAATCAGATCATGCCGTAATTCATGCGTCTCGTGCGGATCCGCTTGTTCTTCTGCATGCGGTACAAGCCGTAGCCCAGAACCAGGATCAGAGGCAACAGGAAATTCAGGTATTTCAGGAAGGCTTTATGACTGTCTGTTACAGCATCCAGCGGTCTGGATGTTACTTGTTTGGTTCTCAATTCCATTAATCCCGACTGGTCACTCAACCAGTCGATCGCATTCGACATCAGGCTCACATTGTCGGGCTGCACCTGCTGTGCCTGCTGGCCGCTGCCGTTGGTGGCAAAGTCACCGCTCGACACCAGCACCAGTTTGCCTTCTGTATCCCCTTTCATGTTCAGCACGACCGCCACAGGCTGTGCGCCTGCCTTGAAATCGGCCTGGGTCCATTGCCTGTCAATGCTGAAGAAAATGGGAGGGTCAAGCTGGCCGGTCTGGGGAGAAGTGGTGGCGAGCACTTCCGCCTGCCCTGCTGTCCCCGGTGCAACCGTGATACTGACCGGAAACTGCAGCACCACCGACTCCAGCCCCCTGGTGATCGGATGATCCGTGAACTGGTTGATCATGGGGAAATACGGAAAAGGTATCTGCGACTGGAAGGTGAATCCGCCGCTCTGCTGTGTGACACCGATGTTGGCACATTGTGCATCCACCAGGAACTGGCTGCCAAGCTGCAGCCCTTTCTTCTTAAGCCATTCCCTCAATCCGTTCTCTAAAACATTGCCCTGCATGCTTTGAAAATCCCCCTGTACGCCGTTCAATGCCATGAATAACCTGCCCCCTTCGCGCAAATACCGGTCGAGTTGACCGAGTTTGGCCGGACTGAAGGAATCTGTCGGCGCCACCAACATCAGGGTGGGGTAGCGACCCAGCGTGTAAATGGAATCCGGCAGGTTAACGGGTTCCAGCTTGTAAAGCACCGACATGGACTCCACCAGCTGCTGCATTTCCGCAAGACCGGGCTCTCCCTGTCCCTGCAGAAACCCGATCACCGGCTTATTGATGACACTTACTTTCTTGATGGCCGATGAAAGAGCGTACTCCATGGCGGCACCCGGCTGTATCAGCGGGATCACCTCAGATTCGTTGCCCATGCGGATCACGGCGCCCAGGTACACTTTCTGCTGCTTTACCTGGTCTTTCTCCCTTACGTTGACCACGGCGGGCTGTATGCCGGAATTCACCGCCTCCTGCTCGTCAAGGGGTTTGTCTGAGGGATCGATGATGTCGAAAACGATTTTGCCGTTACTCAGCTGGTAATATTCAACAAGCATTTCCCTGAAATCCTGTCTCACCCGTGCAATGTCAGGCGGCAGGTCTTTTGTGAAAAACGCCCGGATGCTGACATTGCCCTGAAGGTTCCCGATGATGTCCTTTGTCGCCTCGCTGAGGGTATAACGTTTATCGGCCGTGAAATCGAGACGGAAAAACCAGCGGTTCGACAGCCATGCAACAGCGGCCAGCACCAGCACCAGTGCCAGCAGATTGGAAGAAACTGTTTTGATATTCAAGCTTGCCATGTTACTTGTTTTTAATGGTCAGACTGCCTGCGACCGCGTCAGCCTGTGATGGGTGAGCACCAGTCCAAGGAAGGTGAGAATGAGAAAATACAGGAGGTCTTTCGAGTCGATGACACCGCGCGAGATGCTCTCGAAATGGGAACTCATGCTCAGGTAATAGAAGATTTCCGCCAGTGCCCCGGAAAAGGCAGAGGAGAGAAGATCGAAGAGGATGTGGAAAAACAGGCTGATCAGCAGGGCCAGCAGAAAACCCACGATCTGGTTGCCCGAGATGCTGCTGGCGAATAGTCCGATGCTGATATATACCGCGCTCATCAGCACCAGGCCAAGGTATCCTGAGATCACGGCCCCGTGGTCTATCTTCCCGATGCCTGATATGGTGAAATAGTAGGGTAGTGTAAGCATCAGCGCGATCATCACCAGCAAGAGGGTTGCCAGGAATTTACCCAGCACTACCTGCCAGGCGGTCACGGGCTTGGTCATCAGGGTTTCAATCGTGCCCGACCTGCGCTCCTCGGCGATCATCCGCATGGTGAGTGCCGGAATGAAAAAGAAAAGCGTCCAGAAGGCGATGGCGAAAAAGGTTTGCAGGCTGGCCTGGCCCACCAGGAAGACATCCCCTCCGTAAAGCCAGGTGAAAAAGCCGCTGAAACCCAGAAAACCGGTGAGCAGGATGTAGGCGATCAGTGAATCGAAAAACTGCCGCATTTCTTTGCCCGAAATGATGAGGATTTTTTTCATGGTCATGATGGTTGCGGGATTTTAACGTGTGACTTCCCTGAATACATCTTCCAGACTTGCGGCAAAAGGGGTCATCCGGGTCAGGGTCCATCCCCTGTTGCAGCACAGTTTGAAAATTTCACGGCGGGATGACAGTTCCGGTTTGCTCTGAACCTCGAATCCGCCGGCAATACCCTCGAGGAAACTGACGATCTCCACGCTTTCCAGTTCACGCAGCGCCTGGAAAATCTCGTCGGCCATGCCGTCTTCGATGGTAATGTTCACGATTTCGCTTCCCTGCGACTGCCTTCTCAGCTCATCCGCCGTGCCGTCGGCTACGATCCTGCCTTTGTTGATGATGAGGATGCGGTCGCAGGTGGCTTCCACCTCTGCAAGGATGTGTGAACTCAGTAAAACGGTCTTCTCCTTTCCGATACGCCGGATCAGATCCCTGATCTCAATGATCTGGTTGGGATCCAGGCCGCTGGTCGGCTCGTCGAGCACCAGCACCTGCGGATCGTGGATCAGCGCCTGTGCCAGCCCGACCCGCTGCCGGTAGCCCTTCGATAATTCGCCGATCTTCTTGTGCTTCTCTCCCTCCAGTCCGCAGGTTACTACCATCTCAAGAATGCGTTCCCGTACCCTTTCCTGTGGAATGTCATGCAGACGCGCAATGAAACCGAGGTAATCGATCACGCTGAGATCGGTGTAAAGCGGGTTGTTCTCAGGCAGGTAACCGATGTGCTTTTTCACTTCTTCAGGTTCATCAAGGATAGAATGACTGCCAACACGAATGTTGCCGGCCGTGGGTTTCAGAAAGGTGGTAATGGCTTTCATGGTGGTAGTCTTGCCTGCGCCGTTAGGCCCCAGGAAACCAAGAATCTCCCCGGTCACCACCCGGAAGCTGATGTCGTCCACTGCCCGCTGGTTACCGTAATCTTTGGTGAAATGATCAACAATGATATCCATACTGTCTAATAATTGTCAGAATTGATTTGTGCAAAAAAAAACCATAGAAATATATTTTCACTTCCGGTTTACAAATTTTTACGATTTTCTTTATCCCGGATCAGGCGCGACATGACTTCTCCCGTTCCTATGGCGTATCCGGAAGAAACCAGGAATACCCTGTTGTCGGCTGTGACAAAGAAGACCAGTGGCAGCATATTTTGTAAGCTTTTCCCCAGCTTTGATTCCAGATGGGTCAGGAGCAGGTTTCCTGAGTCGGCCAGGAAGCGTGAAGCGGCCGGAAGGGCACGCATGCTTGCCGGTTCCGGTAAATGCACGCTTTTGCTTTCAGGCAGAAGGAAGATCAGCTTTCCTTTCCACTCATCCAATTCCTTGCGGAAAGGCGGTATGTCAGCCAGGATATGGCGCGAGGGTTCCTGAAGGGGATCGATCCACAACAGGAAGCAGGCTTCTCCATCGGGCACCGGCAGTCCGGTGAGCTTTTCTCCGCTGATCAGGTCGGTAAAACCATAGGATCCAGGCTCAAAATGGCCGGCTTCTGTCAGTTGAAGCACAGGCTCCCTGACGATCACCGGCAGGTCGGTATGTTTAGCGGGCAGGATGTCGAAGAAAGTGATCCCTGCAAGCACGCCGCCGTCTGCCATTCTTTTTCCGGTAGTCAGCAGGTAGGTGCCGCTTTCCAGGTCAAAGCGTTCCGGCCAGTCGCTCAACTTACGGCCTTCGGTAAATTCAAGCAACTGCAGCCTGCCCTGATGCAGTTTCGACAGGGTGAAATGCTGCATATACCTTGGATCTCCGGTTTCACTGCGGTTCAGCAGGCTCAGGGTTCCGGAACTGTTGCCGGCCTTGTCAGGGTTCTCCCATTCGACGGCCCGCCACCCGTTCCGGCTCATGGCTTCGGCCCTGCCGTCAACCGGGTTGACCCTGGCTGCAATCCCCAGGGAACGGCAGGCAGCCGTAAAGAAAATATTCCTTGAACGTGCATCACAGACGCGAAGGGCAAGGACACCCGCGGGCGAGAGGGGTGCTCTGGAATGAAGGTTCGCGAAATCATCAAGCCGGATGCTGTCTCTTATCCAGGCGGCGATGCTTTGTGCCTTGTCTTTTCCCTTCACCAGGGCGGAGAAATGTTCCGTTAGGACTTTTCTCCATGGCCGGATCAGTTCGTTGGCGATCCGGGGTGAGGCGACATACTGCATATATAAACCGTGGTCTGATCCTTTTCCGCTATAGTAATCTGCGGGCCGGCGCCTGAAATGATCGAGGAGCACGGCGGCTTCTGTATCACGCAGGTCTTTGTCGGTCAGGGTGTAGAGGAATTGCAGGGCCAGAGCGCGTGATGCCGGCGCTGTCATGGAAAGGAAAGCCTCAATCTGTCTGTAGTTACCGTATGATTTGATCAGGATACTGCGGATGCTGTCGGGCTGTAAACCATATCGGACGGCGAATGCGGTGGATGAGACGGAATCACGGAAACTTTTCATATAGGTAGAACGGATACGGTCCTCTTCAGACAGGCGCAGCTTGTTGGCTGCGATACCCGCACTGTCTTCCACTGCAGCATCCGGCCTGGCAGGCGGTACGATATCGAGCGGAACAAAGCTGTCTTTTGCGGGTTCACGGACTAATTGCAGTTCAATGCTGAGCCCGCTGCCCGCTTTCACTTTCTGCCAGGCAATCCTGCTGCCGTCTGTCGCCCAGATCAGCAGATCGCCCTTTCCGGTGAGCGCACTGGTTTTCCCGTCCTTAGCGGTGGTGGTCTTAAGGATGGGGAAAAACTCAGCGTAATTGAATAATCTGAATTCGACAGTTGCATTCCTGACCGGCCTGCCGCTGCTGTCGGTCACCCTGATGAAGGTATAAGCTGCATCAGCATAATTCTGTATCAGGTTTAGTTCGGAAAAGCGCTCCTGCCGCTGGATGACCGGCTCATGACCAAAATAGGGTCCGTACACCCTGGCATGGACCAGCATGGTTCTTTTTGCCGGTTCTTCAAACCAGCCTTTATCCAGGCAGTGCGCCGGTTCGCAGGCTCCCATGAAGTGCCACTTCCCGTCTATCCATACTTCCACCCAGGCATGGTTGTCGTCGGTGTGGGCCCAGCGCGGGGTGTAGACCTGCCTCGCTGGGATGCCGGCTGCTCTTAAAGCGGCCACCGTGAAGGTGGATTCTTCACCGCACCTGCCCCAGGAAGTGCGCATGGTGGCGAGGGGTGCGCTGGTACGTTCATCACTGCCCCGGTAAGTCACTTTTTCATGACACCAGTGATTGATCTCCAGGGCCGCGTCTTGCATCGACAGGCCTCGGACCCTTTCCCTGAGTTCGGGGTATACCGCAGAACGGAAAGTGTCAAGATTCTCGTTGTTCACCCTGAGCGGCAGGACGAAATGAAGGAATACCGCTTCCGGGATCGATCTGCCCCAGGGCATCTCTTCCCTGGCTTTCAGACTGGCCCGGACTTCCTTCAGGAAAAACTTTCCGTCATAATCTGCCAGGTCGGACAGGGGAGCGAAGGCAAGCAGGAAGCGCATGGCATCTGTTTCAAGGCTGGTCAGTCCTGAATCCAGAACCCCAAACAGGGCAGTGTCCCTGCCTTTGGCCAGTTCCCTGGTTTTGTCGAACATCCGGTCGGTTTCCGCACGGTAGGCAACCTGACGGATCAGCCTTTCTTCCCGGTGGCAGGAGGAAAAGAACAGTGTCAGTGTGATGGCAGTGAGAAGCAGTTTTTTCATATACATGGTTTAAGTGCCGCAAAGGTAGTGAATGGGGGGGTCTGAAAAAGGGATGTCATCCCGGCGTTGATTTAAATCAATGCCGGGATGACATCCCTTTTGACAGTTTCGCCCTGAATACCTTGTAAAATATATGGTTCTGCGGTAAAAGACCAGACCATTCCCCAGCACAAGCCCGGCTTCTTCCTTTCGCCTTCTTATTGAACTATCGCATCAAGTTCTGCCTGCGTGATGTACTGAGCCATATAGGTAACACCCCTGAATTTCAAATGATTATAAAAGGCCTTCATGTGGTTTTTTGAACCTTTTAAAAGATTGTTCAGAACAAAAACGATATCGGGATTATCGATTCCGTTGCCGAGGTGATGCTGGATATCATAGATATCATAATCTTCAATCGTTGCACCGACGTACAGGGCATCCACAAGGGACTGACTACCCTGGGCAAGCAGCGCGTTATACAATGTCTGTATATCCTGGTTGCTGAAAATACCCGGCTGATGACCTGCAGCGGGATCCGGCAACTGGTACTTGTTCAGCATGAAAAGAATGGCATTGGCATGAGCTTGTTCGGACTTTGATATATTGTTAAACACCGGCAGATTCCACAGTGCTTTCATGGCAAGATATATGTCTCTTGCCATCAGTTCCTCCTCTCTGATGAAAGTCAGGGCGGTGATCTCGGCGGAATCCAGTGTGGATGGACTGGCAGGGTTAAAGCTCATTAGTTTGGCAGCCAGGGCTGCATCTTCAACAAACAATTCCGCTGATACCGCATCTGCGGTCATAGCTTCTTCATCGTTTGTCTTTGAACAGGAAAGCAGGAATGAAGCGCTCGCAACTGATGCCAGCAGAATCGTGAAAAACCAATTTGTTCTCATAGGGTTTAAGATTTAAAAAGCTAAATAAGTGAATTAATCAATATTATGACAAATCACAGGCGGATATCTTGCGGAGGGTGTCGAAAATTTTCTTGAGGCGGGTAAAGACGCGGCTTGAGCGCGTGTGCGCGTGTGCAGCGTTTGCACGTATGCACGTGGCGTGGGAACGTGAAAACGATATACCAGCACACTATCATCAGCAAACCAGCACATTAGCAAATATCCACACCAAAAAACTGTAACTTCCCTTTTCCTTCAACCTTCACTTTTATCTTCAATTTTCTGCATTTTCACTTAGATTCAGAATACTTCTAAACATCTAAACTAATAAACTACTAAACCGGCTCCTATAGACAAAAACAAGAGATTTGTGACGAACAGTAACTTTGTTCGGTACCTTTGCACCTCTGTAAACCAAATACTCCCATACATGCGATTCTTTCTTGCATTAATCCTGTTGCCTGTTTTTTCCCAGGGCCAGGAACTGAATGAAATTCAACTGCCTCCGCCCCAGACATCGGGCGGTATACCCCTGATGGACGCCCTGAGGGAAAGACATTCGTCCAGGGAATTTTCCGCCAGGAAACCTGATCTCCAAACCCTTTCCGACTTATTATGGGCCGCCGACGGATTCAACCGTCCAACGGAGCAGAAACGTACGGCACCGAGCTCCATGAACTACCAGGAGATAGATATTTACCTGGCGATGGAAGATGGACTGTATTTGTGGGATGCCGTAACAAACAAGCTGAAACCCGTCGTCAGGCGGGATATCCGCGAACATACCGGCAAACAGGATTTCGTGAAGACGGCGGGACTGAACCTGGTCTATGTGGCTGATTTTGCCCGGTGCAGGGACGGTAAAACGGAGCATCAGGTGCATGCATCCCATATCAATTCGGGCTTTATTGCACAGAATGTTTATCTGTTTTGCGCTTCCCGCGGCCTGAACACCGTAGTCCGGGCTTATTTCGACGCCGGATTGCTGGCAAAGGCCATGGGTCTGACCGAAAACCAGTTTGTGATCCTGACCCAGACTGTGGGCTTTCCTCCCGGGGAGTGATGTAACAGCCTAAGATGGATGCATCAGTTCACTTACTTCCATTGCAGCCCGGCTGCCATGCCGGGTGCCCGGCATGTCCGCACAGGCATTTCCGGCTGCAGGACAGCCTTGAGGCCAAGGCCGGCTTCCTGAAAGCCAGGCTCTCGCCCTATGCAGAGGTGCTTGCAGCTGTCCATACGGCAGGAGAGGCTTTCCGCCGGGGATATCGCGATAAGGTATGTCTCGCTGCCGTTTATGAAAGCGGGATGTGGCACATCGGGACCCGGAGCAGGGGAAAGGTCATTTCTATTCCCGGATGTCCGGTACACACAGGACGTGTAAGGAATATCCACGCATATTTACTGGATCAACTTCCTCCTGCGGAAGACTTTCCGCTTGCCTATGTGGTTCAGACTGCAGCCCAGTTGTGTCTGGTGTTGAAATCCCGCTTGCTGCCTGCAGATGAAACACTGGCATTCCTGCGGACCCTGATGACAGAAGCCTTTGCCCCGGAAGGGATATGGATTCACCTTCATCCGGCTGCCGGGAAGAAGGTTTTCGGCAAGGGCGGATGGCATCTCATTAGCGGGAAAGCGGTTTCGGTGGATGAATCGGGTTTGGTTTATGGGCCGGCGGCTTTTCAGCAGCTTTTACCGGCGCTGTATTATCATGCCCTGCAAAGCGCCCGTGAATTTCTGTCACCGGGCGATGACAGCCTGCTGGTGGATTTATACAGCGGAACGGGCTCGAGCATCCGTTACTGGGAGCTTCCGCCCGGCAGGGTGATCGGCGTGGAAGCCGACGGGGAGGCTGTCAGACTGGCCGGGATCAATGTGCCCGCCGTGACCCTGCTGAGGGGGGCCTGCCGTCAGAGACTTCCCCAGCTGAATGTCTGGCTGGCGGAAAGAAATGCCGCCGGCAGGAAGCGGCTACTTTATGTCAATCCACCCAGAACCGGGTTGGAGGCGGAGATAATCCGCTGGATCATGAGTGATTACAGACCTTCCAGACTGGCATACCTATCATGTTCGGCCGGTACGCTTCGCCGCGACCTTGATCTGCTGGCAGATGCATCCTACCGCGTCGATAGTCTCATTCCGTATGATTTCTTCCCGGGAACCCGTCATGTGGAGACCCTGGCCTGCCTTTCCGATACCCGGCAGTGAGAAGGAAAGCATGTTTTTTTTAGCGTATTTAAAAAGTATTTGTCCATGTCAGGAAAATCATGTAGGTTTGGCCACATATAAATGCAGTCCTTATGTCACGTTTCCTAACCATTCCTGAAGAGATACTGCTGCTTTCCATCGACGAGAGCGGCGGGATCAGCCCCGAAAGCAAAACCCTCGATGTGGTCATCGCCAGCGCATTGCTGATGGATCTTGCCATCCGCAAGCGCATCGATTCCGACCTGCATTACCTGATCCATGTGGACGGTTCCCCCACGGGTGATGCCGTTCTGGATGATGCCCTTACCTTTTTGTTTGAAGATAAAACCCAGAAAGCGCCGGTCTACTGGATCTCACAGCTCGGACTGCGTGCCGACGCCTACAAGGAAGACCTGCTGGCGAGTCTCGTGCTGAAGCGGGTACTAAAGGTGGAAAACAAACGCATCCTGTGGATGTTTGCCACACGCCGGTATCCGGTGATCGGCAACCAGGAACTCAAGGAGGTGAAGGCCAGGGTCAGGGAGCTCATCTTCGGCAATGAACTGCCTGAGTTGCAGGATATGGCCATCATCAGCCTGGCATATTACGGCTCTCTGCTGGAGCTGATCTTCGCCCCGGAAGAAATAGACCAGTATCTGCCCAGGATTGAGCAAATCGCCCGCATGGATCTGATCGGGCAGAATATTGGCAAAGCGCTCCACGAACTGTCGCTTTCTTTCCAGATCAGTTCAAAAGCCAAAGCCTTGCTTGGGATTAAAACACCTGAACAGAAGCTTGAAGAGCTCGTACTGGAGATCAGAACCAAGTTCCGTATCGAAAAAGACGAGGATCTTCCCGCCTGGCTGCGGAAAGGGACGGATCAGTACCGGAAAACATTACAGTTCATTGACAAGGAAGGCACTTCCGATGTGTATTATCATCCCGGCAAGCAGCAGTATTTTGTCAGGGATTATGCGTCTGTGTTCTCACGTTGATATTAATTACTTGATAATCAATTATTGCAATGGAATTAAAGATTTCAACAGAAAATGATATCCGTTATGTCGAGGTGAGCGGACGCCTCGATGCGGTAATCTCCGCCGGGCTTCAGGACAAGCTGATGGACCTGGTGCAGGCCGGGCATAAGAAAATGCTGGTCTGCATGGATCAGGTTGAGTACATCTCCAGTTCGGGGCTGCGTGCTTTCCTGGCGGTGGCAAAGAAAGTAGGCCATGACGGTTTCATCCGCTTTTGCTGTATGCAGCCGGGTGTGAAGGAGGTATTCACAATTTCCGGTTTTAACTCCATCTTCGGAATCTACGATACCAAAGAAGAAGGTTTGGCCGGTTAAAAACCGCCTTGGCGGCGTCAGCCAATCCTCCGGGCTTCCAGGTTTTCACTGCTCAAACGGAGGAAATAATCTTTTTCATCCATAACTCCGGAAGCATGCGTACGATTGGTATTATCGGCGGGTCAGGCCTCGAAAAGCCGGAACATTTCGAATTCAGGGAAGAGATCAGGCTTAGCACGCCTTATGGGGAGCCGAGTTCTACTTTAAGATCAGGCATGATCGCCGGGGCGCGCGTGCTATTCCTCTCGCGGCATGACCGGGATCACAGCATTCCTCCCACCTTCATCAACAACAGGGCTAACATTGCAGCGCTGAAAGCTGCCGGTTGTGACTGCATCCTTGCTTCGGCCGCATGCGGGAGCCTTCGGGAGGAGATCCGCCCGGGTGACCTGGTGATACCCGATCAGTTCATCGATTTTACCCGTTTGCGGCCATTGAGCTTTTTTGAACATTTTGAAGATGGAAAGCTGATGCATGTGGCCATGCCGGATCCTTTTGCCGCTCCTTTAAGGAAGGCATTGATCAGCGCCTGTGAGGCATGCGCTTACCCTGCCCATCAGACTGCCACCATCATCACCATTGAAGGATCCCGTTTTTCGACCCGCGCCGAATCGCGCATGTTCCGTGCATGGGGCGCCGACCTGGTGAATATGTCTACCGCACCCGAAGTCATTCTGGCCAATGAGGCCGGGCTGCCCTATGCCGTCATCGCAGTCAGTACCGACTATGATGCCTGGCGCGAACATGACGAAGCCGTTTCCTGGGAGCTGATCCTTGAAACCTTCGCAAAAAATGTGGACCGCGTGACCAGGGTCATGATCAAAACCATCGAAAGCCTGAATCAGCTCAATCCGCAGGCCGGGAGTCACTGAGGATACGGTAAAACATTTCGTGCAGCCTGGTACGGATGTTCATGTCTGCCAGTCGTTTATTACCTGCATCGGGATGTATCCTGCTCGAAAGAAAGACGAACAGCATCCGGTTGGCGGGATCTGCCCAGATATAGGTTCCGGTAAACCCGCTGTGGCCGTAACTGTAGGAGGAAGCACTCCCGCACACCGGACCGTTTGTCATGGGCATCAGCGGCGGTTTGTCGAATCCGAGTCCCCTGCGGTTGCCGTCTTCTGCAAAGGGGGCAGACGTAAAAATCTTGACAGTCTCAGGATCGAAATACCGGACGCCGGCATAGGTGCCTTCGTTGAGCAGCATCTGCATCAGGATGGCCAGGTCGGAAGCGCAGGAAAACAGTCCGGCATGCCCGGCAAGCCCGCCCATCAGGGCGGCTGCCTGGTCGTGGACACTTCCTCTGAGTAAAGTGTCGCGGAAAACGGTATCGTTTTCCGTCGGCATGATGCGTTCCGGCGGAAATTTCTCCAGCGGCCGGAAGGTCATGGTACTCATGCCAAGAGGTCCGTAAAAATGATGCTGCAGGTAATCTTCAAAGGCTGTGTCCGTCACGGCCTCCACTACCTCTTTTAAAAGGATGAAACCAAGGTCGCTGTACCTGTATTTACCCCTTCCTTCCACAGGGGAGGTCATGATCATGCTGCGGATGGTGTCGGCATAATCCTTCCGCAGGTAAAGGCCTGGTGACACGGGAATACTGTAATTGCTGTCGCGGACCGGCCTGAATATCATGGTGTCTGGTTTTCCCTGATGCAGAAAGGACTCATAGAACGGGATCCAGGCCTGAAGGCCGGCCTGGTGGGCCATGATTTCCTTGAGGTGCAGGTTTTTTTTGTTTGTCTTTCTGAGCCAGGGAAGGTAATGGCTGATTCTGTCATCCAGATCGATGCGACCTTCTTCGCAGAGTTTCATGACGGCCAGGGTGGTTGCCGCGACTTTGGTGAGGGAGGCCAGGTCGTACAGGTCGGTGAGGCCTGCAACTTGTCCGGAAGTGTAATCCGCCGTACCGTATGCCTTGTGATAAAACACCTTCCCGTCACGGGCACAAAGTACCTGACAAGCGGGGTAAGCTTTCATCTCTATACCCTGTAAAATGAGCGAATCGACGGCGGCAAGGGATGCTTCCGGGATGCCCGCTTCGGCCGGACATACATATTTCAGTACATCCAGTGTTTCTGCGTCGAGGCCGTGACCTTCCCGGTAGGTGTCCGAAACACTCACAGGAAGGTTTCCGCTGAAAGAGGAAGCCCCGAAAATGGCCTGAGACGCCAGATCATAAGTAATCGGATTGTCCTGGTAAAAGGCAATCAAGGCAGCAGCGCGATTCACACCAGGTATCTTCCCGAAGGCATATGGATTGCCGAAAAAGCACAATACCGTCTTCTTCCTGTTCATCAGGCTGTCAAGGAAAGCCAGTCCCTGGGATGTCATCCCGAATTGCCTTTCTGCATATATGCTGGTATTGACCCATGAGGCGATGACGAGATTGTAATCGCTCAGCAGCTTCAGCAGGGAATCAGATCCGGCCGGGCTGACATTGCCGGGAATGCAGATATGCCGGACAGGAGCATAGCGTTCCATTCCGCGCTGGAAATCTGTCACTGTCGCACTGCCAAGGCAGATGCCGGCGATTCTAAGCGTATCAAACCGTTTCAGCGGGATCAGGTGATCATCGTTCTTCAGCAGGGTGAATGCCTGTCGAAGGATAGCCCGGTGCAGGCTGTCGTCGGAAGCCGGGTTGAGGTCGCGGATAAGATGCTCCGGATCACCCGCTTTCCAGGGCAGTGGTATGTATTTTTCTTTGAATTTCAGTACTTTCAGACACTTTTCATCGATGTCTTCCGGCCAGATCAGGCAACTGTCCACAGCCTGCCTGATGGCAGCCATGGCCTTATCCGGGTCCTGCGGCATCAGCAGGATATCATTCCCGGCCAGCAGGGCTTTGACCTCAATCTCCCCAGCCGGGTAGAAATTTGTTACGCCCCCCATTTCAAGGGCATCGGTGATGATCAGTCCTTTAAAACGATATTCTTTCCTGAGAATGTCATTCAGGATCAGGGGTGACAGGCTTGAGGCCGCATTGGGTGTGGAGTCCAGCACAGGAACGGCAAGGTGTGCCGTCATAATCCCTTCCAGGCCTTCGCTGATCAATTCCCTGAATGGGTAGAGTTCGAGCGAGTCGAGGAAAGTCCTGGTATGTTTGATCACCGGAAGAGTGTAATGCGAATCCGATCCCGTGTCCCCATGTCCGGGAAAGTGTTTGGCCGTGTGAAGGACGGCCTCCTTTTGCAGCCCCCTGACGTACATTTTTCCCCTGGTTGTGACCTTTTCCCTGTTTTCACCGAAACTCCTGCTGTTGATCACGGGATTTGCCGGGTTGCTGTTGATATCGACCACCGGTGCGAAATTGATATGGATGCCCAGCCTGCGGCATCCCTTGCCGATGCTGCGGGCCATCAGGTAGACCAGGCTGTCGTTGTCGGATGCGCCCAGCGTCATCGCATAAGGGAAACCGGGGGTGCTGTCGAGCCGCATGGCCAGTCCCCTTTCCGCATCCATGGCCACGAAGAGCGGAACGGACGAAAGCTTTTGCCACTCATTGGTCGCCTGCAGTTGTCTGGCCGGGTTGCCTTTAAAAAACACGACACCACCGATGCCGTATCTGCTGATCCATTCCCCGACCCTGGTGTTTAAAGTGTTGTCTTTGTTGGCCCTGACGAAAATAAGCTGGGCAATTTTCTGGTCCTGGCTGAGGGTGCTGAACACTGAATCTGCCCAGCCCTGTTTCCATGAGCCTGTAAATACTTCAGATCCCCTGGCTGCATGAAGGAATACCAGGTTCAAAAGAACAAGCCACAGCGCAAACCTCATTACTTCTTTCCCTTAGGGGTTTTGCCGGCCTTTTTCGCAGGTTTTCTTTCAAGGGTCAATTTTACCGCTTTCCCTTCAGGAGTGGATTTAGCAGCTTTTCCGGCAGGAGCGGATTTAACTGTTTTTCTTGGAGTGGCGGATTTAACAACTTTTCCGGCAGGTGGCGGAACAGGTCTGCTTGCAGCTGTCGGAACAGAAGTGGCGACGGCCGTTTTCCCTGTGGCCTGTTCAACCCTGATGGTAAAATCAGACAGGACATTCATGTAATTGATGAATGCCTCATAAGGGCTGGCGTAAGGATTGAAGAATTTATGTACCTCTCCGTCGGAGAACCACTTGGTGGACATATAGTAAAAATGGTCGCTGGTCTGCAGGCGGGTCCAGTCCCTCTGGATGGTTTCGTCTGCACAGCGGGCTACCAGCGGAGCGAGGGAATACAGCTTACTGACGGCTTCCTGCTGCAGCTCGTTCCCCAGCCAGGCGGTTACATCCCTTTCCTCGTCGGCCCAGCTGACCGGGTAGGGTGCATGGATGGCGGACACCGGCTGCAGGGTCTCCGCAAGTTCTGAAGGAGTGAGGAAGGTATGTGCGGTGTTTTTCAATACCGCTGCCGGCAATGCTTTCAGGAAGTCAAAGATTCCGGTTTCAGCACCCTGGCGTTCTCCAAGCGCAGGGTAATCGATAAAGATATTGACAACTTCCTGCTTGGGATCCAGGGCTTTGATCCAGCCGGTGAATTTCTCAGCAGTCAAAGGCCATTCCGACCAGTCCTTCCGGCAAAAACGGAAGGCGATATCGTCGCTCATCTGGAAATTTTTCAGCAGTATCTTCAGCCTGGGGTTGATGGCGTTGCAATAAAGGTAGTTCGGACTTTTCCAGCCGAGAATGTGTTTGGCTCCTTCCGTCAGCATGGTAAAATAACCCATGTCGGCGACCATTTCGCCTATGACATCAGAGTAAATCAATTCCGAATTTCTGAAGGTCTTTGGTTTTTGACCGAACAGACTTTCGATCAGTGCGGCATGCTTGTTCACCTGTGCTATAAACTCCTCACTGTCCTTCAGGGATGCCAGGCTGTGCGCATAGGTTTCGGCAAGAAACTCCACATTCCCGGTGGTGGCAAGTTTCGTAAACCCTTCCATTGCTTCCGGTGCGTGCTTTTGCATTTGTTCCAGCGCAAGCCCTGAGATGGAGAAGCTGATCCGGAATTTTTTACCGTGCTTCTTAATCAGATCCAGTAAAACCTTATTGGCAGGGATATAGGACTTCTCGGCCACCCTTCGGATAATGCTTCTGTTCTGGTAATCATCATAATAATGATGATTTTCGCCTATGTCAAAAAAGCGGTAGGTTCTGAGCCGGTAAGGCTGATGTACCTGGAAATTCAGGCAGATGGCTTTTGTTGCGTTCATTGTTTGACAAGTGTTTGATAAACCTGGAAGACGTTTTTGGCCGCATTCTCCCATTTGAGATTCTCTACTTCGGCCTTGCCTTTCCGGCTGAAAATATCATAAAGCACCGGATAATGCAGGATGCCGTAAATGGCGTCGGCCATGGCCTCGATATCCCAGAAATCAACTTTTACGGCATGTTTCAGGACTTCGGCCACGCCGCTTTGTTTGGAGATGACCACGGGTACATTGGAGCGCATGGCCTCGAGCGGTGATATCCCGAAGGGTTCGGAGATGGAGGGCATCACATACACATCGCTGAGGGCAAACATCTTATCCACGTCATCACCTTTTAAAAATCCGGTAAAGTGAAAACGGGTGCCGATGCCGAGCTGGGCCACCCGCCTGACCATTTTGTTCATCAGGTCTCCCGATCCTGCCATGACAAAACGAACATGAGGATCTTTCTCAAGGATGCGGTAGGCTGCTTCGATAAAGTACTCGGGTCCTTTCTGGAAGGTGATCCGGCCCAGAAAAGTAACCACCTTCTCCTTCACATGCTTGCGGTATTGAATGTCTTCCCGGCGAATGACCGGTTCAACGGCATTATGTACCGTGAAGACCTTGGCAGGATCGATCCCGTACCTTTCGATGACGATCTTACGTGTAAGATTGCTGACGGTAATCACCCGGTCGGCTTCCTCCATGCCTTTTCTTTCGATGTCGTAAACAACCTGGTTTACGTTCTCGCCGCTGCGGTCAAATTCGGTGGCATGCATGTGAACCACCAGGGGTTTGCCGGATACGTGCTTGGCCCAGATACCCGCAGGATAGGTAAGCCAGTCGTGGGCATGCACCAGGTCGAACTGCTCCATATCCGCGATCCTGGATGCCACCAGCGCATAGTTGCTCACTTCTTCCATCAGGTTGAGCCCGTATTTGCCCGAGAAATCGTATTTGCGTGAATATACCGGCCTGACACTGGTCTCTTCATAAACACGCTGCTCTTCGATCAGTCTTTCATATTCCTCGAAACTGGCATAGGGTACGAGGTTTGAACCAACTTCCACATAGGTCAGGTTTTCCCTGATTTCGGAAGTGATGTGCTCTTCCCCGAAAAAAACCTCGATATCACTGGCATTGATCAGCCTGACAGCCTCCTGGCTTTCGTCACCGTATGCTTTCGGAACGACGAACAATACCTCCGTGCCTTGTTTCAGCAGGCCTTTGGTCAAACCGAAGCAGGCAGTTCCGAGTCCGCCGGTAATATGCGGAGGAAATTCCCAGCCAAACATCAATACCCTCATAGGACCTTGCTTTTATTGTTCATCAGACAATTCATATTCATTCATCAACATTTTCACACGCAACAATTCACCAACGCTCCAGGCCATGGAAATGGCACCTCCGAAATGATGCGGCGGATCTCCGTCGTAAATCTCTGAAATGCTGCCAATGCCATGTTCCCTGATGCTTGATTCAAAGCCTGAGTAAACCTTGTTTATCAACGAAAGGCCTGATTTTCCGTGGATTCGCAGGTATGCAGCCGCGAAATGCCCGAACAGCCATGGATATACAGTTCCCTGGTGGGCTGCGGATTCCCTGGCTTCATGCCTGCCGTGGCAGATGCCATGGTATTTAGGATCTTTTGGTGAGAGCGTGCGCAAACCGCGTGGTGTGAGTAATTCGGATTTTACCGTATCCAATGCTTTTTTCCGTATTTCTTCAGAAAGAGGGCTGTATGGCAGGGAGGCGGCAATCACCTGGTTTGGTCTGATACTCCAGTCCTGACGCCCCTGGCAAACTACATCTGCAAGATATCCCCTTTCTTCGTTCCAGAATAGCGTTTCGAAGGCCTTCCCAACCTTCGCAGCAAGTGCTTCCCATTCCCGGGCTGCTTTTTTATCTGCCGCCGTCTGGAGCAACTCAGCTGTAAAACACAGGGCATTGTACCATAAAGCATTGACCTCTACTGCCTTGCCTCTGCGAAGGCATACCGCCTTACCATCTAACATGGCATCCATCCAGGTCATGGGCAGTTTTTCTTCCCTGATTTCAAGCAGACCATCCTGATCCATGGCAATATTATCCCATTGCCCGTCCCTGTATGCATTGAGAATCTCCAGAAGGAAGGGGGCATAGCGTTTGCGGATTTCTTTCAGTGTTCCGGTATATGCCGCGTACTGTTGCAGTGCCGCAAAAAGCCAGAGCAAACTGTCGGCCGTAGCAGGCTGTTGGTTTTCGTTCTTATCCGTAAAGAAAAAGTATCTGTCTTTTTCGCGGATCATGGTGTCTGCCACACTGAGGAAGTTCTGGGTACGGCCGTCCACCAGGCACAGACCCGGCAAAGCGACCAGGGCATCCCTGGCCCGGACACCGTACCAGGGAAAACCCGCCAGCACTTCCGTATTGCCTTCCCGTTTAAAAATAAACTGATGGGCAGAATTGATCAGACAATTCTCAAATGTGTTTCTCGGGATTCTTCTGTCCACTTCCAGGTCGAACAGTTTCTTCAGATCTTTCGGATCAACCTCATTGAGGCCGGCCGTAAAATAGACGCTTTCTCCCTTTTTCAGCGGCAGCTCGAAATAGCCGGGAACGAACAGATCTTCCAGGTAGTCGTATCCCCGCTCCAGTTCTTCAATATACTCAATGTTATGATACCAGTCCGGCACGTGGATGTAGTCATGTTTCTTCGAAAGCTGTATCATCATCGGGTAGTAACCCTCGTACAGGCACATCCGTATTCCGTTGGGAATGGCCTGGTACCTGGTATCGGCAAAGATGTTTTCCTTCGAAAGGCTGTGCCGGCTGCGGAAAGCCAGAAATGGCCTCAGCCTGATCAGGGTGGGGGAGTGGGCGTCCTGCAGGGTGTACTTGATGATAACCCTGGCTTCGTCGTGCGTGAACAACATCTCCTTGGTAAGGAAAACTCCTCCGATCCGGAAGGTGAGTTTGGGTATGGGTTCAGTGGTAAAGTCCCTGAGGTATTTATGTCCCTTGGGGTTGTAATAACCACCTTTGTACCGGTGGATCCCGAGATTGAAGGGAGCATCCTGCTGAATCACAGTCTCGTCGACACTCGATAACAGCACGTGATATTCACCGTCCAGCGCAGGCTGCCTGGTGATCAGCAAGCCGTGGTATTTGCGTGTGTTGCATCCGGTCAGGGTAGTGCTGGAAAACGATCCTGCGCGGTTGGATCGCAACAATTCCTTGGTCAGGGAATACTCCAGGTTGATCAGTTGCAATTTGTCAAATTCTATATAACTCATGTGATGCTAAAGACTGTTTCCTGATTTATAATGACTTAAATTACCTGCAAAGGTAATGGATATCTTTTTAACGGGTCTGTGGCCCGCGTGGAATGCGTAAAGTTAACACTTATTTAATGATTCAGTTCACCATATATACCGAAAAAGTACAGGAATGCGAAAAAAGTGTTCCCAGAGTCATCGGTATAACTGAATCTAAGCGAAAACTGCTTCGCATTTTCACTAAGATTCAGTTAATTATAATTTGATTGCAATAAAGATGCCTGCCGGCAGTTTATGTCTACTGCATCAGCCTGTATGACAATAAGCTTTACCTTTGCACGCATGATCAAACTTTCGGATAAATTGTTTCAGGGTTTTATTCCCGGACTGGCATTGCTGTTGTTGCTCCAGGCCATGATGTTTTCCTCCTGCCGTAAGGAGGAGGATTTCGATACAAGCCCTTCCCTGAAGTTGTCTTTCTCTGAAGATTCTGTGCTGTTCGATACTGTTTTTTCTACGCTTGGCAGTGCTACCAGGATACTGATGGTATACAACAGCAGCAAAAAGCCTGTGCTGATCAGTGCAGCCGGACTGGAGAAAGGGCCGGAGAGCCAGTTCCGTCTGAATGTTGACGGAATCTCATCCCACCTGGCAAATGATATCGAAATTGGAGCGGAGGACAGCATCTATGTGTTCGTGAAGGTCAGGGTTGATCCGACCAGTCAGAACAGTCCGCTGGTTGTAACCGACAGGCTGTTCTTTGAAACCAACGGCAACCTGCAGACGGTCGATCTGGTGGCCTGGGGACAGGATGCACACTATATCGTTGCCAACAAATTTGTGGAAGGATTGCCTCCTTACAGGATCGTTGCATCCGGGAATCAAACTGTCACCTGGTCCAACGACAAACCCTTTCTGATCTACGGCTATGCCGTGGTGGATTCCCTGGGTGTGCTGAATATTGAAAAGGGCTGCCGCATTCACTTTCACAACAACAGCGGGCTGTGGGTTTACCGTTTTGGTTCCCTGCGGGTGAACGGAACCCTGGATGAAAGGGTGGTTTTTCAGGGCGACCGCCTGGAGGAGTCCTATCAGGATGTTTCAGGGCAGTGGGACAGGATATGGCTGAACGAAGGCAGTGTGGACAATGTGATCAATTATGCCGTCATCAAAAACGGTTTTATCGGCCTGCAGCTCGAAACCCTGCTCAGCAGTGAAGGGAACAAGCTGATGCTCTCCAATACGGTGATCCACAATATGTCGGGATGGGGTATATTCACCCGTTTCTACCGGCTTGAAGCCTGGAACTGTGAAATTTCCGGATGCGGCCTGGATAATGTGTATCTCTCAACCGGAGGTGACTATGATTTCAGGCATTGTACGATGGGCAATTACTGGTCGGGAACGGTGAGGAAGACACCGGCAGTGTTGATCAGTAATTTTTACAAGAACGAATATACGCAGACGCTGTACACCGGGGATCTGAAACGGGCGTTTTTCGGAAACTGCATCATTTACGGCAATCTGGAAGATGAGTTTATCACGGCAAAGGAAGAAGGCGTCATGTTCAATTACAGGCTCGATCATTGCCTGGTGAAAACGGCGCATGTGTCAGACAGCCTGGTATCCTGTATTCGTAACCAGGATCCCCTGTTTCTTGACATTGAAAAGCACGATTATACCCTGAAGGAAAGTTCCCCTGCCAGGGGGGCAGGCAGTGTGGAGATTGCCACTCCTTTTCCCAACGATCTTCCTGGTAACCCGCGCCTGCCTTCGCCGGATCTGGGCGCCTACCAGTTTATGCCCAGGTAAGGCCGGGAATCACTTTTGTAAAAGTTCCGCCATCTTTGAGCCGATCTCGGCAGGTGAATCCACCACTGTAATGCCGCATTCCCGGAGAATGGCCTTCTTTGCTTCGGCAGTGTCGGCTTTGCCTCCTACAATGGCCCCGGCATGTCCCATGGTTCTTCCTTTGGGAGCGGTAGCTCCGGCGATAAAGCCCACAACAGGCTTGGTTCCGTGTGCTTTAATCCACAGGGCCGCATCAGCCTCCATATTTCCCCCGATCTCGCCTATCATCACGATGCCTTTGGTTTCCGGATCTTCCATCAGGAGTTGCACGGCTTCCACCGTCGTGGTACCGGGAATGGGATCTCCGCCTATCCCGATGGCCGTCGTTTGTCCGAGTCCTGCCTTGGTAAGCTGATCCACGGCTTCGTAAGTGAGTGTTCCGGAACGAGAAACAAGTCCGACAACCCCTTTCTGATGGATGAAACCGGGCATGATCCCGACTTTGGCTTCATCCGGAGTGATAATCCCCGGACAGTTGGGGCCAACCAGCCGGCAGGGTTTTCCCTTAAGTGCCTGCTTCACCATCATCATATCTTTGACGGGAATGCCTTCGGTGATACAGACGATGACTTTGATGCCGGCGTCTGCGGCTTCGAGTATGGCATCGGCTGCATAGGAGGCAGGGACAAAGATAACGGAAACGTCAGCTCCTGCATGGTCAACAGCATCCTTCACGGTGTTAAAGACAGGACGGTCGAGGTGGGTGGTGCCGCCTTTGCCGGGAGTGACTCCTCCCACGACATTGGTACCATATTCTATCATCTGGCCGGCGTGGAAGGTGCCTTCATTACCGGTAAAGCCCTGGACGATGATGCGGGAGGTTTTATTGACGAGAACACTCATTGGGGTTTAAAGTTTAAGGTTTAGGGGTTTAGTCATGCTGAGCGGAGTCGAAGCATTGGTTCTGTTCAGGGTTAAGTTTCCTGAACTCAGATAACCTGGTGCTTTGACTCTTGAAATTTCCGCAGCAAAGGTAGGGAATGTTCATGAATCCTCAAATATATCCCTCCATGTCGGGATAGCTCGTGCCCTCTGGTTCAGAAGGTGATCAGATAATAAAACCCAGTTGCCAGTAAGAGGATACCACCTGTGTATTTTACAGGAAGAGAAATTCTTTCAAATCTTTGCGATGCCTGGTTCACCCCGACACTCATACCTGCCATTCCGATGGCAAGGGGGAAACCGAAACCCAGGCTGAAGAACAGCATGATTAGCGTACCCCAGGCAATGTTATTGTGAATAAAGGCAGCTCCCAGGGCAATGGAGAAAACAGGGTTGCAAAGGGAGTTGCAAACTGCGGATGAACTCGCCAGTGCAATACCGAAGAGCACGGATGTCCACACTCCCGGCCTCCATTTGCCTTGGATTGGTTTAAGCGGGGATAGCTTTACATTGATCAGGCCGGTTGTGGACAATCCAAAGAAGACAAACAGGCAGCCCGTGATCAGTTTCCAGTATCCCCCGGTAGCGCTGAACAGCATCTGTCCGGACAGACTCACGGCAATCCCTGTCAGCAGGAGTGTAAAGATGACTCCCAGAAGGAAAAAGAAAGAGGATATGAGGAGGTATTTCTTCCCTGAACCGGTCATTGAGCCTGAGTATCCTGCAACTGCTGTCAATACAGGTACAGTGCAACAGGAGGTTGCCAGACCAAGAAAACCTAAAAGGGAAGCTGTAAGCAGGCTTAAAGGATTGTGACTTCCCGCGCTTAATTCAGAGATCCATTGTTCTGCCATTATTTCGTGTTTGTGCATCCTTTATTGTCCGTGCAACAGCCTTCTGAGCCACATGCGGGTGCAGGAGCAGGGGTGAGAAACTTATACAGGATGATGCCGGCTGCTATTACGACAATGGCGTACAGAGCGATTTTTTTCCAGCGGTTTGCCGGACGTGGTGCACAGCAGCCTGGATCATTACAGCTGCAGGAAGCTGAGGGGTCTAGTGTATTTTTCATAATGTCCGGATTAAGGTTTAACAACAAGCCCCATGTCCCTGGCAACAAGCAGATACTGCTTTCTCGGCATACACACTGATGCTGAATATTCCGGTGCCCCCGGCTTTAAATGCTTCCAGTTCTTCCGGGTTCAGATAATTCAGGAGGACATCATCCGGAATAAGTATTTGCTTTTCATTGGGAACTTTGATATTGGTCAATCCGGACTCACGCATCAGGTCAAGGTATTCCTCCTTCTGAATGGCTCCTGAAACACAACCTGCATACATTTCAGCAGCCTGCATGATTTTTTCGGGCAGGACACCGTTCAATACCACATCAGAAATGGAAAGATGTCCGCCGGGCTTTAAAACCCTGTATATCTCCTTAAATGCCTTTTGTTTATCCGGTACAAGATTCAATACGCAATTGCTGATGACTACATCGGCTTTACCGGCCGTAACCGGCAAGTTTTCGATATCACCCAGGCGGAACTGGACATTGTGAAGGCTAAGTTTGCAGGCATTCTCCCTGGCTTTTTCAATCATGGCCTCCGTCATGTCGATGCCAATTACCAGACCGGACATGCCCACAAGCGATCTTGCCACGAAACAGTCATTGCCTGCACCGGAACCAAGATCAATCACGGTATCACCTTCCCTGATACGTGCGAAGGCAGTTGGAATGCCACATCCGAGTCCAAGATCAGCATCCGGATTGTAGCCCTCCAGATGGTCGTAACTTTCACTGAAGACCGCATAATCGAAGTCTCCGCAGCAAGCGGTTGAGCCACAGCAGGATGTTTGGTTCTCGGTTTTGGTCTGGCTTGCAATCTCGCGATACTTGTTCCTGACCAGTTCTTTCAGATCGTCATTTGTATTACTCATGTCAGATTGGTTTATGTAATTTTTCTGCTTTGGTTAGTTCCGGATGTCCGTATTACAGGAGAGGTTCTCATGCTCACAAGAACAGATGAAATCTGAGATTGATGATGAAAAGAAGTCGTTGAAGCTTTGCCTGTTACTTTCGAGAATGTGCATATCGAGACAATAATGGATTCTCAGTCCATCAATGCTTCCCTGTATAATTCCGCACTCTTTCAGTACCTTGAGATGTCTCGATACAGTCGGCCTGGCGATGGGTAAATCGTCCGAGATATTACCTGTTTTTATCTCCTTTTTTTCTGCAAGTACCCTGATAATGGCAAGGCGGGCCGGATGAGACAACGCTTTGGCAATATTGGCCAGTTGCTGCAATTCAGGGTCAAACTCACGTGATTTGTTATTGGACATTACGATCAATGTTTAATGTTGCAAACATACAACATTATCAGCAACAGGGATCGTATGCGTACATTTTTTATTGTGACTATTGGGTCACTACCTTAACGACGCCTGTGGTGTACCTCTTTTTCCGGTGAAAGATTTCCTGCGGGAAATCCCGCTGAGCCATGAACAGGTGGGCCTGAAGCACGACCTTTGCCGTTCCCTTTCCTCAGCTGATGTATCGATCTCGCAATCATGGCGCTGTTTTTTTTGTAACTCTGCAGCATCCGGATATGTTTAAAGGAATGTAGCCTTAGTTTACACCAAGGATGAAAGGACTCCAGAATATTGTCAGGGACGATGTGATCTGTGCCCTTGCCACATCGCCGGGAGTGGGAGCTGTTGCCCTGATAAGGGTTTCCGGTAACGGCTGCCTGCAACTGCTTGACGGCATCTTCAGGGCTTCCGGCAAGGGCAAGCGCTTGCAGGAACAACCCGGATACACCATCCTTCACGGTTGGATCATGGATGGCGATAGTCCTTTGGATGAGGTGCTGGTCAGTGTTTTCCGCTCACCGCACAGCTATACCGGAGAGGAAATGGCTGAGATCGGCATTCATGGATCCTTATTTATTCAGGAAAAGGTGCTTGCATTACTGGTTTCGCGATCCTGCCGCATGGCCGGTCCTGGTGAATTCACCCTGAGAGCCTTTTTGAACGGGAAGCTTGATCTTTCGCAGGCTGAGGCCGTCGCAGATCTGATCGCAAGCAATTCGGTCACTTCCCATGGCCTGGCCCTGAACCAGATGCGGGGTAACTTTTCATTGAAAATAAAAGCGCTGCGGCAACAGTTGATCGACCTGGCCGCCTTGCTCGAACTGGAGTTGGATTTCAGTGAGGAAGAGGTGGAATTTGCTGACAGGGATCAGTTCATGGAGATACTGTCGCAGCTTGAGAAGGAGATCCGGGAACTGCTTCGTTCCTTTTCAACCGGCAATGTGATGAAACACGGCATTCCTGTGGCCATCACGGGCAAGCCCAACGTAGGAAAATCCACCCTGCTGAATGCCATATTGAACGAAGACCGGGCCCTGGTTTCAGAGGTACCCGGCACCACAAGGGATACCATCGAGGACATCATCAACCTGGGCGGCAACGTGTTCCGTTTCATTGATACGGCCGGCCTGCGGCATACCACCGACCATGTCGAGAACATGGGCATCGAACGCAGCAGGGAAAAGATCGCACAAGCCCACATTGTACTTTATGTGTTTGACATCACTGCCATAGAACCGGCAGATCTGCAGGAAGCCCTGCATGAGGTCGGGAGCTGGGCGGAGGAAAGAGAACTGCTGATCATTCCGGTTGCCAATAAAACTGATCTGCTGGTGGAGTCGCCGGCTCATTTCGCCAAACTGGTGGAGATGGGGACGATCTTTGTTTCGGCCAAGCGAAAGGAGAATATCAACCTGATCCTTGAAACCCTGCAACGCTCGGCCATGAAACCCGGAGGCAGCGACCAGGTCATCCTTTCCAGCAACCGGCATATGGAGGCCCTCGACCTTGCCCTGCAATCCCTGCTGGCTGTCCGGGATGGTTTTCGTAATCAGCAGCTTCCCGATCTCATCGCGGCCGATCTCCGCCTCGCCCTCCATCACCTGGGTACCATCACCGGTGAGATCGTCCCCGACGATATCCTCGGTTCGGTGTTCAGCAGGTTTTGTATCGGAAAGTAAATATCATTGATAACGATCTGTTTTAATACCGACACGAAATGAGTTTGCGAAGAAATTGCGATACAAGGGTGTACTGCATTACTCATGCTAAACAGCTTTGCATTCGCAAACCATTCCGCGTCGGTATAATTTCAAATCAAGTTAATAAAAATGACCAATCAATAATATGATGGCGCTTCATCCTGAAATACCAAATAATGAACTGCCTTTGTTGCCACCCGACAGGGATGCAATTGAAACCAAAGCCATTTTAAGGCAGGAAAGCAAGGCAGCCGTTGCACTGGCTGAGTTAAAAGGTTTGGCGCATACACTGCCAAACCAGAATATTCTTATCAATGCAATTGTTCTGAAAGAAGCTAAAGCTTCATCCGAAATTGAGAACGTGATAACCACCCACGATTCATTATACCAGGCATTAACAGCCAAATCATTCAAACCCGATTCTGCCACCAAAGAGGTGCTTCGCTACCGGGAGGCCTTGTTTGCAGGTACTGAGTTTATCCGCAACAACCGATTTTTAAGCACAAATGGCATCATTCAGGTACAGAATATTCTTGAAGGAAACACCGCAGGGCTTCGCCAATTGCCCGGTACAACCTTAAAAAACGATGTCACCGGAGAGACAATCTACACCCCACCCGATGATAAAGATGCCATTAAAGAGCTGATGTCTAATCTGGAGAAATTCCTCAATATAGATGAAGATGATGATATTTCGCCACTCATCAAGCTTGCGGTTCAGCATTACCAGTTTGAAAGCATCCATCCATTTTATGATGGCAACGGCAGAACAGGTCGAATAGTAAATGTCCTTTACCTGATGCTGAAAGGCTTATTGGATAGTCCGATATTGTACCTCAGCGGATTCATCATTCGTAACAAAGGTGAGTATTACCGCCTTTTAAGAGATGTTACTTTTAACTCTAATTGGGAACCCTGGGTACTTTACATTCTGAAAGGCATTGAGCAAACTGCAGCAGAAACCATCGGACAGGTAAACAATATTAATGGCCTGATCCTCGAAACCATAAACATTGTAAAGGAAAAAACACCTCGTATTTACAGTAAAGATTTGATTGAGATACTTTTTGAACAGCCCTATTGTAAAATTGATTTTTTGGTAGACAATCTAAAAATTGAAAGAAAAGCAGCATCAAGATATTTGCAAAGTCTGGAAGAAACAGGTATTCTCACTGTTCAGAAAATCGGTCGGGAAAACATTTACATCAATACAAAACTGTTTGAATTGTTGAAGGGAAATAACAAATAACATGACCCAAGATGGTACTCATATTTAAAACGTGTACCATAATTTTATTTTTTGGTACACATAAAAAGAATATGAGACATTTTGGTACAGATACAAAACTACTGATAATGAATAAATTAAAGGTAAAGCAATTGAAAATGTTGAATCAGGACAATAATCAGGACATGCTGTCCCGATTATCAGAAACAAGGGCAAATTCCCCAAAATTCTTCCTATCTTTGCATTACGATTTCAGTTGATATTTGATTTTTTGTTGCCCATTCGTTGCTCAAAATACATAATTAACTGATAATCAATATCACTTTACATTTTGTATCGGAAAGTAATCAATACCCCTGTAGATGGAACAAAACTCCCAACTTCTTGGAGAGATTGCGCAGATACTGAATAAGATGAACAGGCAGGAACTGCTGTCGGTGAATAAGATGCTTATCCAACGCATCAGAATACTGGATGAGATCAGGCTGCTTTCGGAGAAGGCAGGCTTTCAGGTTGGATGCAGGGTGTCATGGACCGACGGGGAGGGGATGCTCCGAAGAGGGACTGTCGCCCGGATCAATCAAAAAACGATTTCAGTGATTGAGGACGGGATTACCGACGGGAGATGGAAGATTTCAGCTTCATTGCTGACGAGGCTTCCTTAGTAAAAAAACCGGGATTCCACTGTGGGTGAAATCCCGGTTTTCTGCTGCAAGGCAGCTGTATTCAGAGAAACCTTACGGAGTCACATAGTCATATCCCATGATCTCTGTGTCTTTCCAGGTGGTGAGACCGGCAGTGGTCATCAGGTCATAGATCATTCCGTTTGCCCCATAAAGCAGCGATTTGGCATCGTAGCCCAGCAGCCTGAGATAGAGCGCCAGGAAAGCGCTGGTCTGGCCGGTGTAGCAATACACGACCACGGTTTTGTCGGTGGGCAGGGTTTTGAGGGTGGTGGAGAGCTTGAGGGATTCTTTGGGGGTGTACTGCATGGCGCCGGGGATGTGGCCGGGATTATTGTAGTGGGCTTCGGACCAGTAGTTCACGATGTAATAATTCGAGGTATTGCCGAAGACGGTTTCCTTGGTGATGGTGGCGGGAGTAAAGCCTTCAGCCAGCATGGCAGCGACACGGGCTTCGAAAATTTCGGGACCGGTGGTTTTTCCGGTACTGAGCACGGGAAGTTCGTTGGCTGCTCCTTTGGCGGTGGCAGTTGTCACAAACTGTGAAGCATAGGTGTTGCTGATGTTGTTTTTCCACCTTGCGGCAAAGTCTTCATGCCAGGAGCACATGCCCCATTTCATGGAGAAGACCTTTGAATAACCCAGCAGGCGCAGCAGGCTGGTTGCCCAGCCGGCGGTCTGGCCGGAGTAGCATACGATGGCCACCTTGGTGTAATTGTTCATGTTGATGCCTTTCACGTGGTCCACGATACCTGCGAGGGTCACGTTCACGGCATTGGCAATGTGCCCGGTAGCGAAATCGGCGGCAGACCTGATGTCGATAATGTAGATCTGGCCGGTTTCATTCAGGGTTTTCACTTCGGAAGCAGCGATGATGGAAGGCAGGTCGGTGCTGACATAGTCCTTGCCAAGCGGAGAATCCGATGATTCGAGGTAATTGACAAGAACCTCCGATTCATTCACGGCGGGGTCGTCATCGTCCTTTTTACAGGAAGTTACAAATACGAAGGCCAGTAAAAGGCCAAGCAACCATAAATTGTGTTTTTTCATAGAGATGTTTCTGATTTGGTTTAACATATTTACTTTAAAGAAAGTCTGATTTAACGGAACCAGCCGGCCGGAAGTTTGCCATCGACCGTGATCCAGGCAGAGGCACCCACTTCCCAGGCAAGCAGGTCGCTTTCGAAGAGGTATAGTTCTTTGTTTATCAGGGTGCCGTTGTCGTTTCTGATATGGCATTTTGATGAACAGGAGGCGCCAGCTTCGACCTGGGTGCGGTCGGTCCAGCGCAGCAGGTTATGAGGGGATGTGTAGTTATAAGTTGGTAAGGCCTCGAAGTTGGCATAGAACGGCACACCGTATTCTGTCCAGTTGTCGGGTGCGGCCAGGGTACGGCGTACCAGGGTGAAATCGAAGCCGGTTTTCAGGTTGGGGATGGGGTTGACTGCGATTTTAAACCCGAGATAGGCCGGAATCCTTGCCCCTTCACCATGAATATGACAACTGCCGCAATTGTTGTACACCTGGGAGTGGCAAACCTGACAGTTAAAATCCCGGTAGTGGGTGGCATGATAAGTATTGCTTGTTTCCAGACCGCTATGGCAGTTGTCGCAACTCGGAAGTTTTGAATAAGCATAGCGTTGATCCACCTTCTTCCCGTCACCGTGCAGTTCTGCTCCGCTGTGGCAATCCATGCAGTCGAAACCTGCTTTGGTCAGGTGGGCATCGGGTTTGGTACCGGCAGCCACACCAAGGTAGGCATGTCCGCCTCTGGAAGTGTGGCAGGCCACACAAACGGTGATCATGTCGGGTTTTTTGGTGAACATATGTCCGTTGGCCAATCCGCCTCCGCCGATGGGTGGCCGGACAATATGACATTCCCCGCAGGAGGCATGGCAGGTCGCGCAATTCTTGTTATAACCTTCTTTCTGATGTGCCGGTAACTGTTCGAAATCGTCTGCACCGCTAAGCCCGCTCCGGATCGCCACTTTCCGCTTTTGTCCTGTCCCGTTGTGCAGACTGGTGCCAAATCTCTCCACAATCTCACCGTGGCAGTTCTTACACAGGTCCTTGTAAAAAACAGAAGGATGCCTGATAAAATCACCGGAATGGGCAATGTTTTTATCATCTGTATTGTCCACCCCTTTGTGGCAGCCTGTACAGCCGATGCGGTAGTGGGCTGATTGTTTGTATGCTTCATAGCCTGTCCCTCCCATGAAAACCCTGTCGTAAGGCTCATAGTGAGGGGCTGAACCGCCACAGCCGCCCGCAGGTTCGGTAGTGTCCGGCGAATAGACTTTCTGTAAATGCTTGTAATTGGTATGACAACCTTCACAGGAGGCCACAGTGCCGATGGCTCCGTCTTTCAGGGGATGATCCTTTGTACAGGCATAAATGAAGATACCCAGTAATATGGCTGTCAAAGGCAACAGGATAATGCGTCGGATTCTCATATTATAAAAGTGTTATAAGTCAATGTAAATGCAGCACAAAGTTCTTCAGAATGCGTGAATTGGCCAAGGGTGCCCTATTGACCTAGACTGCCCTTAAAGCTGATGCCGGATAATGAAAATCATGATTTGGATCAGGCTTTATGCTGATTTATTTCTATCTTTGTACAATTATACAATGTGGATGAAGCATGACGCGTGAGAATTATTCGAGTTGTACCATCAATACCAGACCGTGTTTTCCTTTCGGGAAGCTGACGGCTGAGGAACAGCAGTTGCTGGACGAGCGGACAAGCAGGATCAGGTACAGCAGGGGAGAGTTGATCTGCAAGGCAGGAAGTTTTGCCTCCCATGTGATGTATGTGGAAAAGGGCCTGGTGAAGGTATTCCTCGACAACGGGAATGACAGCCTGGTATTGAAGATCATTCCGGAGGGAGGCTTGCTGGGTTTGTCTTCTGTCAGCATGGAAACACCCGTCTTCCATTATTCTGCCATGGCCTATATCGATACCGAAATCAAACAGATCGATATGTCCCTGCTGAAGCAGTTGCTGAAGCAAAACCACGATTTTGTGATGGAGGTGATCGATATTTTAAGTACCAACAGCGTGCAGATCAACGGCAGGTTTTTCAGTCTTACCCATAAACAATCATACGGCCGCCTTGCTGATATTATCCTTTGCCTTGCCGACAGGGTTTTCAAGTCGTCGGATTTCGAACTGGCACTGTCCCGCAAGGAACTCGGGGAGCTTTCAGGCATGACACCCGAAACCGTAATCAGGATGCTGAAGCAATTTCAGGAAGAGGGCCTCATCCGGATGTCCGGCAAAACCTTTACGGTAGTTGATTACGATAAACTTCGCCGGATCAGCGAAACCGGCTGACAATAGCAGGGTATCCACAGGCGATTTTTCTTTCAGCCTTAAAAGTCATGTCTTGGTAGAGAAGCATGAGGCGTTGACCGATTTTAGGATTCTTTAACACATTGAGATAAAACAGAATGGGTAATATTGTGTTCTCATTTTTAATGTGACACATTAATCCCATATTTTAAATATTATGAAAAAACAAGCATTCATGATGATGGCAATTGCCCTGATTGTGCTGGCTTCTGCCTGCAAAACCGAAAAAAAGGAAGCGGCTGCGCCTTTTATTGAAATGGAAAAGTTCTTTAAAAATGGCGAAAAATCAAGTTTCCGTATTTCACCCGATGGAAAGTACTATTCCTACCGCTCTGATTTTAAAGGGAAAATGAACATTTTTGTTCAGAAGGTCGGCGACACTGCTGCGGTCAGGGTCACGAGCGATACCATGAGAAGCATCGGCATGTATTTCTGGAAAACCGACCGTATTGTTTACCTCCAGGATGTGGGAGGCGACGAGAATTACCAGATCTTCAGCGTCAACACTGAGGGTACCGACCTGAAAGCACTGACTCCCTTCCCCGGCGTCCGCTCCGGTATCCTCGATGCCATGCGCTTTGTCCCCGGAAGGGAAAAAGAAATGCTGGTTACCATCAATAAAAGGGATCCCCAGTATTTCGATCCATATCTGCTGAATATCGAAACCGGTGAGCTGAACCTGGTCTATGAGAACAAAGAAAACTTCGATGGCTGGTATACCGACAATAACGGGATCATCCGGATGGCTTCCAAAACAGATGGGGTGAACGTCACCTACCTTTACCGTAACAATGAGCAAGAAGCTTTTGCAGAGCTGCTTACCACCTCTTTTAAAGAATCCTTCTCCCCGCAAAATTTCGATGCCGACAATAAAAATCTTTACGTACTATCGAATATCGGCAGGGATAAGGTTGCCCTGGTTGAATACGACCCGATTAACAAAAAGGAAGTGAAGGAGTTATTCTCCAATCCCGAATTCGACCTGTCCTATATTTTCTATGATGAGAAAAGGAAGGTGCTGGCCGCCGTCATTTGGTCTGCCGAAAAGAGCGAGATCCATTTCTTCGATCAGGAATGGAAGAAGATATACGAGGGGCTTCAGGAACAGTTCAAGGATTATGAGATTTCCCTGGCCGGAAGTGATGACGCACGGACCACCGGTATCCTGAGTGTCCACAGCGACAGGCTGCCCGGGAAATATTATGTCTATGATTTTGCCACCTTGAAGACCACGGAGGTGGCCAACCCCTATCCCTGGATTGATGAAAACCACATGGCCTCCATGAAGCCGGTGAAATACACCACCCGCGACGGCCTGACCATCCATGGTTACCTGACCCTGCCCAAAGGGGTGGAAGCAAAGAACCTGCCGGTGGTGGTCAATCCGCACGGCGGTCCCTGGGCCCGGGATGAGTGGTATTATAACCCCGAAATCCAGTTCCTTGCAAACCGCGGTTATGCGGTATTCCAAATGAATTTCCGCGGAAGTACGGGCTACGGAAGGAAATTCTGGGAGGCTTCCTTTAAGGAATGGGGCAAAAAGATGCAGGATGATATTACCGACGGTGTGGAATACCTTGTGAAAGAAGGAATTGCAGATCCAAAACGCGTTGCCATTTACGGTGGCAGTTACGGAGGATACGCTACCCTGGCGGGGATTACCCTTACTCCCGATCTGTATTGCTGTGCCGTGGATTATGTCGGGGTTTCCAACCTCTTTACTTTCATGAATACCATTCCTCCTTACTGGAAACCTTACCTTGACCAGTTTCACGAAATGGTCGGCGACCCGGTGAAAGACAGTGTCATGTTGAGAGAAGCCTCACCGGTATTTCATGCCGATAAAATCAAAGTTCCTCTCTTTATCGCCCAGGGCGCCAATGACCCCAGGGTGAATAAGGCTGAAAGCGATCAGATGGTGGAAGCCTTGAAGGCCAGGGGAATAGAAGTGGAATATATGGTAAAGGATGATGAAGGTCACGGCTTTCATAACCAGGATAACCAGTATGACTTTTACGGTGCTATGGAAAAGTTCTTCGATAAGCACCTGAAACCTGCCAAAACGGAATAGCTAAAGCTGCAAAGCAATGTTTTATCCGGAGTGCCCTGCAGTGTGATTTAACTGCAGGGCACTTTGCGTTTTACGGCTAAAGAAATACTTTTGTCTATCATATAATAGGATTGTTCCGAAATCAAAAGGAGTAACCATGAAGCTGATTATAAGACTGTTTCTCTTTCTGCTTGCAGGATCCGTTCTTCTGCCTGCCTGCCGGAAAGACCATCCTGATGAGGGCAGTGGTGAAATCACGATAGGGCTGTTGCTGCCGCTGAGCGGCGCCGGTTCTTCACCGGGTCTGGCAGTGCAAAAGGCTCTGGAGTTTGCCCTTGAAGACATCGCTGATTACCTGGCTGCCGCGGGCTCAGACTTGAAAGTCAATTTGAAACTCGCAGATACACAAACGGATACATTGAAGGCAAAACAGGTCATTGAAGAAATGTACCATGAGGGAGTCCATGTTTTCATTGGTCCCCTTACCAGTGCGGAAGTCCGGGCTGTGAAACCATTTGCCGACATGCATGACGTGCTGGTGCTGAGCCCTGCCAGTGTCGCCATTTCTCTTGCCCAGGAAGCGGATCATGTATTCCGGCTGGTGCCCGACGACAACACCCAGGCCGTGGCCTTGGATGCCTGGCTGGCGGCCGATACCGTTGAAGTCCTGCTTGCCATCGTACGCGATGATATCTGGGGAAGGGAATTGTATGCCGCCACCGCTGCACATTTTATACAGCATGGTGGCATGGTGTTGCCCCCGGTATATTATGGTACGACGGAAACAGATTTCACGCAGGAGTTGCAAATGCTTGATAATCTGGCCAAACAGGCTGAAGCATCCTATCCCGGTAAAAAGACGGGGATCTACCTCTTGTCGTTCAACGAGGGCACCGCATTGCTGGAAACCGCTGCAATCAGCGGTAATTTCAGCCATCTCCCGTGGTACGGCAGTTCCGGCTTTGCTGAAAATGCCAGTCTGCCCGGAAACTGGCAGGCAGCCGCATTCGCTGCCGGCCGGGGCATGCCCTGTCCCGTCTTCGGACTCGATGAAGCTGCAGCTGTCAAATGGGAACCCTTAACTGAGCGTTTACAACTCGCACTGGGGAGAAAACCGGAAGTCTATGCCCTGGTTGCTTATGATGCGTTATGGCTTGCGGTACTGACCTATCTGAGTACAGAAAAATTCACTGATATTCAGTCTTATATGGATATCTTCACACGGACTGCCGCAAATTATTTTGGTGTAACGGGCTGGACCAGCCTGAATGAAGCCGGTGACCGGAAATACGCGGTTTATGATTTCTGGGGCATGCGTCTCTTTCTCAATGAATTCACCTGGCGACGGATTGGTACCTACGATAACCTGACAGCAAAGCTGGAACGTTGGTAATCCCGCTGTAATCCTTGATAGGGAGCTGGTTGTTCAGTCGGAAATTTTTGGTCTGGCTCTCACAGGGATGGTCACCATCAGGTTCATTTTGATGATTACCCCGTTTTGGACAGAAGGGGCATACTTCAATTGCCTGAACAGCCTGACCACCTCCTCGTCCACACCAAAACCCACTCCGTCTATGACCACGATTTCACTGAGGCTGCTGTCGGGCATCACATCAAAGCTCACCATCACCTGGCCGTTCACCCTGTTGTCGATGGCTTCCTGGGAATAGTGAAGGCTGTCCCTGAAGTATTTCAGCAATGCACCCATCCCTGCGGGAAAACGGGCTTCTTCCTGAACAACCACCGGCATATTCTGCGCATCATTATACTGTTTCCGTGTTTCCTGTGCGAGGGATGTCAATGACAAGAGCGCCGGCAGGAGAAACATATAAAATACTGGTTTCATGGGCGATCGTTTGTAAAATTTAATAGCCATAACGGTTTTTCCAGCAATGTTTAAGGTATTTTCTGATCTCTTCTTCCCTCGGGTTCTGCTGGGGATTGTAAAACCTGTGACCCTGCAGTTTCCCGGGAAGGAAGTCCATCTCGGCAAAATTACCCGCGAAGTCATGAGCGTATCGGTAATCCTTCCCATATGCCATTTGTTTCATCAGTTTGGTCGGTGCGTTACGGATTGGCAGCGGTACCGGCAGATCCCCGTATTCTTTCACGCTTTTCTGTGCTGCCCTGATGGCCTGGTAACAGGCGTTGCTTTTCGGGGATGAGGCCAGGTAAATGGCAGTCTGGGCAAGGATCAGATCGCATTCGGGGTATCCGATCGTATGAACGGCCTGAAAGCAGCTGTTTGCGAGCAACAGGGCGTTGGGATTGGCATTGCCGATATCTTCCGAAGCCAGGATCAGCATTCTCCGGGCGATGAAGAGCGGATCTTCGCCGGCTTCCACCATCCTGGCGAGCCAGTATACTGCGGCATTCGGGTCGCTGCCCCTCATGGATTTGATGAAGGCGCTGATCACATCGTAGTGCATTTCCCCGCCTTTGTCGTAGATGGCTAGGTTCTGCTGGATGGTGTCAAGCAGGATCTCATTGGTGATCTCAAGGGTCTCACTCCTGCCGGGCAGCACATTTACTGCCAGTTCCAGCGCATTCAGCAGTTTGCGTGCGTCTCCGCCGGATATTCTCAAAAAGGCTTCGGTTTCGCTGATGGTGATTTTGATGCCGAGCCGGGATTCGAGTTTCTGCCTGCCCTTTTCCAGCAGCACGAGCAGGTCTTTTTCTTCAAGGGGTTTGAGGATATACACCTGGCAACGGCTGAGCAGGGGAGCGATCACCTCGAAGGAAGGATTCTCGGTAGTGGCCCCGATCAGGGTCACGATTCCTTTCTCCACTGCTCCCAGCAGTGAATCCTGCTGCGATTTGCTGAAGCGGTGGATCTCATCGATGAACAGCAGGCCGGCTTTCGAACCTTTTCCGGAGGCCAGGATCACCTCCCTGACATCCTTCACACCGGCATTCACCGCGCTCAGGGTGTAAAACGGTCTGTCTGTCTGCTGCGAGATGATGCTGGCCAGGGTCGTTTTGCCCACTCCGGGCGGACCCCAGAAGATCATCGACGGGATGTTGCCGGAGGCTATGGCTTTCCGCAGGATGGAATCCTGACCGGTCAGATGATCCTGGCCAAGGTAATCATCCAGGGTGGACGGTCTCAGTAATTCTGCCAGCGGTTGCTTCACAATTTGTCGAAAGAGTCGCAGTAAAATTAGCCACTAAACCAATCAGGCTGCAAGGTTTTTTTTAGTTTTGCAGTTTCCGGAAAAACAGCCGGGCTGGAGGCAGTGCTGCGAACGGCGTCATTTTCAGTGCTTAGAAAGTCACTGTAATTCATAAAAAAAGTTAAAAAATCAAGATGGCAGCATATCTTGCTATAAATTTGCCTCAAAATTCTAAAACTAATCAAGATCATGAAAAAAGTTGCCGCCGTATTATTTGTAGCCGGAATGTTCGCATTCTTCGCTTGTGGTCCCAGCGCTGAAGAAAAAGCCGCTATGGAAAAAGCAAAACAGGATTCTATCGCTGCCGTTCAGAAAGCCTATGACGATTCAGTCGCTATGGCTCTCGAGCAGGTAAGGCAGGATTCCATCAGAATTGCTGATTCTATTGCCGCTGCTGCTGAAGCCGGAAAGAAAAAGTAATCCCCGACCTTGTTAAGGTTAATAGGTGGACTAAGAAAAGAGGAGTGGCAACACTCCTTTTTTTTTTGTCTTTATTTCCGGACAATCACTGATGTTCTTTTTCTTTCATCATCTGTTGCAGGGCTAACCATTCATCCCTAAGCCGGGCGGCTTCCAGAAAGTCCATGTCCTTCACTGCCGATTCCATGGCTTTTTCAGCCCGGGATACGGCTTTCTTTAATTCTCCGGCACTCATATACTGATACACAGGGTCAGCAGCAACGGACAGGGTATCCGTTTGTATATAAGGTCTGCTTCCTCTTGCCCCGGAATCGGCCACGGCTGTCTGACCCATGATGGCTTCCGTGGACTTCACAATCTGTGTCGGAATGATACCATGTGCTTCGTTATATTGCACTTGCTTCTGCCGTCTTCTCAGGGTTTCATCCAGGGTACGCTGCATGGAATCCGTGATGGTATCCGCATACATGATCACTTTGCTGTTGATGTTTCTGGCGGCTCTCCCGGCCGTTTGTGTCAGCGATCTTTCCGACCTGAGAAATCCTTCCTTGTCCGCATCCAGGATGGCCACCAGCGACACCTCGGGAAGGTCGAGCCCTTCCCTGAGCAGGTTGACGCCTATCAGCACATCAATCACTCCGAGCCTCAGGTCCCTCATGATCTCCACCCTTTCCAGCGTGTCCACGTCGGAATGTATGTATTTACAACGGATGTCCATACGGCTCATATACTTTGTCAGCTCTTCCGCCATCTTTTTTGTCAGGGTCGTTACCAGCACCCTTTCATTCCTCTGAACAACCTGGTTGATCTCATCCAGCAGGTCATCAATCTGGTCCTTGCTCGGCTTCACCACGATCTCAGGGTCGAGCAGGCCGGTGGGCCTGATAAGCTGCTCCACCACCACCCCTTCCGACTTCTGCAGTTCATAGTCGGCCGGTGTGGCGCTCACGTAAATCACCTGCTGCATCATGGATTCAAACTCGGGAAACTTCAGGGGACGGTTGTCCATGGCTGATGGCAGCCTGAATCCGTACTCCACCAGGTTCAGCTTGCGGCTCCTGTCTCCTCCGTACATGGCCCTCACCTGCGGAATGGTCACATGGCTTTCGTCCACCACCAGCAGAAAATCGTCAGGGAAATAATCGATCAGGCAAAAGGGCCTGGAACCAGGATCCCTTCCGTCGAAATAGCGGGAGTAGTTTTCGATGCCCGGGCAATAACCCAGTTCCCTCAGCATCTCAATATCGAATGTTACCCTGTCTTCCAGCCTTTTGGCTTCCATTCCTTTCCCATTGTCATTGAAAAACTGGATCTGCCTGACCAGATCGTCCTGTATGTCACTGATCGCCCTTTTCATGCTGTCCTGGGAGGTGACGAATATGTTGGCGGGGTAAACGGTCAGGCTTTCCATCCTGTCAATCTTCATCCCGCTCAGGGGATCGAAGCTTTCAATGCTTTCTACCTGGTCGTCAAAGAAGATAATACGGTAAGCCAGATCCAGATAAGCGGGGTATAAATCCACGGTATCCCCTTTCACCCGAAACTTTCCCCGGCTAAACTCCACCTCGGTCCTGGAATAAAGGCTGTTTACCAGTTGATGGAGGAATTTTCTCATACCCGTCATTTCACCTTCAGCGATCCGGATCACATTTTTATTGAAATCATCCGGGTTCCCGATGCCGTATATACATGAAACCGACGACACGATGATGACGTCCCTGCGCCCCGACAACAGGGCGGAAGATGCCCTGAGCCGCAGCTTTTCAATCTCGTCGTTGATCGACAAATCCTTCTCGATATAGGTATTGGTTACGGGAATATAGGCTTCCGGCTGGTAATAATCGTAGTAGGAGACAAAGAATTCCACCGCATTTTCAGGAAAAAACTGCCTGAACTCCCCGTAGAGCTGTGCCGCGAGGGTTTTATTATGACTCAGCACCAGGGTGGGACGCTGCACGCGGTCGATGACATTGGCGATGGTAAAGGTCTTGCCCGATCCGGTAACACCCAGCAGGGTCTGGTGCCTGTCGCCGCGCAGCAAACCTTCCGTCAGTTGCCGGATGGCTTCCGGTTGGTCCCCCGTGGGGGTGAACTCGCTGATGATCCTGAATCTCACCCCGGATGTTTTGTCTGAACCAGTTCAACCATAACCGGATAGTGGTCTGAGTATTTCTTCCTGAAAGTTCTGTAAAGCGTGGCCTTCAGATTATCCGAGTACAATACATAATCGATCCTGAACGAAGGAAACAATCCTGCATAGGTTCGTCCCAGTCCCAAACCCGACTGTACAAATCCGTCTTTCAGCCCTTTTGACAGCTGATGATACGTATAGGACAGGGGCGTATCGTTGAAATCCCCGCATACGATCACAGGGCAGGGCGATTGTGCTATATGGTCATGTACCTTGTCCACCTGGCGGCTCCTTTTACCATAGGCCCGGGTCAGCTTCTTAAACAGCCGGAATGATCCCCTGCCTACCTCCATCGGCTCTGCCGGATTGTTGGTGAGTTCTTCATAAAACTTGTAATCAGCCCTTGAAAAACGAATCGATTCCAGGTGATTGTTGTATATGCGTATACGTTCACCCTGCCAGGTAATATCCGCAAAGATGGTAAAATTAGTGTGTCCCTGCCGGATGTGAATGCTTCCGGTGTCTTTGATGGGATAGCGGCTGAAAATGGCCAGTCCGAAATGATTGCTGCTTTCCCGCAAAGGGACATATTTGGTGAAAACATAGGGCATGCCGAGGATCGTCTTCAGGCTGTCCAGTACCGGAAAACGCTCAGGATTGTCAAAAAATTCCTGGAAACAGATCACATCTGCACCGGCAGATTCAAGAAAGGCAAAAATATTGTTTCTGGTTTCCGTCTTCTTTATTTCTTCGTAATACCCGAATAAATGCACATTGTAACTGATCACCTTCAGTCCCGGGGCTTCTGTGGCGCTGCTTTCCGGTCTGAAATGGAACTGAAGATGGGTCATGATATGCCGCACACCCAGCAGGACGGCAAGCAGGGATATCAGAAAGATCCATTTTCCCCTTACCAGCCACAGGATCACGAAAATGAGGTTGGCTGTCAGCAGGAAGGGATAGGTCAGACCCATCATCGCCAGATAGGGGAAACGGGCCGGTGATATGTAAGGAATAAGATAGGTAAGCAGTAACAGGAAAACAAGGATAATATTGATTATCAATAATATACGTGAAACGAATGAAACCTTTGCTTTGCGCTTCCCTTTCATATCCGGGCTTTATTTTTTCCCTGCCTTGAACAGGATTTCTTTTTCTTCCCTGCTCAGTCCGTCGTATCCGTGTTTGGCGATCTTGTCCAGGATTGCATCGATGATTTCCTGCTGGTCTCTTTTTCTGGCATTGTATTCTTCATCGGTCATGGGACGGGTATTGGTATATAAGCCCCGGAAGGCTTTTTTCCGCTTTTTCTTTGTGCTGAATTGAAAGATGCCGCTTTGTTTCCATCCCTTATTGAGCAGGAACCTGATATAGAGAAACCCCCAGGCGGCACCGCCGAGATGGGCGATATGACCACCCGGATTGCTTCTGGAAATGCTGAGGATATCGACCAGGACAAAGGCAAGGGCAATGTATTTCAGCTTCACCCTTCCCAGCAGGAAAAGATTCACTTCCAGTCCGGGTGCATAGGTGGCGGCAGCGATGAGCACGGCCAGCACGGAGGCAGAAGCGCCGATGGCAAGGGCCTGGTCCACTGAATCACTGAATACAGGGAATACATTGTACGACAGGATAAAGAACACAGCACCCGTAAAGCCTCCCAGGATGTATGTCGACAGCATTTTCCGGGAGTTGAGCAGCTGCAGGAAGATTTGTCCTCCGAAATAAAGGGTTATCATGTTGAACAGCAGGTGGAAAAAACCTTCATGCGTGAACATATAGGTAAAGATTCCCCATGGTCTGTATGCGAGTTCCGGCAGAGAAGCCGGCACCGACAGCCAGAAAGTGAGGGGGCTGATGCTGGTGAACACTGGTCCGGTCTGTACCTGGAACAGCCACAGGAACAGGTCCGCGATCCGGATCAGCAGGAAAACGGCGGCGTTGATGATGATCAGCCGCATCATCACCGATCCTTGTCTGAAAACAGAGGCGGGTGGATCTATCCGGAAATTGCCTGCGATCATTGGAAGTATTTTGGTTTTCTGTGCCACAGCCGGATCAAAAAGAATCCGAAGACCATTCCCCCGAGGTGGGCGAAATGAGCCACATTGCTTCCTTCGTTGGTGATGCCTGCATAAAGTTCAAGAGCCCCGTAAATAATTACGAACCACTTGGCTTTAATCGGGAAGGCGAAGTATATGTAAATAAGGGAGTTGGGAAAAAGCATGCCGAAAGCCAGCAGGATCCCGAAAACAGCCCCCGATGCCCCGATCATAACAGGTGCATTTAAAAATTCTCTTTTATAATGGACCATGAAATCCACAGCATTCTGAAGGGCCATGTCCGGATCGGTGCTGATCAGCTGGTTATATTGAGACAAAAAATTCTTGAGATAATCTCGAAGTTTATCTGGGACGATGGAATCCTGGGAGGAGTTCACGAAAGCATTGAAGCTGTCGGGATTGGGGTTTGCCAGGAATTGATTGATGGTTTGCAGGCTCGGTGCAAGATCCACGAAATACATGATGAGGTAATGACAGATGGCTGCGCCTACCCCGGTCACCAGGTAGTATATCAGGAATCGTTTGCCGCCCCAGACATGCTCCAGCGCGTTCCCGAACATCCATACTGCAAACATGTTAAATAAAATGTGTGTAAAGCCGCCATGCATAAACATGTAGGTGATGATCTGGTAAGGCTCGAAAGCGCTGGCGCCGAAATAATGAAGACCTAGAATTTTCACCAGGTCGATATTCATGCTTTTCCCCAGAGCAAGCGTGGCCAGGAAGAAGATTACGTTAATGATAAGGATATTCTTGACTACCGGGGGCAGGACACGGAAATGTTGCGGACTGTGTTGCTGGAATGACATCGGGAGGTATCGTATCAGTGAATAAGAATGGCGTTATTGTCTGGCTGTTTGTTTGAACCTGTTTTCAATCTCATCTGTGGTGATGATCACCAGTGTTTTTTTGCCGTCGGGAGTGAGTTCAGGTATTTTACAACTGAACAGGTCGTTGATCAGTTTGTTCATTTCCGCAGCCTGCAGGGGTTTATTGTTCCTGATCCCCAGGTTGCGTGCCAGGGAGGCGGCCATGCGCGTGGCTTTGTCCCACTGCAGCCCGCTGCCGATGGTTTTAAAGGAATCAACGATTTCTTCCAGGCTTTGTTGTAACATGCTTTCTTCCATACCTGTCGGGATACCTGACACCACGAAGCTGTTTTCATGGTGCAGGGCTTCTTCAATGACAAATCCCATCTGCCTTAAATCAGGCAGCAGTTCTTTGAGCAATTTCGCATCAGGAAGGGGAAAGACACAGGTGGACGGAAAGAGCTCCTGCTGGGAGACCACTTCCTGCTTTTGCTGCAATTCGAGAAAACGTTCAAAAAGGATCCTTTCATGGGCTCGTTCCTGGTCCACGATCAGCATGCCCGACCTCACGGCTGCGATGATATACCTGTTTTTCAACTGAAACAGCTCTCGTGCTTCTTCTTCCCGGGATGGGATTTCACCGGTTTCTGCCTGTGCTGACGCTGTTCGAAGTTGTTCTCCTTCGGTATTCAATACCTTCTCCCATGGCTGGGAACTTCCGGGATAAGGTCGGGTCCTGAGCGGATCGGACGGTTTTTGTGTCTGAAAAGGGTTATAATCCGGATTGATGGTGATCTTTGGCGGCACAATGGGCCGGTTCGGATCGCGACTGACCGGGTCAAGGCTGTTTTCCAGGTCAAAATCAAGGGAAGGGGTCAGGCTGAATTTACCGAGACTTTGACGGACTGATGCAAGAAGAATGGCGTATATTGCTTTCTCATTCAGGAATTTAACTTCCGTTTTGGTCGGGTGGATGTTGACATCCAGGTCGGCAGGATCCAACTCAAAAAAGATGAAGTAGGCAGGAAAATGTTTTTCGGGAATCAATTGCCGGTAAGCGGTATCCACGGCATGATGAAAATAGGGATGCCTTATAAAGCGGCCGTTCACGAAAAAATATTGTTCGCCCCTTGTTTTTCTGGCATGTTGAGGCTTGCCCGCGAATCCCCTGATGTTTACCACAACGGTATCCTGCTCCACCGGTACAAGTTTTTCGTTCATATGGTTTCCGAAGATCTGGAGTATCCTTTGTCTGAGATTACCCGGAATCAGGTGATAGGTCTCTTTGCCGTTGAGAAAGAAGCTGAAAGCTGTTTCCGGATGGACAAGCGCCACACGGAAGAACTCTTCCATCATCTGATTGGTTTCCATTGTATCAGATTTGAGGAAGTTTCTTCTGGCCGGTACATTGAAAAACAAGTTTTTAACAGAGACGGAAGTACCTGTCGGACAAGCTGTTGATTCCTGAGTCTTCACCTTTGATCCTTCTATCAGGATCAGATTACCCAGCTCGTCACTGCTTCTTCTGGTCTTCAGTTCTACCTGCGCAACGGCAGCTATACTGGCTAAGGCCTCTCCCCTGAAGCCCATGGTTTTGATGGCAAACAGGTCATCGGCAGTACGCAGTTTGGAGGTGGCGTGTCTTTCAAAACACATGCGGGCATCATCGGGCGACATGCCGGAACCGTCATCAATCACCTGGATCAGCGCCTTCCCGGCATCCTTGATCAGGATTCTGATGTTTTTCCCGCCGGCATCGATGGCATTCTCAAGGAGTTCCTTCACCACGGAGGCAGGCCTGAGGATCACCTCCCCGGCTGCAATCTGGTTGGCTACGTGTTCCGGCAGTAATTTGATGCTTTCAGGCATGGAAACAGATTCCTTGTAAATGAAATGAGAGCCGGAAATGATATCCGGATTGCAAAGATATACGCATACTTGACAGGTTTGCGAATGCAAAGCTGTTTAGTAGGAGTAATACCGTACACCCCTGGATCGTAATTTTCTCCCAAACTCATTCCGTGTCGGTATAATTGCTTTCGGCTTTTTTAATGTCCCGGGCTTCCGGGAAGCGGTCAGGATACTTTCTGCAGGGCCGGAATGTATTGCCTGGCGAAATAAAAACCGCCGAAAAATATCCCGTTGAAAAAGAGGTCGCCCAATATCCCGTTGTGAAAGAAGGGTACTGCCACGGTATAGCATTGCATCAATCCCTGAAAGTCCTGGCTGAAATTGGGATTACCCATCCACACGGCGAAGTTGGTGATCAGGAAGAAAAGCAGGGAAGAAAGCAGGGATGCTCCGGTAAGCTGCAGGAAACCAATACGTTTGCTGATCAGTAATCCCAGTGCCACGGTCAGGACAAAACTGCCGTAAACGGCCAGGAGATATGGATGGAACCCCAGAAAGAGGTCACTGAGCAGCAATGCGGCCAGCGGAATGAGAAAGGCAAGCCATTTTTTGGAAATATATGCTCCGCCGAACAGGGCGATGGCAGCCACAGGAGTGAAGTTGGGCCAGTGCGGGATCAGCCGGAAAACGGCTGCCGCAACAATGACGGTGAGGATCACACTGAACCTGGGTGTAAACAGTTTGGATGTCATGGGCTTTCGATTATGCACAGGCAAAAGTAAGGTATTCTTTAAACAATGGAACAGGCCTTTTGCTTAATTTTTAACAGAAAATTCAACAGGCATCGGACTGGTCAGCGCTCCAAAAAAGCAATCCATTCCTTGTCAGGGTGAATCTGCGCCTTCAATGGCAGGCTGCTTACAGCAGGGTTATTTCTTCCTGAAATAGATGGTCAGCGGTACGCCGTGGAAATTAAACCTGCTTCGCAACTGGTTTTCCAGGAAGCGCTGGTAGGAGTCTTTGATATATTGCGGCAGGTTGCAAAAGAATACGAAGGCGGGGTAGGCGAGGGGCAGCTGGGTGATGTATTTGATCTGGATTGTCTTTCCTTTGGTGATGGGTGGCGGATTGGCCTTAATGACCGGCAGCAGCACCTCGTTCAGCTGGGAAGTGGGTACCCTGCGACCCCGGTTCTCCGCAATCTGTTTCACCAGTTCCAGCGCCTTGATGATCCTTTGCTTTTTCACCACAGAAGTAAAGATGATGGGATAATCCTGGAAAGGTGCGGTTTTTTCCCGGATAAACGCTTCAAAATGCCTGGTACTGTGCTGGTCTTTCTCTACCAGGTCCCATTTGTTGACAAGCATGATCATGCCTTTGTGGTTCTTCTCGATCAGGTGGAGGATGCTCAGATCTTGTGCCTCGAATCCGCTTTCGGCATCGATCATCAACAGGCAGATGTCCGCATTCTCAATCGCCCTGATCGATCGCATCACGGAATAAAACTCAATATCATCCTTCACTTTGCCTTTTTTCCTCAGTCCGGCGGTATCCACCAGCAGCAGTTCCAGGCCGAAACCCTTGAAAGGGGTGAAAACGGCATCCCTTGTCGTACCCGGTACCGGTGTGACAATAGCCCTGTCCTGCCCCAGCAGGGAGTTGATCAGGGATGATTTGCCCACATTGGGTCGCCCTACCACCGCCACCCGCGGAAGATCGGGAAGGTCTTCCTCCTGCGGCCGGCTGAAATTGCCGACGAGCGCATCCAGCAGTTCTCCCGTACCGCTGCCGTTCACTGCCGAAATCCCGAATACCTCCGTCATCCCAAGCCGGTAGAATTCGCCGATACCCTCCAGTTTAATCGGAGTATCTACTTTATTAACAACAAGATATGCTTTTTTGCCTGATTTTCTCAGCAGGCTGGCCACGTCTTCATCCATGGGGGTAAGCCCCTCGGTCAGATCGACCATGAACAGGATCAGGTCTGATTCTTCGATGGCCAGTTGGACCTGCTTTTTGATTTCGAGTTCGAATACATCACCCGAGTCGTGCACATAGCCTCCGGTGTCTATCACCGAAAAGGGAATGCCGTTCCAGTCGGAAGTGCCATAGTGCCGGTCCCTGGTCACCCCGCTGACGGGATCCACAATGGCTTCTCTCATTCCTGTCAGGCGGTTGAAGAAGGTCGATTTTCCGACATTCGGACGGCCTACGATGGCTACGATATTTGACATGTTCCTGTATTACAATTGGTAGCCGAAACGTTTCAGCATCAGTTCATTATCCCGCCAGTCGCGGCTGACTTTCACAAACAGTTCCAGAAAGACATGCCGGCCGGTAAAGGATTCGATTTTTTTTCTGGAAGTGATCCCCAGCCTGCGGATGGCCTTTCCGCCTTCACCGATCAGGATTACTTTCTGGGTTTCCCTTGCCACGTGGATTACCGCCCTGATATGCAGGGTATGTCCTTCTTCCCTGAATTCCTCCACTACCACTTCTACGCTGTAAGGCACTTCCCTGTGGTATTGTTCCAGGATGCAGGCCCTGATGATCTCTGAAGTGAGGAAGCGCTCCGAACGGTCGGTCAGGTCTTCTTTGTTGAAATAGGGAGGATGTTCCGGCAGCCACTCCAGAATGTGTTGCAGTACGGCTTCAATATTGAAAGCGTGCAGGGCGGAAACGGGGATGACGGCGGCGGAAGGAAGGAGTTTTTGCCATTCGCCGATACCCGCAAGAATGGCTTCCTGGCTTGCCAGGTCAATCTTGTTCAGGATGACCACGCAGGGGATACCGGAATCCCTGAGATGTGACAGGATGGAGGGATGATCGAATCCCTCGGCGGGGTCGATCACCAGCAGGTAGATATCGGCATCTTCCAGGGCCGATTCAAACTCCCTGCGCATGGACTTTTGCAGGGCATACTTCGGCTCGAGGATGCCGGGAGTGTCGGAAAATACGATCTGGTAATCATCCGTGTTCAGCATGCCGAGGATACGATGCCTGGTAGTCTGGGCCTTGGACGTGATCACGGCAAGCTTCTCCCCGAGCAGGCAGTTCAGCAGCGAAGATTTTCCTGCGTTTGGATTACCGATGATATTGACAAATCCGGCCCTGTGTGTCATTTTATACGAAACTCATTTATTTTACAAAGAAACAAAATATGCCGGTACCATCCAACATCGCATGTCTGGCTCAATATCAACATGATACGGACACGCCCCCGGAAGCATCCTCACGCTCGCACCCGCTCTCACGCTGATCCAGCCCGGCGGACTGAGAGAAAAAAAAGGTAAAAGGTAAAAAATTGAGGGTACAAGACACGTGCACACGCAAACGCCACCTCCCTACGACACTGGTAAATCAACCAACTGATTCCCCGTAATCACATTTGACCCCTGCGGGGTCATGAAATCAACCGGGCATTCCTGCTATAAACATATGACCCCTCCGGGGTCGCGGGATTTTAAAGCAGCTTATGCGACCGGAAGTTACTCTGCTCTCATTCTCATTCTCGCTCCCGCTCTCACGCTCACACTGCTCCAGCCCCGCGGCCTGAGCGAAAAGAAAAATAAACAGGGTTCCGTTGGCAATCTGGTGTGGCAATCCGAAGGCCATTTTCAGTGTGCTGGTGTGAAAATGTGTTCATGTGTTGATTTGCTGATGATAGTGTGCTGGTATATCGTTTGGAAGAAGATTTCATAATCGCTGCATTAACAGGCATTATAAACCAACAGATATACAAAAGTGCAGTTAATATAAAGAAGCAATTACATTTTGATCAGTTAGAAAGAATGATTTGTTAATAACCCTGTTAATAAGTCGATATAGAATAGGTGGGACATTTCGAGATTCATGATATAAATAATTGGACAAGCACCTCATTAACGCAACATAAGATTCTTATCCACTAATCTGGTTTGAAACTTGACATGTTTTTCTAAATAAATGAATCAATATTAAATGAGAATCAAACATTTTATTCTAATTGCACTTGCCACAATATATGGCACACTGCATGGGCAAATAATTGGTGAAGAGAATGATCCTCTTTATTCAGCACCTATCTTACCGCCCTCTCCCACTGCGAGTGAATTGGGTAAATATGGACAAATTCCAATCGGACTTTTCACTGGAACACCAGATATCAAAATCCCCCTTTTTACCCTAGAAGGTAAGAATTTAAATTTGCCTATTTCTCTCAGTTATAACTGCAACGGTGTGAAAGTAGACCAGATAGCTTCCTGGGTTGGAATGGGCTGGTCCTTGAATGCGGGTGGTGTTATAACAAGAGTGGTGCGGGACGAACCCGACGATCTTGAAGAGCGAAATATGAGAGATGACTTTGAACCCATTACTGAAGAATTACTTGAGTACATGCAGGCAACCTTTACGAATTCAAGTATATACGACACAGAACCAGATCTTTTTTGTTTTAATTTTTGTGGATTTTCAGGAAAGTTCGTTTTAGATAATGAACTGAAGCCTGTTCAGATTCCACATTCAAATCTAATTATTGAAACAAATAACCTTGAAACAGGAGAACTTACTGACATTGTCATCATCGGGCCAGATGGCGTTAAATATTACTTTGGCGGGATTTACACTGAAAAGTCAAAAACACTACAATCCGGAGGAGCAATGTGCGGTAAAAACTATAGTGAATTAGTAAATACTGCCTGGTATCTCTATAAAATTGAAAATATTTACAGTGAAAAAATCCTGTTAACCTATTCATCTAATCAGTATTCCACGTACACCGGAATTTCACAAACCATTCGGATTAACTATGGTAATGAGAACGTTCCTGATGGTTGTCCTGATCAATTCAGCACCGGAACATGTTACTCCCTTTTGTCCGTATTATCATATCATTTAACGAATATCAGTTCCGATTTTGGCGGTACGGTGGATTTTATAAGCTCAAATGACAGACAGGATATGAGTACCCCAGGTGATGCCAAATTAAACGAAATCATATACAAAGATAGTCAGGGGAATGTCATGGCCTCGGATTCTCTTATCTATACCTACTCATCAGCAAGCGGTCAGGTTCATGGTGATCTTGAACATCTCCGGAAAAGACTTTTCCTGACGCAGGTAATAACCAGGGATGAAAATAAGAATACTGAGATGAAGCATCTTTTATATTATAATAACATTGACGGATTGCCACCCAGGCTATCATTTTCTCAGGATCATTGGGGATATTATAATGGACAGGAGAATACTATATTTGTCCCACATGTTGATGATTGGGAAAGTCTGTTCGGACTTTCGGGTGTTGGTGGCGGTAACAGAGAACCTTTTGACCCATACAGTAAATACGGGCTTCTTTCGTCAATCATTTACCCAACTGGCGGCCATACTGATTTTGAATATGAACCGAATACTGTTTTTGACGATGTTACCATTTATCCTCCACATAGCATTGATTATGCAGATATAAACGGATTGCATGAACCCAATTACGAATCCATTACGGTACTTAATCAACTTAGTCAGAAATTCGACATCAAGGTCGGAGTTACATCGACAGAACCGCCACCAGGTCTGCCACATGATCACAAAGGCCAGTTTATTTTATTTGACAACACAACATCAACCACCATTTTGAACTGCTATATATCATTTAACAATCCAAATCTAATATTCAAACCTGAATTAGAGGAAAATCACAGTTATACTTTTACTATCTATGCCTTTGGTGATGGTACAACCACTAACCTAACAATTAAATACTACACTTCAGCACCCATGGTAAATCAGACTAATGTTCTGAGTGGAGGCTGCCGCGTCAAGAAGGTGACATCAGTAGCTTCAATTGATTCAGAACCGGTTATTCTTCGATACTTCTATAACAAGCTTTCAAATATGGAAGAATCCTCCGGTGTTAGCTGCATACCACCTGTTTACTTTTTCAATAACCAGGTTCAGATTAGAACACCAACCTCGGGATCAATCCCTTGCCTTTCCGGAACTTGCTATTATGTAACCAAGACATCCAACAGTATACATCCTCTTTATAACTATTGTAATAACACAACTGTTTATGAGTGGGTAACTGTTTCTCAGGGGGAAAATTTTGAAAATGGAGGTGAGGAACATCAATACCTCATTACAGAAGATCAGGCTGGCCAGCAAATTGCCGGATTCCAGATGATTCCAAACGCACTTAGATCTAATAACAGTTGGCAGTCAGGTGAAGAAAAATACTATCGCATTTTTTCAAAATCTTCGACCGGAGAATTTATTACACTGACGGAAACCAACAATTTCTTTTCAATAGACAACAGTAACAACAATAGTTTATTTGGGCTTGTTGGCAGACAGATATCACCTTATCCCCCTTGTTATGATATGAACGCATATTATTTGCTTTTCAATTTCTATGATTTGATCAAGTATGAAATTTTTTCTCAATGGAAATATCTAAGTTATTCTGTTACAAAAAAATATGATCAGAACGGATTAAATCCCATTGTTGATACATTACAATTCTTCTATGAAAATCCCCTTCATTGTAACCTCTCAAAAAAGATTCAGCCCAAATCAGGCCATGGCAGATTTATTCAGACTTACAAATACCCTCTTGATTTTATCTGTCCCGAGAGCCCTGTTGATCCTGTTGTTTCAGGAGTTAAACAATTGCAGGATCATAACCTTATAAATACTGTCCTGGAACGTTCAAACTGGATTATTTCCCCAAACAGCGCAGAATCCAGATTGGTTAACAGTGAGATGATTAAATATATTCCTTCCTCATCAGGCATTCCTTTCGCTTCGGAGGTGTTTCAGTTAGAAATCAACGAACCTATAACGGATTTCAGTCCCATAAGTATTGATAACGGTACCTTTATTCATGATTTCCGATATGTGAATTCAATTACCCTGAACGAATATGATGCCGATGGTAACATTTTGGAGCTTTTTGACAGGACTGAAGGATATAAATCCTTCAAATGGAACCCTAATTCGAAACGACTGGAAGCGGTCGTTCAGAATGCACGTAACAATGCGTGCAGTTACACTGGATTCGAAGTGCAACAGACCAATAACTGGAACAGCTACCTGGATGCAGGAAACAGCATTGAATATAACATAAGTCATGTGCATTCGGGATTGTCCTCACTGAAAGTAAACTCCGCAACTGGTGCAGTTCATGATTTTCATATCTCATCAGATATTGTCGGTAATCATCCGGGTTTCAAGGCTTCAGTCTGGGTAAAGGGCAACAACTATGCCTATATAAATATTGAAGTAAAAGATAATCATGCCGCAACCTTCAGACGGAAATACAATTTCGGCAGCGAAAATGAATGGCACCTTCTGGAGATTGAATTGCCAAGAGAGGTACTGATACTCCACCAGTATAATCTTTGGATACGGGTATATGCAGGAAATGACGGAGGGAGTGCCGTTTATCTTGATGATATCCGTTTCCTGCCAATAGATGCTGAAATGGTGACCTATTCATTTGACTATATGGGAAGAATCATTTCAAGGACAGATGAAAGGAATTTCCCATCTTATTATGAATATGACGCCATGGGTCGTTTAAACATCATCAGAGATCACCTGGGTAACATTGTCAAAAAGCATAACTATAACTTTAAGGAAATCAGCAATTATTGATAACCCCATTAAATGACAATGTTTGACAGACTGCAACAGTAAATGATCATAAACCTTGACATTCTCCAGCATGAAACGGGACATCCATGTGACCATTGAAATCTAAAATTATGAACAAATGAAAAAATTAAAGTTCCTTATTATCTGCTTATTAGCACTTTATCCACCCTCTGCTATGGCACAATATTATTCATTAAAATGGAACAGAACCATTGGCAATCCGGGATGGGAACTGGTAAGCACAGCAGTAAGTGATACCAGTCGCAATTTTTACATTGCAGGCAGCACGTGCAATAAAGCATTATCGGACCAATTATTAACCACCGCACTCCATAACCGTCAGGCCTTCATCCTTAAAACAGATTCATCCGGTTTGCATGTCTGGATAAAGTATCTTGGTGACAAGGCTAACTGTGACATTCATTCGATGCAATATAATGATAACACAATATACGTTTCAGGAGGCTTCTCCGATACCTTGGTTATCGATGGTTTTCGGATATCCGCTTCCGGCAGAAGGGGACTCTTCATTGCAGCATTTTCAACTGACGGTACTACAAAATGGTTAACAAAACTGGAATATGACTCCTTTAAACCACTCAGATCGAATCTTTGCATTTCTCCTGACGGGAAAGAAATGTACATTATAGTTACTTTCTCAGGAGATATTATTCGTGTACCTCGGAAGAAAAATCCTGACAATCAGGTGAAACTTGCAGTTTTTAAGCTTAGTACTGAAGGACTTCATTCAGATTACTTTATATGCGGTTCTGACAAAGAGATTGTGGGAACTTCATTGCTTCTGAATCAAAATAAACTTTTCCTTGCAGGTCGTTTTAAGGGTGAAATAAGCTTCAACGATAAACTGATACAATCAGCTGGCGGGTATGATGCCTATATTGCTGTTCTTACGGATAGCCTGAAACCTGTGAGAATTTCAACATATGGCAGTTTCCTGGATGATGAGGTCTCAAACCTTATTTCGGATTGCAACAATGATATTATCGCAGCAGGTTCATTTATGGAAAGCGTTTGGTTTAATCCGCAGATTACTACTGCAAAGGGATGTAAAGATGTTTTCCTCTTAAAAGCTGATTCAGCATTAGCGATCCATTGGGTTAAGCAAATATCCGGCAAGGGTAATGAACAGGTTTATTCAATTGGATGCGGAAATAACGGAGATATAATTGTTTCAGGCAGTCATTCTCAGGACTGCATTTTTAATATCCACGATGTGGCAAAAGATATCCCTAAATCTGAAAGTGGCTTTAATAATGCATTTCTTGCCATTTTCAGCAGCCAGGGAGTTTTCCTGTCCTCAGTCCATTTCCCCGGAACATCGGAAACAACCTGTAAGGCAGTACTTACTGAAAGCAACAACGATCTTTATTGCATAGGAAATTTCACCGGTCAGATATCAGTTCCATCGTATGACAAAAAGACTACATCATCCAGGTATCATACCAAAGGTGATCAGGACATTTTTATGGCATGTTACGGATACAATTGTGACAACATTAACCTGAATCTCAATAACGACAGCATATTGTGCATAAACAAATTCTTGACCATTGATGCAGGGCCGGATTATGTAAACTATCAATGGCTGCCTTCAGGTAATGATACTCGTTTTGAATATATAAATCAACCTGGCTGGTACTCAGTAACAGTCAAAGACACTTTTGGCTGTATTGCAAAGGACAGCATTCGGATAAAACTGTCAGAATATCCTTTGGTATATGCCGGACAAGATACCTCCATTGCTCGCGGCAAAGAATATCTGTGCAGATCTGCTTTCACAAAAAATACGACCGGTTATTACTGGACTACGCAGGGTAATGGTACATTCGATGATTACTCCAAACTGCATCCCATGTATTATCCTTCATGGAGTGACTTGCTTGGAGACCGGATAATATTGGAACTGCATGGATCAAACGATTGTGGTGATCATGTAGATAATATTACTATTGATCTTCTTGATGAAGGAATTGTAACTGTCAGTCCAAATCCAACTACCGGAATGATAACAATTTTAACAAATCAAGACAATAATACATTCGGGTTTGTAGATATTTTAACCGGTGAAGGAACGCTGCTGAAACGATTGACATCATCTGAGTTATCATCCTTAAGTGTTGACCTTTCAAAATATCCTTCTGGTACTTACCTTATAAGATATTTTGATAACGAGGGTTCAGGAGTATTCCGCATTACAAAACTGTAATTGTTTTTTATTTTGATTGAACAATCTGTAATCTATGAACAAAGCAATCTTTACTGTTTTCATCACAGTATCGTTAACGAATGGTCTGTTCCCTCAGGGTGTGGAGCTGAATTACATACAAACCTTTGAGCTGCTGAACACCGGATATAACCTATCAAGTCAGGTCAATTCTTCCATGAATGCCTTTGACGTAAAGGAAACAGTGCAATTTTTTGATGGACTTGGACGGCCGGTACAAACTACCCAAAGACGAACGGCCCCCGGTCAGAATGATCTTGTTCAGTTCTTTACTTACGATGCTTTCAGCCGTGATGTAAATAATTATTTACCTTTTGTTACACAAGCATTTGGATATCTTCTGGCTGATCCTGTGAGTGCCCAAAGTAATTTTTACACAAGTAGTCCGGATGTTGCTCATGATCCCTACCCAAAATCCCCGCTTGTCTATGAGAATTCTCCCATGAACAGAAACATCGCATCAGGGCATCCCGGAGAAAGTGGTCAAACACCAGAGGATCATATGGTAATCACTGAATACCTTACCAATGTGGCTGCTGATGAAATGCTTAGCGCAAGCAGGTGGTCAGTTGATGATGCCGGTGATTGTGTTTTTAATGGTGAATTTGCTACAGGACATCTTAATGTCTTGAAGACCACGGATGAAAACGGAAATATCATCCTTGAATTTAAAAATAAGCAGGAGCAGGTTGTTCTGAAACGATCACATTCGTGTAGCATTAACATGGACACGTATTATGTGTACGATGATTTCGGATTACTGCGTTTCGTAATTTCACCCAAAGGATCGGATTTGCTGAACAGTACTTTTATCGCCCAGTGCATGCTGGCACGAATGTATGTCTACAGTTACCAATACGATAAAAGGCACAGGATGATATCGAAGAAGATACCAGGCAAAGAAATTGAATATTTTGTCTATGACAACAGCGACAGGATCACTCTGAGTCAGGATGGCAATCTGCGGGCGGAAGGTCAATGGTTATTTCATAAGTATGACGCACTTGGCCGAATAGTAATCACAGGAATAAGCGATTACGGATCTTCATATTCTCAGCAACAGATGCAACAATATATTGATGGTCAGGATTTTGTCTCGGAATACCGCTGCTATGATAATATGGCCGTACTGCATGGATATACCAACCGTGTTGCACCGGACCTGATAAATGATGCGGTTGATATTCTGACTGTTAACTATTACGATAATTATTCAATATGGGAACAGACTCAACAGGGTCTTGCTTCACACCCTGTTTATGATGATGCAGCACTTGCATTTACGACAAACTCAATTACTTCTTTGTATGAACCGGAACATCTCGACGGAAAATTAACTGTAAGTAAGGTGAAATATATCAATGAATATGACACTCCCCTCTGGCTGACCACCTGCAATTATTATGATATTTACGGAAGACTTATCCAAATAAACAGCAATAACCAAAAAGGTGGGTATGAACGCACATCAAATGCTTATAATGGACTAAGTAACAACATTATTCAAAGTTTAAACACCCACTCATCAATCATATCTAACATCAGCAATACATTCACAAGGCATGTGAGCTATACCTATGATCACGCACAGCGTCCTTTGACCACACAATATCTTTTCAACAATGATCTTTCCTGCACAGTGGCATATGAATACAACAGTCTGGGACAACTGATTGAAAAGAATGTAAGTGAGGCAGTTGATCTGCAATCCACTGACTTCACTTATAATATCAGGGGATGGCTGGAGAAGATCAATAATTCACTCCTGACTACCAATGGTGAAACCCCAACGGATCTTTTCGGCATGGAGTTGTATTACGATCAGGTTCATGCTTCCTTCGGCAATATCCCCCAGTACAATGGCAATATTTCAGCCATGGTATGGCAGTCGAACCCTCACGGACGTTTTGCCTATACATTCGCCTATGACGGATTAAACCGCCTGCTTGACGGAAACTTCCATGAGCAAAGTGAGGGCAGTTGGGACCAAACTGATCATTATTCTGAAAAACAACTCAGTTATGACAAAAATGGCAATATCCTTACCCTTCACCGTTACGGTCAGATATTACCTACCGGCACGGCAGGAATGATCGATGATCTGAACCAGTTTTATTATTTCGGCAACCAGCTTATCGGATTAAATGACAGCCAGTTAGCTCCAACCGAAAGAGATTTCCAGGACAATGGTTCCACGGAAGCAGCCAATCAGAACAACCTGGAAACATGGGAGTATCACTATGACCCAAATGGCAATCTGGTAATTGACAAGAACAAAGGCATCCTTGCCATTCACTATAACCATCTGAACCTCCCCACAGAAATAATTTTTCAGGATAATAACAGGATGAAGTACTTTTACGATGCCGCAGGCAGCAAAAGAAGGAAAGAAGTGTATACCGAAGGCATTAAAACCTCCGTCCTGGATTATGCCGGCTCCGTCGTTTACCGCGATGATGCCCCTTCTTATGCGGTGTTTGAAGAAGGAAGAATCCTGATCAATCCCGAAGAAACCAACTTTATCGAGTATCACCTGAAAGATCACCTTGGCAACGTAAGGGTGGCATACAAGGAGGACAACGGCCTGCCGGTGGCCCTGCAAACCAACACCTACTACCCATTTGGGATGCTGATCTCCGAACTTTCCACTCCAGACCTCAACTGTCCCAATCCCCTGAAATACAACGCCAAAGAGCTGCAGCCGGACTTCGGGCTGGATTGGTATGATTACGGAGCCAGGTTCTATGACCCGCAGGTTGGGAGATGGTGGGGAGTGGATCCGTTGGCGGAGAAATCCCGGAGATGGTCTCCTTATCATTATTGCATGAACAACCCGATCCGGTTTATCGATCCGGACGGGATGGACACTATATCCGCCCAACAAGGTGACAAGCAACCAGTTAAGAAAGATGATGTTGTTAAATTGGAAGATGGAACTGAAATAACTGTAAGTTGTGATGAAGTTGAGGTGGTTGGAAGTAAAACCGAAAATGCAACAAAGAACCAAGAACAACCAAGTTCTAAAACATCAGCTGGCATTGTTATTTCTATCCCAACTATTACAATAAGGGTTTCCCCAGTGGTTGAAGTCTTCTTAGGGGCTGTAGCTAGATTTTTACCCTTGATTTTTCTTCAAGGAGATACTTCTCCAAATCAAAAAATGGATCAAGCAAGAAGCAAGGCTAAAGATGAAAATAAAATGAAAGGAGGAAAACAAAATGCCAGAGATCGAGATTATGGAATTAAAGATCCAGATTTTTGGAAGTGGTGGCATAGAAAAGGGAAACCTCAGAGTGGAGGGAAAGATATTGGCAGCAAAAGCCAAGCAGAGGAAATATTCAAAGATTGGGTAAATAAAGGGAAACCAAAAGCGAAATGAAAGAGTTATTAGTCTTAAAGAATAAAATTAGCAATGAAGACATCGAGATAATCGAGTCTTCATTGAGAGTACTAAAGTCTCACGATAAAAAGAAATTCATTCAAACTATTAATAGAATGAAACTCATTTTTATTGAAATAGATGATATTCAAATACTTAATAAAATATCATTAATATTTTCAGCCTTTTCGATTCATTCTTCAGTACCCATATTGATTGGCAAATTGATCAGTGGTAAATACGATAATAATGGAGGAACACTAGTATATTCCTTAAAAGGTTTGAAATTTTTAGACTATAAAGAGGAATTATCATATCTTTGGGAAAAGAATATTAGTTATGAGATGAAAGAAATGTTAAAGTTGATAAATATTTACCCCCCCCCCGCCGCTTGAATTGACACATAATAAAGAGAAAGAACAGCAAAACCCCAAGCAATTACTTGGGGTAATTGTTAATCCGTGAGGGGGCAGAAGCCCCCAAAACAAGCGGAGGGAGAGGTGATAGGGGGCGAAAGACTGCCTTTTTTTCTTTTTCTGAAGAAAACAACTGATAAAAATGATGTTCAATTAAAAGAAAATGTTCATACATTTAGTGGAACAAAGCGTTCTTTGAATAAGCAATTTGGAGCAGAAGCTGAAAAACAGGTAAAGAAGTTGCACAAACTGGTATGATTACATAGCTCGGTTCTATGACCCGCAGGTTGGGAGATGGTGGGGAGTGGATCCGTTGGTGGAGAAATCCCGGAGATGGTCTCCTTATCATTATTGCATGAACAACCCGATCCGGTTTATCGATCCGGACGGGATGGATGTGTTTCACAGCAAAGCGCTGGGCTCGCACTGGGCCGACGATCTGGTGCAGGATCATTCTTACCAGGAACTTCTGCAATCAACGATGGCCAGTAATGATGAAGCTGCAGAAAAAGAATCATCTGCAGACGAGTTCTCACCGCAGGATGGCAGCCAGACCGAAATGAATGCCGGGAATGGTGGTGGGGGGGATAAGAAGAAGAAGAGTAGTTCTGCCTCATCCACAGGAGGTAACGCCAAAGGCCAAGGAGGTAAAACATTAGACAATTTAAATACTATTAATAATATTGCTGATGTAGGAATGGATATTGCAGAGGAAAGTGGGTATGTTGCTACCGTTGGAAGAACTGGATATTACTCTTCAGGCTGGAATGGAAATCAATATGTAAAGACATTAGGAGTAGCAAAAGGATTGGGTTATGTTTTCTTTGGCGCAGGTATTGTTTTAGACGGCATAATGTATTTTACAGGACAGCAGTCCGGCGCTAAAACATCTGTAAATATTGGAGTTAGTGCAGCATCTTTAATTATTGGTGGAATACCTGGTATTATTCTTGGAGGAGGCTATTTCGCTGTAGATAAAACTGTTGGCTGGGACAGAATGATGACCCCAGCATCAAACAACCAGTGGGTTCCTAACCGTGCTGTTTTTCCTGATGGCACAACAATTTACGTTTGTTTTAAAGCCGGTACAGAAATCCTTGCTCAAGGAGGTTCCAAGCCAATAGAACAAATCGTTGTGGGGGATAGCATTTACTCATATAACCTGGAAAAGAATGCCATTGAACTGAGCAAGGTTGTAAAATCGTTTGAGAGAAAAACTCAGGAAATCTATAAGCTTACAACGGATATCCAAAAAATATATGTAACAGCAGAACATCCGTTCTATGTAGTAGGCAGCGGCTGGGTAAAAGTAAAAGACTTGCAAGCTGGTGCAGTGTTGAAAACAAAAGTTGGTTCAATCGAACATGTTGTAAACTCTGTGCTCGAAAAACACCCCGAAACGGTTTATAATATTGAAGTAGAAGGCAATCATAATTATTTTGTAACTAATAGCAATATATTGGTACACAATAAGTAATTGTTTGCTAAAAGAATTACTCATATTAAAATTAAATAAATTAAGCCATGCGATATTTTTATTATAGAATATACAAAGGATTGACTAAAGTAAAAACAAATGATACCCCAGCTTTAAATGCGATGATTTTACTTATCGCATTACAAGCGATAAACATTCTTTCGGTTTTTGGTATAATTAATTATTTCTTTCGGTTAGAGTTTGATAAACAACAAGTTATTATAGGAGGAATATCATTATACATTATTTTATTAGTTCCAAATTACATTTATTTGTTTCGTAAACGAAATGAAATAATTAAGCGTTACCAAAATGAAACAGCCCCCCAAAAAACAAAGGGAGTTATTTTATTGCTGCTTTACATAGTAATTACAATAACAGTTTTTTTTGTATTAGGAGAAACGATAGTACAAAACCATTATTAAACAGAAAAGCCCGGTTATCTGGGGTTTTCTGTTATAATGCAGCTACGTTTTTCTGAAAAAAGTCTTAAACTTCTTATTGGTAAGCATTATGTCAATCATAGAGAGTACAATGCTTTTATCCTTTTCGTCTTGTTCCTGAATGAGCCTCATTTACTCGCTGGTGGTCTTGTCCTACTATAGAGAAAACCACTTTTTTTTCTTCATCGCTTAGTGCTTCTACAAGCCGGACTTTTTCCATCAACGATTTATCCACGGAATTTACATTCATCGCTCAGGCTGGTATTAAACACCAAATGCTTATCCGAAAATCGTATAGCATCGTAAGCATTCGGCCTGTGCATATTGACCGTGATGATCTGCCGATGTAGGTTTGCGGGTTCAAACGGACACAGAGCGGAATATGAGAAACAGAAACAGAGCAGAGCAGAGCATGAGGAAAGATGATGTTGAATATGCATTCTTAAAATTGCCGTCAGCTTCAGCTGACGGACCAGGGAGCAGGAGCATATCAGGGCTTCAGCCCGAAAACGCAAGCGTATTTTAGTCTGGTGGTTTGGTAATTTGCTAATGTGTTGATTTGCTGATGATAGTGTGCTGGTAAATTGTTCGGAAATTGATTCTGGAATCGCGGTTTTAACCTGGCAGTTTCAACCTGACCAATAATAAATCGGGAAAATAATTCAATTGGCAGGAAAGAAACGATTCCAGGATTGGCAGAGAAACCTAGGGGAGCGGACTGAGGTTGTGAGCCACAGGCGAACGACCGAGGGAGCTTCCCAGTTTCGGCGCCAATCCGAGGCCCCGCGGCCTGAGCGAAAAGATAAATATACTGAATCTTAGTAAAAATGCGAAGCAATTTTCGCTTAGATTCTTTATACCGATGACTCTGGGAACACTTTTATCTCATTCCTGTGTTCTTTCGGTATAATCGCTCAGGTGCGGAGTAGAAATGAAAAGGAAGACAATTGAGTGTACAGGTGAAGTTGTAAATATTTCGCAACCCCATTCGGTGTCGGTATAACAGGATGACGTACTTTTACGATGCCGCAGGCAGCAAAAGAAGGAAAGAAGTGTATACCGAAGGCATTAAAACCTCCGTCCTGGATTATGCCGGCTCCGTCGTTTACCGCGATGATGCCCCTTCTTATGCGGTGTTTGAAGAAGGAAGAATCCTGATCAATCCCGAAGAAACCAACTTTATCGAGTATCACCTGAAAGATCACCTTGGCAACGTAAGGGTGGCATACAAGGAGGACAACGGCCTGCCGGTGGCCCTGCAAACCAACACCTACTACCCATTTGGGATGCTGATCTCCGAACTTTCCACTCCAGACCTCAACTGTCCCAATCCCCTGAAATACAACGCCAAAGAGCTGCAGCCGGACTTCGGGCTGGATTGGTATGATTACGGAGCCAGGTTCTATGACCCGCAGGTTGGGAGATGGTGGGGAGTGGATCCGTTGGCGGAGAAATCCCGGAGATGGTCTCCTTATCATTATTGCATGAACAACCCGATCCGGTTTATCGATCCGGACGGGATGGATGTGTTTCACAGCAAAGCGCTGGGCTCGCACTGGGCCGACGATCTGGTGCAGGATCATTCTTACCAGGAACTTCTGCAATCAACGATGGCCAGTAATGATGAAGCTGCAGAAAAAGAATCATCTGCAGACGAGTTCTCACCGCAGGATGGCAGCCAGACCGAAATGAATGCCGGGAATGGTGGCGGGGGGGATAAGAAGAAGAAGCGTAGTTCTGCCTCATCCACTGGAGGTAACCCTTCCGCACGTGAGGGTAGTGATGGGGTAACTTTTGCTGCCGCTTTAGGGATGGCCGCAGTGGCATTATCGCCTGAATGGACTGCGTCCTCTTCTGTCCCAGTGTGGGGACAGGTTGCAATGAGTGTTGCAACAATTGCCACCGCAGCATATATTCATGCGAACTCCAAAAGCAGCCAAAAACCTAACATCGTCTATGAAATATATTCATTTAACTTAGCGGGTTATTATCAAACGATGAAATACGGAGTTTCAAGTCGTTCCGATTTTGTAACACGTACAGGAAATCCAAGACCAGAGTATCAGTGTGTAGCACTTAATTCAATAGCACCCCCTGGTGTTTATTATTGGTATTCAATACTTGCTAGGACGCCTGACAGGGCTTCGGCTTTATCAATCGAACAAAGTTATGTGCGTGCATATCAAGCTGCAAATGGTGGATTAAGACCTCCATTGCAAATTAGACCTTAATTTTGAGCTGATTATGATGAGTAAACTATTTTTAGAATTAGGCTTCTCGGATGAAGACAAGCAGGTCAAGTATAGTCAGGAGTGTCTTTTTATATCTAAACTCTATAGTAGATTTATATCTGATGTTAAAATTGAAAATTTGCGAAAGATTGCAATTCAATTGGTGAATTCTCATGATGCAGCCTATATCATTCCAACAAACAAGTTGACAAAAGTATGTTTAGTTTATAGATATTTTGAATGGAAGAATTTTGAAAATGAATCCTTAGAAGCCAATAGGTATAAGATTTTATTGGACTTGATATTAGATACGTTACTCGAAATGGCAGGGAAATTTAATTGGCCAGTAGAGCCGTTTAAAAACGCTTATTTAGAAGTAACTAAAACAGACTTTAAGAACGAATATGTTTTATTAGCTCCTAAGTTGTCAAGTGATAGGAGATATAGCACTTCATTGGTTGTTGTCAGAGAAAAAGAATACAGTTCAATTTTCATCGAACTGATAGATAAAAAACATGAATGTGAGATAAAGAAATTTGAACTTATAAAGGTATCATTTTACGAGGACGATTTATCTTGTGTAGTAAAAAGTCTTAAATGGATTAATAATGAGGAATTTGTTGTGTCAAATAAAGATGGTGAGATAAATTTTAAATACTCTACTCAGAATAATATCCTGGAAATGTTTTTAACGCCTCAGACACATGATGAAAAGTACTTGCAAGATGAGTTGAAACTATTGAACCCTGAAACTTCTAAAGAAGAGTATTTAGAGATAAATAACAAGAGAATTGCTGCCCTTCCCTGAATAGCGTTGGCAGTTTTTACTTACTTTTCACTTCACTTTCCTCTTCCGTTTTGTCCCTTTTACCTTTAATTCTGCTTCCCGGTTTCGGCGCCAATCCGAGGCCCCGCGGCCTGAGCGAAAAGTTAAATATACTGAATCTTAGTAAAAATGCGAAGCAATTTTCGCTTAGATTCTTTATACCGATGACTCTGGGAACACTTTTATCTCATTCCTGTGTTCTTTCGGTATAATCGCTCAGGTGCGGAGTAGAAATGAAAAGGAAGACAATTGAGTGTACAGGTGAAGTTGTAAATATTTCGCAACCCCATTCGGTGTCGGTATAACAGGATGACGTACTTTTACGATGCCGCAGGCAGCAAAAGAAGGAAAGAAGTGTATACCGAAGGC
>ERZ795054.267-NODE-267-length-79635-cov-12.279719_pt1 | contig 79635 bp, 64 predicted proteins | sample MGYA00375138_ERZ795054 | MGnify/ENA primary metagenome ERZ795054 (study PRJEB30183, sample SAMN05720215) | anaerobic digester metagenome | isolation source: active sludge of municipal wastewater-treating anaerobic digesters | place: USA | collected 2014-12-23 ... | reverse complement strand
CCGCATTTTCAACTCGCCGCTTTCAATCCGTTTTCAGACCGCCGCTGGCAGCTGGTCGTGTCGCATTAGCACGGTGGCGTTGAAACCGAGCACGAGCATTCCGTCCCGCAGTTTACGGAACTTTGGGCTGAAACCTTCGCCGAAAATGCTGTTCACGTTGCGGAACTGGTGGCGCTCCTCGATCGCAGCTTGCAGGGCCTCGATCGTCTCCTCGGAGAACTGCACCGTGCCGTAGCCCTCGGTATCGCCGAGGTGCTGGTAGCGGAGTTCAGGCTGGTCAGACGCAATGAGTCCGGCCGGCAGTCGCAGGCGCTCGTATTGGCTGCTGCCCACGGCGTAAAGGCTGGTGGTGTTGAGCCAGACGAGCGTGCAGTCCTTGGTGCGCTTGGCGTTCTTAAGCTGCGAGCTGATGATTGCCGGCCGTTCGCCGTAGCGGCGGCGGTAGTCATCGGCAACCTCCGGGCTCAGGAGCAGCAGCGCCACGAGCTTGCCGCCAAGCAGGTGGTTGTAGGGCATGACCGCGCCGCAAGTCGTTATTTCAAGAATGTTAGTGCCTACGCGGTTGCTTTTGGCGACGGTGAGCGCAGTGTTCATCGCCGTACAGAATTCATCGCTGGCGAGAACGGCAGCAGTGGTATCGGGGTCGACCAGTCCAGCGCGGTGCGCGGCAAGGTTAAGTCGCGCGCGGCAGAGGCGGGCGAGTTCGAAGGCTCGCTTTTTCGCGACGAGCAAACGGCGAGCGAGGGTTTCGGGCGAATCGAGCGGCGCGAGTTTACCCTCCAGTTCCAGCAAGTTGTTGGCGACGGGCGGGACAGCGTAGTCATCGAGCTCAGTTTCCTGAAGGGCGAGTGGGACACCGGCACTCGCCGCTTCGGCAACTTCGCGGAGGGCGTCTTCGCGGCGGCTGGCGAATTCCTCGGCACGGCGTTGGAGACGGGCAATCAGGTCCTCGGTGGGCGCGGCTAGTTCTTCGGGGCGGGCGAGGCCACGGGGATCAATTTCGTCGAGCGCAGCGCTGACGAGGTTTTCGAGATGGTCAGCCAGACCGCGGAGTTCGGCACGATGACCTGTTTCCGCGGCGGCGCGCAAGCGCGCGGCGAAGACTTCCGGATGCCACCCGATAGCGCGGTCGCGCGGAGCACTGACCAGCGGGCTGTTGCCCAGTGCGGCAATGCCCATCACGGCGTGCGCAGGATGCACGCGGTCACGGATGAGGTAGAACATCTGCCGCCCCGGGATGGGCGTCTGCGGGATGCTCCAGGTGAAGCGGAAGTAGCGCCAGATGTCGCCCAGCGGGATGCCGGTGAATTCATCCAGCACTGTTGGTTCGCCTTCGCCTGGGAGGAGCTGGAGGTAGGGTTGAATGGCGCGAGTGAGAGTGGCGGCGTGTCCCTCGGAGCTGCAACTCAGCGCAGGCTGCAGGCGGGCGAACAGTTCCGCGCCGTCCGCAATAAGGGCGCGGACGCTTTTGCGGCGCGAGCCGCGCGGTGGTTCTTCGAGGTTGCGGATGAATTCGCGCACCACCGGGTCGGCGAACTGAGCTTCCAGCGCGGGGGTAAGTTCGCGGCGGATGTCGTCCTTGGCGGCGCGGATGGCGTCGGGCGTGACGGCGCGACGGCGAGGGCTGGTCGGAGATTCGAGTTCGATACCACAGGCATCGGCGCGAACGGTCCACTTGAGCAGGCGCAGGTCGGCGAGAAGGCGCACGGCAGCTTCGTAGGCGCGGGTTTGACCGTTCAGCAGCGACGAGTGGCGCGCCCAAACCGCTTCAGCGTTCGTGACGCCGCGAATCGCGGGATCGCCGGACTGCAGCGTTGCTAGGCGGGCAGCGAAGGCGCGGAGGCGTTCCCCAGCCAGACCATCGAGGTTGGGCGTGATGATGATGTTCATTCGCTGTCTCAGATTTCCTGACTTCCCCCTGGAATCAAGTTGAGCCCACTTGGCGATAGATGAGCCGTAGCGAGGTGGTCGGGAAAGTGGTTTGGGTGGCGGTCAACTCCTCGCACAACTGGGTCACCGCCGCGTCCTGTAACGGACTGCCCAGCCGGTGCACTTGGACCGTCAGGGTACCCTGTGCATAGTCAGGTCGGAGGTTCGCCGGCGTCAGGAACACCCGGCGCAGGAGCGCCCGGGCATCGTCCTCGCGCCCCAGGTGTTCACGCACTTCCCCCGCCAGCGCGCTCTCCGCTCGGTAGGCGATCAGTTTGATCGTGTCGATGAAGTGCTTGCTTTCGGGTTGGAGTTGGCGGAACCGCTCCGCTTCGGGCAACTGCTTGAGTTGAACCCTGGCCGGCGTGCTCGCCCGCTTCTGCTTGAGCGCGTCCACCGCGGTGGTCTGCGCTTGAATCGCTTCCCGCAACTGCCCGCCTTGGTGCTCGAACTGCTCCCGTTGCGCGGGGGTCGGCTGGGCCGGTAGGCCGTGGGCACCGAATTGAGCCTGCAAGCGCTGCAGCTTCGCCCGCTCTCGACGAATCTGGGCCTCCAGCGCCCGACGGGCCGGGTTGACCACCTCGGTGGTTTCAGGAAGGGGTTGCGTCCCGTACTGGATTAAACGATCCAAACCAAAGTGTTCCCGCATGTAACGCAGGAAGTTCTCCTGCGACCACCGCGCCGGCATCCATGCCGCAATCTTGACCAAGTCCAGCCCCCGATGCGTGCTCAAAATCGAACTCTGTGAACCGTCCGCACTCCGGGCCCGCACTTCCCGCACCCACAATCCGTTGCTCAGTCGCGTGCCCCGTTCGGCCAACTCCCGCTCGACCACCTCCCCGCTGACCAGACGCACCCACTGAGGGCTAAACTCCTCGCTCGGCCAGGGTGCCTCCGGATACTTGTGATAGGTGAGGATCGCAACCCGCTGGGCCTGGAGCTCGGCGAACAACTTCGGCGAGAACCCCTCCCGGTCGAACACCACCGTGAACCGCACCGCGGCGGGATTCGCCGCCAGGGTGCCCGCATCCCCTTGCGGTGCATCCGCCAGCAACCGCGGAATCACCTGTCCCCGCAACGCCGCGATCAGTCCCTGATGCAACGGCTGGGTCACCACGAAGAAAGGTTCCCCACCCAACCCGTTGACCCAGTAATCGGTCGTGCCCCGCAACCGCAGCTTCTGCCGCGCCACATACAGCCGCGGTAACGGTCCCAGTTGCCCGTGGTAAACCCGCACGTGGCCGTCCACGTAAAACAGACCCACACTCGCCGCATCCTCCTCGCCCACCCCCGCCATCCACTCCCGAGCCAGCCGGCTTTGCCAGCGGGCCGCTCGCCCCTCCTGCGCACACAGCAGCCCGATCTTCTCTCGCAGCGTTTTGACCTCCGGCAACCGATCCAACCCCAACAGCTTCCCCCATTCCCCCGGCGCCTGGTAACGCGTCTGCTCCAACGACGGACAGCGCACCAACGCCAATAACGCCAGCGCCAAAAACACCGACTCCAGCGGGTAATAGCCCGCTGGCAGCGTGTACACACTGCGCGTATGACGCAGCAGACCCTCGGTCAACAGCGCGGGTAACGCGCACAGCACTCCTCCCTGCGGCACGTCCTTAGCCGGGATAAATTCCAGTCCCACACTGGTCAGCAACCCGCACGCGGCCATCACCCGTTCCAAGGTCCGCGTCGTCCCGTACCCCATCGGTGCCTGGCTGTCCGCCCACGAACGCTCGCTCAACGTCGAGGCCGCCTCCCCGCGGCCTGCCGCCGACAGAACCGTCGGCAAGAGCGTCCGGTCCGGCCCCACCACCTCCACCGCGACCGCGCCGGTGTTGCCTCCGCCAGCCCCCGCTACCGCATACCTCCCCGGGTCGGCCCTTTCGTTTTTTTTACTGCCGGCAGCCGCTCCGCCCCAATCGCCTTGCGCAACGTGTCGGTCAACACCCCGGTTTGCCGGCTCACCACCGCCAGCGGGTGGCCCTGCACCAGCAGCGCGCGGGCTTCTTCCAACTTCTCCGCGTTGAGTTTGGTCCCTTCCCGGCGCGGCTTGGGCACGAAGAAACCGGCCGCGCCCTGCTCCCGGTACCGCTTGGTCCCGCGCTTGATCGCCACCAGCGGAACCCCGAAGGCCTTGGCCACCTGTCCCTGCGTGGCGCTCCCCTGCACGATCAGTTGGCTGGTGAACAACCGGAAGCTCGCCAGATCACTCTTGGCATGCGTAAAGACCGGCAGATGCCCGTTGTAGTAAATCACCTGTTCCCCTTCGGTGCGACAGGCCAGGTCCCGATTGATCTCTACACTGCCGGCCGGGAACATCGGAAGTTGGACTTGCGGCATGGACCTCGGATAGCCGATCGCGCCGCCAAAGCGAAGCCCAAAAACCTCCCTTTTGGTCTCATCTTCCTTCCGTTCAACCCGCCGACGCACCGCTGCAGGTCAGGAGATCTGTGTCTAGGACGCGCCCACGCACGTCGTATTGTTTGCCAATGGAAAGTGTTGTATTGGGGAGCATACGAATAGGACTTAGCCCCGGGCTGATCTCCGTTTGGCCGCACTCACAGGTGCGGAGGCGATGACATCCTCCGCCGCGTGGCCGCCCTTAACCCACTGGTCAACTTCGGAGGCGAGGAACTTCCACAACCGTCCGAGCTTGTGGGCGGGCATCCTTTTGCGGGTGATCCATTTGGAGACCGTATCCGGGTTAACTCCCAGATGCGCAGCGATCTCATCAACGGACAACCATCGTTCTTGCATAGATCTCCTGCACTGAATCCGACCCAGCAGGCTGGGGAAACCAGCAATTCCCGTCAGTCGAAGATACTGCTGAGATTGTCCAACAAGGCTGGCGAAAAGCAATGAAAATTCGTTTCAACCGGTGTGAGGATGATGGCCGGAATGGACGGTCATGCCTTCATTGTCTGCTTGAATAGGCCAGCAGGCCGAATTTCCCAAAACTTCCCCGATTCCTCCTTGGTGACCAGCTCCCGGTAATGGCGGAACAGCACGCCCACGGAATTCCCCAACTCGAGCGCCACCTTCGCTGCGTCCTGGCATTCCGCGAGCCAATAGCTTGCGGCTGAATGACGAAGGACGTCTTTGGGCCAGATTTTGAAGCCCAGGTAATCCCGCAGCCGGCGCAGGAACCGCCGCCGGGTTGATTGCGACAACGGTAACCGCGACTTGAACTTCCAGGCCAGCTTCATCCACTCGCGTGCCGACGGCATCAAATGAATGATCCGCCGCTGGCGCACCTTGGACGCCGCCGCGTCAACCGTCACCGTTCCGGTGTCGAGGTTGATGTCGGACCATTGGATCCGGTCCGCCTCCTCGGGCCGGAGCCCCGCCAGCAGCGCCAGGACCAGCCAGCCGAGAAACTTCTTTTCCTGGCGCCAGGCGAAATCCAATGCCTCCGCCACCTGGGCCACCGTCAAGATGGTTGGCGGCTGATGGTCCACGTTGACACGCTCCAGACGCGAGCATGGATTCTCCGTCACGTAGCCGCGCTTCTGGGCGAAGGAAAACAGGGTCGAGATCCTGGATATCGCGCTGGCGCGCATGGACGGCTTGTATTTTCGCGCCTCCAGCCACTGATCGACATCCGAGGGGCGGAATTCGTCGATGAACTTGGTTTCGCGTCCGCGGACGAACATTCCCAGGAAAAAACGGAGATGATCCACGTAATTGGATCGGCGCCCGGCGGCCGACTTAGCCGCAACCAGTTGGTCAATAACCTCTTGGATGCTTATCCGCTCCAAAGGCTTTGCCAGCCGCTTGTATTGCTCCCAAACGTCCCGCAACCGCAACCCGCTGGCTGAGACCTCGGAATAGACCGAGACCAATTCGTTGCGTTCGCCGGCATCGAGGGCCAGCCAAATGTCACCAGCTTTGCGCTGTTGGATCCGGACCGACTCGGCCTCAGCCTCCGCCCCGGCTTTGGTCTGGAAAAACCGCCGCTTTCTGGAGCCATCCTTTGGCTTCCAACTGACCATCCAGTAGGGTTGCCCCCGGAGACGCACCTTTGTGATGGAGACTTTCATGACCTTAGTGTTGCCACTTGTTGCCACTTTTTTCAAACCAAACCCGACATTTACCCGACATGCTCACGACATGAACTCGGCACGAATCGGTTGGGCAAAATCGTCAAAAAGCCCAATAAAATCAGGGATTTTTTGAGGTTTTGAAGGGGAAAAAAGATGGTGCGCGCTGCAGGGCTTGAACCTGCGACCCCTACCGTGTGAAGGTAATGCTCTTCCACTGAGCTAAGCGCGCACGCAAGCAGCCGTTCGAACGACTGCGATTAAGTTACCCATTGGCGCGTTGAAGGCAAGCGCATTTGTTGGGCGGGTCGCCCTCCCGGGCAACAGCCGCTTTGGACGCACCGGGCGGCCATGGGGCGGCATGCCGCAACAGTCATGCGTTCGAATCCGCCTCGGTGACGGCGATTGGGGGGAATCGGCGCCGCTGGTACCAAGCCATCGCGACGAGGTCGAAGAGGCCGCGGCCAAGCCGGTTCCAGACGCCGTATTTGGACCGGCCCGCGACTCGTGGCCGGTGGTTGACCATGGATTCGCGGACCTGTCCGCCTCCGCCTTGGACGAGGATGGGGAAGAACCGGTGGAGCCCGTTGAACCCGAACACCAGGGACAGTGTGGATCGGGGGAACACCCGGACGGCGCAACCGGTGTCGCGGAAGCGGGCGCCCAGGGCGATCCGGCGCGCCCGGGCGGCAAAGCGGGAGGAGACGCGCCGCAGCCATGTGTCCTGCCGGCGGGCGCGGACGCCCTGGACAAGGTCATAGCCGGGCAGCTCGCGGAGCAGGCGCGGGAGGTCGGCGGGATCGTTCTGGAGATCGCCATCGAGGGTGGCGAGGATGCTGCCGCGGGCGGCCTGAAGCCCGGTCCAGAGGGCGGCGCTCTGGCCCGATTGGCGGCTGAGGCGGAGCCCGCGAACCCGGGGATCGCCCTGGCGGGCGTGCTGGATGGCGTCCCACGTCCGGTCGCGGCTGCCGTCGTCGACAAGGACGATCTCGTATTCGATCGGTTCGGGGTGGAAAGCGGCATGGATCTCCGAGGCGAGGCGCTGGACGTTGTCGGCTTCGTCGAAGAGCGGCACCACGATCGATAGCTGAGTCGGCACAGGTCCACTGTAACCTGGATCCCCGGCGAAGTGAACCCGATATCGTCGGCGCTCCTGTTGGGGGCTCGGCCGCGCCCCGGCGCCTTGACGCGGCGGGAGCGGTTCGATACGGTCAGGCCTATGAGATGCGTGAGCCTTCGCTGGGCGCTGGCGGCCGGAGTGCTGTTCGCCCTGGTATGTTCCTGTCCGGCCCCGCTGATTTATCGGCCGGGAGAGGGCTGGATCTACGAATCCGTGGGAGGGGAGCAATGGGCCCGCACGCGCGCGAAGGATCAGCTCGACGTTGCGGAGAAGGCCTTCACAAAGCCGGATTACCGGCTGGCGCTGCGGGCGGCTCGGCGGGTGGTGTCCCGCTGGCCGTTTTCCGATTATGCGCCTCGGGCGCAGTACCTGGCCGGCCGGTCCTACGAGGCGCAGAAGCGGGATGAGAAGGCGTTCAAGGCCTACCAGCAGCTCGTCGAGAAGTATCCGAAGGAGGTCGATTACCAGGAGGTGCTGCGGCGGCAATTCGAGATTGCGAACCGGTTTTTAGGCGGCCAGCGGTTCCGGATCTTTTACGGGCACATCCCGTTTTTCTCGTCGATGGAAAAGACGGTGCAGCTTTACGAATCGATCCTCAAGATGGGGCCGTTCAGCGAGGTGGGGCCGCAGGCCCAGATGAACATCGGCCAGGCGCGGCTCAAACAGAAGAAGTATCCGAAGGCGGTCGAGGCGTTCGAGCAGGCCGCCGACCGCTATCACGACCAGCGGAAGGTGGCCGCAGATGCACTTTACCAGGCGGGATTGGCCCACACGCAGCAGGCGAAGGCGGCCGAATACGACCAGAGCGCGGCGGGCAGGGCTATCGCGACGTTCACCGATTTCAAGGCGCTTTATCCGGAGGATCCGCGCACGGAGGAGACGGATCAGCAGGTCCAATCGCTCAAGCTGGAGCAGGCGCGCGGGAGCCTCGAGATCGCGCGGTTTTACGAGCGCAGAAAGAGGTGGAGCGGCGCGCTCATTTATTACAGCGACGTCGTTCAGAAGGCGCCGGACTCGAGCTACGCGGCCGAAGCCCGGCAGCGGCTCGAGGCGCTCAAGGCGCACCCGAAGGGCCTAGTCGCTGCGCGCTGATATGAACCGGTCGCTCCCCTGGTTGGCAACGGTGCTGGCGGCAGGTCTTCTGGCCGGCTGCTCCGGGTACCGGCTCGGGCCCACGGCCGGGTTCGCCGCGGGAGCGCGGTCGGTCCAGATCCGGCCCTTTCAGAACCAGACCCTGGAGCCGCGGCTGACGGAGCCATTCACCTCGGCGATGCGCAAGCGGGTCCAGCAGGACGGCACCTACGAGTTGCGGACGCGCGAGGACGCGGACATCGTCGTGACCGGCCGGATCATCCGATACGAGCGCAGCGGAGTCAGCTTCCAGCCCGACGACATCATCACCCTGCGGGACTACGACGTCGAGGTGACCGTCCAGCTCGAGGCGCGCGAGCGCGCCACGGGGCGAGTTCAGCTGGACCGGCAGCTGACGGGGCGGACGACGGTTCGCGCGGGATCGGATCCGGCCAGCAGCGAGCGCCAGGCGCTGCCGATCCTGGCCGAGGATTTCGCCCGGAAAGCGGTGGCATTGCTCGCGGACGGCGATTGGTGAGCGGGCAGCGGCGAGGCTTGACGGGCAGGCAGTTTTCTTTTACTTGAGGCGTCCATGTCAACCATGAACCTCTGGCCGATGCTGGCGGCGGCGGGCCCCCGCCAGCTGCTCACCTTGGGGGCGGTCGATTTCCTGATCATCGTCATCTACTTCGCGGTGGTGCTGGGCATCGGGTTTTACCTGAAGAAATTCGCATCGACGGGAGAGGATTTCTTCCTGGCGGGCCGGAAGATGACGGCGTGGATCGCCGGGCTGAGCTTCATCTCGGCCAACCTCAGCTCGCTCGAGACGATGGGCTGGTCGGCCATGGCCTACCAATACGGGATGCTAGGCGCCCATGCATACCTGATCGGGGCGATCCCGGCAATCCTCTTCCTGGCGGTGGTGATGATGCCGTTCTACTACATCTGCAAGACGCACTCGGTGCCGGGCTACCTGAAGCTGCGCTATGGCGAGGGGGCGCGCTCGGTGGCGGGGATCTCGTTCAGCTTCATGACCGTGATGGTGAGCGGGGCGAGCATGTTTGCGATGGCGAAGATCTTGAACCTGCTGCTGGGCTGGAACATGAATGTGAGCATCTGGATCGCGTCGATCACGGTGGCGATCTATGTGACGCTGGGCGGCCTGCTGTCAGCGGTGTTCAACGAGGTGCTGCAGTATTTCCTGATCTGGGCCGGATCGCTTCTGATCCCGATCCTGGGGATCATCCACGCGGGCGGGTGGAGCAAGATGCTGGCGACCATCCAGGAGAACGTGCGGGTGATTCATCCGACGGTGGGGAACGCGGATTTCACGAGCCTGTGGCGCAACCTGGGATCGTTCGACACCAATCCGATGGGGATCGATTGGTTCGGGATGGTGTTCGGCTTGGGGCTGGCGGTGAGCTTCGGCTACTGGTGCACGGATTTCCTCCAGGTCCAGCGCGTGATCGTGGCCAAAGACCTCCGTTCGGCCCAGAACGGGACTCTCATCGGGGCGGTGCTCAAGATGCTGGTCCCGCTCATCGTGACCATCCCGGGCCTGCTGGGGCTGGCAGTCCTGCTGAATCCGGACGGGACGCCGATGGTGTTGGTGCCGGAGAGCGATCCGCGGGCGGGGATCACGCATCGGACGTTCAACGATGTGCTCCCGTTGCTCATGGGGCAGTATTTGGGCCCGGGCCTGCTCGGCCTGGGCGTCACGGCGATGATCGCCGGGTTCATGTCGGGCATGGCCGGAAACGTGAGCGCGTTCGCCACCGTCTGGACGTACGACGTGTATCGGCCCCTGCTGAACCGGAACGCAAGCGACCGCCACTACCTGGCGATGGGGCGGTGGTCATCGATGATTGGCGTGCTGATCTCGATCGCGACCGCGTATGCGCTGTTTTTCTTCTCGAACATCCTCGAGTTTCTGCAGGTGCTCGTCTTTTTCTTCATCGTCCCGCTGTTCGGCACGGTGATCCTGGGGATGCTATGGAAGCGGGCGACGCCGGCGGGGGGTTTCTGGGGATTCCTGACGGCGATCGTGGTGTCGATCGGGATGTGGATATTTGTGCACACGTTCCCGGATGGCTATCGGCCCGGGCCGAAGATCACCCTGAGCGCCGGGGCCACGGTCGCCCTCGAGAAGACTGCGCAGGGCAAGGTCGAGACCATCACGCGGATCGTGGTGGAGAAGGGCGCGGTGGAGCTGCTGAACGTGCCCGTGGCGGCGGCGGATCGGGCGGCAGACCGGCCGAGCGAATGGACCGTCGGCGCAGCGGACCTGACGCTGCCGGCGACCACGACATCGAAAGGCCAGGAGCTGACCGTCCAGGTGCTGGCGTCGGAAGTGATGCTGTCGGGCACGAGCCAGACGGATCGGTTTGGGGTGGAGAAGGTGGCCGTGGTGCTGAGGCCCGGCGTGAGCGTCAAGGCCCAGGAGGTGTCCCGGCGGTTTGCACCGGCGGCGTTTAACCCGGATCACACGCGATACATCGCGCGTTCGGAGAAAGCCAAGCCGATGGCGGTGAACATGTACAGCGCGTGGTGGTCGCTGGTCGTCTGCCTGGCAGTGACGGTTCTGGTGAGCCTGGTGACGCGGCCGAAACCCGACGCGGAGCTCAAGAACCTGGTGATGGGCCTCACGGTCCTGCCGGACGAAGGCCCATGTCCGTGGCATCAGAATCCCAAATTGTGGGCGGTGGCGGTGACGGTCGTCCTGGTGGTGGTGAACATCGTTTTCTGGTGAGGTCAACCATGCAACACGATTCCGAGCGACAGATCCCGATCTGGTTTTTTATCGGCGCGCTGCTCGTGCTCTACGGCGTCATCATCCTGGGCACGGGCGTTTACCAGGTGGTGCAACCGCCGGAGAAGCCGCTGGCCCTCGCGCACCTCCACGCGGGCGTGTGGTGGGGCGCTCTGATGGTGGCGGTGGGCAGCACTTACGTGTGGCGATTCCGGCCGGGGCGCTGACGGCCGCGCGACCTCACGCGGCGAGTTTGAAGAGAAGGCTCCAAACGCCCGATCGGGCCTGCCTGCGCCGCCGCGGCAGGCAGGAGACCGGCGGCCCTGCTATAGAGCGGGCGATGGCGATGCAAGCCGCATCGCCGGATCAGGAATTGCGAATGAATGCAGCGAAGCTTTGGCATGGATGGGCGGTGGGTTGCGTGATCGGAATGGCCTTGGGCATCGGCGGATGCCGGCCGGCGCCAGAGAGCGCGCCGGGTCAGCCGGATCGATCGTCTGGCCGGCGTGTGATCGGGGTGATCCCGAAGGGGGCGACCCATGTGTTCTGGAAATCGATTCATGCGGGGGCATTGAAGGCCGCCCAGGAGGAGGGGGTCGAGATCCTCTGGAAGGCCGGGCTGAAGGAGGATGACCGCGAATCGCAGATCAAGGTGGTTGAGGACCTGGTCAACCGGAACGTGAGCGGCTTGGTGCTGGCGCCACTGGATGACGCAGCGCTGCGGCCGCCGGTGCTGCAGGCGGTGGGCCAGGGCATTCCCGTGGTCATCATCGATTCCGATCTGAAGACCGACAAATACGTGAGCTTTGTGGCGACGGACAATTACGAAGGAGGCCGGAAAGGAGGGCATCACCTGGCGCGGCTCTTGAACGGGAAGGGGCGGGCGGTGATGCTCCGGTATGCCGAAGGCTCCGCCAGCACCATGAGCCGGGAGCAGGGGTTTCTCGATGCCATGACCAACTATCCGGGGATCGCGCTGGTCAGCACCAACCGCTACGGAGGCGCGACCACCGAGGACGCCTACAAAGCCAGCGAGAACATGCTGGCCCCGTTCCGCAAGCCCGACGGCGGCCTCGATCTGGATGGGATTTTCTGCGTCAATGAGTCGACCACGTTCGGCATGCTCCGCGCCCTGCAGGACGCCGGCTGGGCGGGCAAGGTGCTGTTCGTCGGATTCGACAGCTCGGACATGCTGAACCGGGCGCTGAGGAACCGGGAGATGCACGGCTTGGTGCTGCAGGATCCGATGGCCATGGGCTACCAGGGCGTCAAGAAGCTCATGGCCCATCTGCGAGGTGAGCCGGTCGAGAAACGGGTGGACACAGGCTCGCAGGTGGCGACTCCCGACAACATGAACGAGCCCGAGATCCGGCGCCTGCTCGAGCCGGATTACCGGACCTGGCTGAAAGAGGAGTGAACGCAGGGCAGGCCACGGTGCGGTTGCGGATGGAGGGGATGGGCAAGCGGTTTGGCGCGACTGTGGCGCTCGAGGGTGTGGACCTGGAGGTGGGGAGGGGAGAGGTGCTGGCTCTGGTGGGAGAGAACGGGGCCGGCAAGAGCACGCTAATGAAAGTGCTGTCCGGCGCTCACCCGCCGGATGCGGGATCGATCTGGCTGGATGGAGCGCCGTATGCGCCGGCGAATCCGCTTGAAGCGCGCCGCGCCGGGGTGGCCATGATCTATCAGGAGCTGTCCCTGGCGCCTCACCTGTCGGTCGAAGACAACATCCTTTTGGGAATGGAGCCGCATCGGGCGGGCTGGATCCGGAGCGCCGAGGTCCGGGCGCGGGCGCGGGAGGCGCTGCAGCGGCTCGGGCACGAGGAGATCCCGCCGGAGCGCCGGGTGGATCGGCTGCCGGTGGCGGCGCAACAGCTGGTCGAGATCGCCCGCGCCCTGGCGGTCGGTTGCCGGGTGCTGGTCCTGGACGAGCCCACCAGCAGCCTGGCCCAGGCGGATGTCGATCGCTTGTTCGCCCTGATCCGCCAGCTCAAGTCCCAGGGGCTCGCCATCGTCTACATCTCCCATTTCCTCGATGAAGTGAAACGAGTGGCGGACCGCATCGCCGTCCTGCGCGATGGCCGGAAAGTGGCGGACGAGCCAGCCGGCCGGATGGACATCGCGGCGATGGTGGCGCGGATGGTCGGGCGCGAGGTCCGCGACTGGTATCCGCGCTCGGCGCGGCCGGTTGGCGATGTCATTTTGACGATCACCGATCTGGCGGGGATCGAGAAGCCTGCCGCGGCGAGCCTCGAGCTGCGGCGGGGCGAGGTCGTGGGGCTGGCAGGGCTGCTGGGCGCCGGGCGGACCGAACTGCTTCGGTGCGTGTTCGGCCTCGATGCGGTCCGGCGGGGCCAGGTGCGGGTGGGGATGGCGGGGGGTCTTGGATCGCCGATGCGGCGCTGGGCGCAGGGGGTGGGTATGCTCAGCGAGGATCGAAAGCAGGAGGGTCTGGCTCTGTCGATGAGCATTGCCGACAACATCACGCTGACCCGGCTCGAGGGATTGGGCGGCGGGGGCTGGATCTGGCCGCGGCGGCAGGCGAGCGCTGCCCGCGAATGGATCAGGCGGCTCGATATCCGGTGTCGCGACACTGGCCAGAAAGTGGCGGCCCTGTCCGGAGGCAACCAGCAGAAGGTGGCCCTGGCCCGCCTTCTGCACCACGACGTGGACATCCTGCTGCTGGACGAGCCGACGCGGGGCATCGACGTGGCAGCCAAGGCGATGGTGTACCGTCTGATCGACCAGCTCGCCGCCGGGGATCCTTCGCAGGGCCGGAAAGCGCGCGCGGTCCTGATGGTCAGCAGCTACCTGCCGGAGCTGCTGGGAGTGTGCGACCGGATTGCGGTCATGTGCCGGGGCCGGCTGGGGCCCGCCCGGCGGCGCGAAGATGTGGACGAACATGCCTTGATCCTCGAAGCGACGCGGCTCGAGGCGGGAGAGGATACCAATCGCCATGGTGAATGACGCGGCGGAACGGCCGATCCGATCGGGCTCGGGCCTGCGCTGGCGCGAGGGGCTGAGCCGCCTGGCGCCGTTTCTGGGCCTGATCGCCATTTTCGTGCTTTTTGCCGCGATCGGCCCGGAGAGCTTCCGGTCGGCGCGGAACCTCGAAACGATCGCCCGGCAGACGGCGATTGTGGGGATGGCAGCGCTGGGCATGACGCTGGTGATCCTCACGGGTGGGATCGATCTGGCGGTGGGATCGGTGGTGGCTTTGGGCACCGTGGTCATCGCGATCGTGCTGAGGCGCGCCGACGCGGCGAACCTGCATTGGATGGCGGCCGCGGCGGCGGGCGCGGCCCTGGCGGCATGCGCCGGATGCGGCTGGCTCAGCGGCTGGCTGATCACGCGGCTGCGGGTGGTGCCGTTCATCGTGACGCTGGGCATGATGCTGGTGGTGCGCGGGGCGGCTAAGGGGCTGTCGCACGAGCAGAAGATCGACGCGCCGGAGACGTGGCTGAACGATCTCCTGGCGTCATTGGCGGCGGACCAGCGGTGGATGCTGGTGCCGCCGGGGGTGTGGCTGCTGCTGGTGTTGGCGGTGGGGATGACGCTGGTGCTCAGCTACAGCCGGCTGGGACGCCACGCGCTCGCTGTCGGATCAAACGAGCAGACCGCCCGGCTGTGCGGAGTGCCCGTGAACCGGGTCAAGATGTGGGTTTACGCCATGGGCGGATTCTTCGGCGGGCTGGCGGGCGTGCTCCAGTTTTCGCGGCTCACGGTCGGAGATCCAACGGTGGCTGTGGGGCTGGAGCTGGATGTGATCGCGGCGGTGGTGATTGGGGGCGGCAGCTTGGCGGGGGGCGAAGGATCCATCAAAGGCAGCCTCGTGGGCGCCCTGATCATGTCGGTGATCCGGTCGGGCTGTTCGCAGATGGGGCTGTCCAACTGGGTGCAGGAGATCATCACGGGCATGATCATCATCACGGCGGTGGCGCTGGATCGGTTCCGGCACCGCTGAACGGCCGGGTGGGCAAGCCGCCGCAGTCCGGGCAATGGCCGGCGGCAAAGGTGAACTGGGCCTCGCATCGGGGACAATAGGAGCGGCAGGAATCCTCGAGCCGATCCGGAGGCCGATCGAGATCATCGGGATCGATCCGCTGCTTTTGCAGAAAGGCCTCGATGGCGCGGAGCCACTGATGACGAGCGAACTGGACCGCCGCGGCTTCCGCCGGATCGGAGGAGGGTGTTGCTGGGTGAGCCGGATGGCGCATGTCCAACAACACTCGCCGGGCGAATGGACGGAAGTCCGGGTCGCCGCATCCCAGCCGGGCCAGGACCAAGGGGTGATACGACTCGAGCAGGGGGCGCGCGAGGAAATCCGCGGCGCGCATGGCCGCCACGGGCGAGAGGAGAACCATCAGGAACCGGGCAAAACGGTCATCGCTCGCATCGGGGTACCATTCGAGGTGCAGGCGTCGGAACCGCCATGCGGTGGCCGCCGAGAGGGCAAGGAGCCCGATCAGCAGGGGCAGCCAGACCCGTGTCAGGCCCCATCGCCAGGCGGCCAGCGGGGCAAGGCCAAATAGAAACACGAACAGCGCGCTCGCCAGGCAACGCAATGGCTGCACGGCGCCCCGAAAATCCTGCCAGCGCAAGCGGGCAGCCGAGAGGTCGAAGGATTGTTCGATGGAGCGTTCGAGAAGGGCCGCCCGTTGGGCGGGCGGCGATTGACGGATGGCGTCGATCTGCCGCATGAGGCGGACGGCCGTTTGCGGCGTGGCCGCGCGGAGGATGGGCCGATCGTTGATGAGCAGTGTGCGGTTGGAGACCGCGGTGTGTCGAATGGCTTCCCACGAGAACGAATGAGCCGTCTGCAATGGGCAACCCGCCGGGTGAAGCGTGAACGGGACGAATGCGACCAGCATCTCGGGTGAGATTGAAAGGCCCGGCTGGGTGGCGAGGAGGACGTGGCCGAGCATGGGCAGCGGCGGGGCCAGGGCCAGGCTGCCTCTCGAGTTGCCGAAATGGGACACACCGAACGTCAGACGTCCGAGTTCACGGCCCCAGATGCGCAACAGCGCTGCGGAGCGAGGCACCCAGACCAGGCATTCGGCCAGATACAGCAGCGCCAGGATGACCAGCAGCGTCTGGGCTTCGGTCATGCGATGGGAACCGCTACGGCGAGGGCCGGCGGCCGCCGTGAATGAGGCGTTTGAACCAGGCGCCCACCGCGATGACGCCGACGATGAGGATCTTCCAGATCTTCTTGAAGAAGATGGCGATCGAGGCGAACAAGCCGAGCTTGGCGGCGCCGGCGGCGGCGCCGCCCACGATAAGGGCGGCCAGGCCGTATTGGGCAAGTTTATCGCCGGACCGGTACTCGGCATAGGTCTCGCCCGCGCGGTATTTGTATCCGCTCAGGAGCTGGTTGTAGGTGGGGAGGGTATCCGCGAGCTGGTCGGGCTCGACGACGAGGTTGGCGCTCATGACGCCGCGCCGGCCCAGGAGGCGGGTGTTGTAGTTCAGCACGGGCTCACCCTCGCTTTCGGCCCGGATCGCCCATTCCAGGTTATGCGTTTCCTGGTTGTATTCGGGGCGCTGCTCCCAGCCGACGATGCGGAGCGGCGGGATCCCGCGCTTCTCCCGCTCGCGATTGGCGTAATCGGTGCCCTGGCGGATGGTTTTCAGCAGCGCGTCGGCATCGAGCTTGTCTTTGTCGTCGTCCTTGATGTAGCCGGTGTCATTGAATTCGAAGACGATGAACCAATCCAAGTTGGTGGGTGCAAGGAATCCGATTTCGCTGCCGTCCACGATATTGCCCATAGCATCGAGGAGGGCCTGAGTGCCGGCGGATCCGGTGAACATGTAGCCGCGAGGGATGTCGATATCCGCGTGCGGATCGAGAGAACCCGTGCCAGGCCCAACAGTCCATTCTTGCTGGGCCAGGAGGGTCTCGAGTGGTGATGCGGCCTCCCCGGCTCGGCTGGCCGCGGCCGCCATCCATACCCCAAGAATAAGGAACCATCCGGCAGTCGATAAACGATGTATCATAATGATGTGTCAGGTCCAATTGCGCTGGTCCAACTTGGAACCGCCGGGGTTCGGTCCGGATGTTCCCTCGTGACCAGATAAGAACCTGGGCTTCGAATCCCGTCAATGAAAAGGGCCGAGGGATCAACCCCAGCGCTGCCGCAATGCGGGCAGCCATTCCTCGAGCAGGTAATCGCAGTTGATCGCCTTCTCAACCAGATCGGCCGGCACATAGTAATAATGATTCGATGCCTCGAACCCGAGGCGGCTGTCGCGGCATTGGAGGGCGTAGAGGCGGCGCGCCAGGGCCAGCTCGGCGCGCAACAGCCGCTCGAGTTGTTCGAGGTGCGGACGCGCATCGCTGGCGGATTGCGATTGATCGAGCCCTTGGCGGGCGAGGACGAAACGGGATTGGTTGGCCAGGCTGCGCCAGTGGATCGAGGCGGCAGTGGCGACGCCGATCTCGGATGCCAAGGCGCGCGTCTCCGGCGGCTCGCCGGCTTCCGGGGGCTGCGGCGGATCGCTCTCGAGCAGGCCGGCGGCCTGCCGCAGCGCCGCAATCGCCCGATCGAAGCCGTCAGCGACCGCCTCCATCTGCCGGATAAAGGTCTGCGCCGGATACGGCCCGCGCCAGCGATCGAGGTCGTCGTAGGGAAATCCGACCATCGTCGCGGTGTATTTCGTCGGTTCGGCCCAGAGGAGGTTCGAAGGGCCGCTCTGGAGGGGGGCATTGTAGACGACTCCGACGTGGAACGGGAACTGGCTGAAAGCGCGGCTGAAGGCTTCCCATGCGCTGACGACGGCGGGAGCGTGTTGTTCGCCGAACCGCCGGCGTGCGACGGCCGCCATCGCCTGGCTGGCGAGGGACGGATCTTCCGGATCGCCTGGGGCGTTCATGACGTGGGCGACCACCTCGAGGTTCGGGGATGGATAGCCGCCCAAGGTCCAGCCCAGCATGATGTCCTTGACTCCCGCGCGGCGTAGGTTGGCGGCATGCCGGGCCACGTTGGCCACGGCGGGTATATAGGGCGCCGCGGAGAGCTCCCAGGTGTTGCCGGCCTGGATTTTCGCCAGGGTGGCCAGGCCGCGCTGCTGCGCCAGCGCCCAGTGGCGGGCGGCGCGCGGGCCGGGGCCCACGGCCGAGATCGAATACTCGCCCACAGCCGTCGAGACACCGCCCCGATCGATGGGCAGGCTCCATTCGCTGACGCTCATGAGCGACGATTCCGCGGGCAGATCCCGGATGATGTCCGGCGCCCAGGCATCCTGCCAGCCCCAATCCCACGCGATCAGACGCTGGCGGCCGCCGGCCCGCGCGATCCCCCGCTGAAACAGGCGGCTGACCTCGGCGATGACCTCGGCGGGCGTCCGTCCGCCGCAGCGCGGGCAGCCTTTCCCATTGCCGTGAGACCAGCAGCTGGTGAGGTTCTCCGAGGCGCTGATGCTGAAAAATCCGCCCAGATCCGGCACGGCGCGGCAGATCGTTGCCACGGCAGCCACGATCGATTCCTGGACATCGGGATGGCTGGTGCACAAGGCGGCATAGCCTCCTTCGACAACGCCTTTCAGATGAGGGCGCGTTTCGAAAAAGGCGATCGGCATGGCGCGCGGCTCGTTCAAGTAGAGCAGCACGGCGATCCCCTTTCGCCGGGCGCGAGCGACCAGGGAGCGCAGGTTCTCGAGGCGCTCGAGGTAGCGGTCGCTGAGATCGGGCTGGAAGGGGAATGGCGCCAGCTTGTGAAGCACGGCCTGCATCCATACTCCAGTCACGCCGCACGCGGCGAGCCGGGCCAGGTAACCATCGGGGTAGGGATCCAGGTCGGACTCGAGGAGCGGGTCGCCGTAGAGCGCGAAATAGGAGTAGCAATAGCGTAGGCGGCTGGCGCCTGCGGAGGCGGCTGGCGGCGCTGGCGGCGCCGCCGCCAGCTCGCGCAGGAACCCGAACAAGGGGTCGCCCGACGCCGGGGGCGCCGCACTGAACTGTTCGCGAACGATGCGCGCGATGCGCCGGGCGCGCTCGGTCATGGCGTTGTCGGGCGGCGCCCAGCGCAAGGGGGCGCACTGCGGTTTGAGATTGCCCAGCTTGACGAATAGAAAGTCGTCTTCGCGAAGGACGTAGTCCAGGTGCTGGGGCGTCCATCCGAGCAACGCGAGAAGCTGATCGTAGGGCAGCAGGTGCCAGTTGCGTTTGATGATGGTGATGTAGGATCGGCGGATCTGGATGGAGGGGATGGCGGGCGGCTGGCCGAGGCCCATCGACGCGCCCAGGGACGCAATCTGCGCGGCGCTGGCCCCCACCACCGATGCCAGACGCTCGACGGGGACCAGCGGCCAGTTCCGCCAGACGAATGCGTGCAGGCGGCTGGGAAAGTGCGGGAGCGCCAGCGCGGGCGGCGCGGCGCCCTGGGACAGCTCGGCGGCCGCTGTCGCGGAGTTCGCGCTCGGGGCGAAAGGGCTTGCGGAGGCGGCGGCCGCGCTGGCAGCAGCGGTCAGCTGGAGGAATCGGCGGCGGGTGAATCGTTCGAGGGTTTTCCCGCACACCACGGAAACGGAGAGATCCGTCTGATCCAGCCTTCGATAGCGCATAGCAAGAGGATGATGAATCGAGAGGCGCAGGGTCTGCAAGCCGGAAGCTGAAGGGTAGGGCGGCCACTCCGTGGACGCCGCGTTGGTGGCTGCAAGCTGATGGCCCGGCGCGTGACGGAGCGCACGCCCTACCTGCAAGCCGGAGGCTGAAGGGTGGGGCGACCACTCCGCGCATCTCTTTTTTGTGTCGCTCGGGCGAGGGCGGGGTAGGATGGAAGGCGATGAACTGGCCGCCGGATTATCACATGCACACGCCGCTCTGCCGACATGCGACGGGCAGTCCGTCCGAATACGCCCGTCGCGCGGGTGAGGTGGGGCTGGGCGAGATCGGGTTTTCCGATCATTCCCCCATGCAGCGGGACGATTTCGACGACTGGCGGATGCGGCTGGACCAGCTCGACGAATACGTCGAGTGGGTGCGCCGCGCACAGCGCGATCACCCGGAGCTGCGGATTCGTCTCGGGCTCGAGCTGGATTATATCCCTGGGCACGAGGGGTGGTTGCGGGATCTGGCGGGCCGGTATCCGTGGGATTATCTGATCGGCTCGGTGCATTATGTCGCGGAGGGTTGGGCTGTGGACAACCCGGCCATGATCGGCGAGTGGTCGCGCCGGGAGCCGTCTGAGATATGGGCGGCGTATTTCGATCGGCTGATCCAGGCGGCTGAATTCGGCGGGTTCGATTGCCTGGGCCATGCCGATCTGCCGAAGAAATTCGGGCATGAACCGCACGAGGATTGCGCCCCCTTGCATCGGCGTCTGCTCGAGATCGCGCGCCGCCGGGGTTTGGCCATCGAGATCAACACGGCCGGGCTGCGCAAGGAATGCCGGGAGATCTATCCGGGCCCGGCCTTTCTGGCGCTGGCGTTCGACGCCGGAGTGCCCATCATGTTCGGATCCGACGCCCATGCGCCGGCGGACGTGGGGGCGGGGTTTGATCAGGCGGTGGCGGCGGCCCGAGCGGCGGGCTACCGGCATTTTCTGCGATTCGAGGGGCGCCGGCCGGAGGCGGTGCGGCTCGAGGCCTGAAGAGCCGCACGGGCGTGCGCGGGATTACAGGGCGAGCTGGAGGATCTCGACGATCTCGCGGGGGCCGATCGACTGGTGTTCGCCGAGGCGAAAGCCGCGGCCCGCGAAGCGATCGGCGATCTCGGCGAAGCGATCGGCGCCGATGCCGTATTCGGACAGGCGCGTTTTCATCCCGAGCGAGCGGAAGAATTTCTCGGTCTGATCGATGGCCTGGCCGGCGAGGTCGGCTCCTTGGCGGATGCCCCAGATTCGCTCGCCGTATTGGATGAGCTTGGCTTGCTTGGCGGCCTTCTGGTGTTTCCAGACGGCCGGCATGAGGGCCACCAGGGTCTGGGCATGGTCGAGGCCATAGAGCGCCGTCAGCTCGTGCCCGATCCCGTGGGTGGTCCAATCCTGGGGGACGCCGCAGGCGATGATGCCGTTGAGCGCCTGGGTGGCCGCCCACATGAGGTTGGCGCGGACGGCGTAATCGCGGGGATGGCGGAGGGCCTTGGGCCCCTCTTGAACAAGGGTGGCCAGGAGCGCTTCGGCCTGCCGGTCCTGGAGCGGGGCGTCGGCGGGGAATGTCATGTATTGCTCCATGACATGCGCAAAGGCGTCGGCGACGCCGTTTGCCGTCTGGCGATCGGGAAGGGTGAACGTGGTTTCCGGATCCAGGATCGAGAACCGGGGGTAAACGAGCGGGTTTTCCAGCGCGAGCTTTTCGTGCGTTGACTCGCGCGAGATCACCGCGAATGAATTCATCTCCGAGCCGGTGGCGGGCAGGGTCAGGACGCAGCCCAGCGGGATGGCCTCCGCTACGGGAGCGCGTCGAGAGAGGATCTCCCACGGATCGCCCTTCGAATAGCCGATGGCCAGCGCGATGAACTTCGTGCCATCGAGCACCGATCCGCCGCCGACGGACAAGAGAAAATCGGCCGGCTGCTCGCGGCAGAGCTGGACCGCACGCATGAGCGTCTCGTAGCGCGGATTGGGTTCGATTCCTCCAAACTCGGCCACCGAATGGCGAGCAAGGGCGGCTTTGACCTGGTCGTAGACGCCGTTCTTGCGGATCGATCCTCCGCCGCAGGTCATCAGGACCCGTGCCTGCGGCGGGATGAGGTTGGCCAGCTGCGCGATGGAGCCTTTGCCAAAGACCAATTTGACCGGATTGTGATAAACAAAATTTTCCATAGCCGATACTTGAGTTTGGAATGTTTCCGGCAAAACTTCAAGCCCGCAGGTCCGGCCGGGTGCAGGCCTCGGCTCTTGGCGCCTTCGGTCGCAGTCGGGTGGTCGTTTGCAGCTGGCGCCCCTCCCCGCCATTGATAACAAATGGCGGGGCGCCCGAATGGGCGGGTGGAAGGGGCCGGCAAACGCCGGCGCCGCGTGGGGTCAAGACGCCGGCGCGGGCTTGTTGGTGGCCGCCGTTGGAGCGGCAACCGGCGCAGCGGCCGGAGGCCGTGGGGCAAGCGTTGCCGAGGGTGTGGCCGACGGAGCCGCGGCGGGCTTGTTGGTGGCCGCCGTCGGAGCAGCAACCGCTGGAGCGGCCGGAGGCCGCGGGGCAAGCGTTGCCGAGGGTGTGGCCGACGGAGCCGCGGCGGGCTTGTTGGTGGCCGCCGTCGGAGCAGCAACCGCTGGAGCGGCCGGAGGCCGCGGGGCAAGCGTTGCCGAGGGTGTGGCCGACGGAGCCGCGGCGGGCTTGTTGGTCAGCGCGGCTGGCGCCATATTCGTGGCGGGCCGGGCCGGCACATCCAATTTGGTTTCCGGAGGCAAAGGGGGAGGCAGGGACGGGGCTGGCGCGACGGTCGGCGGCGCGACTGGCAGGGCATTCGAGATGGCGATGGGATTCACCACCAGGGGGGCGACACCCGGAGCGGCCGGAGCGCCTGGGAGCCCGGGAACCATGGGAGGAGGGCCGTTCTGCTCGGGTTCGGATGCGCTCGCAGCAGCGTTCGTATCCGGGGACTTGAGCAGATCCGCGCGGTTCTTGAGAAGGGCGTCAAAAGTCCATTTCGAGACCAGGAACGTCCATGGCTCGAGATCCTTCTCCTGCTGGAGCTTTTCCTTGAGCTTATCGTTCTTTTCCTTGAACTCCTTGTCGAGCCTCTCTTTGTCTTCGGCCTTTTCGTCCTTCCCGGGGGTTCGTTCTGCGGGGATGCTGGCGCTGGCTTTGACTCGGACAGGATAATTATCGTTGTTGGTGGGGGCGCCGATCTGGAGCTCGTAGGAGAAGTTGTCGAAGGTCTCGAGGCGGGCGACGATGGGCTGGGCCAGCCCCAGGCCTTCGGGATCGACATTGGGGGGGAGCACATCGTTGTAGGACGCGGAGGAGAGCAGCCAATTCAAGCTGGACGTCTTCGAGGGATCGATTTGCTCGCCGGCCGCCGCCGCGTCGAGCTTCCACTCGGCCGACTCGGACTCGCGGGTGACCTTCCAGCTGTTTGTGGCATTGGTGTGGGCGAGGCTGATGCCGCGGAGTTTCTCGACTTTCAAGAAATCCTTGTTCAGCCAGGACTCGGGTTTGGGCTCGATGCTGGTCAGGGGATCATTGATCACCCACACGACCGGGTTGGCATCGGCGCCGACCAGGACGTAGCGGCCGTCGGGCCAGCCGGAGTCATCGCCCATGGGGCTCGGGTCAGCGGACTTGCGCATGTGCTTTTTCCCTAGGAGCAGCGATTGGATGGTTTTGCCATCCTTGTCCCGGAACTCGACAAGCGTGCCGGTATTGGTGCCGGCAGGGGCGTTGGTATCGGAGGAAGGCGGCAGCAGCTCGAGGCGCCCCAGCTGGGAAGGGCCAACCTTGATCTGCTGGAGACCTTTGATCTCCCACATCTTGCGGAGAAACTCGCTGATCTCGCGGAAGTTCGCCGGGTAGTTGTAGCGTTCCTGGACGCGCCACCGGTCGTCCTGCTTGACCAGATGGAGCGTCGCATTGGTCTGGTGGACGACGATCTGGGCGACGTCGTTGAGAGGGAACGCGGGCAGCAATTTCGCGCCGGTTTCCGGTCCGGATTCCTTCCAGGAAGCGGATCGGCGATGATGGAGCAACCAGCCCAGGCCGCCGATAATCACGACCAGGGCCGCCAGGAGGGTCAACTGTTTGCGATTCATTTGGCGGCAGTTTTCTTACGTTTCACCAGGGCCAGGCACAATCCACCCAAGGCCACCAGAAGCGGCATGCCGAATATGTTGGCCCACTTGAGGCCCGTCTCGAGGGAGTCGATCTCCCGGCGCAGCTCCTTTCGGACCGTCTTGAGCTCGCCCCGGACGCGGACCTGTTCCTTCTCATAGTTGCGGATGGCATCCTGCTGCTCGGGCGAGAGGATGAAGCGCTGGCCGGGCTCGGTCTTGGTGACCTGCAGCTCGCTGAGCTTTTGGCGGATGTCGGCCTCGCTTTTTTCGAGCTCCTTGATCTTGGCGCGGAACTGGTCTTCGGCGCGGGCCTGCATCGCTTTCACGCGCGTGAAGGGGCGGCTCATGGTGGCGCGACCCCGGACGGCGATCAGCTCGTTGCCGCCAGACATATGCTCGATCAGCGCCTGGATAAAATTGAGGTTGCCGCCGATCGGCATGATGATGCGCTGGCCGAGGAAGTTGCCGACCTGGACGCAGACCTGATCGAAGAGCATGTCCGCGTCGGCCACCAGAACCACCGAGGTTTCCTGCGCGGATTCTTTGAGCGAGGCGGGCGATGCCTGGTCGGGGGGGGAGTTGGTCGAGGCATCCGCGGCGTCCTTGGGCGCGCCGTCCGGGAAGGCGGTCTTGAACTTGCCGGTCAGGCGGAGCGCGAGGGCGAACTCCTTGCTGGCAGAAGCGAAATCCTTGACGAGCTGCTCGCCGGAAAACTCGGCCATCATCTTCTCGACCAGCTGGGCGTTGGATGAGCTCTGGAGAAGGACGGTGCGCGTCAGGCCCTCGACGGGGGTGCCGGTGAACGCCCCCGCGAAGGGCACCAGGAGGCTGTCGATCTGGCTGGTGACGATGTCATTGGTGGCCACCGCGTCCCGCGTGAGGGAAAGGACCGCGGGATTGGGTGAGGGCCGGCCGCCCTGGTTGATCCGCGTGACGTAGTTCAGGTCCGCCAGCACCTTCGATTTGTCGAACTCGATGCCCCACGCTTTGAGCAGCTTGTCCAGCGACGCCCCGCTGGAAAGGTTGCGCTGCATCGGGTTCATCGGGTTGCTCCGGCTGTCTGCAATCGAGAGCGGATCGAGAAACGCAATGAGCTTGCCCCCGCGCAGGACGAACTGGTCGAGAGCGTATTCGGCCTTCTCGGAGATATCCCGCGGATAGAACGCCACGAGGACCTTGATCGCGTCGTCGATCTTGTCGACGGTCATGTCGACCTGGCGGACCTCGAAGTCGCGCTTGAGCTCCGAGAGGAAAATCCAGGGATTCTGCCGGCCCTGGCCCATCTGCATCATCATCGGGTTGAACTCTCCGAAGATGGGCAGTGCGCTGAGGACGCCGACGACAGGCTTCTCGGGGTTCACAACCCGGCTGATGGCGCGGGTGACTTCGTATTCGAGGAGCTTCTCGCGTTCCGGGAAGAGGAAGGGGATGGGCTCGCGGGCGTCCAGGAGGCTGACAGCCAGCCCGAGATAGATCTTCTCTCCGGAGCCGAGCGTCTGCCCCTCGACGCCGTCGAGGGCGGCCATCTCCTCGGCGTCGCTGTCCGGCTCGGGATCGTATTTCTTGAGCTCGATGCGGCCGCCGGACACCTTGCGGTACTCGAGGAGAAGGTCCTCGACGCGCTGCGCGTAGGTCTTGAGAGCGACCGGCATGACGGCGGAGTTCTGGGTGACGAAGAGCCGGACCTCCACCGGGGTATCGAGCTTCTTGAGGATGGCCCGCGTGCCTTCCGACAGCGTGTAGAGGCCGTCGGCGGTCAGATCGACCCGAGCCTTGAGGAAGCCGGCGATGACGTAGACCGCGACGAGGATGGCGAGCATCGCCAAAATGCCCGCCGTGGAGAAGAGGTAGGCCTTGAGGTTCTTGCGATTGGTGGTCATAGGCGGAATCCCATGGTGTGTGATCGATGCCGCGCCGATCAGCCGGCGCGGTGGCCGCGGATGATGACGCCCGTGGTGAACAGGCAGAACCCGATGAGCGACGCGAAGAACACGAGGTCGCGCGTGTCGAGGACGCCGCGGCGGATGCTTTCGAAATGGAACATGACGCTAAAGGAGGCGATGGGATCGACCATGCCGGGCGCCCAGATCTCGAGCATGCGGGTGACGGGGGGCCATCCGGCCAGGATCAGGAACAGGCAGATGACCACCGAGAGGATGAAGCTGACCACCTGGTTGCGGGTCAGCGCGGATGTCATGCAGCTCACCGCCAGGTAGCTGCCCGCCATCAGGAAGCTGCCCAGGTAGGCGCAGAAAATGGCTCCGTTGTCGGGATTCCCGAGGTAGTTCACCGTGAGGACCATCGGGAAGGTGAGGAACAGGGCTAGGGCCAGAAACGCCCAGGACGCGAGAAACTTGCCGACGATCGCCTGCCAGGCCGTCAGCGGCATGGTCAAGAGAAGCTCGATGGTCCCCATGCGTCGCTCCTCGGACCAGAGCCGCATGCCGACGGCGGGAACCAGGAACAGATAGAGCCAGGGATGCCAGACAAAAAACGCCTCGAGGCTGGCCTCCTCGCGCCGGAAGAAATCGGCCACCATGAAGGTGAAGAATCCGGTCAGCAGCAGGAAAATCACGATAAATACAAAGGCCACCGGGGAGGCGAAGTAACCGACCAGCTCCCGTTTGGCCACCGTCTTGATATTCGCCATGGCATTCATGATGCCACCTCCTTCCTGGTGTCAGGCAGCGTGATGTCGCGGAACACCTCGTCGAGCCGGCCTTCGTCCGTATGCAGCTCCTCGATGGTCCAGCCCTCTCGAGCCAAGGTCTGGTGAATCGCTCGGGCCAGCTCCCCGTCGGTGAGCCGCCGCTGAGGGAACACGCGCGCCGCCGCAGCCGTGCCGGTGGACGTCAGCGCCACCGCCCGTCCGACGCCGCTGATCTGGGCCAGCTTCTGTTGAAGGGCGGCGGCGGGGACGCCGGCGACGCGGACGATGATCGTGCCGGACAGCTCGGACCGTTGCTTGAGCTCGGCGGGGGTGCCGTTGGCCACGATCTGTCCCCGATCGATGATGATGGCGCGGGAGCATGCGGCCTCGACCTCCTCGAGGATGTGAGTCGAGAAGACGATCGCCTTTTGCTCGCCCATGCGGCGGATGAGGCTTCGCACCTCGTGTTTCTGGTTGGGATCGAGCCCGTCCGTCGGTTCATCCATGATGAGGATGGGGGGGTCATGGAGGATGGCCTGGGCGAAGCAGGTGCGGTGCCGATACCCTTTGGACAAGGTGTCGATGCTCTGGTGCAGCACGCCTTCCAGGAAGCACATCTCGACCACGCGGTGGACGGCGTGCTTCTTTTCCTCGCCCCGAAGCCCCCGCATCTCCGCCGCGAAACCCAGGAATCCATACACCGTCATGTCGCCGTAGAGCGGGGCGTTTTCGGGCAGGTAGCCCAGAAGTTTCTTGGCGTCAATCGGCTGCTCGAGCATATTGAACTCGCCGATTTGGACGCCTCCCGCGGTGGGCGGGATAAAGCCCGTCACCATTCGCATGGTGGTGGATTTCCCAGCTCCGTTGGGGCCGAGGAATCCCAAGACTTCGCCGCGTTCGACGGAGAAGGTGACGTTGTTCACCGCTGTCTTGGGGCCAAAGTTCTTCGTGAGATTCTGAACTCTAATCATGCCATCCTCTTCCACGTTGGACGGTTGCCATTTGCATGGGGTCAAGTCCGCTGCGGCCAGCCCGGGCTGCCCGCGATTTAACTCCATTTTCTACAACACATGTCAAGCCCCCCTCTCCGGGATCGGACGCTTCGATGGAAGCGCCGCCCGGGGGCCGGGAGGATCCCTCCGCCCATCCCGCTATTTCATGAGCAGCAGCTGGCGGGCTCGCTTGATGGCGAGGCCCAGCCGCCGCTGGTAATGCGCGGGCAGGCCGGTGTACTTGCGCGGCAGAATGCGGCCCTGGTCGGTCACGTACTGACGCAGGAGATTCACATTCTTGAAATCGAGGGCGTCGACGGTGAAATCGACTTTGGGCTTGGGGCGCGAGGTGCGGAGATCGCTTCCCCCGCGGCGCGAGCCCGTTTTCTTGCCTCGGTCGGTATGAGTCTTTCGGGGCATAATCGGCTATTTGATTTCCCGGTGAACCGTGTGCCGGCGAAGATGGGGATTGTACTTCTTGATCTCGATCTTCTCGGTCTTGAGTTTCTTGTTCCGGGTGGTGACATAGCGCGAAGGAGATTTGCCTTCCTTGCGCGCCTCGGTGCATTCCAGGGTTACCAGTTCTCGCGGCATGGCTTGAATGGATTCAGCTTGTGATGAGTTGAAATCCGCCGGCTTGTCCGGGGGGGATCATTCTTTTTCCTTGGCCGGTTTTTCTTCGGCTTCCTCTTCCTCCTCGGCCTCGGCGGCGCCGAGGCTATCCACCGAGCCCAGGGTGCCCAGTCGGCGCTGGCGCAGAACGCCATCCTTCTCCAATTGAGACTGGGCCTCGACGGTGAACCGCGTCCACGGGATGGCCTCGAGCCGGGCTTTGGGGATCGGGTGGCCGGTGAGTTCGCAGACGCCGAAGGTGCCTTTCTGGATCCGCTTCAGCGCCTCGTCGATCTCGTAGATCGCGTCCTGGTCGGATGAGAGGAGGCTCAGGGCGAAATCCCGGTCGAAGTTGTCGGTCCCGGAATCGGCCATGTGGAGGCTGTAACTGTTGATTTCCTCGGTCGATTGTTTGGCCAGACCGCTCATCTGGGCCAGCAGCCGTTCCCGAAGGTCCAGGAGGATTCGGTAATACTTGGCCCACTCCGGCTTGACGGCCGCCGCGGGTTGGGCGGGATCGACCTTGGGATTCGCCAGGCCCAGGATGGATGCCGTCGTGGCTGCCGCGGGAGCTTTCGACCGCGTGCCCGGCATCGTTCCTGCCTTCCGGTTAATGGCTTTTTTCGTGCTCACGACTCCACTGGACTCTCGTGTTTCCAACGGCTCATGGCCGCGGCCTTGAGAGGCGGCAACCATTTAGAGCGCGGAAATGTAGCAAAACCGGCGGATTGTGCCACAAAAATCTTCAGGAAAAACCGCGCGGCCGAATCCCCCGCCCGGGCAACAGTCGCTTTGGGCGCCCGGCGTTCACCAATTCTCGATGCATGCGTAGGCGTTGTGGTTGTGGATGCTTTCCTGGTTTTCGGCCTCCACCCGGTATCCGAGGATGTCGGGGTGCGCGCGCAGCTCGAGGGCGACGTTGCGCACCAGGTCCTCGACAAACACAGGATTGCCGAAGGCCCGCTCCGTCACGGCTCGTTCGTCCTGGCGCTTGAGGAGGGAATAGAGCTCGCAGCTGGCCGAGCGCTCAATCAGGACGATCAGATCCTCGATCCACACGGGGCTGCGGGACCGGATCTGGACAGTGACCAGCCCGCGCTGGTTGTGGGCTCCGTGCCGGCTGATCGCCTTCGAGCACGGGCACAGGGTGGTCACCCCCGCTCGCACCGTCAGGGCCAGGTCGATCGCCTTGCCGCTGGCGGTCGCGTCAAAGCGGGCCGTGTAATCCATCATGCCGACCTGCCCCGATACCGGAGCCGCCTTGGCCACAAAATAGGGGAACTCGATCTCGAGGTGGGCAGTGGTCGAGCTCAATTTCGCCTGCATGGCGCGGAGGATGTCGGGCAGCGTTTCGACGTGGATCAACCCGCCATGGGCGTTGAGCACCTCGAGAAAGCGGCTCATGTGGGTGCCCTTGAACTCCTGGGGCAATTCCACGTACATCCCGATGGTTGCGATGGTGTTTTGCCACCCGCGCGCCTTGTCCCGCACCTGAATCGGAAAACGGAGGCCCCGCACGCCGACCTTGTCGATACGCAGCTCCCGACGATCGCGCTCGCTTTGCTTGTCGTGCAGCGGGGCGGGGCTGCTGCATGGCGCCGTCTTGGCCGCCATGGCCCCCGTTCTGGCCCGGTCGATCATGCCCCATAGTAGCAGGAAGCCCCACGGATGCAAATCCGGGCGGTAAGCTTTGACAGGCGGCGGGCCGCCAGCTTAAATCTGTCTCCGCCATGAACCTCGGACGATTTTCCGCGATCGGCATGATCCTCGCGCTGGGATTCGCCCATGCTGATCTTCGAGCGGCCGAACGATTTACGATCGCCACCTACAACGTGGAGAATTACCTCGACGCGGCCGCGGGCACTCGGCCGGCCAAGCCAGCCAATGCCCGGGCGAAAGTCCGCGAAAGCCTCCTGGCCATTCGCGCCGATGTCGTCGCTTTGGAGGAGATGGGATCGACCAACGCCCTCATCGAGCTGCGCGAGGCATTGGGCCAGGACGGCCTCCATTATCCGCATTGGGAGCATGTCGCCGGCTTCGACACCAACATCCACGTGGCCGTGCTCAGCCGGTTCCCGATCGTGGATCGCCGCCCTCATACCCAGAACAGTTTCCTGCTGCGCGGGCGCCGCTTCCGCGTCAGCCGCGGCTTCGCTGAGGTCGATATCCGCGTCCATCCCGGCTACGCCTTCACCCTGATCGTCGCGCACCTGAAATCGCGCCGGATCGTGCCCGAGGCCGACGAGGCGGAGCTGCGCGAGCAGGAGGCCCTGCAGCTTCGGCAGATCATCGACGCCCGCCTGACAGCGAATCCTCAGTTGAACCTGGTGGTGTTGGGCGACTTCAACGACACGCAGGACTCGCCGTCGACCCGGCTCATCCTGGGCCGGGGCGCCCTGGCCCTGACCGACACGCGGCCGGCCGAACGCAACGGCGACACCGATCCCAATCCGCTCCCTCAGTTCGCTCCACGGCATGTGACCTGGACCCATTTTTACGGCAAGGAAGACACCTTTAGCCGGATCGATTACATTCTGCTGAGCCGCGGCATGGCCCGGGAATGGGATCCTTCGGCCACGTATGTGCTTCGCATGCCCAACTGGGGGACCGGCTCGGATCATCGCCCCATCGTGGCCGGATTCCACGCCGGGGAACGCTGACCCGGGCTTCTCCGGATAGGACGCCGGCCGGATCGCGATCCGCGCGCCGCCGGCGTTGCCTTTCACGAATCCACTCCTTTTTTCCCCCGCCGCCGCTGGGCCTCGAAAAATCCTTGAAGCAGGGCGCGGCATTCCTCGGCCCGCACGCCTCCGGTGATCTCGCACCGATGGTTCAGCCCCGGGAACTGGAGGAGATTCAGCGCGCTCCCGGCGGCGCCCGCCTTCGGATCGGGCGCGCCGTAGACCACGCGCGCCAGCCGCACATGGACCACGGCCCCCGCGCACATCGGGCACGGCTCCTTGGTCACGAACAGCGTGCAGCCGGTCAGCCGCCAATCGCCCGCCGCCGCCTCGGCCTGCGTGAGCGCCAGCATCTCCGCATGCGCGGTGGCATCTTTGAGCAGCTCGACCTGGTTCCATGCCCGGGCGATAATCGCGCCCTCCCGCACCACAATGGCGCCGACCGGCACCTCCCCGGCCGCCCGCGCCCGCTGCGCCAGGCGCAGGGCCTCGCCCATGAAATGGCCGTCGCTCTCCCGATCCATGATCTCCGGTTCAATCATGCGACGTCGAGACGATGGCCGCCGATGCCCCGCCGGTTCCGGGCCGGCTTTCCTCCAGGGCCCACTCCAGCCGCCCATCGGCATGGCAGACGCAGCGCGCGGCGAAAAAGCCGCCCCGGTGCTGCCAAAACCACGGCCAGAGCCGCTCGCGATCGGTCTGCGGCAGCGGCAGGCCGTCCAGGGCGGATCGGGCAAAGAACCCGAACTCGCCTTCCGGATGCGGCGGCGGCAGCTCCGGCAAGGGCCGCAGCACCTCGAACAGGAACATGAGCCAATGCGCCTGCCCCTGATAGCCTTCCTCGCTGACCAGGCCCGTCAGCCGCAGATCCCGCGGCTCCAAAACGTATCCCAGCTCCTCGAGCGCCTCGCGGCACGCGCACCCGTGCGGCGATTCCCCCGCCGCCGTCTCGAGCTTGCCCCCGCACGGACTCCACAATCCCATGTTCGGCTCCTGCCGGCGGTGCATCAGCAGCACCTCGCCCGCCGGATTGAAGCCATAGAGCAATGTCGAAATCTTGTGCGGCAGCACCATGAAGGCCATTCAACCATAGTAGCCGACACCAGGGCAAGCAGCGGGCGGCTTTCTCATTTCTGCGTGATGCCCGCCCGGCACGCCTCCTGCTCTTCTCGCCGCTGTTCGGCAAAACAACCAAACCTCAACCAAAGGAAATCCATGCGAAATTCACTCCGACGCTGGCTGGCTCTGGGCCTGTTGGCCGCCTGGGCGCTCGGCATCACCGCACCCGTCGATGGCCAGGACGCGCCTGCCTCGCCACCCGCCGCCGCCGCGCGCGAAAAGCTCAAATCCATGCCGTTCACCGGCAAAGTTCACGCGGTCGACAAGGAGCTCAAGACCGTCACGCTCACAGGCCGGACCAAAAACCGGATCTTCTATGTGACTCAGCAGTCCAAGCTGACCAAGGGCGGCCAGAACGCCACGCTCGATGACGTTGCCGTCGGCGAGCAAGTGGGCGGCCTGGCCCGCATGGGCGCGGATGGCAAAGCCAACATCGTTTCCATGAGGGTCGGCCCCAAACCGGACAAGAACAGCACAATCAAGGAGTAAGCCCTGCTGCCCAGACTGGGGAGGGGCTCAAAAAGCCCCTCCCTTCCATCGCGCGCGCGCGTTCGCGCGGTCCGGAGCCGATCGATGTCTGGGCAGATGGGCTCGGCTCACCCCGCGATCGTCCGGGCCGCACGCGCGATGGCTGCCGCATCCAGGCCGTACTTGGCCAGCAATTCCTCCGGCTTCCCGGAATGCGGCAGCTCGAAGACCGCCAGGCGGTGGACGCGGATGCCGTCGGCGCTCAGCGCTCCGGCAACCGCTTCCCCCAGCCCTCCCTCGGGATAATGGTCTTCGACCGTCAGCACTCGGCCGCCGGTCTTTTGGGCGGCGGCGCGGATGACGTCGGCGCCGAGGGGTTTCACGCTGTAGGCATCGATGACGGTGATGCCAATGCCATCCCGTGCCAGCAAGTCCGCCGCCTTAAGCGCCTCGAACACCGTCACCCCGGCGGCGACAACGGTCAATCGGTCTTGAGCCGATTGACGCAGCGTCTTGGCGCCTCCGATCGGGAAGGAGTCCGTCACCGCGTAGAGGACGGGTGTCTTGGGCCGGCTGGTCCGCAGATAACAGAGCCCGCGGTGGCCGGCCATGGCTTCGACCAGCTTCTCGGTGCTGACGGCGTCGCACGGATAAAGCACCGTGCTGCCCTGCACCGCACGCATCATGGCGAGGTCCTCGAGGCCCATCTGGGACCCGCCGTCTTCGCCAATGCTCACCCCCACGTGCGACCCCGTCAGCTTCAGGTTTGCCATCGAGACGCCGGCCATTCGGATCTGGTCGCAGGCCCGCGTGAAAAACGCCGCGAACGTCGATGCGAACGGGATCTTGCCCCGGGCGCCCAATCCAACGGCCACCCCGATCATGTTTTGCTCCGCGATAAAGCACTCGAAGAATCGATTCGGGAATTTTTTCAGGAAACGATCCGAGAAAGTCGAGTTCTTGGTGTCGCCATCCAGGGCGACAATCCGCGGATCGACTTCGCCCAGGCGGGCGAGTGCATTGCCATAAGCCTCCCGCGTGGCCACCTTGTCGCCCGCCTTGTACTGAATGGGCGGATAGGCCGCGGGGGCCGGGGCCGGCCCTGCCGGCGCCGGACGGGGAGCCGGGATCGCAACGCCCCGCGCCGATTGCGCCCGGGGCGCCAATTCGGCCATGGCGCGGGCGGCTTCGTCCTTGTTGAGGGCTTTCCCGTGCCATCCATCCTTGTCCTGGAGGAACGACACCCCGCCGCCCTTGAAGGTTCGCGCGATGAGGGCGAGCGGCTGCGGGCCGGCGCCCGCGGTTTCCAGCGCCTTCAGGATGTCGGCGGGATCGTGGCCGTTGACGATCTGGGCCCGCCATCCGAAGGCGGCGAACCGCGCTCGATACGCGTCGCAGTTGTGCCCGATCGCCGTCGGCTGGCTTTGTCCCAACCGGTTTGTGTCCACAATCGCCACCAGGTTGTTGAGCTCGTAAATCCCCGCCATGGAAGCCGCCTCCCACACCGAGCCTTCCGCACACTCGCCGTCCCCCAGCAATACATAGGTCCGGAAATCGAGCTGGTCCAACTGCGCGCTCAGGGCCATGCCCACGCCCACGCTCAGCCCCTGGCCCAGCGACCCCGTGGCTACATCGACAAACGGCAGCCGGGGCGTCGGATGCCCCTCCAGATCGCTGCTCAGCAGGCGGAGGGTGACCAGCTCTTCAACCGGGATCAGCCCCGCCTCGGCCCACGCCGCGTAAAGCAGGGGCGCAGCGTGCCCCTTCGATAGGATGAACCGATCGTTGTTCGGATGCCGCGGCTGCTGCGGATCGTACCGCATGTGGCCAAAGAACAGAACCGCGGCGATCTCCGCGGCGGATAGGCAGGAGGTGGGATGCCCGCTCCCGGCCGCCGTGGTCGCGGTGATCGAGTGGATGCGCAGTTGGTTGGCAATGCCGGCTAGCCGTTCGGTCGAGACCGTGCTCATAGTCGTGATTGAATCCAGGTTGAATCGTTCAGAATCAATTGCCACCTTACTGAGCGTCGCGCCAATTGAAAACACGAAAATCAAACAGGGCCTGACGCCCGCCTCGATGCGGCCGTCAGGCCGCAAACCAGGCCGGCGAATATCGCGGCGATGCCCCAGACCTGGCCCCAATGGACGGGCTCACCCAGGAATCGGGCGGCGATGGGCACCCCGAACACCGGCTGCGCCAGGATGGTCATGACCGCCAGGCTGACGTCTGTCTCACGGATCACCACATACCAAAGCGTGTACCCCGCCAGCGTGCAAACCAGTGCCAGATACAGGAGGATCAGCCAGATCTCCACCGGCAATTCGAGCAGTCCCCGCCAAGAAGGGAATCCCCCCCCAGCCGCAGCCGGATCGAGCCATCCCCAGAGCAAGTTCACCCCCGTCGCGAGAACCAGCGAGACCGCCACCACCTTCATCGGATCGGACCGCCTCAGCAGCGGCTTCCCCATGACCGAATAGGCGGTTTCGCAGATGCATGAGATCAGGAAGATCAGGTTGGCTGCCAGCGTTGTCCGATTCAGCTCCAGCCGCCATCCCCCGTTCAGGATCAGGACGCCCAGCATGCCGATGGCAAATCCCAGCCATCGCCGTCCCGGGACGTGCTCGCGCAGCAGCAGCGCGGCGGCTACCGCGGTGATCAGCGGTTCCATGGCCACGACCACAGCGGAGTCCCCCGCCTTTCCGAGATTGACCGCGAACACCTGGATCCGCGGCCCCACCGCAAACACCAGGGCGCCCATCAGCGCCGACATCGCCAGATCCCGCCCCCGCGGCGCGGCGCCGCGAAAAAGCGGCCAGAGCAAGACTGCGACGGCCGCCGCCAGCCCATACCGGACCGTCACGATTTCGCCCACGCTCAGGTGCGCGGACAGCACCTTGAATGCCGTGTACGTGCCGGCCCAGAAGACGTTCATCGCTAGCAGCAGCATCAGGTGCAACGGCTTCATTCAAAGCATCGACATCCGTTCCATGCGCCGCGCATCCTGAACGCAATCCCCCCTTCTTTCAACCATCGAAGGCAGCCGATTCACGGGCCATCGTTCATGGTCGCGATGGGATCCGCTCATCCATCACAGAATGGCAGATTCGAAGCAAAGCAAGCGAGGTTCAAACCCGGTCAGAGCAAGCGGATCTGCTCCTGATCCTTCATTAGCGCCTCGCCGAGGCTGATCACGCCCCCATGCCGGCGCTCGATCGCCTGCTTGTCCAGGAGCGGATCGTATGGCACCGGATATCGCCCGTCGTAGCAGGCCATGCAAAAACCCTCTGGCGGCAATCCCGTCGCTTTCACCATGCCTTCCTGCGACAGGTAACCCACCGTGTCGGCCTTGAGAAAATGCCGGATCTCCTCCGGACTGAGATTGGCAGCCATCAGCTTGCTCCGATCCGGAAAATCGATCCCATACACGCACGGATGCCGGTGCGGCGGGCAGCTCACGCGCACGTGCACCTCCCGAGCGCCCGCCTGCTTCAGGTTGTGCACGCGCGTCCGGAATGTCGTTCCCCGCACGATCGAGTCGTCCACGACCACCACGCGCCTGCCTCGGACCAGATCCTCGATGAGGTTGAGCTTCACCCGCACGTTCAGATCCCGGATGATCTGCGTCGGCTGGATGAAGCTCCGGCCCACGTAATGGTTCCGAACAAACGCCATCTCATACTCGATTCCTGATTCCATCGCGAATCCGAGCGCCGCGCAGTTGCCGCTGTCGGGTATCGGGACCACCACGTCCGCGTCGACGGGGTGCTCGCGCGCCAGTTGCCGCCCCAGCTCGACGCGGGCCTGATATACGCTTCGGCCTGACAGCCGGCTGTCCGGCCGCGCAAAATAGATGAACTCGAAGATGCAGAAGGCGCGGCGCGCATGCTGGGGAAAGGCCGCGATGCTCCGCAGCCCCTGCTGATTGATGATGACGACCTCCCCCGGCTCCACGTCCCGGACGAACCGCGCCTGAATAAGGTCCAGGGCGCACGTCTCACTCGTCAGCACCCACGCGTCGTCGCGGCGCCCGATCGACAGCGGGCGGAACCCGTGCGGATCCCGCACGCCGATCAGCTCCCGGTCCGTCATGATGATCAGCGAGTAGGCACCCTCGATCCGCCGCAGCGTCTGAATCAGGCCGCTCTCCTGTCCGGCCAGCGTCGGCTGGGCCATCAGATGCAGGATGATCTCGCTATCCACCGTCGTCTGGAAGATCGAGCCGCGCGCCTCGAGTTCGTCCCGGAGCAGGGCCGCGTTTGTCAGATTCCCATTGTGCGCGATCGCCAGCTGCCCCCGGCCGCAGTCCACGACCAGCGGCTGGGCATTGTGGAGCAGGGAGGATCCCGTGGTCGAATAGCGGCAGTGCCCGACCGCCATATGCCCCGTCAGGTTCCCCAGGATGTCGGCCCGAAACACCTGCGGCACCAGCCCCATCCCCTTGTGCACCCGGAATTGCCCTCCCTCCGATGTCACAATGCCTGCGCTCTCCTGCCCCCGATGCTGCAGCGCGTAAAGCCCGTAATACGTCAGCTCGGCCGCGCTCGGATGGCCAAAGACGCCGAACAGTCCGCAGTAATGTTTCGGGTAATGACCCATAAGGTTCCTTGCTGGGCTCCGACCTTCGTCACAGATCCAGCCGCTGGCTCTGGCCCGTCGCTGTGTCGAGCAGCGCGCATGTCGATTGGCCCGTCAGCCAGCCGCATGCCTCGCCCGGATTGATGATCAGGGTCCTGCCCGCCCGCCCCAGCTCGAAGCGGTGGTTGTGGCCGAAACAGACCAGATCGAACTGGCCGCCCCCCGCCATGAGCCGGCCCACGTCGTCGTAATGCACCATCCCCACCCGAACGCCCTCCAGCTCGAGCTGCGCCAGCTCGCCATGGACCCGGATGTGCGGCATCTGCTGGCTGACCTCGGTCAGACGATATAAATCGCCGTCGTTGTTTCCCCACACGACGTGAATCGGCCCCGGAAAACCCCGGCCCATCTCCCGCAGCGCGAAGGGCGAGCAGATGTCGCCGCAGCAAAGGAGCGCTGCGGCTCCCTGCAGCCGCTCGAGCGCCGCCCGCAGCTTCGCCAGATGATCGTGTATGTCCGAAACGATCCCGATCTTCATGCTCCCTCGCGATCAGCCTGCCAGCGCGCGTGACACCAGCGCCCTCGCCTCGGCCACAATCCGCTCGAGGTGTTCCGGCCCCCGAAAGCTCTCCGCGTAGAGCTTGTAGAGGTTCTCCGTCCCCGACGGCCGGGCCGCAAACCAGCCGCTGGCAGTCGCCACCTTCAACCCCCCAATCTCCGCCCCGTTGCCCGGCGCCCGCGTCAGCTTGGACTCGATGCGCTCGCCGGCCAGCTCCGTCTCCCGGACCGACTCCGCCGTCAGCTTCCGGAACGCGGCCTTCTCTTCCGGGGTGGCCGGGGCATCGAGCCGTCTGTAATGCGGCATCCCCAGCCGCCCGGCCAACTCATTGAATCTCTGCGCCGGATTCTTGCCTCCCCGCGCCGTCATCTCCGCCGCCAGCAGGCCCAGCAAAAGCCCATCCTTGTCCGTGCTCCACGGGGCGCCGTCCCGGCACAGAAAGCTCGCCCCCGCGCTTTCCTCGCCCCCGAAACAGAGCTCGCCCCTGGCCAATCCCGCCGCGAAATACTTGAATCCCACCGGGACCTCCAGCACCGACCAGCCGCGCTCGGCCACCACCCGATCGATCAGACGGCTGCTCACCACCGTCTTGCCCACCCGCATCCGCCGATCCCACCCCGTCCGATGCGTCAGCAAATACTCGATCGCTGCCGCCAGGTAGTGGTTCGGGTTCATCAGCCCCCCGGTCGGCGTCACGATCCCATGCCGGTCCGCATCCGGATCGTTCCCGAACGCCACCGCATACTGGTCCTTCAACCCGATCAGCCCCGCCATGGCGAACGGGCTCGAACAATCCATCCGGATCCGCCCGTCATGGTCCGCCGGCATGAAGCCGAATTGCGGGTCGATTCGGGGATTGACCACGGTCAGATCGAGCCGGTGCAGCCGCTGGATCGGCTCCCAGCAGGGCAGCGCCGCTCCCCCCAGCGGATCGACGCCGATCCGCACGCCCGCCTCTCGAATCGCCTCCAAGTCGAGCGCTTTCGGTAGATCCTCGACATACGGCACAATGAAATCATGCTCCTGCACGCACGCCGCGCTCACCGCGCGCTCGAACGGCATCCGCCGCACCTCCCGGTTCCCTCTGCCGAGCAGCGCGTTGGCCTGCCCCTCGATCCGCGCCGTGACATCCGTGTCCGCCGGCCCGCCATGCGGCGGATTATATTTGATCCCCCCATCCGCCGGGGGATTGTGCGAGGGCGTCAGTATGATGCCGTCTGCGAGCGCCGCTGGATGCGCGCGATTGTGCTCGAGAATGGCATGCGAGATCGCCGGCGTGGGCGCGATGCCCGGCCCCGACTGATGGCGCGTCTCCACGCCGTTGGCGGCCAGCACCTCCAGCACGCTTCGGCGCGCCATGGCCGACAACGCATGCGTGTCCATCGCCAGAAACACCGGTCCTCGATGCCCGTGCTCGCTTCGGTAGACGCAGATCGCCTGCGCAATCGCCCATACGTGCGCCTCGTTGAACGTGCCGTTCAGGCTGCTTCCGCGGTGGCCGCTGGTACCAAAACTGACCCGCTGCATCGGATCGCTGCCATCGGGCTGCACCTTGTGATAGGCCCGCTCGAGCCCGCTCACGTCCACCAACATGTCCCGGGGCGCCGCGCGCCCCGCATCAGGATGTTGTCCCATACAATCGCCTGCTATACCCGGCATCACCGGCCCCGCGCGCGTGCGGCTGACGGAGCCTGCATCGCCAGCGCGGGTCGTTGTGCAGGCCCGGTCCTCTGGCCCAGCGCTGTGAGCTGATGACGCTCTGCATAACTTGGCCCGCCCTCCAATCCTTGAAAAGGAATATTTCCGGTCCCGTCCGGAGGCGCACCGCCGGCCGATTTCCCCTCAAACCTCGATCGGCTCGAACGCCGACGGGCGCTCAGCCTCGATCCCGTGCCGCTGCTTGAGCTGTGCCGCCAAGGCCTCCCGCCCCCGCTCCTCCCCGTGCGTCAAGATCACTCGCGGGCCCGACGCAGCCATCCCCCCAAACCAGCGCAGCAAGTCCGCCTGGCCCGCATGCGCGCTGAAACCGCCCAGCGTGCGCACCTGCGCCTGGACCGCGACGCGCTCGCCCAGAACGGACACCATTTTCTTGCCGTCGACCAGTTGCCGGCCCAGCGAGCCCGGCCCCTGGTAGCCCACGATCACAACCCACGTCTCCGGCCGCCACAGGTTCTGCTTGAGATGATGCAGTATCCGGCCCGCGTTGCACATCCCGGCCCCGGCCATGATCAGACAGGGCCCCGCCTGATCGTTGAGCGCGCGGGAATCGTCCGCTGTCACCGACGGGGTCACCGTCTGCAGACACGGCCCCTTGTGCCTTGTCTTCAGAAGCTCGAGCATCTCCTCGTCATACAGCTCCGGATGCCTCGAGTAGATGCGGGTCGCCTCGAGCGCCATGGGGCTGTCGAGGAATGCCGGGAACTTGGGCAGGCTCCCGTCGTGGACCATCCCTGCCAGCACATACATGATCACCTGCGCCCGCCCCACCGCGAAGGTCGGCACCAGGATCTTCCCCTTCTGCTCGACCGCCGCCCGCAAGATCTCCTTGAACTCCGCAATGGTCTCCGCGAGCGGCCGGTGATCGCGGTCCCCGTACGTGGACTCCAGAAAAACAACGTCCGCCCGCTCGATCGGAACCGGGTCGCGAATGATCGGCGCTCCCCACGGCCCCAGATCGCCCGAAAACACCAGGACCCGCGGCGGCACGCCCCGCCGCACGGTCAGCTCCACCGTGGCCGATCCCAGCATGTGCCCCGCCTCCACCAACCGCACCTCGATCCCCGGCAGCACCTCCTCGACCTGCTCGTAATCCAGAGCCCGAAACAGGCTCAGCACTGTGCTCACATGCTCCGGCGTATACAGCGGCTCCAGGGCCGGCTTGGCCTGGCGCTGCCTTTTCCGGTTCACCCGGTCCAGATCCGATATCTGAATCCGCGCCGAGTCATGCAGAATCAGCTCCGTCAGCTCCCGTGTTGCCGGCGTCGCATAGATGGGCCCCTGGTACCCCCCCTCCACCAGCAGCGGCAGCCGCCCCGTGTGATCCAGATGCGCGTGGGTCAACACCACCGCCCGCAGCCTGCCCACGTTCAGCCCCCGCAACAGCCGGTTCCGGTCCTCGGCCATCTTCACGCCCTGGAACAGGCCGAAATCCACCAGCAGCGCGTCGCCGCCTTCCTCGATCCAATACGCCGAACCGGTCACATCCCCGGCCGCCCCCAACAAAGTGATGGTCATTGGTTTCAGGCGTCGCATCGACACCCGCCCGCCAAAATCGCCACGCCTGCCCACCCGAGTCAAGCCCCCTTTTCCCCGCACCTGCCGCTGGGGGCGCCCTGGCAGCGAATCGGGTCCGCCCCGAACCGATCGACGACCTGCTGCCGGCCCGGGTCTTGCGAAAAAATGTCGCCTTTTGCCCATCGCCCTATTACCCTCCGTCGATCATGAATCGCAGGATGCGCCAATTTCTCATCTTGTTGTCCGCCCTGAGCATGGCCGGGATGGGCCTTGCCCAGACGGCTCCCGCCGCCCCTCCCGCAGGCCTGCCTGCGTCCGCCACCCGTCTGACCACCGCCGACCAGGTCCTCCGCGCCAACCTCGAGGCCATCGGCGGCGAAGCCACGCTCCGCAAGATCACCTCGCGGGCCATGAAGGGCGACCTCGACCTCCCTGCCGCCGGGGGGCGCCTCCGCTGGGAATGCGTCGCCAAGTCCCCCAACAAGCGGCTCATCACGATCGACATGCCCGGCTACGGCCTCGTCCGCGAAGGCTTCGATGGCCAAACGGCCTGGACCTGGGCCCCGGACGGCGGCATCCAGCTCAAGACCGGCGAGTCCCTCGCTCGCACCCGGCGCGACGCCGAGTTCCACCCCGAACTCAAATGGCCCGAGCTGTTCCCCGCCATCACCCTCCAGGGCATCCAGCCCGTCGGCGGCCGCGACGCCTATGCCCTCCTCGCTCAACCCCCTTCCGGCAACCCCGAGAAGCTCTACTTCGATGTCCAGACCCTCCTCCTCGTCCGGCGCGACTCCGAGACGGATTCGCCCTCCGGCAAGGTCCCCATCGAGATGTACTACGAGGATTACCGCCCCGTCGATGGGACCCAAGTCCCCTTCCGCATCCGGATGCCCACCCCCGCCATCGCCCAGTTCACCCTGACCCTGACCGAGTGCCGCCACAACGTCTCCATCGGGAACAGCCGGTTCGACCAGCCAAGAAAATAGTATTGCTGTTTGATAGATATAAGTATAAAGTTCAATCCGTTGATCTCGCCATTCGCCGATCATGAAAAATCCACTGGCCTGGATCGCTCGCTGCGCTCCCGTTGTCGCCGGCCTTCTGGCCGCTGCGGGGTGCGTCCACCATCCCAAGACCACCGCCCTCGACCGCTACGTGTCCCAGCCTGATCCCCATTACGCCTACCAGCGCCTGAGCGCCTCCGATGGGCGGGGCTGCCGCACATTTGTTCTCGAGATGACCTCCCAATCGTGGCTGACCCCTGCGGAGGTCGACCGGCCCGTCTGGAAACACTGGCTGGTTGTCGTCGTGCCCGAGACGGTCGAGCACACCACGGCCCTGCTCTTCATCGGCGGCGGCTCGAACGACAAGCCGGCCCCCACGTCCGCCGACCCGCGCCTGGCGCAGCTCGCCCTTGCCACCCGGTCCGTCGTCGCCGAGCTGCGCATGGTTCCGAACCAGCCCCTCGTCTTCCACCAGGATGGCAAGCCGCGCTACGAGGACGATCTCATCGCATACACCTGGGACCAGTACCTGCGCACCGGCGACGAGCGCTGGCCCGCCCGGCTGCCGATGACCAAGAGTGCCGTCCGCGCCCTCGACACCCTGGCGGCGTTCTGCGCCACCCCTGAGGCTGGCGGCCGCACGGTCGATTCCTTCGTCGTCGCCGGCGGCTCCAAGCGCGGCTGGACCACATGGACCACCGCCGCGGTCGATCGCCGGATCGTCGCCATCGTCCCCATCGTCATCGATCTCCTCAACCTCGAGCCCTCCTTCCGCCACCACTGGGAGACCTACGGATTCTACGCGCCGGCCGTCCACGATTACGTCCAGCAGGGCATCATGGACTGGCAAGGCACACCCGAGTTCCGGCGCCTGATGCAGATCGAGGAACCCTACGAATACCGGGACCGCCTCACGCTGCCCAAGTTCATCATCAATGCCACCGGCGACCAGTTCTTCGTGCCGGATTCCAGCCAGTTCTATTTCGACGATCTGCCGGGCGTGAAATACCTCCGCTACGTGCCCAACACCGACCATTCGCTGAAGAATTCGGATGCCTTCGAGACTCTTGCCGCCTGCTACCACGCCGTGCTCCATCGGTCCGCTCTGCCCCAGTTCTCGTGGTCCGCCGGTCCCGAGGGCTCGCTCCGTGTCACCCCGGTCACCCCTCCCTCCGCCGTCAAGCTCTGGCAGGCCACCAATCCCAAGGCCCGCGATTTCCGCCTCGACACCATCGGGCCCGCCTGGGCCAGCACCGACCTCGCCCCTCAAAACGGAATCTATTCCGCCCAGATCGCCCCGCCCCCTCAGGGTTACACTGCGTTCATGATCGAGCTCACGTTCCCCCTGCCGGGCGCGCCCGCGCCCTTCAAGTTCACGACCCCGGTCTCCGTGGTTCCCGACCGGGCGCCATTCACCTACAGCCCGCCAGCCCGGCCCGGCCCTCGCGCGAAATGACCCGGCGCGGCGATCCATGACTGCCTTGGCCGATCCGCCACCATCGCCAGTCGCACTCACCGACGCCCAGCGCTCTTCCCTCCAATCGCTCTACGATCAGGGACGCTTCCTCGAAGCCTACGAGGGTGCCCGGCCGCTCGGCCCCTTCCGCTCCTGGGCTCAACCTGCCGATCTGATTCTCGCCGGACGGCTTGCGCGGCACCTTGGCGCGCCCGCCCTCGGCGTGCGGCTTCTCCTCCGCGCCTGGCGGCGCCAGCCCGGCTGCTGGCAGGCCCATTATTTCATGATCTGGGCCGTCCTGGAGCTGCGCGGCCCCGTTGCGGCGTGGCAGCGGTTCCAGCTCCTCCCCGAGCCTCCTTCCTCGAATCCTGCCGACCGTGCCGATTTCTTTCTGCTGCGCTCCCGGATTGCCGCCAGCCTCCGCGATTTCCAGTTGGCCGACCATTGTCTCGCTCAGGCCGAGCACACCCGCCATGAGCCCGCCTGGGTCGCGTTCGAGCGGAGCCAGCGGCTCGAATCCGAGGACCGCTATTCCGAGGCCTTGGAGATTGCCCAGTCCGCCCTCGCCCGCCACCCTCGCCACTGGATCCTTTCCGCCCAGACGGCTCACGCCCTGACGCTCGTTGGACGCGACGGGGAAGCGCTGGAGCTTCTGCGGGCGGCTCGGGTGTCCTTCCCCACCCTCTACCTGGCTCAGAACCTGTACGCCCTCGAGCTCGAGCTCGACCTTTTCCAGGATGCCCTGGCGACGCTCGAAGATGCCCAGCGGCTGGCGCCTCTGGCCGAGCCCTCTTTTCAGGAGTGGCTCGCCCGAGGCCGGGCCACATGCCTCTATCGGCTCGGCCAGTTCGAGCCCGCCGCGCTCGAGGCCCGCCGTGCCGGCCCCACCCCATCCTGGATCCAGTTCGCCGCCCGGCTCGAGTCGCCTCCCCCCGAAGCCCAGCGCATCCAGCTCCCTGTCCCTTTCGTCCGCCAGCATCATCTCACCTGCGTCCCCGCCACCCTCACCACGCTGTGCCGCTTCTGGAACCAGCCGGTCGCCCACCTCGATGTCGCCGACGCCATCTGCTACGACGGCACGCCCTCCCACAGCGAACGGAATTGGGCGGAGCGACACGGCTGGATCGCGCGCGAGTTCACCGTCACCGCCTCCGCCGCCCGCGACCTCGCCTGCCGCGGCATCCCGTTCGCCCTCACCACCGTCCATCCCGGCAACGCCCACGAGCAGGCTGTCATCGGCTTTGATGACTTCAGCCAGTGCCTCATCATCCGGGATCCCTTCTTTCGCAACTATATCGAGCTTTTGGCCGAGCCCGGGCTTGCGTCTCAAGCCGCTTACGGCCCTCGCGGCCTGGCGATCGTTCCCGCCGATCAAGCCTCCCGCCTCGAGGGCGTTGAGCTGCCCGATGCCGATCTCTACGACTGCCACCATGCCCTGTTGCTCGCCCTCGACCGCCATGACCGCCCGGCCGCTGTCGCGGCGCGCCAGCAGCTCGAATCCATCGATCCTCTCCATCGCATCACCCGCCAGGCTCGCCGCGCCCTCGCCCATTACGACGCGAATCCCGCCGAGATCCTCGGGGCCGTCCAGCACCTCCTCGACCTCTACCCCGGCGATGTCAATCTTCTCCTGGCCCGAACCAGCGTCCTTCGCGACATGGGGCGCCGTCAGGACATCCTCTCCTGGCTCCGCGATGTCTGTGTCCGGCGCGATTCCGATCCTCTGCTTTGGCAGGAGCTCGCGTGGGAGCTTGGCCAGGACGCTCGCCAGCACGCCGCCGCTCTCCGCTGGCTCGACCGCGCCCAACGCCGCCGCCCGGCCGATGCCTCGGCCTGCTTCATCCGCGGGCATATTCTCTGGCAGCAGGGCCGCTTCCACGACGCCTGCGATTATTACCGGCTTGCCACCAGCCTCGACGACAAGAAGGAATCCTTCGCCACCGCCTGGTTCAACGCCTGCCGCTGGCTCAAACGAACCTCCGAGGCCATCGATTTCCTCACCCGCCGTTTCCAGAAGAACGCGAGCCAGTCCTCCCTCCCTGCGCGCACCCTTGTCCGCGCTTTCCTCGAAATCGATCAGCCCGTTGCCGCCCTTGCCATCCTCGATCAAGCCCTCGCCGTCCGGCCCGAGGATGGATCGCTCTGCCTTTTCGCCGCTGAGCAGTTCGCCGCCAGCCACAACCTCGAACGGGCCGAATCCCTCCTCGCTCACGCCCGCTGCCGGACCTCTGCCGGCGAATGGACGCGCGCCGCGGCCACCCTCGCCGGACGCCGGGGCGATCCCGGCGCCGAGCTCGAGCTCTGGCGTCAGATCCTCGCCTCCGAGCCCCTCGCCATCGATGCCCATCGCGCCGCCGCCTTCCTCCTCGCCGAGACCCAGGGCCGGGCGGCCGCCCTCGATCATCTCGCCCAAGCCGCCAGCCAGTTCCCCCATTACCTGCCTCTCCTCCAGCTCCGCATCGAGTGGATCCGCGACAGCGGCCCCGCGGACCTCGAGATCGTCGCTCGCACCCTCGTCGAACAAAACCCGGATGATGCCTGGGCCCGCCGCGAGCTCGCCACCGCCCTGCAAGGCCTCCAGCGTTTCGACGAGGCCGATCGCCAGCTCGATGCGGCCGCCGCCCTCGAGCCTTTCCATCCCGCCCTCTTCAATATTCGCGGCGATGGCCTCCTGCGCCAGGGACGCCTCCCCGAAGCCCGCGCGCAGTTCGCTGTCGCCCTCCAGATCTCGGTCGACAACAGCTTCGCGATGCATGGCCTCATCCAGGCCTGCGCCGCCCCCGCCGACCGCCGCCAAGCCATCGATCTCATCCAGTCCGAGCTGATCCGCCAAACCACCTTCGGCGACGGCATCCTCCAGTTCGCCGAGCTGGCCCGCCCATTCCTCTCGTCCGACGACCTCCTTCAGCTCCTGCGCCAGGCCCACGTCGAGCGGCCCGATCTCTGGCATTCCTGGTCCGCCCTCGCCCGGCATCTGATCTCCATGGACCGACTCTCGGAAGCGCTGCTGCTCGCCCGCCAAATGACCGAGCGGTTCTCTCTTCTGCCCCGCGCCTGGGTCGATCTGGCCCTCGTCCACCGGGCCCGCCTCGATCACGCCGCCGAGATCGATGCCCTCGAGCGCGTCCGCCAGCTCAATCCTGCCTGGGGCGCCGGCATGCGCGAGCTCGCTCAGGCTTGCGAGAATGCCGGCCGCCTCGCCGATGCCCGCCAGGTCCTCGAGCAAGCCGTCCAGCGTTCCGCCCAGGATCCCCTCAACCACGGCGCCCTTGCCCATGTCCTTTGGAAGCTTGGCGAGCCCGCCGCCGCGCTCGACCGCATCCGCGATGCCGTTCGGATCGAGCCCGGCTACGATTGGGCCTGGAGCCAGCTCGATGCCTGGAGCCGGGAGCTCGGCCAGCCCGGCCTCGGGCTCGAGCTGGCCCAGGAGCTCGCCCGCCAACGCCCCGGCGAAGCCCGTTCCTGGTGGCTCCAGGCCCGGATGCTCGATCGTCCCGACCAGAGCGATCAGCGGCTGGCCGCCCTGGACCAGGCGATCGCCCGCAACCCCCGGTTCGTGGAGGCCTGGCGTCTGCGCGCCACCACGCTCGCCCTTGCTGGCCGCTACGCGGAAGCCCTGGACTGTTGCCGGCCTCCGGCCCTCGGCGATCCACCCCCCGCCGAGCTCCGCGCCACCAGCGCCTACATCGTCGCCCAGCAAGGCGACATCCCCGAGGCCATCCGCCAAATGCGCGCCGTCCTCGCCGATCACCCCGACATCGATTGGGCCTGGCGCGAGCTCGCCTCCTGGCTCGACCAGCGCGGCGAATACGCCGGCGCCGTCACCGCCGCCGAGGCCCTCGCCCGCCTCCACCCCCTCGATCCCGTCCCCTGGGGCTACGCCGCCCATTCCAAACTCCGCCAGGGCAACCGTGCCGGCGCCCTCGCCGATTTCCAGCACGCTTTCGAGCTCGATCCCGACTACACCTTTGCCGGATTTCACCTCTTCGATCTCCAGGTCGAGTCCGACGATTGTGACGGCGCGCGCCTAACCCTCCAGCGCCTCGAAGGTCATGCGACGGAGCCTGCCCGCATCGACCGCGAAATCGCCCTCGAGCTCCGCCTCGGCCACTCCCATGCCATCCCCCCGCTCCTCGAACGCATCTGCACCCGCCCCGAAGACGATCCTGCCGCATTCCAATCCCTCGCCCAGCGGCTTTCATCCCCCCGCCTGAGCCGCATGGCCGAACACCACGTCCGGCGTCTCCTGCTCCATCCCAGCGCCAACCCGAATACGGCCTGGCTCTGGGTTGGCCTGCGGGCCGCCATCGGCAAGCTCGCCAATGCTCGCATCCTCGCCCGGTTGCCGGCCCGATCCGAGCTGGCCCGCCGTGCCCTCATCCGCCAGTTGCAGACCATCGGCCAGTCTGTCAGCCAATCCGCGACATGGGGCGTTCCAGCCTGCTTCACCACCCCTCGCAGACAGTTTCGCCGCCTCTTGCGTGCCCATGCCCAGTGGTTCCAGGAAGATGATTTGCTCTGGGGCCAGGTCGGCTACGTCTTCACATGCCTCTCCCAACACCGCCAAGTCGCCCATTGGCTCGCCGACTGGCGCCAGCGCTCGCGCGTCGAGCCGTGGATGCTCGATAACCTGCTCATCGCCTACCAGCAAACCGGCCGCGACACCGAAGCCCAATCCCTCATCCGCGACGCACGCGCCCTCCCCCGCCACGAGGGCGGGTTCACCCGCTTCGACCTCTTCTCCGCCCTCGAGGACGCGTTCGACTTGAATCCCGAGCCCGGCCGCCACGTCCTCTCCATCATCAATGAAGAATCGCTCGATTGGTACGAGCGCTGCCTCGTCGATTACCTCCGGACCGGTCTCCAATTCCTCGAGGATTCGCCTTCGTCTCCGGTCTTCACCCGCCATCACCGCAAGCAATTGGCCAGCCTCCTGGCCCGCACCCACCACTACCGCGCTGCCCGCCAGACCTTTCATCGCCTCGCCACCCTCGCCAGCCGCCAGTCCAACCGCTCCTGGCCCCGATGGTGGGCCGCCGCTAAACTCCTCCGTTATGGCCACTGGCCCGCTCCGCCTTAACCGCAAACCCAATTGCCATACACAACGTCATAAATCACGCCGCGTGAGGCCTGCCTGCCGGGGCGGCGCAGGCAGGTCACGCGGCCTATACGATTCTGTAGGCCGGGTCCCCTGACCCGGCGTTGTAGACTTCTGACACTCTGCATACCCCTCAACCATTATGAAACACGCCATCGTCATCGCACTGATCTCCACCATGTCCCTGGCAGCCCTCCCCGCTGCGCCCTCGCCCGCCAACACGATCGCGGCACCCACTAACCTTGCCTATATCGACACCAGCTTCGAAAACGCATCCCCTGTCTGGTACGAGCCCGCCTCCGATGGCTCGACCCTCGTCCACCTCCTCTACGACCACGAGCGCTCCTCGCCCAACCGCGCCGCCGGCCACATCCATCTTCTCCTCCACGCCAGCCCCGGCGCCCGCCTCACCCTCGATTTCACCAACCTCAGCAATGTCTGGAATGGCCGCCCCGGCTCCGTCGCCCGCGAGCTCAAAACCATGTTCGTATCCGAAAATGGACGCGATTGGCGCCCCGTCCAAACCCAGTCCATCCCCACCAACCGGATCCGGCTCGACCTCGAGATGCCCGGCCCCAAGCTCTACGTCGCCCGCCTCGAACCCTATCGCATCTCCGACCTCGACCGCTGGATCGAGTCCATCCGCTCCAGCCCCCTGGTCCAGATCTCACCCATCGGCCGCACCGTTCAGGGCCGCACACTCGAGATCGTCCGCGTCGGCCGCGCCCAAGCCCCCTGCCGCGTCTTCATCCGCGCTCGCGCACATCCCTGGGAGCCCGGCGGCAATTGGGTTGCCCAGGGCCTGGTCGAGCGCCTCCTCCAAAATGACGACGACGCTCGCCGCTGGCTCGAGCGCTACTGCCTCTACCTCCTCCCCATGGCCAACAAAGATGGCGTCGCCCTCGGACGCACCCGGTTCAACCTCCAGGGCAAAGACCTCAACCGGGACTGGGACAAGCCGGCCGATCCTCAGCTCGCTCCCGAAAACGACGCGCTCGAACAATGGCTCGACACGATGATCCGCGCCGGCCAAAAACCCCACCTCGCCATCGAGTTCCACAACGATGGCGGCGGCCAGCTCCATATCAGCCGGCCGCCCGTTCCCGAGCTGTCCCGCCACGTCGAACGCATGAAGCTCCTCGAATCCCTCCTCCGGAAACATACCTGGTTCACCGAAGGCGCCACCGCCCCCTCCTACCGCAACTCCGGCACCCTGGGCGACGGCTGGCTCGATCGGTTCGGCATCGACGCCGTCGTCCACGAGCTCAACTGCAATTGGATCGCCGGCCTCAACGATTTCCCCTCCGCCCGACATTGGATCGCCTACGGCGCCAACCTCGCCCGCGTTTTGGACGAATACTTCGCCAGCGTCCAACCCTGATCTGCGCTCAGTTCGGCATCGAGGCGAGCTCCTCGGCGGGGTAGGTCCAGATTTCGGCGAGCGTGGGGTGGTAGTGGGGCAGGAGGGCAAGATCGCGAGCGGTCATCCGATGGTGCATGGCGGCGACGATTTCGTGGATGAGCTCGCCGCCGGCCGGGCCGACCACGCTGCCGCCGAGGATCTCGCCCGAGGCCGGATCGGCCAGGAGCTTCACGAATCCCTCGAGGGCCTCCATGATCAGGGACTTGCCGTGATCATTGAAAGGGTAGCTGGCCGCGCGATAGGGGATGGCGGCCGCCTGGGCGGCTTTCTCGGTGAGGCCGGCCTGGGCAACCTGAGGATCGGTGAACACGACGCTGCAGAGCAGCCGGTAATCCATGCGCCGGGGCTGATCGGGGTGGAGCCAGTTGTGCACGGCGGTCTCTCCCTGCTGGATGGCGATATGGACGATCTCGTAGGTGCCCGTGCAGTCTCCCGCCGCGAAGATGTGCGGGACGGTGGTAGCCATCCGATCGTCGGTCAGGATCCGGCCCTGGTGGACGCGGACGCCGGCGCGATCGAGGTCCAGATCCGCAATCGCGGGGATCCGGCCGAGCCCGTGGAGGACACGGCCGGCCTCGACTGTGACGGGATGGCCGTCGTGTTCGAATGTCACACGCTTGCCGCCGGAGCCGTTCTCGGCGCGGATCAGGCGAGTGCCAGTGTAGAGATCGATGCCTTCCTTCCGGAGCACGCGCTCGATGACGGCGGCGGCGTCCGGGTCGAAATCGCGCAGGATATGGGGGCTGCGCTGGACGAGGGAGACCTTGGCGCCGAACCGGCACAGGAACTGGGCGAGCTCGACCGCCACGGGGCCGCCGCCGAGCACGAGGATCGATTCGGGAAGCTGTTGGAGAGAGAGAATATCGTCGCTGGTCCAATAGCCGATATCGGCCAGGCCGGGCAGGGGTGGCGGGGGCACTATGGACCCGGTGGCGATGACCATTGCGCCGGCGGTGATGGATTCGCCGGTGTCGAGCGCCAGCGTATGGGGATCGGCAAATCGCGCCTTGCCGCGGCGGAACTCGAATTTCCCTGCGGTCAATTGGCGGAACCGGTAATCGGCGAACTCCTGGATGAGGGCTGATTTCCGGGCCATGACCTTCTGGAAATCGAAGGAGACCCCCTGGGCATGGAGGCCCCAGGTGGAGGCCTGCCGGAGCAGGTGGAGGACCTCGGCGGCATACAGCAGCGTTTTCGTGGGCATGCATCCTCGCAGGATGCATAGGCCGCCCACCTCGGCGCCGCCTTCGATCAGAACGGTCTTGCGGCCGGCGGCGGACGCGGTCCGAGCGGCGGCGAAGCCGGCGCTGCCCGCCCCGATCACCGCCAGGTCGAATTGGAAATCATGAGGTTTCATCGAGGGATCTGTGCAAAAATGAAGAGAGGAGGAGCCTGGGACGCGCCCCGGCATTCGGATAAGGGGGAGGGTTCATGGGGAAGAGGCCGGCGCATTCGAGGCGGCGATCAGGCTGGCGGCGATGCGGACGGCGTTTCGGACCAGCTGAGGGCAGATCTGATCGTGGCGGGGTTTGGCGGCGAGGAAGCCGGCGGGGGTGCTGATGTCGCAGCCGAGCAGTTCGAGGCAGGTGAGGGCGCCGTGCTCTTTTTGGAACCGCTGGAGGAACTCGTGGACGAGCTGGTAGGTCCGCTCCTTGGCGGGGCGCTCGGGGGTGGAATGGCCGCGGGCGAGTCCGATGGCCATGACGGCGGCGGCGGCGGCGCCGCAGATCTGGCCGCTGCGGCCCACGCCGCCGCCGAAGCCGGATGCCAGGCGGAGGGCGGTGTCGCGATCGAGGCCCGGCGGCTGGACGAGGGCGATCAGGACCGCCTGGGAGCAGTTGTAGCCCTGGCGGAAGGCGGATTCGGCGTGGTCGATGGCGTCCATGGGCGGGTCTACTCGGGCGTGAGATGGGCGCGGGCCTTGACGGCCTCGATCATCTTCAGCCAATGAGGTCGAAGGAAAGGCGGGTGCTCGATGCTCTCGAGCGGGTAGCAGCGGTCGGCGCGGGAGAGGTCGAGCACAGCCGTGATCATCTCCTCCTGGTAGAAGCCGGCTTCGGCCAGCGGGAGTCCGCCGGGATCGCGGATGAAAGAGCTGCCGCTGGAGGTCTGCTTGCCATCGGGGGATTCGCCGATCGTGTTGGCGACGCAGTGGTAGATTTTGGAGTGGGGCCCGACGGGGAGCTGGGCGCGGCCTGCGACCCGCTTCCAGGCGACAGCCTCGATCTCGTCCGAGCTGCAGGAAGGATGAAACAGGATCTGAGCGCCCGCCATGGCGGGGATGCGGTAGAGCTCGGGATGGCGGCCGTCGCGGCAAATGACGAGCGTGCACTGGATGCCGTCCAGGTCGAACAGGGAGAGCTTGTCGCCGCTGCGGCAGTATTTCTTCTCGTCGCGGCCGGCGAGGTTGACCTTGGCATATTGGTGGACGATAGCGCCGGCGGGGTTGACGACGTGGGCCAGATTGAGGAGGCGGTCGGCGGTGGGGCGCAAGGCGCCGACGATGGCCCAGATCCGGCGGTGGGCTGCGGCGGCGCACACGCGATCGAGGGCGGCCTGGATGCGATCGGCCGGGAGGCGAATCACCTCCGGGAAGTAATAGCCGGTGAGATTGGCTTCGGGGAAAAGGACGACGCGGCTGCCGAGGGCGGCGGCCGCGTCCAGGTAATGCAATGTGCGCTCGAGATTGTAGTCGAGGGACCGCGCCCAGTGCAACTGGACGCACGAGACCTGGAGGGCCGCGGGAGGCGTCGCCGTCATGCGGGAGCTCCTAGAGCGGCTGGGTGAGGCCGGGCATGGCGATCGGGTAATGGCCCTGGGCATCGGGCAGGACCGGCGGCGGCGAGTCCATCGTGAGATTCTCGAGGCCCGGGGCGAGCTCGAGATTCGAGCCGAGGGCTTCCTCCCACGCGACGCGGCGGCCGGATTCGCAGGTCATGCGGCCCATGATGGCGGTGAGGCAGGACTTGGCGCAGCGTTCGGTCTCGTTATAGGGCTGGTCCTTTCGGATGGCGGCGAAGAGCAGGTCATGCTCGCGCTGGTAGGCATCGCACGGGGCGCCCTGGTATTCCCAGATCAGGCGATCGGGCTGGGGCTGGTGGCCGTCATAGAGGCGGGGCTGGGGGATGCCTTCGCCGAGGACCCCGCAGCCTTTGGTGCCATGGATCTCGTCTCCGAAGAAATCCCAGCAGTTGGCGATATGGCGTCCCTGGGCGAACAGCCGGGTGCCGTCGGCGAAGGCGTACTCGGCGGCGTAATGATCGAACAGCTGGTCGGGCTCGCGCCGGGTTTGGCGGCCGCCCATGCCCTGGACGGAGACGGGCCAGGCGTTCTTGGCCCAGCAGCAGACGTCGATGTTGTGGATGAGCCAGTCGACGAGGAAGCTCCCGTTGAGCCAGGTGAAGCAGCTGTAGTTGGCGATCTGGAAGGCGAGCTCGGGCTGGCCGGGCTTCCGGGCGCCGAGGCCGACGGGGCCGTGCATGCGGTAGGCCCAGGCCGTGATCACGGGGCCGATCCGCCCGCCATGGATTTGCGCGATGGCCTGTTCGAGCGGGATGTAGTGCCGGCTCATGAGGCCGCCGGCGACCTTGAGATTCTTCCGGCGCGCCAGCTCGCCGGTGCGCAGGACCCGGCGGATCCCAGGGGCGTCGACCGCAAAGGATTTCTCCATGAAGACATGGCAGCCTTGCTGGACGGCATGCTCGAAATGGATAGGGCGGAATGCGGGGGGCGTCGCGAGCAGCACGACGCCGCCTTTGCCGACGGCAGCGATGGCATGGCGAAAGGCATCCAGACCGAGAAACCGGCGCTCGGGCGGGACATCGACCTTCTGGGCGAATTTGCCGGAGAGGTTCTTGTGGCTGCCCTCGAGGCGGTGAGAGAAGAAATCGGCCATGGCCACGAGCTTCGTGGGTCCGGCGGTCGAGAGGGCGTTCACGGCGGCGCCCGTGCCGCGCCCGCCGCACCCGATCAGCGCGATGGGAATGGTGTTGTCTTCGGCGGCGTAGCCTGGGCGAGCCGCCGCCTGGGCGAGGGCGAGGCCGGCAACGGCTTGCCCGGAGTTTTTCAAAAAGGCGCGGCGAGTGGTCATTGTGGCGTTCATGGCACGGGGATCTTAGGGCGATGCCTCAACCCAGGCAAGGATCTTGGCGAGGCGGATCTCACCTCTCACGGGGTGCGATCTCGTGGAGCCACCTGGCGCTTTCGAGGCCGGGCGCTGGCGTTGCCGAGAGCGGTTCGGGGGCGCGGGCGTCCTATCGCGGCAGGCGGAGGAGTTCCTCGGCGATCTGGACGGCGTTCAGCGCGGCCCCCTTGAGCAGCTGATCGCCCGCCACCCAGAAGCAGAGGCCGTTGTCCAGGGCGCAATCGAGGCGCAGCCGGCCGATTTCGCAGTCGTATTTTTCGGCCACGAACAGAGGCATGGGATACTCGCTCTTCTCCGGGCAATCGACGATTGCCAGGCCGGGGGCGCCCTGCAGGGCAGCCCGGGCGGCGTCGAGGCTGACGGGCTTGTCGAACTCGGCGCTGACGGCGATCGAGTGGGCGCGATAGACGGGGACGCGGACGCAGGTCACGCTGGCGCGGAAGGAGGGATGGTGCATGATCTTGCGGCCCTCGTTCTGCATCTTCATCTCCTCCTTCGTGTAGCCGGTGGGGAGGAAGCTGTCGACATGGGGGAGCACGTTGAAGGCGATCTGGTGGGGATAGACCTCGCGGGTGACCGGCTGGCCGGCGACGATCTGGGCGACCTGGCGGCGCAGCTCCTCGATGGCGCGCGCGCCGGTGCCGGAGACGGCCTGGTAGCTCGATGCGAAGATGCGGCGTACGCCGAAGGCCCGGTGCAGCGGATAGAGCGCCATCAGCGTGATCGCCGTGGTGCAGTTGGGATTGGCAATGATGCCGGCATGGGCGGCAATGTCGGCGGCGTTGATCTCCGGGACCACCAGCGGCACCCGGTCGTCCATCCGGAACGCGCTCGAGTTGTCGACCACGACACAGCCGTCCGCGGCCGCCCGCGGGGCGAACTCGCGCGAGATCCCGCCCCCGGCGCTGAAGAGCGCGATGTCGATGCCCCGGAACGAATCCGGCTTGAGCTCCTGCACCGGATGGGGCTCGCCCCGGAACTTGAGGCTCTTGCCAGCGGAGCGGGCGGAGGCGAGCAAGGTCAGGCGCCCCGCCGGGAACCGGCGGCGTTCGAGCGTCTGGATCATCTCGGCACCGACAGCGCCCGTGGCGCCGACAATCGCGACATGCGGATTCGGACTCATGACAAAGGAGACGCACTATATCGCCTGAGCGGCCGCTGTCAAACCGGCGTTCGCATGGAGGCGCACAGCCGGGCGTCCTCGGGCTTGAGCCGGCCCGCCGATCTCGTTACCATGGGTGGATGATGATCATTGCAGACAATTGGCTGGCTGCCGCCGGGCGATGGGCTGCGGTGCTGCTGCTGGCGGCGCTGCCTTCGAGCCGCGCTGCATTGTCCCCCGCGGCTCCGGCCGCTCCCGCGCCGCATCCGCCCCTGCCGACGCCCCGGCAGCTTCAATGGCACGAGATGGAGTATTACGGCTTCGTGCATTTCACGGTGAACACGTTTACCGACAAGGAATGGGGCTATGGCGACGAGGACCCGTCCGTGTTTGCCCCCACGGACTTCGACGCGGATCAGATCGCGGGAACGGCGCGGGAGGCGGGCATGGCGGGCCTGATCCTGACGGCCAAGCACCATGACGGTTTCTGTCTCTGGCCGAGCGCCTACACGGAGCACTCGGTCAAGAACAGCCGATGGCGCGGCGGCCGGGGCGATGTGGTTCGCGAGATGTCCGACGCATGCCGGCGGCACGGGATCCGGTTTGGGGTCTACCTTTCTCCCTGGGATCGGAACCATGCGGATTATGGACGGCCGGCGTACATCGAGTATTACCGGCGGCAGCTGCGCGAGCTGCTGACGCAGTACGGGCCCCTCTTCACCGTATGGTTCGACGGCGCGAACGGCGGCGATGGCTATTACGGCGGGGCGCGGGAGCGGCGCAACATCGACAACCGGACGTATTACGACTGGGCGGGCACCTGGCGGATCGTGCGCGAGCTGATGCCGGACGCAGTGATGTTCAGCGATGTGGGCCCGGATTTCCGATGGGTGGGCAACGAGCGCGGGATCGCCGGCGAGCCCTGCTGGGCGACGTTGAACATCGGGGACGGCGTCCCCGGGGGCACGCGGGCCAACCTGAACCAGGGAGAGCGTCCCGGAACCCATTGGTTGCCGGCGGAGTGCGACGTGTCGATTCGGCCCGGCTGGTTCTATCACGCCGCCGAGGATGCTCGGGTCAAGACGCCCGCCCAGCTGTTCGATATCTATCTTCAGTCGGTGGGCCGCGGGGCCTGTCTGAACCTGAACATCCCCCCGGACCGCCGCGGCCGGATTCCGGAGATCGACCGGCGCGCCCTGGCCGGTTTCCGCCGCCTGCGCGAGGCGGCGCTGGGGGCGAACCTGGTGGCAGGAGCGCGCATCGAGCCCGGCCAGGTGCGCGGCGGGGCCGCCCGGTTCGGCGGGGAGATGGTGCGGGATGGCGACCGGAACACATACTGGACGACCGACGAGGGCGTGCTAACGCCGGAGCTGGTGGTGGCCTTTGGCCGGCCGGTCACGGTGGGGCTGATCGAGCTGCGCGAGGCGCTGGCCCTGGGCCAGCGCATCGAGGCGTTCGCCCTGGACCAATGGCGGGACCAGCGGTGGATCGAGATAGCCTCCGGCACCAGCATTGGCAACCGCCGCCTCATCCGAATCGAGCCCGCCACGACCGAGCGCGTCCGCCTCCGCATCACCCGGGCGGCGGCCGTGCCGGCTTTGGCGGAGCTGGGGCTTTACGCGCCGCCGGCTGCGGATTGATACTTTTCATGGCGGACGAAGGCGGTCTCCCCTATGCTTGGAGCTGGCGATGGGCAGGCTGATCCAGATCATTCGGTGGCTGGTGTCGAATCCGGAGGCGCCGGGTTTTATTCGAGACGGCGCCCAGCGGGCCCAGCGGCTGGCGTTCGAGGTCTGGAACGCCCAAACCCTCGCCGTCAACCGGGACCAGCAGCGGGCGCTGGCGGGCGAGGCTCAGGCCCAGTTCGATTGGGCGGAACGGTTTTATGAGGGGCGCGGGCTTCGGCAGGATTACCGCCAGGCGGCGGAATGGTTTCACCTGGCGGCCCTCCAGGGGCACGGGCGCGCCCAGCTGAACCTGGCGCTGATGATTGCCGCCGGGCGGGGCCGGCCGCACGACTGGTGCGAGGCGTATTACTGGGCCGTCCTGGCGGAGCGCCACGGTGCGCCCGCCGCCGCATCGGCGCGGCAGCGGATCGCGGCGCACCTCGAGCCCGAGGAGGCGGCCGGCATCGAGCGGCGAGCCGCCGAGTTCCAGCCCGCCTCCTGCTCCCCGGGCGCGCCGGCGGCAGGCCCGGATCAGCCGCCGGGCGAGAAGCCCTAGCCAAGCGCGCATGGACCTGATCAAACGCATCCTCTTCCTGCCGCCGCTGCTGCTGCTGATCACGTTCCTGGCTTTTGTCCTGGTGCGGGTGGCGCCCGGCGGCCCCTTCGACCGCGAGCGGCGTCCGGCCTCGCCCGAGATCGAGCGGCACATCCGCGCGAAATATCACCTGGACGAATCGATCGGGCGGCAATACCTGCGGTATGTCGGGGGGCTGGTTCGGGGCGATTTCGGCCCGTCCCTGAAATATCGCAGCCACACGGTGAACGACATCATCCGGCAGGGGTTGCCAGTGTCGCTGATCGTGGGCGGCGCGGCGTTTGGGGTTGCGCTGGGCCTGGGGATTCCGCTGGGGTTCTTCACGGCGGTTCGGCGTCATCGGTGGGAGGACATGGCGGGCGGGTTCATCGCGCTGCTGGCGGTATGCATACCGGGCTTCGTGGTGGGGCCGCTGCTGGTGATGGGCCTGGCCATCCATTGGCGGCTGTTTCCGGTGGCCTTGTGGGGCACGGCGTCGCATGCGGTGCTTCCGGTGATGGCGCTGGGCATCTACTTTGCCGGGCGCGTCAGCCGGCTGATGCGCGAGGGGATGCAGTCGACACTCACGGCCGATTTCATCACGACGGCGCGGGCCAAAGGCCTGAGCGAGTCGGCGGTTCTATGGCGCCACGCCTTCCCGCTGGCGGTGCTGCCGGTGGTGTCGTATGCGGGCCCGCTGCTGGCGGATCTTCTGACCGGGTCGTTCGTGATCGAGAGCATCTTCCAGATCCCGGGGATCGGAGTGTTTCTGGTGAACAGCTCGCTGAATCGCGATTACCCGATGGTGGTGGGGCTGGTGTTGCTGTATGCGGCCCTGCTCCTCGTGCTGAACCTGGCCGTCGATTGCATTCATTTCTGGCTCGATCCCCGCACCCGCCATGGATGATCCCCGGCCATCGCTCGAGCCATCGTCCCCGGCGCGGCAGCCTGCGCCCGCGCCGGCGTCCGTGCCGGAAAGGGGCGCGGACACGCCCGGGCGGCGGGCGGTTCGGAGGTTCGGACGGAACCGGGCGGCGGCGGCCAGCGCGGTGGTTCTGGCGCTGCTGCTGCTGGGGGTGGCGATCGGCCCATGGCTCTCGCCCTATGCTCCGGACGCGATCTCAACGGACCAGTTTTCGCCGCCGGACGGGCGGCACTGGTTTGGGACGGACGTCCACGGGCGCGACCTGCTGGCACGGGTGCTGTATGGCACGCGGATATCGCTGGTGGTAGGGGCGGTGGGGGCGGGCGTGAGCCTGGTGATCGGCGTGCTCTGGGGGGCCACAGCCGGCTACGTGGGGGGCCGGTGGGACCACATCATGATGCGCGTGGTGGACGTGCTCTACTCCCTGCCGTCGATCGTGTTCGTGATCGTGCTGATCACCACGCTCGAGCAGTATTTCGGCCAATGGATAGCGCGCTGGCTCTCGCCCGCCAGCGGCGGAACCGTCCGCATGCTGCTGCTCTTTGCGGGGCTGGGAGCGGTCTCGTGGCTGACCATGGCCCGGATCGTGCGCGGCCAGGTGATGTCGCTGCGGACCCGGAGCTTTGTCGAGGCCAGCCGCGCCCTCGGCGCCGGGCACGTGTCGATCCTGCGCCGGCATATCCTGCCGAACATCAGCGGCGTGGTGATCGTGTATGTGATGCTGACGGTGCCGTCGGTGGTGTTGAGCGAGTCGTTCCTGAGCTATCTTGGGCTGGGGATCCAGCCGCCGCAGGCCAGCCTCGGATCCCTGATCGCCGACGGCGCCACGCAGATCAATCCGTTCCGGACCTACTGGTGGTTGATCGTATGCCCGGCGGGGGTTCTGGTGGCCACGCTGCTGGCGCTGAACTTCGTGGGCGACGGCTTGCGGGATGCGCTCGATCCCCGGAGCGAGGAGTGACGCGATCCATTCGGCGCGCGGCGCGGCGATGCGGGGCGGCGGCGGCCGGGTGCGGATCAGCTCGAGATCCGGTAGAGCTTGATCTTGTTGTAGAGAGTCTGGCGGCCGATGCCGAGCCGGCGTGCGGCTTCGAGCTTGTTGCCGCGTGTTTCCTGAAGGACCTGGACGATCGTGCTGCGCTCCATGGCCTGCATGAGGGTGAGGGAGGGCTGCTCGCGCAAGGCCGGGGCCGCGTCCGGGGCGGGGCTTCCGACGGACAGGTCATAGGTGTCGATGACCGGGCCATCGCACATGAGGACGGCGCGCTGGACCTCGTTCTGGAGCTGCCGGACGTTGCCGGGCCAGTCGCATCGGACCAGCATCTCCATGGCGGGCGGGGTGAAGCCGAGGAAGTTCCGGTTGGCCTGGGCGGCGAAGCGTTTGAGGAACGAGTTGGCCAGGGGCAAGATATCCTCGCGGCGCTGGCGCAGGGGCTGGATGTGGAGCAGGACGGTATTGATGCGGTAGAAGAGGTCCTCGCGCAGCTTGCCGCCGCGGAGGGAGTCTTCGATGGACTGGTTGGTCAGGGCGATGATGCGGAAATTGGCGCGGACCGGTTCGGGGGCGCCGACGGGCCGGTATTCCCGTTCCTGGAGGGTGTGGAGGAGGAGGCCCTGGGCCTCGAGGTGCATATCGGAGATGCCGTCCAGGAGGAGGGTGCCGCCTTCAGCCTGGCGGAAGATCCCGTTGCGGCCGCTGCCGCGGCCGGGAGCGGCGACGGATCCGCACCACTCGGCCTCGAGCTGGTCCTTCGAGAGCGCGGCGCAGATGACCTTGACCAGGGGGCCGGCGCTGCGGGGGCTGAGGGTGTGGAGGAGGTCGGCGATGACTTCCTTGCCGGCGCCGCTCTCGCCGCTGATGAAGATGGGGACCTCGCTGGGAGCGACCCGCTCGACGGTGCGGATGAGCGTCTTCATCGCCGCGCTCTGGAAGATGGGCGCGCTGGTGCCGCTCATCGAGGCGATGGCGCGGCGCAGCAGGCTGGCTTCCTCCTTGAGCTGCTGGTGCTCGATCGCACGCTCGACCGAGACCAGGAGGGATTTCGAGTCGAACGGCTTCTTCTGGAAATCGTAGGCGCCCATCTTGATGGCCGACACGGCAGCGTCGATGGTCGCATACCCGGTCAGAATGATGACCTCGCAGACGGGCCACTGCTTTTTGATCTCGATGAGCAGGTCCTGCCCTTCGGCATCAGGGAGCTTGAGATCGAGCAGCACAACATTCACCGGCGGCCCGCCCAGCGCCTTGCGCAAGCCCGCGCCGTCCTCGACCTCCACGACCTCGTAGTGTTCCTGGGTGAAAAAGGCGGCCAAAAGACCTCGAAGGTCCGGCTCGTCATCGACGACCATGATTCTTGCGCTCATCGTGCAATCTCCTGTGGTTTCGACAGAACTCGACAAAACCGCCAAACAGCGGGCGAAACTCGGGGTGGGCGCGATACAGCCTTTCGGGATGGAACTGGACTGCGGCCAGGTAGGGTGTCCATCCCCGGGCCTCCCCGCGCAGCTCGAGGCCCTCGATCAGCCCGTCGGGGCTGACCGCCGTTACCCGCAAGGGATCCGCCACGCGGTCGACGGCCTGGTGATGGGTGCTGTTGACGGCCGATCGCGTGCCGCCCAGCGCCTTGGCCAGGATGGAGTCCGGCGCCACCAGGATCTCATGGACGGGCTCGCTTTTGCGGTCCAGCTGGCGGTGGTCCAGGGCGCCGGGCCGCTGCAGGGGGATGTCCACAACCAGGGTCCCGCCCAGCGCCACGTTCAGGAGCTGCTGCCCGCGGCAGATCGCCAGCAGCGGCTTGCGCTGGCGCAACACCTCCCGGACCAGCGCGATCTCGAGGGCGTCACGCCGGGGATCTTCAGCCGTCACCGTCCGCCGCAGCCGGGCGGGCAGCCGGCTGGCGTAGAGCCCCGGATGGACGTCGTCGCCGCCCGAAAGCAGCACGCCGTCGCAGCGGCGGACGCACTCGGCGGCGTCGTCCGTCTCCACAGTCAGCGGCAGGACCCAGGGGAGGCCGCCCGCATCCTGGATGGCCAGGCTGTAGTTCTGGGACAGGCTCAGCGACACGTCGCAGAATTCCGCGCCATGCTGCTGCGCGTTGGGTGTGATCAGGATCAGCGGCCGTGCGTGCATCAAAGGGTCGCCTCCGGGTACTGGGTTCGGATGCTGCCGATGACGCGGCCTTCCTCCTCCGGCCGGAGCAGCCGCCGCGCGATCCGCCGCCGGACTGCGTCGAGCAGCTCGATCCAATCCTCCAAGGGTGGATCGGGAAGGGATTGCCATTGGTCGTAGCGGCGCTCCCGCCGGTAGAACAGCCATCGGTTGCCGACATGCTGGGCATACACCTGCCACCGGACGCCGTCGGGAGCCTCTCGCTTCCAGCTGATCTCGGCCTTGGGCATAAGCGGTCAGGCCCCGCCCTCGGGGAGATCGATCGACGCCACCGCCATGGCGGCGATGCCTTCCTGGCGCCCGAGGAATCCGAGGCTCTCGTTGGTGGTTGCTTTCAGCCCCACTCGACCGGCGGACAGTCCGAGCGCCGCACCGATCTTCTCCTTCATCGCGCCGATGTGGGGCGCCAGCCTGGGTTGCTCCGCAATCACGGTGGCGTCCACGTTGACGATCCGGCCGCGCCGCTCCCTGACGATCCGGCCGATCTCCTCGAGGAAAATCGCGCTGGCCGCGTTCCTCCAGCGCATGTCCGTATTCGGGAAATAATGGCCGATGTCCGCCTCCCCCAGGGCGCCCAGCAAGGCGTCCGCTATCGCATGGATCAGAACGTCCGCGTCCGAATGCCCATCCAAACCTGTCGGGTGTGGAATCGAAACGCCGCCCAGCACCAGCGCGCGCCCCTGAGCCAGGCGATGCACATCGTATCCAATGCCAACCCGAGTCATCACTCAGCCATATACATGCTGCAAAGGCCGAACACCAAGTAAAAACTTGCCCAAAATTCGACCCCGGACAACCGGATGCCCCGAATTGGGTCATTCATTATCCTGCATTGTCCACTAATATTGAAGATTGACATCCGTGCCTTGATTGTGGAGGCTGTGGGAAAATAGCTGACGGCTCCAGCCGATCAGCGAACGTTACTGTTTTATGACCAACTCGATCCTGCTCGTTCGTCGTTCCGTTTTGAATGCCGTATTCACCCTGGCTTCCGCCCTTCTGATTGGCGGGATGGCCGCGCCCTCGATCCAGGCGGGCGATCTCTTGCCCTACAAGGGAACGGTCGAAGGGGTCACATTGATTGACATCAATTTAAACAGTCCAAGTTTTTCGGCCTCCTTCACTAGCATCGCCGATTTGATCGCCTCGCACACGGGCAAAGGCATTCAAGAATCATCGGGCGATTTAATCTTAGATGCCAAATTTTGCATTCAGGCAAACGGAACCAGCGTTACGACCGCCGCGAATGGAGAGGTCGTCTTTGTGGAGTTCTTGTTGCAGGAACTGGTGCCAACAGTGGTCATAGCAGACGACGGATACCCCATAATATCGTTCCCTTCCCCCGAAAATCCTCACCCTTACGTCGGCATCTACCGAATCTATAAGTTGGCTGACGATGGAACTCGGATTTACGGACTTGGCGAGGGCATGATTGTGGGGGAGAACTACGGAATCGGGTATTGCCACACATTCAACGGCACGATTGCGAAATCGGTTTTAAAGACGCAGCCGGCCAAGAAGAAGTAATCCGTCGGGAGCGGGAGCGCGGAGATCGCCGCGCATTTTCGCGTCATTTCGAGTTTATTGCGGCAGTCAAGGTCAGGGGCCTTTTGCCGCAAGAAACGCAAAGACACGCAAGAACCTTGGGGGTGCAGCGGCGCGCGCGATGGCCGCTGAGCACGGGGTAATTCCTGCAGCCACAGCAGGAAAGGGCACGAGCGGCGAAATCAGTTCCGGCTGGCTTTCAGGGGGCGCTGGTGTTCGAGGAACCACTCGAAGAGGCGCGGGTTGTCGTAGGTTTCGGTCCAGGCATCGTGGCCGGCTTCGGGGTAGACAGTGTATTCGACGGTGCAGCCGTATCGGCGCATGCCCTGGACCATCCGTTCGGACTCAGAGGGATTGACGATGGTGTCTTTGGCGCCGTGGAACACCCAGATGGGGAGCGTGCGGAGCGCAGCGAGCCGGTCGGGATCGAATCCGACAGGCGGGTAAGGATTCCCGCCTCCGCAGATGGGGGCGATTGCCGCGAAGCGCTCGGGCGCGGCCAGCGCGAGCGACCAGGTCCCGAAGCCGCCCATGCTCAATCCGGTGAGATAGACGCGTTGCGGGTCAACCTCGTATTTCTGGATCGCTTCATCGAGGAGGGCCAGCAGTGGCTCGGTCTGCCACCAAGTGCCGAGAGGGCACTGGGGCGATATCACGACGAACGGAAAGTCGGGACGCGACTCGACGAGCTTGGGGGGGCCGTGTCTTTTGACGAGCTGGAGGTTGTCGCCGCGTTCGCCCATTCCGTGGAGGAAGAGGATCATCGGCCATTGACGGCCGGGCTCCTTTCCGTATTCCTGGGGGAGAAAGGCCAGGTAATGGAGTCGATGGGTTTGCTGAACGGTCCGGGCCATGGCTCGAGGCGCTTGCCGGCCGGGGATTTCGGCGGCCATAAGGGTGGGTGATGCCTGATGAGCGGAGTAGAGGGCGAGGGTCAGCAGCCAACAATATCGAGTCTTCATTGGATACGTTTTTGCCGGCCATAACGACTGGCAGGCGCGAGATGCTTCTCTTGTATCCTTCTAGCAGGACGCGAGATGCGACACAACATGATATTCGAGTCAAGCGAAGAGCGGGCGGGTTTTCGATGGCGGGCCTCCCGGGGAGGCCGAACCGGTCTTGTCAGCGGGGCGAAGGCGTCGCGGGCAAGCCGATAACCGTTTGACTTGACTTTAAGGCAACCTTAAATTTGTGCAACATGCTGGTGGCGCACACCAATGCGGGAGGCCCGTCAGGAATGGGCTCATCTTTGCCTGCGTCCGACCCTTCCTGGAAGGAGATCGTGAAGCCGGTGGACCCCTTTTTGGATGGGGTATCCCGGCGTCTGGCGGTCGAGGTCGATGCATTCGATCCTGCGGTGGCCGGGTTTGTGGCTTACGCGCTGACGAACCAGGGCAAACAGCTTCGATCGGCGCTTGTGGCCCTGTGCGGGGGTGTTTTTGGGGCGGCCGGGGAGTCCCATGTCACGGTGGCGGTGATCATCGAGATGGTTCATCTGGCCACGCTGGTTCATGACGACATCACCGATGATGCGGTCATGCGCCGGCGCCAGCCCACGCTGACCGCCCAATGGGGTCCGACGATCTCGGTCCTGACGGGGGATTGCCTTTTCGCGAATGCGTTGCGATTGGCATCCGGATTTCCGACCACCGCGATCTGCCGGGCGGTGGCGGAGGCCACCCAGGAGGTCTGCACCGGCGAGATCATTCAAACCCGGCTCGCAGGCAATCTCGAGCTGACCCGGGACGAGTATTTCAAGATATTGCGGATGAAAACCGGCGAGCTGTTCGCCCTGTCCTGCCAACTGGGAGGGCAAGTGGCCGGCGCCACGCTCGAACAGCAGGCCGCGTTGCGGCAATTCGGCCTGGATCTGGGCATCGCATACCAGATTTACGATGACTGCCTCGACCTGTTCAGCACCGAGGCAATGACGGGCAAATCCCTCGGGGCCGACCTGGCGCATGGGAAGCTCACCTTGCCCGTGATCGTGGCCCTGGAGCGCGCCGGCGGATCCGACCGGGCCAGCCTCAGCCGATGGATTCAAGAGTGGGCTCCGGACCACATGGCCGGCTTGCTCGAAATTCTAGATCGTTATCGGGCGCTCGAAGAATCGCTCCGAACCATTCAACACTATGTCAACAGCGCCCGTAAAGAGCTTGGCGGTTTGCCAGCCAATCCCAGCCGGGATGCCCTCGGGCTCATGGCTGGTTTTCTGGTTCGGGAAACCGCCCAACTGGCTGGATGTCCACAGTAGCGTGGCAGAGCGCGCCCCGGCCCATGAGTGATCGCCGCAACGGGATCCTGATGGGGTTGCTTACGGTTTCCGACGCGCAGCGGGTTCGCCCATAATGGATTATGACCGATCCGGCCTCCCGAATGACGCAGGCCGCTCCGGTGTCCCCGGATGAACCCGATGATACTGTGCTGATTGCCAGAGCCCGCGAGGGTGAACTGGGGGCTTACGACCAGCTCATGCGCCGCTATCAGGAGCGCATATACGCCACCGTCTACCACATGACGGGCAACCATGAAGATGCGGACGACCTGGTTCAAGAGGCATTCATCAAAGCGTTCCGGGCGTTGCCGACCTTCAAGGGCGACTCGTCCTTTTTCACCTGGGTCTATCGGATCGCCGTCAACCGAACCATCAACTTTCTCAAACAGCGGAAGGGTCACAACCAGCTCAGCTTGAACGATCTGGATCTGCAGGCCGAGCATGATCCGGACCTGATCGCGCTGATCTCGGACAAGACGCCGCGCCGGGATCTCAACTTGCACGAACTTCAGGAAAAATTGAACATGGCCATGCAGAAGCTGTCGGAAACGCATAGGACTGTGGTGACCCTGCATGATGTGCAGGGGTTGTCCCACGAGGAAATCGGCCGGATTATGAATTGCAATGTGGGGACGGTTCGGTCCCGGCTTTATTATGCGCGGCAGCAGCTGCAGGCATTTCTGATGGATTTTTTGCCGTAGAGATCATCGGGTCAAGCCATGAAGACGTCATCGGACCACAACCCGCAACTGGCTTCGCTCCTGGCGTGGAAGCGGCATGAGGTTCCTCCTCCGGGCTACTTTGAAGATCTGCGTGGGCGTGTGTTGGATCGATTGCGGCTGGATCCTGCCGATGCGCCGGCGACGTTTTGGGAGCGGTGGCTCCGGGGTCCGTGGTTCGAGCCGGTTTTTACCGGCGCCTACACTCTGGCGGCCTGCGGCCTCCTGCTTTTCGGGATTGGATATGCCCGCAGCTTTGAGCGGCATAGCGAGGCTGCCCTGGCATCCGCCGCGTCTGCACCCCCGCCAATTCAGGTCCGGTCCGTCTCCCTCCCGGTCAGCCATTCGGCGCCATCCGACCTAGTCTTCGAGGTGGACCGCGCGCCAGCATTGGTGAGCCGGCTGGTATCGGCGACGGCGATCCTGCCCAGCGGGCGGATGGCGCGGCCGATCACCGCTGATTTTCTGCTGCCTGTCCTTCCGTATTAGCTGGAGCGAGAGCCTCATCCGCCAGGAGCCGATCGAGCTCGTCCAGCCACTGTTTGAACAATCCCATCGCTTCCTCGATGGGGCGCGGGGTGGTCATGTCCGCCCCGGCATCCCTGAGCATATCGATGGCATAGCGGCTGTTGCCGGTTTTGAGGAATTGCATCCAGGCATCGCGCGCGCCGGGCTCCTGTCGGAGGATTCGGCGGGCGATGGCTGCCGCGGCGCAATAGCTGTTGGCGTAGCGATAGACATAATAGCTCCGGTAGTAATGCGGCACGCGGAGGCACTCGACCTCGAGCCCCGGATCCATGACGAAGTCCGGGCCGTAATAACGGGCGTAGATCTCCCGGCCGACCTTCATGAGGGCATCGGCGGTCATTGGATCGCCCCGCTCGGCCATCGTGTGGGCCGCCAGGTCGAACTCGGCAAACTGCGTCTGGCGAAAGACGGTCTGCCGCATGTCCTCGAGCATCTGGTGGATCAGGAACGCGCGCGCGCCGGGCGCGGCGGTGCGGTCGAGGATGGACTGTTTGAAGACGATCTCCGCGGCGGTCGAGGCGACCTCGGCCGTGAACATCGGGTAGCCGGCGTAGGCGGGGGGCTGATTCTCCCGCGCGAACCAGCTCTGGGCGGCATGGCCCAGCTCGTGGGCCAGGGTGGAGACGTCGTTGAATGTGCCCTTGTAGTTCAGCAGCACGTAGGGGGGCGACAGATAGGTCCCCATGTTGTATGCGCCGCCGCGTTTGCCCTGGTTCTCGAACACGTCGATCCACTGGGAGTCGAACGCGCGCCGGATGACACCGGCATACTCGGGCCCGAACGGTGCGATTCCTTCGATGACCATCTGGCGCGCCTCCTCGAACGCGTACTGGCGCTCGGGCCCCCGGACCAAGTCCACATAGAGATCGTAGAAATGCACCTCGTCATCGAGGCGCAGCGCCTTCTGCTTCAGCGCGACAAACCGGTGCAGCAGATGCCGGTGCTCGTTCACGGTCCGAACCAGGCCATGATACACGCTGGCGGGCAGGTTCTCGGCATCCAGCGCGCGGTCGAGGCTGGTCGGGTAGCGGCGGGCCTTGGCGTAGAACCAGTCGCGGTGCATGGCGCCCGCCAGGGTGGCAGCCAGGGTGCGCCGGGCGTCGAGGTAGCTGTCATGCAACGCGGCGAACGCATCGCGCCGGTATCGGCGGTCCGGGGAGTACATCGCCTGCAGGAAGGCGGGGGGCGTGATAAGCTGGTCCTCGCCGGCCGGGTTCTTGACGGTGCGCCAGCGGAGCTCGGTGTTGCTGAGCAGGCCAAACGCATCGGGAGCGGCCTCGGTGGCCTTGCCGGCCATGGCCAGCAGCTCCTCCTCGCGCGGTGTCAGGACATGTTTCCTGGTGCGCCACAGGTCGTCGAAATAGTGGGAGTAGATCTCGAGCCCGGGCTCGCGGAGCCAGGATCGGATCCGCTCTTCCGGGATGGCGAGCAGCTCGGGCTGGAACCAGGCCGACGACTCCTCGAACTGCACGGCCAGGGTCTGCGCCCGCTGATAGAGCGCCTGCGGGGCCGCCTGCCGCATGTCCTCGTCCCGCCGCATCATGGCGAAGGCCGACAGCTTCTCGATCTGGATGTTGAGCTGGTCGCGGAGGCGGAGCGTTTCGAGCAAGGATGCCGCCGACTGCCCGGCCGAGCCTTTCCGGCCCGCCCAGGCCGACACGAGGGCTTCGAGTTGGCGGTAATGGGCGCCCCAGGCGTCCGCATCCGCATACATCGGGGTGAGATCCCATTGAAACCGCGCATCCATGGCGGTCCGTTCAGGGGGTGCGGCGGCGGTCAGCGATGGCAGCATAATGGCGAGCAATCCGCCGGCCAGGCAGCGCATCGCGGAGGCGGATGGCGCATGGCGGCGGGTCATGGATCGCGGGTTCATGGTTCGGGGGCGCGTCCCTACGGTTTGGGTTCGGTCTCGGGCTGGATTTCGCGGTGCCCGGGCGTGACGGTGTCGATAGTAGCTGGCACATCGGCATCGACGTTGCCAGCGGCCCAGCCGAGGCCGCCGAGCAGGATCCTTTGGAATCGCGGGTGGGTCCAGACATCCTCGCGATGCCCCATCGAGGTGTAGAAGACGCGGCCCTGGCCATGGCGGCGGGCCCATGTGGCCGGGAATGGCGCGCGCTGGTAGTCGATCCCTTTCATCCCGCGCGTTTCCTGGACCAGGATCACGTGCAGATCCGGCGCGAAGTCCTTGAAGGTGTACCATTCGTCGAGGGAATCGAACCGCTCCGGGACCCCGTCGAGGCCGGGGAATCGGGGGTCGGCCACCCGCATGGTGGCCACCTGCTGCGGGCCATGGCGGATGAACTCGCCGCCCAGCATGGCGATGAAGGGATCCACCTTGTCTCCGTAGGCCTTGAATCGGGATGATTTATCGGACGGATCGGGCTGGACATGGAAGCTGTCGTTGGCGGCATGGACCCCGACGAAACCCTTGCCGCGCCGGATGGCGTCCAGAAGGGCCTGCTTGCCATCGGGCGTCATGGGCGGTTGCTTGTCCGTGCCGGGCTCGGTCAGCATCCCGCTCGTGTAGAACACGAACACGTCGAACGACGCGAGGTCTGGCGAGGAGAAGATGCGGCCGTCCTTGGTGCAGGTGACGGCGAACCCGTGCTGCCGGCCCAGATCGGTTAGGACCTTTTCCGAATGGCTCAGGTCGCCGCTGGCGGGCCGCTTCACGACGCTGTGCTCGAAGCCGGAGGACTTGGTAAAATAGAGGATCCGTTTGCCAGGCGATCGGCTCCAGCCTCCCGGGGCGGATTCGGCGGAGGACAACTGGCACGGGAAGGCCGCCCACGCGATGGCAAGGGCCGCGGCCACACTCAGAAACGCACGGGTTCGATTCATGGATATCATCCTGTTTGCACCGCCTTTCATTCCAGATCGCCCGGATTTGTCCAGCCTATAATAAACTTGGAAAAGCCGGGGCGGTCCTTCATGCTCGATCCATGCAAACGACCGCTCGCCGGCATGGCCGCGCATCCTCTCCGCGCCGCCCGATTCGCCCTCCCCGAGCCTCGACGGGCTTGATCCACCCGGTGGTCATCTATCCCTTCCAGTCGCCGGACGATTTCAGGGACCTGGAGCCGCTCTACGATTTGGTCGCGCGGCTGGCGGCGCGTCCCGACACTTACGCGCGCCCGATCACCGTCATGGACCGGAAGACCTATTTCCGGCAGGCGCGCCGCCGGCAGTTCATGCAGTTCCGCGCCCGGACGATCGCGCGGTGTTCGGATCTTCTGGATGCGTGGTGTGTGGACACCTGCCAGATGTGGTATGCGGGTCTGGGGATGGCCTTCGAGCAGGGCGGCCCGGGGGATGTCTACTGGCTCATCCCCGGCGATTTCAATTATGGCAGCCGAGTCGGCCAGGAAGTCCTCGGCCGGCTCCATGACCTGCCGGAGATCTGCGCCGAGCTGGACCAGGACGTCTGCATCGGCGAGATCGCCGCCGACCACAACAATCCCAAGCAGCTGATCGACACTTACGGCACGTTCGCCCTGCTGTATCAGTGGTTTCCCGACGAGGCCCGCGAGATCCGCCAGTTCACCCAGCGGCCCCGATCCGAGTTCTTCGCCATCCGGCATCCTTTCCTGAGCGATATGCTCAATCGTCGCTGGTTCGCCTACGAGCAGACGGTGGTGATCCTTCTGCACGCCGTGCGGGGCCGCAAGCAGATCAGCCGGTTCTCCGTTGGCGACATCTCCGACCTGCCCGAGGGGCGCGAGAGCCTCGCATCCGCCCTCCTCGAGGTCGAGCGGATCGAGCGTGTCCTGAAGACTCTCTGGCGCGAGCAGCACGAATCGGATCGAGGCTGGAGCGGCGTCTACCGTCGCCTCGAAGAGAGGTCCGAGGAGGTGCGCCGGACCGCTTTCGGCTTGCTCGAGACTCTGTTACGCTGATGGCTTCGGATGGGATCCTGATGAAACTTGGACGAGGGATGAAAACGGCTGGCTGGGCATTGCTGGGGCTGTTGCTGCTTGTGGCTGCTGCTGCGGGCGGGGTCTGGTGGTATTTCCATCCCGGCTTCGAGCTGCGCGCTGGAATCGTCTATGGCCGCGAGCAGGATGAGGATCTGGTGATCGATGTGATGCGGCCGGCGCGTCCCAACGGCCTCGGGATCCTGGTGATGGTCAGCGGGAACTGGAAATCCAGCCGGGAAGGGGTCCGGCCGATCCTGATGGCGCCGCTACTGCGTCGGGGGTACACGATCCTGGCCGTGCATCACGGCTCGCAGCCGAAGTTCACCGTGATGTCGATTGCGGGGCAGGTCGAGCGCGCGGCCCGGTTCGTGCGCCGCCGGGCGGCGGAGTTCGGGATCGATCCGGGGCGGCTCGGGGTGGCGGGCGGCAGCTCGGGTGGGCATCTGAGCCTGCTGCTGGCCGCGCGAGGCGGGCCGGGCCCATCCGATGCCGCCGATCCGGTCGATCGCGAATCCAGCGCCGTCCAGGCCGTCGCTTGTTTCTTCCCCGTCACCGACTTGCTCCACCTCGGGAAATCGACGGAGAATCCCGGCGATGGGGGCCCGCCGCGGAGTTTCGTGCGCGCGTTCGGGCCGGACTCGACCAACCTGGCGATCTGGAAGGTGATCGGCCGGGAGATGTCGCCCATCGAGCACGTCACGACAAATCTGCCGCCGGTGTTGATCGTCCACGGCGACGCGGACACCCTGGTGCCGCTCGAGCAATCCGAGTGGTTCCGGGACAAGGCCCGCGCTGCCGGGAAAACCGTCGAGATCGTCGTGCGCCCCGGCAAATCGCACGGATGGCTGACCATGGTTCTGGACATCCGGCTGTTCGCCGACTGGTTCGACCGCCACTTGAGGCGGTGACGCATGCCGGATCATCGGAGCGGACGGCCTTGTTACACACAACGTCATAAGCCACGCCGCGTGAGGGCGCGCGGCACGATTCTGTAGGGTCCCATGACCCGGCGTTGTGGGCTTCTGACGCTCTGTATAGAATCCCATCCTGTCCCAGCCGCTCCGGCATCGAAATGCTCGGGCAGGTCCCGCTTGTCCAGGCGCCTCGCTCTGGCTAGGCTTGACCACGTGGCCGACCATGAACACCGTTTGGATTGTCGCCGGACCCGTGCGCGCGAGACACTGGAATTGCATGCCCGCGGGATGGGCATGAAGGCCCTGCTGGCCGCCGTGCCGGCTGCGCTGATCGCGGCGGCGGCGCCGGCTTCGGGCCAGCAGCGCGCGCTGGGATCGGACATTTCCTACTGGAACTGCGGGTCGTCCTCGGCCGGCATTTCTCAAGACAACTGGAACAAGGCCTATGCCGCCGGCAAGAGGGAGTTCGTGTTCATCCGCGCGACGCGGGGCGGCACGACGGGTGTGGATCAGCGGCAGGGCACGCCGGGGGGGGGCTCCCTGGCGACGCTGGCGCACCGATACGATGATCCGCGGTTTGTCCAGAACATCCATCGGGCCACGTCCGCCGGGATGGTCGCCGGCCCGTACCACTTCGCGCGCCCGGATGTGGCCGGGAACACAGGAGCCGACGAGGCCGATCATTTCATCCAGATGGCGGGCGCGTGGATGCGGCCGGGGTATTTGATTCCTGTGTTCGACCAGGAGGCGGGATCGGGCAGCGATGCTCTGGCCCAGTTCGCCATCGATTTTTCGGACCGGATCTACGCGGTCATGCGGATTCGTCCCTGCATGTACATCAATGGCAACTACTCGAGCATCCTGCAGGGGGCCGCGGCAGGGCGCCGCAACGCGCTGGCGCAGCCGGCGGCCTATGCGCCCAGCGCCATCCGCCCCGCCTTTCCCGTCCTATGGAATGCCCGCTACTCCGACAACGCGAACCCGGAGGCGATCCCGGTGCAGACCGGCACCCCGAAGACGACCTACTCGGTGCTGTCGCTGTATTACGGTCCCTGGGACGATTACGGGAGCAGCCAGCCATGGTCGTTTTGGCAATATGCCAGCACGGTGTCGATCCCCGGGTTCAACGCGGTCGACTCGACAGTCGATGGGGACGTCTCGCATGGCGACATCGAATATGTCCGGAACCACCTGGTGCCAGCGGTCTGGTGGCACGACAGCAGCGGCAACTGGAGCACGCTGGCGAACTGGAACAGCGGCCAGGCGCCGATCGCGCCCGCAACCCCGTCGGATCAGGCACCTCCCTACGCGACGGGGCCGCTCCCGATCGCGCGGCTGCCCGGCGCCTCCGGAACCGGCCCCGCCTCCGGCCAGCACGACACCGTCATCCTCGAGCGGCCCGGCGCCAACATCACCGTCACGCTTTCCTCGGGCTCGCACAGCATCCGCAAGCTCTACATGCGGGAGACGCTCCACATCACGGGCGGCTCGCTCGCGATCAGTTACAACCCGGCCTACCGGGCCGATGCCTCGGCCGATGTCCGGCACGCGGGCCCGATCTCAGCCCAGTTCTCCGGCCCGGCCCTGCTGGGCGGCGCGGGCAGCCTGAGCGCGCACACGCTCCAGGTCGACCCCTCCTGTGTGTTCTCGCTTGCGGGCGGCACGCTCGCCTTCAACACGATGCTCCTCATGCCGCATGCCTCGGCGCCCGGGAAGATCCTCGTCAGCGGGGACGCCGCCTTTCAGCCGCTGGCCGGCGCGGCGTCGTCGATCCGGACGGGAAGCGGCACGGGAAGCTCGGGGGTGATCGACCTGGGCGGCGGCGCGCGGACGCTCGACGTCGGCGACGGCGCCAGCGACGTGGACCTTTGCCTCGATGTTCCCGTCGCCAACGGCGCCCTTGCCAAGGCGGGTCCGGGCACGATGTGCCTGGCTTCGGCCAGCTCGTATGCCGGCGGCACCACGGTTGCGGCCGGCCGGCTGCTCGTGAACAACGCCGCAGGCTCGGGCACCGGCGGCGGCAGCGTGACCGTGATTGGCGGCGTGCTCGGAGGCACGGGGACGATCGCGGGCCCCGTCGCCATCCAGAGCGGCGGCGCCATTGCTCCGGGGATCTCCATCGGCGTCCTGACCTTGAGCGGCGGGCTTTCGCTCGAGGGGAGCGCCGTCATGGAGATCGATCGCAACCGAGGCGCCCCGCTCGCGGACCGGATTGTCCTGTCCGCCGGCGCCCTCCTCTATGGCGGCTCGCTCGTGGTCTCCAACGCGGGGGCGGCGCTGGTTGGCGGCGAGGCGTTCGCGCTCTTCACGGCGCCGTCCTACGGCGGCGCATTCGCGAGCTCGAATCTGCCGCCGCTGGGCGCCGGATTGAACTGGCACACCGGCGCGCTGGCCTCCAACGGTGTTGTCCGGATCAATCGCGCTCCGGCCGCCAGCCCGTTGACGTTCACCAACACCGCCCCCGCCGTCCTGCGGATTCCCTTCCAGACACTCATCGACAGCGGCTCGGATCCGGACGCCGACCTGCTCGCTGTGGCGGACATCGATCGGGCCACAACCAACGGCGTCCCGCTCTCGATCGATGCCGCGTCCGTCTCTTACGCATACCATGCAAGCGTGACCGACCAGTTCCGTTACACCTTGAGCGACGGCTGCGGCGGCAGCGCGACCGGCCGGGTGACCATCGTCAACATCGGCTCGATCCCGGCCGCCGAATTCGCGGGCGCGCCCACCTGGAGCGGCGGCTCCGTCCGGCTCCATTTCGCGGCCACGCCGGGATGGACCTATTCTCTGGAGCGTTCGGCCGATCTTGCAGTGTGGACGACGATTTCCACCCACCGTGCGCCGGAGAGCGGAGCCTTGGAGGCCGTCGACGATTTCCTCGACCTCGAGGCTCCGCCCCCGGCTGCCTTTTATCGCCTGAGCTGGGCGCCGTAAGGCGGCGGTTCTGTTTGAGCAAGGCGAGCCTTGCCAGCCTAGGGCGCCGCGACGCGGTAAAAGGCCGGTCCGGCGCCAATCGGCACCGTCACCGTGTAAACATTGCCGCTGACCTCCGGTGTCAGCCCGGCAGGCTGCCAGTTCGCCGGACTCAAGCTGGCGGTGGTCTGCAACACGAATTGATCGGAGTCGGAGACCCACGAGATCTCGATGCTTGAGCCCGCCCTCTTCACCGAAAGCTGCGGCGGTTCGGGTGCGCCGCCGGACACGAGCTTGAGATCGCGGTAGATGGCCTGGACCAGGTTGGCGGCGTTGGTACCGTTGTTGTGCGAGGTCGTTGCCAAACCGACATACAGCTTGTCCGGATAGGAGGTCGGAGGCACGGCCGTGTAGAACACGGTCCAATCCGTGCCGTTGGTGCCCCAATAGAATGTGAACGTCTGGTCGACCCGGGTCAGCCGCATCCAGGCATTCGGGTACGGCACGGGGGTTGGCCGCTGGGCGGTGGCGAGGCTGGCTGACGCGCCGCCCTTGGTGTCGCGCCATTGTACGTTGTACAGGTTCTGGCCGGCTGCCGGCGCCACCAGCAGCATGAAATTGCGGCTGTTGCCGTCCAGGTCCTCGCGCGCCATGAGCCCCGCCTTGGACCAGGTATCGGGCCGGGTCAGCGATTCCACGCGGGCTTGGATCTCGAAGTTGCCCGCGACCTCCTTGTACAGGAAGTGCATGCCGTCGGCGTTGCCCCAGATGTCCGCACCGCCGGCCCGGACATAGTATGCCTGATCGCTCATTGCAAAGGCGGCGCCCGGCAGGATGGGATTGGTCATGACCGGCGGATCGTTGGTGTTGTAGACGCCGACGTCCTGGTTCATGAGGAAGGCCGACACCGTCCCGAGGAGCGTGACGGGGGTGATCACATTCGGGCCAAAGCCCTGGTCGGCTACGTTCTCGATCTTGACCGTGTAGCTGCCGCTGATGGGCGCATTGAGCGTGAGAATCACGACTTGGCCATCGGGTTCGAGCGTCGCGGAAGCCACTCCCACGCCGCCGTTGTTGACCGTGTAGTTGGCTGGATGAGCGGCCGAGGCCGGATCGAGACCGGAGAGATCGCTGAAGAGTATGCCGATCGTGTTGCCGCCGAGGCTGCCGGTTTCCGTTGCCACCGGCTTGGTGCTGTCGACGACGATTCGCACGGTGCCGGACTCGGCGCTTTGGCCGAGGACGTCCATCGTTTTGGCCGAGAGGTTGTAGATGCCTTCCGGAACATCGGGAACCGTCATCTGCCATGGCGGGGCGGTGAGCCGCCCCAGCAGGTTGGTGCTATCGTAAAAGTCAACCCACTCGAGGTCTTGACCCGTCACCGCGAGGGCAACCGTGATGTCCGATCCGGCTGCAAACGGCTGGTTATTGGTGGGGCTGGTGATGGCGATGGTCGGGGCAGCTGGAGGCAGCACCAGGTAGTCGTAGGTCTGCACGATCGGGCCGAGCTCGGTGTCCGCCCCGATGATGGCAGGGATCGTCGTGCTGCTGCCGGGCACGATGACAATCTTGTCGGCCAGCGTGCCATCTTCGCGATGCCAGAGGTCGAAGGTGTGGATGCCCGCGGACGGCACGTTGATCGTCACCGGGTCGGTGCCTTCGTACCGGTCGCTTCGCCAGCGCCACCCGGCGGCCGGGAAGCCGCTCAACGCAGCCTGGTTTCCATCGCCGACTCGGACATTGTTGAACCCGACGTAGATCGAGTCGTCGTTGCCTGAGGTGGAGGTGTTTTCGTTCCACCCGCGGATCCAGACCGTATGGAGGCCGGTGCGGGTAAACCGGATGTCATACATCATGTGAGCGCCGGCGTTGGGGTTGCCGCCGCCGCTGCCGTTGGGCACGACCATGTAGCCCGTGCCCGAATACCCGGCCGCAGTCGTCCGGAGCTGCCAGTCATCGCCGCTGTAGGCTTCCTTGCGAGTGTAATTCTCCGTCTCCATGACGATCTCGCCGGTTGGAGACTGGCCGAACTGGCCCGAAGAGGCGACGCCGCCATAGAAGAACGACCGTTTGCTCCCAGCCGCCACCGCGTTCGGTATGTTGGCGAAATCCGTCACGTTATTGACCGTGACAGTGTAGGTCTTGCCGGCCGTTTGGGCGGCGGTGGCGATGGTCACAGTCTGGCGATCCGGATCCAGCATGGCGCTCAGGACCGAGAGCGGGCCGGTGTCCGTCGCGATCGCGTAATTGCCGATGCTCTGGGCCGAGGCGGCCGTGACGGGCTCGCTGAAGAACAGGATCACCTCGTTCGCAGCGAGCGTGATTCGGGGAAAATACTTGAGGTCAAACGTCGGGGCCACCGTATCGCGCGTCACCGTCAGAGTGACGGCAGGAGTGGTGACCGATTCGCCATACGGATTGAACACCCTGCAGGCGATCGCGGCGCCGTTGTCGGTGTAAGGCGTCTCTGCGAAGGTCAATGTTGCGTTGGTCATCGGGTTGAAGCTCGCATCGAAGATCGGCTGGCCGTTCTTGAGCCATTCGTAGCCGTAGGGCTGCCTTCCGGATGCCGTGACGGCGAAGGTCGCCGGCGTGTTCTCCCGGACGGTCTGGCTGACGGGGGACGTGGCCAGGGCGAGCGGCCCCTGGTCGATCGGGCCGTATTCGGCGAAGACGGAATCGGTCGTGGCGCTGGTGGTGTGGCTGGTGACGGCAATGCCCACGAGGAGGGTCGAGGGCAGCGGGCCGCCTGTCGAAGCGCTGGAGTCGTAGAACGTCCAGAATTTCCAGTTGATGCCGTCGGTGCTGTGGTAGTAGTAGATCGCGTTCCCGATGCGCTGCAGGCGCACCCAGGCATTGGGGTAGGCATCCATGGCCGGCCGGGCGGCCATGCCGGGCTGGAGATTGCTGTTCAGCTGGTTGCCTGCATCGTTGCTGCTGACGCTGGCCCCGGCTCCGGTCGTATCCCGGATCTGGGCCGTGCGCACGTTCTGCCCGTCGGTGGGTGTGATCAGGTTGGCGCAGTTCCGGCTGTTGGCGGCATTGCTTTCGCGGACCATGATGCCTGCCTTGCTCCACACATCCGCCCGGAAGAGCGAGACGCCCCGGGCCTTCAGGTCGAAGTTGCCGGTGAGGTTTTTGTAGGCAAACACCATTTGATCGGTGCCGCCCCAGATATCGGCGCCGCCGGCCTGGATGTAGATCCGGTCCCCTTCGGCATAGGCGCCCCAGCTCTGCGTGTTGTTGATCCGCTCGACCTTGTCCATGTTATAGGCGGTGAAAACGGCGGTGGCGGGATCCACCGTGTTCGGTGCGTCTGCGATGTCCTGGACGCCTTGCACGGACAGGTCATACGTCCCGTAATCGACGAGGGCGGCCGTCGTGAGAAACACGATCGCGGCATCGTTGGTGGCCATCGCGGCTGCGGAGATCGCCACGGCGGCGCCGGCGGAGCTCTTCAGGCTGTAGTTGGCCAGGGCGGTCGCCGAGACCGGATCGACCGGTTCGCTGAACCGGACGCGGACCTCCTGGCGATTCAGGCTGCCGGCGGCGGCCAGCGCGGGCTTGACGACGTCCTGGCTCACTGTGACGTTCACGACGGCGCTGGTGGCGGAGCTGAAATAGTTGCTGACCACGAGGTAGTAATCGACTCCGTTGTCGGCCAGACGCGGCCGGAAGTTGTAGACATAGTTCTGCGCGCCGGGGATGGGGGCCCCGCCGCGATACCATTGGTAGAAATAGGGCATCGTGCCGTCCACGCCGGCGGGTCCGACCGTGAAGCTCTTGAGATCGCCTTCCATGGACGCGAAGCTGGCGGGCTGATTCGTGATGGCGACGTTGCCGAAGCCCTTGTAGAGCGACATGGCCGAGGCCGGGATGAGGTAGGGCTCGACCTGGGCCTGGCTGTTGACGACCGGGATCGGAGCGTCGCTGGGTTTCTGCCAGAAGATGCTGATGCCATCGCCTCCCGTGCCATCGCGCCACACTCCTTCGATATAATAGCGCTTTCCGGCTTCGAGATTGATGGGCGTCGTCAGGACCTGGCTGGCGTACTCATTAATCTGCCAGCGGCCGTTGCTGCCATTGACGGAGAGGATTTCTCTCTTGTTGGCCGCCTGGTCGTCCGTGCTCAGGAACAGCACGCTGTGGTCGTCCGATGCGAGCGCGAACACGTACGGGCCGCTCTCCGGCGGAGTGATGTAGCCGACCCATTGGGCTTGGTAATTGTCGTAAATGTTCCAGCCATAGCTGGAGGAACTGACATAGCGGATCTCAGCCGCATTCCCGTTGAGGTAGTTGGCGTTGCCTGTCGTGAACGTGCGCAGCGTAGCCAGGCTGGTCACGCCGGTCTCGAAATAGATCCGGAGCAGCACCTGGCCGTCTGTGATGGTGAAGGAGTGCTGCGAAGGCGCCATGGTGTTGCCGGCGGAGGACATGTCGCGCACGCCGCTCACCGACAGCGTGTAGACCTGGATTGGCTGTAGAAGCGCGGTCTTGAGCACCACGGTCCGATTGTCGCCGAGCAGCGTGGCCGACTGGATGTTGCCTCCTGGCAACGAGTAGTTGCTCAGCGTCTCGGCGGAGGCCTCCGTAACGTCCTCGTTGAAGACGACGCGGATTTCCGTCGGATTCTGCGGCGCCAGGCCCGCGCTGGTCACCATCGGCGGCGTCGAGTCGGGATAGACAGTCAGCGTCATCGGGCTCGATTGCAGGGTCGCGGCGCCCACCTTGACCGTCGCCCGGAAGATCGCGCCGCCGTCCGCGCTGGCGGCCCGGAATGCATAGTAGGTTTGCGTGGCCCCCGGAATCTGCACGTTGTTTTTGAACCACGTGACCGAAACCGGCTGGTTCTGGATGTCCACATTCCGAAGATCCACGTACATCACCACCTGGTTGCCGTCATAGATCGTGTACCAATCCTCCGACCCCGTCCACTGATCGATGTTCGGATTCACCAGCCCGGTGAACGGGCCGGAGACGGGGACATCGCTGGGATCGGGAGTCGGCTGAAAATAGAACGAGGACATCGGCTGCTGGATCTTGCCGTCCGGCGTCCGCCACCCGATGCCGATCCGATCCCCCCCAGTGCCTTCCTTGTGCAGGACCTCCATGTAATAGAACTTGCCCTGCTCGAGGTAGATCGGGGCGGACTCCTGGCCGGCGTATTTGTTCCATTGCCGCCGGTTGGCCCAGCCGGTATGGGGGACGTTCGGGTCCGTCACCTGCGCCACGAGCTGTTTCTTGGCCGGATTTTTCGGGTCCGCCGGATCGGAGTTCAACAGGAGGTGAGTTTCGTCATCGCCGTAGATATAGAAGACATAATAACCCGTCTGGGGCGGTTCGACATAGCCCGGGATCCAGCTGCCGAAGTTGTTGTGGGCGTCGCCGTATTCCAATGCCTCGGCGTAGAAGGGGCCGTATGTGGAGTCGGCCGGGATCAACTCGACGGGCGTGGGGCCGGGGCTGCCGGGAAAGACAACCACTCCGGAGGTGTTGGTGCCAAAGAGGTTGGTCACTCCCTGGCCGTTGATGTTGTCGTAGAAAAAGCGCTTGAGCAGGCCGGCTTGGGCCGATTGGCTTATGGCCACCAGCGCGGCCAGCGCGATCAAGGCGGACTTCAGCTTGGTGTTTTTCATAGGTGCAGGATTCAACTGTTTGAATCGGAGTATCACCACATGCATATGAAGGCGGAGATGCATACCCTAGAGCCTGTCCCGAAGGCGGAAAGGCCCCAGATTGTTCAGTAAGACCCAAGA
>ERZ795054.265-NODE-265-length-80367-cov-8.295136_pt1 | contig 80367 bp, 57 predicted proteins | sample MGYA00375138_ERZ795054 | MGnify/ENA primary metagenome ERZ795054 (study PRJEB30183, sample SAMN05720215) | anaerobic digester metagenome | isolation source: active sludge of municipal wastewater-treating anaerobic digesters | place: USA | collected 2014-12-23 ... | reverse complement strand
AAGCGATCCTCGATGAACATGTCACGCTGAGTGTCGAATGTCTAGATCGCCTTTTCCTCAACCGCCATGAATGGGTCAAACACCCGCTCGAAAAGGAAGGGATTGCTTTTGAAGCCCTGGACAACCTTGACTTAAGAGTTCAGGTGGTTACGATATTCAACACATGCGCCGCAGTGGTCTGCCACTCGTTGTTGCGATCGCTATCGTCTTATGGCCAGTATCGGCGCTGGCCGACGCTGGAACTCCGTTGGTCTTGGGCATGGCCTTTCACTTGATCCTCGGGAACGCCGTTCTTGGACTCCTGGAGGGGTGGTTGTTGGCGCGCGCCTTTGGACTTTGCGCGCGGAGATGTATTTGGTGGCTGATTGGCGCGAATTACCTATCAGCATGGTGTGGCATGATGCTAATGGGTTTCCTTTTCGCACGGTATGCCACCGACATCTACTCGGGGCTTCGGACCACCTGGTGGCTGGTTGCCGGAACCTACGTGCTGACATTGATCCTCGAGTGGCCGTTTATTGCGGCATGCTTTCGTGGTACACGAGATTGGCTTCGAGCCAGTCTAAAGGGCTCATTTCTTGTCCAGTCCGCATCCTACGTTTTTCTGTTTGGCGGATACTGGCTTCTGAGCGGGACCTCCCTCTACACGTCAATGAACGTGGTTGCGCCTGAGCAGATCACTCCTCCGCCCGGAGTGGTCATGTTCTTCATCGCTCCTTCGGACGGAGATGTTTATCGCGCGGAGCTCACCGGTTCTGCGGAAATGAAGATTGCAGAGCTGGATTCGACAAACCTTTGGAGAGACCACCTGGAGTTGAGAGTGTCTCTTGAAGACACGAACTATTGGGACCTTGCCGTGGTGGGGGATCTTGGTGAGGCCAAAGTCGTCTGGTCGCGCATCAGTTCCCAGCGGCAAGTCCCCCCAAAGCAGGCATGGAGCACCATTCAGTATAATAGTTGGGGGACAGCCTTCCAAGTGGGCGAGGCAACGAATAGCCCCTGGCAGTTGAGGTGGGCTCATTGGCCTGATGTGGGGATGTGGGCGCGAAATGGATCACGCAAGTTCCGTGTCGCCTATGGCCTGCCATTCGGAGGGTGGACTCCGTATCGCGTCGTGCACCTCCCAAAGGATCAGGCGCTCTTGCAGCTTGATCGTCAGATTTGTCTTGTTGATATTCCAAGCAGAAAGATCGCATTGATCAAGAAAGGGTATGGAGTGCTTGCGTTGCACATGGATCAGATCATCGAACCTGCCGGTCCAGCAAACGTGAGCAACCCGAATCGATCAAAGACAAATTCATTGTCATCGGCGGCTTACAGGCGATAAAGGGTCATCAAAAAAGCCGCGAACAGCCCATATTGAACCACTTTTGTGCGCATCCGATTCCTCCACAGCCAGTTGCCTTGGCGACAGTTTGCTCGCTGTTGTAGGAATTCTTGCCGGCCGGGGGAAAAAGTGCGTAGGCTGGATGACATGAATCCGGTATCGCGACGGCATTTTATTCAAACGACAATCGGGGCGGCAGGCGCCGGTCTTGTCCAGGCGAATTGGGCCAGCCCCATTGCCCGACCCAAGGTCAAGCCCATTCAAGGAAGCTGGATCAGCATCTGGTGGGATGATCGCCGGCATGGGCATTGGAACGATTCCTGCCTGAAGTTCACGACGAAACAATGGAAGCTGACGATCAAGGAAATGGCCGATCTGGGCTTTGAATACCTGGTGCTGCTGGCCATTGCCAAGGGGGGATACGCCTTTTACGACACCCCTCGCCTCCCGAAGCTGAATCTGGCCTGTGAAGATCCCATCGAGGCCTTGCTTGCGGCCAGTGATCGGTACGGCGTGAAGTTCTTCATCAGCAGCGATTGGTATGGCCCGTGGGACGAGAAATGCCTGACTGATCCGGAGCGAATCCGTCAACGCTTCGCCATGATGGGCGAGATCGCTCAAAAATATGGGCATCACCGGAGTTTCTACGGGTGGTATTGGCCGAATGAAGCGCACTTGGGACCGTATTACTCGGACGCGTTCATTCGCCATGTGAACGAGTGCAGCCGCGAAGGGCGGCGCCTTTTGCCGAAGACCAAGACGCTCACGGCTCCCTTTGGCACTTACCGAGCCGTCTATGACGACACGTATGTGCGTCAATTGGAACAGATGGATGTGGACATTATCGCCTACCAGGATGAGGTTGGCTGCTTGCGGATGACGCCTGAGCAGAGTGCGGTCGCCTACGAGAAGCTCCGGCGGGCGCACGATCGGGTTCCCCAGCGGGCCCTGTGGGCCGACGTCGAGGTGTTTACTTGGGAAGGACCGCCCAACCAGCCGGGAAGCCCTTTGATCCCCGCCCCGTTTCAGCGCGTGCGAAAACAGTTGGAAGCGGTCTCACCCTTCGTCGACCGCGTGTTGATTTACCAATACCAAGGATTGATGAACAAACCCGGCAGCAAGGCCTTCGCCGGACATCCGGACTCGACGCGGTTGTACCAGGAATACACTCGATGGCTCCGTAAGGTTTAGTGCATGGGTAATTCTCCGAGAGCCCAGGACTGCGCATCGGGACTATGAATCGGATGGGGCGGTGCTTGCCGGTTTTAGGGGGAGTTCCAGAATGAAAATGGCGCCTTGGCCGGGGCCATGGCTCGATGCCGTTAGAGAACCCCCCAGTTCTTTGGCCGTGTTAGCTCCATAGTGAAGACCGAAGCCGTGTCCCCCGGGCCGGGCGGAGAATCCATGACTGAAGATTTTGAGGAGGTTTTCAGCGGAGATGCCGATACCATTATCCTCGACGGCGATGCGCAATCGGTCATTTTGAGCTGATTGCAGCCGGATGGTGACCTGTTTTTCGGGCTGGTCGCTTGCGCCGCAGGCGTAACAGGCGTTTTGAAGCAGGTTAACGAGGATTTGCATCACCTTGTGTTTATCGGTTTCGATGGGGGGAACCTCTTCGAAATCGCGGACAACCTGAAATGAATGGCGAGAAAAGGCGTTAGCCTGCATTTTAAGGGCATCGTCGATCAGTTCGCTCAGCACGACCTTTTCGGTCAGTCCTGCGACGCCGGCGTAGGATTGCTGCATCGCGACAATGCTTTTGATATGATCCACGTTGGTACGGAGGTTTGCCGATTCCGCGCGCAGATCTTTTTGTTCGGATTCCAGAGTATCGGCCAGGAGGGAAAGGTAAGAAGGCAGTTTAACGCCCTTTTCATCCTCGGAGAGAAACCGGGGCAGGTCATGGGCATGTTCGTTGAGCAGTCGGACCACCTTGCGAAGATTCGGGGCTTTAGATCTCCCGATTTTCTCGAGCATCAACTCGGCGGAAACGTTGACGCTATTGAGGACATTGCCCACGTTGTGGAGAACATTAGTGGCAATTTCCGCCATGCCCGCCTGGCGGGAGGTCTCGATCAATTCCTTGTGGACTCGAGCGACTTCTTCCTCGGCGCGGATGCGTTCGCTGATTTCGGCCTTGAGCTCGCGGGTTTGACGGTCGACTTGGCGGCGCAGTTGAGTGATCCAGACCAACGCGGCCAGAAACAGGAGAACTAGGCTGCCGCCCAGAGTCAGAGCCCGCCGGATGGTCCACCAGGATGGCAGTTGGAGGACCACGAGATCATTGGCATCCCGCAGGTAAAGTTCGAAGGAACTTGGAGGCCGGCCAAATTCAGAGGAAGGATCGCGGTCGGTCACGCAGACCCCCGTCAGGCGAAGGCGAGTGCCCGCGGGAATGGGTTTCCAGGGAGTGCTGGTGTGGGGCAAGGTGGCACGGAAAAGCCTTTGATTGATTTGAAGATCCAGTTCCCGTTTGTGGTCCAAAAGTCGTTGCCCCAGGAAGTTGGCCTCCAATTGAACGAGCAGCATCTCGGAGTTGCCGAGATTGATGGATTCCTCGGTGGCCATGAGGGGTTTCGGCGCCTCGTCGAAGCCCAAAGGTTTGATCCGGGCTGACACCAGGACCGTATGAAAACTTTTCATTTCGGGAAAACCCAGGACTTCGATCCTGTCGCCAGGAGATAGAACAACATTCGTTGCAGTCGTCGCCTGCAGTCCTTCGTTTTCGTCTTGGAGGAAGACCAGTCCCTGGTGGCAGTAAGTGACCGTGCCTCGAACCTTGAGCTGCTCGAAGAACTGGGAATTCATATTGAAACTGCCGAGGCTTTTCAGGGTTCGCTCGGGCACCTGGAATGGATCTTCGAGGGGGGGCGTGACCACGGCGACCTGGGCCAGAGAAGGAGCCTGGAGCCGGATTCCCCGGATCCTGCCGTCGGCGTCAAAGATGGGTTGACAGACGCCGCGCACCCGAATGCGGGCGCCGAGCAGGGCCTGAAAATCCTTGGAGTCACCTTCATTGATGCGGACGCCAACCGCCCCGCCTTCCATGCGCACGGTGAACTGAGCGAGCCGGTTGGGATCGTATTCGCTGACCACTCCATCCACTTCCAGCCACTGAGCGTCATCTTTGCCGGACATCATTTGAATCCAGGAGTGGCGTTTGGCTTCGGGCAAGAGACTGGGCCCGATGACGGTGATCTGCCGGGCGGCCACAATCGGGGCAAACTGTCCTGGATCGCTGGCGCCCGCCACCTCAACGCGTGTTCCCGGCAGGAGAGGGCTGGAAGGGCCCCCAGTGGGTTGTCTCACGTAGATTCCGCCCGTAGCATCCTGGAGAAAGACAGCCGTTGTGTCGTTGTAGGTAATTACGCCCGACAGGATGACTGGATACGCCTTGGCGGCCTCGGTCCGATTCAATTGTTTGACTTGGATGGCTTGCGTCAGTTGATCCAAGACGGATTGCTGAGCCGTTGCCATCACAGAATCCGGAACCGGCTGGAATCCGGCATGTCGAAGAACGGGAATTCCCGATGCGCGATCGAGGACACCAATCGCCTCGAGGTGCTGTCCCGGTGTCAAGAGATCGGTCTGGCGGGAGAAGACGTTTAGATCGTTGGTGCCCGCGCGCAAGCGCAGTTGGTGTCCGGGTTCATGAGATTCGAGCCGGCCACGGATTTTGGTGACCCGTCCCGAAGGAACCACATTCCAATTCACGTTCGTTCCGGTCAGCCCGAGCGAGGTGAAGGTGCTCTCCTGGAGGGAAGGAGGCAACAGGTTGAGGTCGTTCCACTCCGAAACCCACATTAGGCCCGCAACGGAGTGTCCGAGGGGACAGAGCGTGGATTGACAGACGCCCTGCAAACGGACTTTTGCGCCCAGCAATTGCGGTGGCGCTTTGCGAGGGGGCAGGCAGGCCAGCATCGTTTGGTTGGATTGGACCAGTTCGATGCGGGTGGCATCCTCTGTTTGGGCCAGAAAGGTGACCGTGCCTTCGATTTCAGCCCGGAAAAGGTCTTGTCGATCCGTCAGCGGTTGGCCGGGGGTGACAGGCCGAGCCGGAGGGATTGAATCCACGCCAGTGAGTTCGATTTCAAAATCGGCCAGGGAAGGAGGGATCGGAATGGATTGCTCCAGTTCGTCGAGGTTTTTCACGAAGATATTGGTCCAGTATTCACGGGTAATGCGGCCTGTATTGAGTGTTGGGGCCGACGGAGAGGTATTCGGGGAGGGAATGGAATCCGGGGACCAGGGGGAAAGGGATTGCCCTGCCAGCACCTCGCGACTGAACTCCGGTCCCTGCCAGGCGACAGCAAGATGGTCGCCCCCATCGCCATCCAAGTGTCGGACTTCGATATAGCACGGTTGGTTGCGAAGCAGAAAGACAGGCTCGGATTTCTGGTTGGGTGAATGATCCCAAGCTTCAGGGGCTGTCCAACCGCGAACGAAGCACAAGACGCGGGCTTCTTTGGGGTTTTGGTTTGTGCTGAGCCGTAGTTGAGCGTCGTCGTCGCTGGCGATCCAAAACGTGTACAAGCCATCGCGGGGGGGATGCAAATAACCAAGGACGCGGCTCACGTAATGGTCTGTCCAATTGGTGGGACCTCGAAGGCACGCCAAGGAATCCCGGCCATCGGGCAAGTTGGGAAACGTCGGGTACCGGGCCCTGCTGCCGGCGGTCACCCCCTGGACGCGGACAGCCTGGCCCAGTTGGAAAATCTGATTTGCAGGGATGGGGCTTAGCCGCAATCCTCCGCTGGCATCTTGAAGAACGAGCCATTTATTCCGAGGATCAACAAAGGTGATTTGGCCCTCGATCCGTGTCGGCTTTCCGAGTTCGGCTTCAGCGGATGTAAGGAGGCGCAGTTGCGCGCAGTTCGTGATCAGAGGTTGGATTGGGGAGGCCTTTGAGGCGGCCAGTTCAGCGTGTCCAAGGACCGCAAACAACCATAAGAAGAGGAAGACCCCTGGCGCGCCCCACGAGCGTCTGAGAGGTGGAGTGAAGACAGGTTCTTCCGAGCTTTTCATTCGGCTTCTTACGAGGGGGGTGGCAGCGCTGGGAGCGTGAAGTGCGGATTTCGCCGGATCAAAACTCGCATCAAGTTGGGCCGGCATACGATTTGTCCGCGGTTCATAAAGGCAGGCAGCATAATCCGTGTAGAGAGCGGTCAGCAACGTCAAACCGCCGCCAAGGTCCCTTGAAATTCGGCCGTGGGTGGCGCGGTTTGCAACTGACAAATCCGAGAATGGGTCTGGCTTGTCGAGCGCGATGGATTGGCATAATTTGATGAACCTATGGTATCACGCTTTTTCCGTTCATGGTTGTTAGCGATCGTTCTGACGGGCAGCTCCCTGGAGGCGGCGCAGCAGGCCGGAAGAACGAACAGCACATGGCCCCAAGCCTACTCGGTTCAACAGGATAATGCCGCGGGATTACTCACTCTGAGCACTCCCTATTACCAGGTCTGGCATGACCTGAAGAGGGGAGGGGGGATCGCGGGAATCCGTCTCGTGCACGGCCGCTCCACAAACCTGTTGATCCAGCCCATCGTGGCCAGGATTCGCAATGAGACCGGCGCCCTTTTTGCCGACTGGAATGATGCCAAGAGCCGAATCTCCCGACGACGAGACGACTTGACGGAAATTGTCACGATCGAATCGCGCCTCCTGGATGAGCGCAAGCGCGAGTCGGGGATCCAGCTCAAGACGGTCTATGAATACCATTGGGGCTACATCAAGATTCGCAGGGAATTCACCTGTGTGAATGACGCCTTTCGGGCGCTTGAGCTTTGTCCGTTGTTCACGGTCCTGATTCCCAGCCTGAGCGAGTATGGTTTTCGAGAGGGGACTACGGAAAAGGAGGGTGTGCCTCCCTTCGCATTTGGCAGCAATCGATGGGGAAAAACGGGCGACCGAAATTCCTCCGCTCCTTTTCTCGACACTCCGCATATTCCCCGTTCGATACTGGTTGCCGATCCTGGGATCGAGGGATTGGAGTGGTTCCAGAGTTCCGATCTCTGGCAATGGGATTCCCAACTGACCGGTAACCGCGGCCAGGGCCGGTGTTGGTTTGAATCGAGCCGGGACTCGTCGGGTCTTGTCCTGTCCATTTCGCCTCTTCACCGCTCCCAAAACGCAGTCGTATTGCCCAAGAGGAGTGTGTTTGATTTTTATTTGGGCATTCCGATCCTTGAGGGACATGCTTCGAGGCCCTGGTTCCACGCCTCGTTCAATCGGAATCGAGGAGAATGGGTTTCGAACGATCAGATTCAACAATGGGCCAGGAGCGGCATTCAAACCGTTCATTGCCACAACGACGGCGACTATTACCACGACGGGCTTTTCTGGCGCGACGGTTCGTATCCCCCTTATCCCGACATGACGAATTACGACCGGGTGATCACGGGCTGTCAACAGGCCGGCATCCGCGTTGCCACCTACTTCTCGAACAAAGAACTGCATCCCAGCACCCCGGAATTTCTTGAGCACGGCCAGAAATGGGCTCGGAAAGATAGCCAGGGCAAGATCCAGCACAATTTCTATCGCGGAACCAACGAATTTGGAGTTCAAATGTGTCTCAAATCTGGCTGGCTCGATTTCCTGAAGCGTTCGATTGACCGCGTCCTCAAGAATCACCCCTTGAACGGGGTTTATTACGACTGGAATGTGCCCCTCCACTGCTACAATGGGCTGCACGGGGAGAAGCGTATTGGCGAAGCGGCCTCAGGTCACTGGGACATCGATGAGTTGCTGGATCTGATGGAGTGGACCCGTCGTCGGGTTGGCCCGAGTGGACTGGTCATTGTGCATAACACCACGACGCCGATGTTTGCCCTGGAGAATTTCTCGGATCATGTCGTGGCGAACGAATGGGGTTATGGGAAATGGAAGGAGCCGGGCCCGGACTTGAGGGATCTTCCCCTGGAATGGTCGCTGGTGGGGGCGCGATCCCGAGGGGTGATCAGTTATGGCCAACTGGATGCGCAATCGCCGAGGCGTCTGCATCGGCTGTTCGCGATGGAGGCCCTGCTGGCCGGGGTCACTCCCTGGCCGGCAAATGCCGAGACGCTTGATCTCTTTTCCGTCCTGAAACCGCTGGGCGATATTGAAGCTTACCGCTTTTTGGATTGGCGAAACGAGGCGGTGATTCTCAAGGGCGCACGCTGTGCTTCTGCGGTCTACAGCAAGCCCGGTATGTCCTATATTATCCTTGCCAACCTTGAGAAGACACCTCAGGAGATCGGATGCGTCGTGCGCCCGGCCAAATTGCCTTGCCCGTTGAGCGCAATCCAAGCCGCCGTTTGGCATCCCCACACGCTTGGGAACAATGCTGGATCGCAAAAAAAGGAGCTTTCCAGCGTGGAGATCGCCCGGTTAACCCGCGATGGAATCCAGGTGACCATACCGGGGGACGGCGCAGTCCTGCTTGAGATTCGCTGACAACACCGGCGCGATTGTGGGAACAGGGCCGGAGCTCGATCGAGTCCTCGAATAACCGAAGTGGTTGTGAATAGAACAAATGACTTCCGCAGCGATTGGGCTGAGCTTCGAACCGGCGTTTTCGCGGGATGCAGGAAAACCGCAGCCCATTGCAGGGATGCGACAGCCTCAGCGCCTCGTTCCTGGCCAAAACTCCTGGCCGCAGAATGTATCGTAATTCAAAAACACCGCGTTAGGGCTGCAAAACGGCATTAGACCTTATCTGGAAGGCACCGCCCTGATTGGTGCCGAGGAACCATCCAGCGCCCAGCCCGTATCTTTGGACGATGGCGCCTTTGAGAGGGGTCTTTTTGCCTGTATCGGGGTGAAGGATGCTGCCCTGAACCAGACCGGAAGTGGGCGTAATGGTGGCGGTGCATTTCAGCGGATTATCGCCGATAACAACCAGTTGGTTATTGGACCAACGGATGGGGATCATCTGCGGCTGAGACAGATTACCCGCAAACAGATGCAATCGCCCCTCGGTCCAGTTGAGAGCCGATTGACCGCGGGCCGGTGGATTGTAGGCCGATCCATTCAAACCGCCCGTGACCAGGAAACCATCGGGATAATACTGATCCGGGCTCGATGAAACGGGCTTGTACCAGGTGAGACTGCCGGAAACCTCGCGGGTAACCGGATCTTCGAAATGGCTCCATCCCCACACAAGGCCTTTGCTTGAATACAGGGGAACATAAACGGGGAACCATCCATTATGACCGAAATTGACCGAGGCGGTAAATGGATTCCCATCGGCCAGGGTGCCAACGAGTTTGATCTTGCCGGTGGTGTTCAAGGAAAGAGATCCCGCCCCAGCTCCGGGAGGGCTTGACGGGGAGTCCACCGGGTTGAAGTTGGCTAGGAATGTGTAGTTGCCCTTCCATGCGCCCACAGCTTGCTGGCGAAACGACAACAGCTCGGAGGTGCCTTCTTCGGAGGTGACCTGGCCTCGAATCTGACCGCTTTCGGTCTCGCTGACCACTTGAAGCTCCAATCCCAACGGCGTCAAAGGAGCCGCACGCTTCACCGAGGTCCTGGCGTGTCCGCTCAGGTCGAACGACAGTCCGCTGAACGGCAAAGATTTCCCCGCGATGATCAGCTTGCCACTGGCAACGCCCTTATCCGAGACGGTCAGCGTGAAGGATCCAATTCGGGAAGACCCGGGAGTGACCGGCATTGCGCTTGAAGTAAACAAGCCGTTATAGGTGCCTTTCCAAGCGGGGTATGGATTCGGAACGAAATGGGCTTGAAGCACAAGATTCGATTCCATCCGGAATTTCAAGGTCGGCTGGGATGAGGATATGCTGCCTGTCCAATTCGAAAACACCTGTCCAGCGGCAGGAGTCGCCGTGAGCGTGTATTCTTTGCCCAGTTCCAGACGCTGGCCGTTATAGTCGGGTTTAATGACGCCCATTCCAGTGGTTCCAATGTGAATCCAATCTGCCGCTACCAGGAAAAGACTCATGGTGTTTATAGTGGATTCATTGTTGAATTCATCGATCGCTTTGCATTGAAACTCGTTGAGACCGACCTCCAGCTGGATGCTGGCGTGCCACACGACAGTGCCTACAGCCGAAACCCAGGGACCCCCGTTCAGGCGAAACAAAACATCCCGGACCTGGCTGTTATCGGAGGCGATGCCGTGGATGACTGCGGATGGATCCAGAAGCCTCGAGCTGTTAAACGGCGTGGTAGCCTTGACGATGGGGGGAACCGATTCCGGCAGAACCGTCAGGATTGCAGGTTCGCTGACGACTAATCCGCCCAGGTTGGCGATGACGACGCGATAGTGGCCGGCTTGTGAGACTTGGACAGGTTTCAGGGTCAGATTGGGACTGGTTTCCAAAGGCAAGATCTCGTCGTTATGCCACCATTGATAGGTTAAGGGGGGAGTGCCTGCCGCTTTGACCGAGAAGGCGGCTGAATTCCCGGCGGTCGCCGTGACACTGGCCGGTTGTGTGAGGATCGTGGGCGTGGGTAAGATAGGAGTATTGGGCAAGTATTCCACGCGCGACAGCACCCCTTGTCCGCTTTCGCCGAACGGTTGCCACCAGTCGATAGCCATGGTTTTTTGTTCACGATCGAGATTTCCTTCAACATAGACCGAGACCATGGGTTCGCCAAAGGCGGCGAAAAAGTGGTTTTCCTGATCCAGGTAAGAGATGGTGCCTTCGTCGTAGGTCGATGGACCCGTCAAATTGAAGTACATGTTGCGATCAGGAAGGAGAAGACATCGCAGGATTCTGTTATCAGGCAAAACCACACTTCCCCCATAGAGTCCCGATTCGTCGACAAATCGTCCCGAATCAGTCATGCGTTTTGCCTCGAACTCAAAAACATCGCCGGATGAAAGGCCGGCAGAAGATGGGTTCTGGAAACGAACATGCATGATTCCATCGCCTTCAAGGCGTCCGGAAAAACGACCGGGTGACGATTGTTCCGACTTTGCGGGGATGGTCTGAGACCAGGTGCCATCCTTATTGACGTGAGATGCTCCCCAAATGCCGCAGCCAAGGCATCCGAAGTTGCCTGTGCTGACTCCCGCCAGCGTGACCTTCCAGCCTGTCGAATCAGGTTGCACAAGGAGAGCGGCGGTTCCCGGACCGCCCGAACCCCGACTGAGATAATACCCGGAATAAGGGATCGGCCCGAGGCGATCGCGCAGGAACATTTCAGTGGCGGCCGGGGACAGTGCGGGCGTGACGCCTCCGAACGTGTAGCTGGGCAGAGAATTGGTGAGATAATAGTTCCCACTGAATTTTGGCATCAGATCCCGCAACGGTTTGGCGCCTGAGAAATAATTGCGGGCATAAATGTAGTAATCATCGTCTTCGTTGATTTTTACCGGTCGCTGGGTGGAGACGAGGATCTTGATCATCGCATTTCGGAAATGGGCCTCGTCGTTGTAGTCTTCGGATTCCAGGGTAAACAGGCGTTGGGCGCCCGTCGGGCGGCGGTCCGGGTTCCGGATGAATTCGGAGGCCATGACGTATTGCACGACGGCATTGGAAAAGGCGTTTTGAGAGGCGGCCAGCGATGCGGAATCGCCACCCTTCAGAAAAGATGGATACTCCTTCAGGAAACGCTGGGCTGTCAGCTGGTCGTTTTTCCCCAAATCAAAAAAACGATTAACACTGCCCTTGAAATTGTGCGCATTAAAGGTGTGGCCTAGAAACTCGCCCGCGTATAGCATCGCGCGGATGACCTGGATATCCCCCCAATCCAACGTCACAGAATAGGACGGCACTTCCGTATCCTTGAGCTGGAGCGTGTAATGGACATCGGAAATTCGGGCAAGATTTCGCTGCGCCGACTGAAGCAAGGGCACCACTTCGTTGCGGTAGAGGTTGATGGCCTCCTCCGACTTGAAATTGGCGGGCAGAACGATATCGCCATGGGCATCCTCGCGGGCTTGGGCGGTCCAGTTATAGAGATTCCTGCCTTCCTTTGAAATGCCAAGGCGATCGAGAAAACTGCTGCCGGGCCCTTGTTGGGGAAGCAACAAGAGCGAGGTCGCGGCTTGCAGGACATTTGCATCCGGATTGTCCGGATTCAACGCCAATGCGCGGGTGAAGTGCGTGTGGGCATCCGTGAGGTTCTTCTGTTCCAGGAGGAGCCGGCCCGATTCGACCCAGGCTTGGTCTGCGGACAGTTGTCCAAAGCACGGGGGAATCATGGCAAAGAAGCACCAGGTCAGGAGTTGAATCTGTTTCATAGATCGATCGGGGATTGTTGGCGTGAAGCGCTCGCAGGGGTATCGGCGAGCAGATCGTATTCGATGGGTTGGTTATTGCGGGTCAAGGACAGGCGCAAATCGGCAGCATTACACGATGCCGACAGCTGGCCATGCGCTGCTTCCATGGATTGGGTGCCATACTGGATATGGTCCAATAACAGCGTTGGAGTTATGGAGGTAGGATCTGGCCGCGCCCGCCGGGCCTGCAAACGGCAGGATCCCGGAGCGCCAACCGTGATCTCCAGTCGCCGAATTTCCCAGGGCACTGTCCCTGCCAGGGAGTTCAGACGGTCTGTTAAGTTCCTGAGAAAGTCTCTTAGGCCTTCGGGTTGCCGGATGGTGACATGGACACCCTCCAGGACGAACTTCGGACAGGCGGCGATTTTAAAGAAACCGAGGCGCCGCGGTTCCGGGGCGGCCTGGTCGATTGTGATCACTGCCACCAAGACAGGTTGTGGCGCCTGTGTGAAGAGAGGGATGACCGCCTTGCGCAGCTTGATTCCTTCGGCGGCTTGAGCCTGCGGCCAACACCCCAGGCATGCCAGCAGCAGCAATCCCCCCGTTCCCAGGCCGAGCATAGAGATCTTCTCCATCTGGATCCTTGTTCGAAGGTAACTCTGATTAGAGCGGATGATGGAGTGGAAGATAGAGAACCGGGGACCAGCGGCAAGCAAAAAAGCCTGCATCCGATGCTCTGCATGGGCCGTGTTTCGCCCTTCCCGAGTTCGAACCACTCAATCCGGGTGACTGTCAAGCCAGTCGCGCAACGCAGTTTCCCATCGGCCCCAGTCGGAGCCGTAATCGGCCTCCAAAAAATGCAGGAGAATTTCCCGGGCCTCGGTCTCCTTCGGATGTTCCTGGTTTCGCATGACCTGAAGCAATAGAGGCAATTTGATGCTGTTGGGTCGGTTGAGAAGGTCGGACACCAGGATATCGAGGACGTTCGTCGACGTACGGATGTTGGTTAAGAGAGCCGTTACCGTTGAGAAATTGCCGTCTTCAAGAAGATTGACCAGGTGCTGAGCGGTTTCCTCCTGCTCCGATTCCGCCAACGAAGGCATGAGCGCAAGGAGTTGCTGGGCTTTTGCCCCCTCGGACTCCGGGGCAAGCAGAATTTTCTCCAACGGGAAATGATCTCTTTCGGGCAGACTTTGCCGGGGAGTTTTGGATTCAGGATCGGTGTTTGCCTGAGGAGGTAGGGGAATGGGATCACGCCCAGCCCGCGATAGGGTGACCGTTGGGGACAGTGTTTTATTCTCGGACGCGCGGACGGCCTGACGGGTCACTGCTTGCGGCGGTGAACCATCGGGTTTCCGAATGGCCAGCCCATAGAAAACCACAGCCAGGAGAATCAGGCAGATCAGCAACAAGCCTTTGAGAATCCATTGGTTTGAAGCCTGTCGATTCCTGGGCTGATGTCTTGTCATCTTGAGCAAGCCTAGTCATCCACAGTTTGGCCGACCAGCAGACGGAATTGCCAGCCGGTATCATCGGAGACGGTCTCCTGGGTCTGTTTCATGAGCACGCCGATGAGTTGTTCCTGAGGATCGGCGAAGTATTGGGTATTGAAATAACCGCCCCAGTCAAAGGTGCCGGCGCTGCCTTGGCCTCCTTTGCCCTGGCCTTTCTCGGTCAGGACACCGAAGGCCAAGCCAAAGTGTTTGTTGCCTTCTCCCCAGAGGGAGCCAATCTGATCCCGCATCATGGTTTCGATGGTGGTTCTGCTGAGGATGCGTTTTCCGTTCAGTTCGCCGCCGTTCAGGTACATTTGGAGAAAGCTTGCATAATCTTTTGCCGAGCTGCAGAGGCCAGCGCCGCCCGAGAAAAAGGTTTTGGCGCCTTTGACCGGGTAATCCGGATCGTAAAAGGTCACCGGAAAATGGATCCAAGTGTTGTTTGCGGGTTTCTGAACCGGCACAAGGCGGTGGGCCTTCTCCCGGGGGAGGTAAAAACCGGTGTCTTTCATGCCCAAAGGATCGAACAAGCGCTGGCGCAGAAACACGTCGAATGGCAGACCGGAGACGACTTCGATGAAATAGCCCAGCACATCGAGGCCCTCGCTGTAGGTGAAGGCTTCGCCCGGGTGATGGTGCAGGGGCAACTGGGCGAGCTTCTTGACACTGTCACCAATTTTAATCGACTCGGTCGTGAACAGGTCGGTGATGCCGGCCTTTTGGTAGATCTTGCGGAACCTTTCATCGGCATCAATGACGCCATAGCCGATCCCCGAGGTGTGTGTGAGCAGGTGACGGATGGTGATTTCGCTTTTGGCGGGTTCGGTGGTCCAGGTTCCGTTCGCATCGTCGTAAGACTTGAGGAGTTGAGGATTTTTGAATTCCGGGATGAATTTCGAGATGGGATCATCCAATTGAAAACGTCCTTCCTCCCAGAGCATCATGACGGCCGTGGAGGTGATGGCCTTGGATTGCGAGGCGATCCGGAAAATATCATCCCGACGAAGCGTGCGGCCGGCGGTGTTATCCGCCATCCCGAAGGCCTTGTGGTAAACGATTTTTCCATGGCGCGCGACCAGCGCGACGATGCCGGGCACGTCGCCGTCTCGGATGGCCTGCTCGCACATCGCGTCGATGCGGGCCAGGCGTTCGGCCGAAATCCCCACGGGGGCGGGGGCTGCCTCCTTGAGGGACGGGGATCTCCTGGCGGATGCAGCTGATGCGCTCTGGGAGAGGGGAGGAAGTAGAATGAGGCCAGCCAACAACCAGGGCAACCAACGGAGCCAGCCCTGAAAAGAGCTTGGAACATTTGGACGGATCAAGACGACTGCCTCAGGACCTGCATGCAGTTTTTTCATAAGATGATCGGCCGGAGTCTGCCAATGGAGCGGCAAAAAGGCACGCCCTTCTCAGTCGGCGAAGGGAAATAAACGCCTGAGTTCAGCCTTGTCGGGGCGCCGGCCGTATTCGCAGATTTCAAAGGCTTCGGCCGATTTGACTTGATCGGCGCGTTCGGCGCCATACCAATCCCGGAGTTGGGAGCGATAGGCTTTCGCCCAAGCGGCAAACCGGCTCGAGAATCGTTCCCGCACGGTTTGTCGGCGGGCCTGCTGCTTGTCGGGTTCGGAGGGCACCAGGTTGATCGACCCATTGGCCCCCCCTTCGTAGAACTGGGATTCGAGGGCGGCCATGGCCTGCAGTTTTTTCTCGAGGACTGAATCGGTGTTGACGACAACATCGGCCTGAAAGGGAGTGGGTTTCTGGAAGTCATCCTGGAAAAAGAAGAAGGCCGGATTGGATTTCAGCGGGGGAACATCGGGACAGAAGAATGGAACGGTCACCATGTAAGCGGCATCCTGCACGAGAATGGCGCTGTAGCGGTGATCGGGGTGATAATCGTTTGGGCGATGGCTCATCACGATATCGGCCTGCCATTCGCGGATCAGGCGCACAATCATCCGCCGGTTTTCGAGGGTGGGCATCACTTCGCCATCGTGGATGTCAAGCACCTCCGTTTCGATGCCGAGGATTTGAGCCGTTTTTTTCACCTCAGCCAGACGGCGCTGGGCCAGGGGGCCGCCCGCCTCGCGCCAATGGCCAATGTCACCGTTCGAAACCGAGACAAACTTAACCTTGTGGCCGCGCTCGGCAAACAGCGCCGCGGTCCCCCCAGCTTTGATTTCGCAGTCGTCAGGATGCGCCCCAAAGCAGATGATCCGCAGAGGCTCGGCGGCACTTGCCCTCATGCTCACCAGGGCGACTGCGATGACCGTGAACCATGCGGGAGTCAGGAACCGACGAAGAAAAGAATTCGCTTTCATATATGAACCCGGAGAGTCTGATTTACTGTCCAAAATAGGAACAACTTGCGCTAGGATCAAGGATGAACCAGCGGTGCCCGGATCAAAATTTGATTACTTTTTTTAGACAACAATCGAATCGGGCGACGCTAGGAGGGTGAACGTGCTTGGAAAGACGACGCATGGATGACGGACTGACCCAAGAGGCTTGGGGCCAGTGGGTGCGAAAACACGCGCCCCGCCTGCTGCTGTTCGCGCGGCAATTAAGCCGCAGCGAGGCTGACGCCCAGGATTTGGTTCAGGACTCCCTGCTGGCCGCCTGGAAGCGATGCGCAGACGGTCAAGTGCCGCCACTTTCCGCGGTGTTCACAACCATCCGGTGTCGCGCCATCGATTGGGGGCGCCGCTCAGACCGGAGGACCGCTCGCGAGGAATCTGTCCAGGAATCCCAGTCCCAAGTGTGGTTCGACACGCACGTGGAGGATCGCGAAATGAGCCAGTGGGTGCAGTCGGCCTTGATGAAACTGCCCGACTATTACCGGGAGGTCCTCACGCTCAGAGTATGGGGTGAACTGACTTTCGAGCAAATTGCCGAAGTGACCGGTGCCCCACCCAATACGGTTGCCTCTCGATATCGTTACGGGCTGGCCGAACTCCGCAAGCTGGCTCGGGAGGTGAAGGTATGATGAATCCGGAAGAACAAGCCTTCGAGGCCGAACTGCGGCGCTTACGGCCGGCCCAACCGCCGGAGGAAGTTTTGGCGCAATGGGAAAGCGCTCCACTCCGCTCCGACAGGGCAGGGGAGTTAGAACAGGGTTGCCGCCCCGCGTTCTCTATTGGAGCGCTGCTAAGAAGCTGGTATCGACCGGCAATGGCCCTATTGGCACTGGGACTCCTGGTTGCAGGTTGGCGGGTGTGGGTCCGTCATGAATCCAACCCGATCGTCGCGTCCAACGGAACCGCTCCTCTCGTCGCCGATGATGTGATCATCGATCGGCAATTAGTGGCGGCGTTCGAGGGATTGGCGGAGTTGCCGACGGGGGAACCCATCCGGTTTACCTGCTATGAGTGGATCGACCGGGTGACCGTGCGAGATACCGCGCGCGGGGTGATGATTGAAAGCCGGGAGCCGCGGCGCGAACTCGTCCCAGCCAGCCTCGTTACCTATTAATTAGACCGGTGGCCAAAAGAACTCTCCGGAATAGTGATGCGGAAAATTCGGGCGTTTTTGCCAAGCGATTGAATCAGTCAGTGACGAACCAATCAATGAATGCAGGATAAAAATATGATGATGACATTATTCAAATGGAAATTCCACCCCGAACCCATCTGGGTGGGGACTCTGTGTGTCGCCCTCGCCGGTCTCGTTCAGGGGCGAGCCGAACTGGATGTCGTCCAGGAGACCGCCACCGAGGGAGGCGGTTCCACAGAAATCCAAGTCAACAAGGAGCTGCGTGTCGTCAAGGAAACCCAGACTGAGCCTGGAAAGTCCCAGGTCGATTTCTTGCTCAAAGAGCTCAAGCCGGTTTCTTTGAAGGCCAAGGGGCTTGCCCCCACGGAAGTCCCCTGGCTGGGCATTCACACGGAAGAAGCGCCGGAAGTGATCGCCGCCCAACTCGAGTTGGCGCCGGGCGCCGGGCTGGTGGTTCAGTATGTCACACCCGAGAGCCCCGCGGCCAAGGGGGGCCTGCAGAAGAACGATGTGCTGGCCCAATGGGAAGACCAATGGCTGGTGCATCCGGAGCAGTTGCGCAAACTGGTCCAATACCGCAAGGAAGGAGACACGGTTGCTTTGAAGTATTATCGGGGCGGCAAAATGAGCCAGGTCTCCGTCGTGCTGGGCAAGAACAAGGCCAGCGAAGGGAGTTGGCCAGGGATTGAAGGTGGAGCCGATGTATGGCGGTTTCTGGGGAGTGGTGAGCCATGGCCGGCCATTCCACGCAGCGAGGAGCTCCGTGTGAAATTGGATAAGATCAAGGAATCCATGGGACGACTGAAAATCGATGAGAAAAAGCTCGAGAACGAGATTCAGCGCAGCATGGAATCTGCGCAAAAAGCCCTGACTGAGGCCCTGGGGCGAATGACAAATGTCGAGCCCGCCCTGGACAAGACGCGCCGGAACCTTGAAAAACTGATCCAATCGAACATTGCCGTTTCCCAGGATGCCCGAGTGACCGTGAAAAGCGACCAACGCGGCGTTCAGAGCCTCGTGCATGCGGATGACGACGGGACCTATGTCATTGTTGCCAATCCGCGAAAGCGCCTGACCGCGCATGACAAGCAGGGCACTCTCCTTTTTGACGGTGAAATCGAAAGCCCGGAACAACGATCCCGGTTGCCCGATGAGCTCAAGGCCAAGGTGGATTCCCTCCTGGAAATGATGCCGTCTCAGGGACGCTGACCCTTATCCGGGCCATGTTCCATGTCGGAACGCAATGAGGTGGGCGGGGCCGTCCTCGAGTCGGCCCGCTCGTTTGTTAATTTCAGAAACCTCTCAACACCGTGCTCGAACGTTGAGGTAATCCTGGGGCGGGTTTTCGTTTTAACACCAGGTATTGGATGCCTTTTTGGGCGCAGTATTCGCGTTTTCCACCCTTGTCGCCATCTTCATTGACCACGTAGAGATCCGGTTTCAGCTTTTGAATCTCGGGATCCGCATCGAGCCAGCCCTCACCGGAGGAGATCATGGCCCGGGTGACGTAGCGAATGGATCCAGTCATGTATCTTCGTTCTTCCTGCGACAGCATCGGATGTCCTTCCCCCTTGAGAAGCCGGATGTTGGCATCGTGACCCACGATCACGTAGAGATCGCCGTGTGCGCTGGCTTCCTCAAAGAACCGGACATGGCCGGAATGGAACCAGTCATAACAGCCCGTCACGACCACCTTTGGGCGCCCCGGATTGGGCGGCGGACCGCTGGGTTCCGGGAAATCCATCAGCTGTTCTTTGCTCAGCACATGATAGTCCAGTTCGTGATCCGCGCAAAACTTCTGGCGAGCCTCATTCAAGCCGCATTCGCGGTCAATCCAGGCTTGGGGCCGCAGGCCAGGGATTTCTGGCAAAGCACTGGGATCCAGGACTCCCCATACGGGGACCACCCGGTTTACATAACGAATTGCCTTTAAGAAATAAAATCGTTCGGCCATTGGGAACTTCGGGGGGCGCCCGGACAAGGCCTGGAGCGTGTCATCCGACATGAGCAGCACGGTCAGTTCACCCATTCTGGATGCCTCCTCGAGGAAACGCATGTGATGCGCCCGCAGGTCATCGAATCCGCCACAGACCACCACCGTTTTTCCGGATCGATTCATCTTATTTCGAAGGGCGGTCTTTCAGCGGGTTTTCGATGCGGACATTAACGCGGAAAGCGCCTGGGACAGTGCACGATGAGATTACAAACAAATAACCGCCTCCGCAGCCCGAATACATCGCGCCGGAGTAGTTCTGTTGGTAAACTCGAAGCAGGGCCTTGAGATCGAGGCGGATGGCGGGGTGACGGATCGTATGCGGCAGGATTTTTTCCCAGCAAACCATGCATGTGTTGAGCGAAGCGCCAAGGGCATCGAGGTCCTGGCGGCGAATGGCGTCAAAGCAGTCCTTGCCGGTTTGTCCCAGACGAGCGATCCATTTGGGTGAAAGCTGTTTGTTTCCGAGGGGATTATAGCCTTCCGGACGGGATTCAATTGGGAGCACGTTCAGCACCTTTTCCAACCAGCGGGCGATACCTGGGTTGTTCAACGACTCGATATGGGATGGAAAGATCCCCCCATTGGCGTTGAAATCATAATCCAACCGGCTGATACCGGGATAGACCAGGCCAATCATGTCCTGGGAACCACTCGGTTCTGATTTACCCTGGTTTTCGGCCCTGTAAAGCTCCCGAACCAAGTCAACGGGCGGCCGTTTTGGCAGCCGTCCGTGCCAGAGTTTTGTGGCCACAGCTCGGGTGCCGCTGGCACAACCCGCGCGGTCCATGACTCGAAAATTGGGCTCGAGGGAAACGACCACCATGGAACCGGGCGGATTGGGATGATGACGGGAAACGAACGGCTGATCGATCCAGCCGCCCGCAAGGGCCAGCCGGTTCGGAATGCGCCCGATGACCCGGGCCATACCAGGCAAAACTCCGGAGTTCACTTCAAAGAGATAAGGAGTCTACTCGACAACGCGCCGGCCGGCTTTGCGGGCATAGTACTGTTGCTTGATCCATTGGTAGGTGGCGGACAGCCCCCGATCCAGGGTCGTGCTGGGTTCCCAGCCGAGGATCTTTTTTATGAACGTGTTGTCGCTGTTGCGCCCCGCCACACCGCGAGGAGCCGCCAGATCATATTTCCGTTTGAGCTTGATCCTCGCGATCTTTTCAACCTTGCTCACCAATTCGTTGATGGAAACCAATTCGCTCGATCCCAGATTGATCGGGGTCGCAATCAACGGATCGTGGTGCGTGATCATATCAATGCCCTTCACGCAGTCATCGATATACATAAAACTGCGGGTTTGCGTCCCGTCACCCCAGATGTCGATCGTGTCGTTCCCGGTGTCGATAGCTTCAATGACCTTTCGGCATATGGCCGCAGGGGCCTTTTCCCGACCTCCATCCCAGGTGCCATGCGGCCCATACACATTGTGAAAACGGGCCATGAATGTCTTCAGACCGCGCTCATGCCAGTATTCCTCGCAGAACATTTCGCTCATGAGCTTTTCCCAACCATACCCGCGCTCGGCCATGGCCGGATAGGCATCCGACTCTTTCAGCGCCCGCACTTTTGGATCCTGCTGCAGCAAGGTGTTGTAGGCGCAGGCCGATGATGAAAAAAAGTATCGTTTCGCGCCAGCCCGATAGGCGGCCTCGATCATGTGGGTGTTGATCAGAATGCTTCGGAGGCATTCGATGCGGAAACGTTCGATAAACCCCATTCCCCCCATGTCGGCGGCCAGATTATAGACCTCAACCGCTCCCTCGCAAACCCGTCGGCAACTATCCTCCTGGCTGCAGTCGAGGCTCAGGCTTTCCACGCCGGGCACGCGGAGATACCATTCGGCCAGCGGCTTCTTGTCCACCGCGCGAATGCGTTTGAAGCCCTTCTTTTTAAAAAAAAGCACCAGGTTGCCTGCGATAAATCCACCCGCGCCGGCAATGACGATCAGATCGTCTTTCGTGCGCGGCGAATCCTTTTCCACCAGTCGTTTTTGATTCATCATTTTGTGCTTTAGGCGATGTCCGTGAGGCCATCTTCCTCTGCAGCCGGACATCATCCTGTTACATTGAACGCCCTTCAGATTGTCACAAATCCCTCCGGACCGGAACAGGAATCATGTTCAGCCTTCCGTTTCGAAGCCTCGCTGATGAGCCTTGCCGGATCTCCGGACATCCTTCGAGGGTTCGGCAACGTGTCCCTTGCTGGCACCCACTAACTGCAACACCTCGCGGATGATTCTGAATCCGCCCAGAGCCCGGCCCAGCCAGTATCCGATGCCTGATCGCCTGCGTGATAATAGAAAGCCGGCAATCGGCGCTCCCAGAATCAGAAGCCTGTGCCAGGAATGGCTGGGAGATCGATGCCACTTCAGCCAGTTCAGCGGATGCCGGATTCGCTGCAATTCGGTAGCCAGAATACATCGATGCAACTCCGCTTCGGCCAGCAGCAATTCCTTTTGTCGTGCCAAGTCATCCCGTGTCCTTGAACTCCCAAATCCTTTGTTCATAGATCACTTCGGAGCACCGTGCTCGCTCATTTTTTGGCCTCGCAGCCATTCGCGGTCCTTTTTAAACTCGTCAAGGGTGGCTGAGAAAGGGGCTGGCCCCTGTTTGAACCGCTTGTGGAATTGCCAGTATGCAATTCCAGCTGCAGCCAGCAGAATCAGGCTCAGTCCGATCAGCCCCACGATTTGTCCCAGTTGCCATGCCACCACGGCAAGGGTCAGCACTAACATGGCCAGCGCGACCGTGCATAAGGCGACTACAGCACCGAACCATACCCCCAGACGCATCCATCGATGCTTCTCCTCCTGGAGTTCGACGGAAAAAAGCTGCAACCTGTTCTGCAACAACCCGAGAACGGTGTCGCCTAACCGCCGGACCGTGTCGCTTAATCCTCCTGTTGTGGGTTCGGAATCCGGCATGGATTATTTGCGACCAACCAGGACGCCAATCAACAAACCCAATCCAAAGGCCAGCCCGATCGACTCATAGGGATGTGACCTTATCGCCATGTCGGCTTTCCGGGCGGCGTCTTTGGCGCTGGCCAAGGCGCGTTCTTCCATTTGCTGACAACTCGCCTTGGCTCGTTCCAGGGCTGAAGCGAGCTTTGATCGCGCTTCCTTGGTTTTTTCACTGACGTCACCGGCTGTGACTTTAAGCAATTCCTCGGCATCACGAGCCAGCGATTTTAAGTCTTCCATGATCCGCTCACGGGCGACCTCGTTTTGGGCGCGTTCCATATTATCAAAATGGGTTTCCATAAGCTGTTTCCTGTTTGTGAGTGATCGTTATGTCGTTATGACCAAGCCAATATGGCCTCATTCCGGGCTTTTGCCGAGAGAAATATACAGGAGAAGAATCCATCGACAATAACCGGTCACAAAATCCAAATCGGAGCCCTCCGTGAGTCTATCTGACCCCAACAACGCTGGCCGTGTATCAAGATAGACCTACAGATTCTCAAATCTGGATACTCCACAAGGGTGTAATCTCCGCTGTTCATCAGCTGGCATGATTTGAAATCGAGCGCGCGACCGGCACGAAGATCATGGTCTTGAGAAGCTTAGGTGATTGATCCATTGTGCTGAAACCCAATTCAATCATCTGCAAGGCATGATTTGTGCTAGCCCCTCCATCTTTAAATACTCGAGGAGCCAGGTTCCTCTGAGAAAGCAGACCAGGATGCATCCTGAGGATGCCGTAGTCCTGGAAGATTTTGGGGATGTGTAACTTGACGACTTTTTGTTGCATGACGGCTGCGATGGTGATTGCTGATACAACCGGTCGGAACCCCGCTGCAATCAAGACAGGAACATCCGCTAGTTCATGTCGATTCCTGGGGCGGTTTCTCCGCTGGATTGTGATCGTTGGAATCGGCGCATTTTTCTACAATCAATACCGCAAGGGCGAGCCGCTTATTCCAGGGCTCCATGTCACGCAACTTACCCGGCCACAGTTAATTGAAGGAGCTAAAGACCGAACTGGCTCGGGATGGGTCGACCGGGCCATCGGCCGGGATTCCACCAACCAAGGCACGCCAACTGCCGTCAAGAAGCAAATTCCCTTGAAGGAGATGCCCAGGCTAGAGGGAATTCTCTACACGAAGTCGAATCCCGTCGCGATCATCAATGGCGAACGCTTAACACAGGGAGAGTCTTTCCACTGTGCGCTTTCTCGCGGCACGATCGCTGTCACGCTGGCGGAAATCCACCCTGGCAGCGTCTTAATCCAGGCGCCAGATTACCTTCCTGTCACGCTGAATATGGGCGGAGTGGGGAATATGCCTTAGGGTTTATTCAAAAATAACCCGAAGTTATTTTTGAACAGACCCTTAGCGGATTCTGCGGGTTGTGTGTTCCCACAGCCAGAGCACATCCTTGTTATTGGCTTGGCTTACGGTTTGGACTGTGGTCTTTCTGATGGGGGGGGTGGTGCGCGCATCCGTCCATTTCTTGATTTCCGAATGGCCATCGGCAAAGGCGAAACCACAGGCTTTGTTGTGGTAACTGGCCGGGAAGTCAGGGAGCGCGGCGCTGGCCGCGTTGGGATAACCGCGCATGTCGACACAGAAGAATCCGTCGTTAATGCTGTCCGGATGCTCGTCGACGAGAACCCAAGTCATGGACGGGCCGGGATCCACGATGTCGGAGGACTTGAGATACGCGCGAAACTCGGTGCCTCCAAACCAGGTGTGAACCCCCTCATTCATCCCCATCCAGGAGTTCATGGACATGCTGCGCGTCCGGGCGATGCTTTGGCCTCGATATGGACCTGCCGTTGGCTTGACCCTGATGGGATCCGCCGGACACTTATAGATGGCCGCGGCGGCGCCGGCGTAGGGCCAGATGGCGCCCTGCATGATGGTATTTGTGGAATCCCAGTTCTGGGCGTTGGCGTTGTTGAAATCGAGGATGCCGTGGACCCAGGCGTATTTATAGTTCTTGTTGGACGGAGTCTCATCGACGTAGGCGAACGGCAGATTATCGTTGCTGTCCTCGACATATAAACGCCAAGCCAGCATCAACTGACGCGAGTTGTTCATGCAGGAAATGCCTTGTCCCTTGGCCTTGGCCTTGCCCAAGGCCGGAAGAAGCATCCCGGCCAGAATCGCAATAATCGCGATGACCACCAAAAGTTCAATTAAGGTAAAAGCCGTGATGGCGATATGAGAAGGCCTTCCTGGCGCTGGATTTCCACGTTGTTTCATCATGGGAATGTCTCGGTTAAGTTAAAGTTGCGCCATGGCGTTTCTGGACGGAAACGCATCCGGGGCGGAAGCCACAGGTCATCTCCTGACATCGATTGTGTCTGCAGCCGTCGTCTTCGGAGTGACACTGGCGGATTGGCAACCGCGTAGGCCAATGTTCCAAGCCATGGATCATGAAGCTAATTAAAACCTACTCGAGACAGAATTCAAGCCTTTGGATGCATTTCCGTCTTGCGCGGATCGATCCTTGCCAGAAAGAAGGCGCGGGTGGAGGATGAGGAAGAACCGGCGCCTCGGCGCGGATCAGTCAACGCGATTCAATGGAACAGAAGATCATCAGCCTGCTGGAGCGGCCTGGAAACTTGCCGCTAAGTGTTGTCGACATCCTGCGGCAGTTGCGCCTGCCCGCCTCTCGCCAATCCGAGATCCTTCGAGTTCTGCGTTCTCTGGAAGAGTCTGGCCGGGTTGCCCGGATCAAAGGTCATCGTTTTATTCAGCCGCGAGAGGCTGATCTGATTCCCGGCCGGATTCGGATGAACCGCTGGGGCAAGGGATACCTCCAGCCTGACGATCCCTCTTTGAAGGAGATCATGATCCCGGAAAACGCCACCGCAACAGCCTTGCACGAGGATCGTGTGCTGGTGAGACGGGATGCAAGACCCAAAACTCCGCGCCGCCCGGGCGACGAGAACACCGGCGCGGTGGTTCGAGTTCTGGAACGTTATCGCAGCCGGATCGTGGGGACCCTGCAGCGGAGCCGTCAGTTTCATTACGTCGTGCCCGACGATCCCCGTTATGCGCACGATGTCTACGTGCCCCCGCCCGAGGGCGCCTTCAAGCTGGCTCGAGTCGGCGACAAAGTCGTCGTGGAACTGCGCGGTTGGGAATCGCGTCACACCAATCCCGAAGGCCGCATTGTCGAAATCCTGGGATCCCCCAATGCCCAAGGAGTCGATATGCTTTCGGTTTTGCGCCATCATGGTCTTCCGCTCCGTTTTCCAAAGACCGTCCTGCAGCAGGCCCGGCTGGCGGGCCATGCGGTGGGCTCCCATGATCGTGCCGGCCGCGCCGACTGCCGTCATCACCCGGTCATCACCATTGATCCAGAGGATGCCAAGGATTTTGACGATGCTTTCTGTTTGGAGCGGGTGGACGCCCGTCGTTGGCGGCTTTGGATCCACATCGCGGACGTCTCGCATTATGTGAAGCCCGACACGGCCCTGGATCGCGAGGCGCGCGAGCGCGGCAACTCCACCTACCTGGTCGACCGGGTTATCCCCATGCTTCCCGAGGCCTTAAGCAACGAGCTTTGTTCGCTCCAGCCAGGCGTGGACCGCCTCACCAAGTGCGTGGAGTGCCTCCTGGCAGACGATGGTCGCTTGCTGCAATCGCGGTTTTACTCCGCAGTCATTCATTCACAACGCCGATTTTCATACCCGGAGGTCATGTCGATCCTCCAGCGCAAACCCGATGAGCCTCTCGATCAGATGCTGCATCACGCCCATCAACTCGCTCAACGCGTCCGCCGCCGCCGTTTTCAGGCCGGCTCCCTCGATCTGGATTTCCCCGAGTCAAAAATCCACCTGGACGAACGCGGACGCGTGGCGCGCATCGAGACCGTCGTGAATGACGCATCGCATCAGCTGATCGAGGAATTCATGCTGCTGGCGAATGAAGCGGTCGCCACACGCCTTCTCGACCTGCGACGACCGACGATCCACCGGATTCATGAGCAGCCGGAGGACGAACGCCTGCGCGAATTCCGGGAGGAAGTGTTGAGCCACCAAATCCCTTGCGGAAACCTCAGCCGGCGGGAAGAAGTCCAGAAGCTGTTGCACCGGCTTGGACGTTTGCCCATCGGGCCTGCCCTGAAAATCGGTTTTCTCAAATCTCTCATGCGTGCCCGCTACGCTGTGGAACCCCTCGGCCATTACGGCCTGGCAAAAGCCAAATACACCCACTTCACCTCTCCCATCCGCCGTTACGCCGACCTCATTGTCCATCGCACTTTGTTTCAAAATACCGGCCTGCCGGTTTCGGCCCTCAAACAGACCGCCGAACACCTCTCAATCACCGAACGCAATTCCGCCGATGCCGAACGCGACAGCAAAGAAACCAAACTGTTTGCCTTCCTGAAGGCCCAGCTTCGTTCCGGCCAACCCCAGCGTTATTCCGCCCTGATTACCGACGTGCGCAATTTCGGCTTTTTCGTTAATGTGCCGGAAATTGCCCTCGGAGGTCTGGTGCACCTCTCCAGCCTCGAAGACGATTTCTTCCAATTCGATTCCAGACGAAATCAGTTGGTGGGGCGCCGCTTTCGACGTGTCCTCCGCCTCGGCGACCCTATCCAAGTCCAGGTCCACCGAGTCGATCCCTTTAAGAAACAGGTCGATTTCCTGCTTGTTTCACAACCACAGCCCCATTCCCCCCACCGCTCAAAGCGTCAATCGCAGAAACCTACGACCGGTCCATCAACACCACACTAATCCCAAAGCGATCCTCCCCTGGGGATAGCTCTTACCTCTTGACTCGCACTCCCATTGGCAAGGTTACCCCGCCGATTTTTTCCGGTTTCCCAATAGTGGGACTGCGAATTCCCATAGACGAACAGCTTCCGAAATCCTGGGGCATGAACCGCTGACTCGTCCCTCCATTCCCTGCAGCCATCTCCATCAACATCCAAAGTTGACATAATAACGTATCTTATTAATAAAGAGATTATTACGATAGGAATTTCGCTGGGAGCTTGGCTGGTTTGAAACTGAACTCACACCCCAACACTTGCCATGGCACGGGACATGCGTTGGACACGTCTGGAAGGCATGGGAAACGAATCGATCATTATGATAAGTGATATCCCATACGTTTTGCGACAATTGCGCAAAAACCCGGGTTTCACGGCGGTAGCGGTCTTGACGCTGGCGCTGGGCATTGCCGCAAATATTGTCATATTTAGTTTTTTCAATGCGTTCTATCTGCGTCCGTTTCCATTTGTCGATGCGGATAGGTTGGTGGACTTGGATGAGACGGCCCCGCGCTGGAATCTGGAGTACACCGGCTTGTCTTATCGGGAATTTGCGGGGTGGCGGGAGCTGAACCGTTCGTTTGACGGCATGGCGGCGTGGGTTTACGAAAACTACAATATTGCGTTCGACGGATCCGTCGATCGTGTTCGAGGCGGGCGGGTGACGCACGAGATAACATCTGTTTTGGGGATCAAGCCTGTCTTGGGGCGGTCCTTCACGGCGGAGGAAGACCGTCCTGGGGGCGCCAAAGTCGCCTTGTTGGGGAATGGGTATTGGGTGCGGCAATTTGGGGGACGCAAGGACGTGCTGGGGCAGACCCTGAAGTTGAATCATGAACCGTGCATGATCGTGGGAGTATTGCCGCCGGACAAGGACCTGCTGGTCGAAGCGGATCTTTGGGTGCCTCTGGCCGCTGATCCGCGGGTGCATCAAGGGTGGTTCCTGCATGGGGTCGGGCGGTTGCGGAAAGGAATGACGTTAAACATGGCGCGGGAGGACTTGGCCCGGGTCCACCAGAACCTGAAAGCAGACCAACGGGCCAACGAGAATACTTTTCCAAAGCTCACACCCCTGAGCGAAAGGTTTTTCGGTGGGGCCCGACTGGTGATTCGGGTTTTGCTCGGGGCCGTGGGCGTGGTGCTGCTGATTGCGTGCAGCAACGTGGCGGCTCTGATGCTGGCACGCGGATTGGCCCGGTCCCGGGAGCTTGGTCTGCGGATATCCCTGGGAGCTTCATCTCGACGGATCGCGGGATTGATTGGGATCGAAAGCGTGATCCTGGCGGGAGCGGGGGGAGCGTTGGGGATCTATGGGGGGTATTGGGGACTTCAGGTGCTGCTGAGTTGCATCAGACAGCAACCGCCACGATGGCTGTGCTTTGGTTTCGATTGGCGAACCGGGTTGTTTGCGGCGAGCATGATGTTGCTCTCCGCGTTTCTGGGGGCCTGGCCGGTCATTCGGTCCGCCGCGCGCATGGACCTGCATGAAACGCTGCAGTCGTCCCCCCAGCAATCAACAACCTCAAGCGGCCGACGCCGGACGATGCACGCCCTGGTTGTCAGCGAGGTGGCGCTGACGTTGGTGCTGATGGCCCAGGAGGCCTTGTTGCTGCAAGCCTTTCGTCTGTTGCAGCGGACCGATCCGGGCTATCGCCCTGAAAATGTCTTGGCCTATGAACTCGCGCTGCCTGCCTCCAAATACGACTCGAGCGCGGCGGTCCGGGCCTTTTTCGAGGACCATCTCGAACGCGTGCGCGCTCTGCCCGGCGTGACCGCCGCCAGCGCGGTCAATGTTCCGCCCCTTAGCGGGCATTCGGGAAATTTCTACACGGTTGAAGACGCGCCGCCCAAGGGACCGAACGATCCGGATCCCGTGGTGCTCCAGCGGGTCGCCTTTCCGGGATACTTCGAAACCATGGGGATCTCGCTGGTTGCCGGTCGCACTTTCGATAAACAGGACGGTTCGAGCGACGGCGCGCGGGCGGTGATCGTGAATGAGATCTTCGCGCAACGATTCTGGCCCAACCAGGATCCCATCGGCCGACGCATGAGCCACCGACATCCCAACGCGCCCTGGATGACTGTTGTCGGCGTGGTCCGCGACGTCAAACACTACGGTGTCGATCAACCCATGATTCCGGGAGTTTACATTCCCTTTGCCCAGGACGTGCATCGCGGCATGTCCATCGTTCTTCGCAGCGTAACCCCTCCCGCCGCTCTGGTGCCGGTGATTCGCGATCGGGTGCGTGAAACCGATCCCGATCTGGCCGTGTTCGGTGTGGTGACCATGAAAGAGCAGCTGGCGCAATCCCTTTGGATCCGGCGGCTGACGGCATCGCTTCTGGGCATCTTTGCCGGAACGGCTTTGCTGATGGCGTTGGGCGGCATTTATGGAGTGTTTTCCTACATCATCAACCGGCGCACCCAAGAGTTTGGCATCCGGCTGGCGCTGGGGGGGCAACAGCGCGACATCCTCTGGCTTGTGGCGCGGCAGGGGTTGATCCTGTCCGGTCTGGGGATCGGGATGGGCCTGATTGTGGCTTTGGCAACGACTCCACTGATGCGCGGATTGCTTTTCGGCGTCAGCCCCGTTGATCCGTTCACCTTTATCGCTGTGAGTCTGTTTCTAACCGGGATCGCCCTCGCAGCCTGTTGGATTCCTGCTCGACGCGCAGCCAAGGCTGATCCGATCGTGGCGCTCAGGTATGATGGGTGAAGGTATGCTCGCTCTTCGATTCGCCTTTCGCCAATTGCGGAAAAATCCGGGCTACACAGTCCTGGCAAGTGCGACACTTGCCCTTGGCATTGGAGCAAATACCGCTCTATTCAGTGCATTCAAGGCATTGGTTCTCGAGCCGCTGCCCTATCCGGATCCACTGCGTCTTGTGCATGTCTGGAAATCCGATGTCAAGATTAAGGACACCATGCCTCTGTCGGGACTGGACTACCTGGATCTTAGGGAACAAAGCGCTTGTTTTGAAGCCCTGGGGCTGTACGCTCCCTGGCGATTCAACTTGGGCGGAAACAATCCTGTCCAGGTTCAAGGCATTCGCTGCACAGCGGGTACGTTACTTGCGATGGGAATCCCTCCTGCGTTGGGACGATGGTTTACCGAGGCGGAGGAACAAGACGCCTCGCGTCGCGTCGTGGTTTTGACCCACCAGCTCTGGCGGGAACGTTATTCCGGCGATCCCCAGCTCGTTGGCCAAACCATCATCCTCAATGGTGAATCCCACGAGGTCGTGGGCATTACCCCGCCCGGTTTTCAGTTGCTTTCGCCTTGGTATCGTGGGGGCACCTATGATCTATACGCTCCCCTGGTTGTTTCCCGCGATGAAACCTCCCGTAATTGGAACCAATATCTTGCATTAGGCCGGTTAAAGCGACAGGGATCTTTTTTGAAGGACTTACGCGGTGCTGTGGCAGAACTGCACACGGTCGGTGTTCGGGTGGCAAGGGCTCATCCCCAAACACACTCCGATACGACGTTCCAGCCTGTTCCCCTCCTGGCGCACACTGCCGGAGGCAGCATCTTGGGGCGGCTTCTCTTTTTGTTATTCACAACGGGATTGGTCCTGCTGGCTGCCTGCGCCAACGTTGCCGGCATGTCACTTGCCAAGGGGGCTGGCCGACAAGCGGAGGTGGCGGTGCGCTTTGCGTTAGGCGCGTCGCGGGGGCACATCGTGCGGCAGTGGCTGTGGGAAAGTTTGTTGCTCGCCCTGCTTGGCGGAGTATTGGGCGTCGGCCTCGCCGCCACAACGATCGAGTCGATGCGAGCTTTGCTGCCGGTTGATCTTCAGCGGATCGGGAACATTCGGATGGATATTTGGGTGTTGATGTTCAGCCTGCTGCTTTCGGCGATCGTCGCCCTGATTGCCGGGCTCATCCCAGCGCTGACGGTGTCGCGCGCGCGGCCGATCGGGGTCCTCAAGGGCGGCGCTTTAGTCGGCGGTTTTGGGGGCTCGGCAAGCTGGCGTCTGCTGCCACGGCTGGCGGTAGCTCAATTGGCGGTGGCCGTCTTGTTAGCCAACCTGGCAATTCTCATGTTCACCAGCTATCGCAAGATGCTCCATACGCCTAAAGGATTCGAGGGGGAACGCGTTCTCACCGCCAACCTTGAGTTGTGGGGCAAACGCTACGCAACCCTGGAAAACCGGATCCTCTTTTGGCGTCAGCTGGCGGAAAAGGCCGAAGCACTGCCCGGCGTCAATCGTGTTGGTTTAACGACCAAACTTCCCCTTGAAGGAGGATGGAACTGCGGTGTTCTGGTGGATGGCGAGATCTTTGATCACTCAGCCAAACGTCCCTTGGTGGAAACGTCGTGGATTTCGCCCGGGTATTTCGAAGCGATGGGCATCCCGCTGCTCTCCGGCCGGACCCTCCGACCTCCGTTTGGCACGGCCAATAATCAACAACTTGTGGTCAACCGCGCCTTTGTGGACCGGTTCTGGCCGGGGCAAGACGTGCTGGGTCGGCAGGTGCGGCATAACCATGCCAAGCCCGAGTGGTCGGGCTCCATTGTGGGCGTCGTTGAGAACGTCTGTCAGCAGGGGGCTGAATTGAAGCCGTTGCCTGAAATTTATTTTGCGTTCGAAGTCGAACCCAGGCCCGCTGCCAAACTGATCGTTCACTCGGAAATCGAGCCCGCTCTGCTCGTGAGCCTGCTGCGCCAGGAGATCGCCCGGTTAGACTCGGACCTCCCCCTGTCGGACATACGCACCATGAACCAAGTCCTCGCGAAATCGACGGCGCAACGCCGATTCGTCACCCTCATGATCCATATCTTCATGGCCGTGACCCTGCTTTTGGCGCTGACCGGCGTCTATGGCGTGCTGTCCTATCAGGTGGCCCAAAGAACACGCGAGATGGGGATTCGTCTAGCCTTCGGGGCGCCGCGGCGGACGATCACCTTGCTGGTTTTTCATCAAGCCTTGCGTATTGGAGGATTGGGAATCGGGATAGGCCTTCTGGGCACCTTTAATGTCGTCTTTGCGCTGAGACACATGCTGTATGGTGTCAGTCCTTTGAACCTGGCAGTCCTGGGAGTTGGGGCTGTCGGGGTGCTGACCATTGCTTTGATTGCCGGCTATCTGCCGGCCCGCCGCGCAGCCCGGGTGGATCCGGTGGTGGCGCTGCGGTACGAGGGATGAGGGGCGAGAGACAAGACGAAGATGAAAGAGAAACTCAGAAGCTACAAAGACTTGGTCGTTTGGCAAAAGAGCCTCACTTTGGTGAAGCGGGTCTACGTAGAAGCGCAGAAGATGACCAACGCCTTGCGCCGGTCCCTCGCCTCTCGCTCCTAATCTCTCTCCTCTATGCAAGACGTCAGATTTGCCTTTCGCCAACTGCTGAAGAACCCTGGCTTCACCGCCGTGGTCGTCCTCACCCTCGCCCTCGGCATCGGGGCCAACACCGCCATCTTCAGCGTGGTTAACGCCGTCCTGCTCAGGCCGCTGCCCTATCCTAAACCCGGCCAACTGGTGCAATTGGGCACCGACCGGTCGGGCGATCTCAGCATCGTCATTGGCAGCTCCACGTTCCTTGAAGTCAAAGCCCAGAGCCGGTCGCTGGCGCGCATCGCCGCCTACAGTGACGGCGACATGATTCTCACCGGAGCCGGAACGGCGGAACGCATCGTGTCCTGCGCAGTGACGGCGGATTTTTTCCCATTGCTCGGCATCCTGCCGGCCATGGGACGCAACTTCACCCCGGAAGAGGACACGCCCAATGGCCGCAAGGCGGTCATTCTCGGACACGGCCTCTGGCAGAGCCGGTTTGGCGGCGATCCGGGCATGCTGGGCCGGACGATCACGTTGAACGAGCAAAGCTACGCCGTCGTGGGCATTCTTCCGGCGGGCTTTCAGTATCCCGAACCATTTCAACTTTGGACTCCGCTGGCGCTTGGTGAAACGGGCGCAGGAGGAGGGGGAACCTTTGGGAAGTTTGGTGAAGGCGCGTGGCTTCTGAAAGCCATTGCCCGATTGAAACCCGGCGTGACGCTGGAGCAGGCGCAAACCGAGCTGCAAACCATCGCGCAGCGTGTTCAACCGAATGGACCCACGGCGACTCGGGGCCGCGGCGAGGACGGCGAAGGTGGTCCCGGCGAGAGTGCCCTGACGTTGGTCGGCCTGCACGAGCAGGTCGTCGGCGAGGTGAAAGGACCGTTGCTCGTGTTGCTGGGCGCGGTCGCGTTGGTTTTGCTGATCGCCTGCGCGAATGTCGGCAACCTCTTGCTCGCTCGTGCGGCCGCACGGCAAAAGGAAATGGCTGTCCGGGCCGCGCTCGGAGCCGGACGGCTGCGGGTGGTTCGCCAGTTGTTGACGGAGGGCGTGATGCTTTCCCTGGCCGGCGGCGGCTTGGGATTGTTGCTGGCGTTCCTGGGCGTCCAAGCGCTCGGACACTGGAGCGCCTCCAGCCGGCTGCCGGCGATGCACGGGATTGGCATCGATGCCTGGGTGCTGGCGTTCACGTTCGGCGTGTCGGTGATCACTGGCCTGGCGTTCGGTCTCGCGCCGGCGTTTCAAACCTGGCGCACGGACGTCAACGCCGCGCTCAAGGAGGAACACCGCAGCGACACGGGCGGGCAGCGCAACCGTCTCCGGCAATTTCTGGTCGTCTCGGAGCTGGCGCTGGCGCTGGTGCTTCTTATCGGCGCCGGGCTGTTGCTCAAGAGCTTTTCGCGACTCATGGAGGTTAATCCCGGTTTCCGGGCCGATGGCGTTTTGACGTTCCAGGCGGCTCTGACGGAAGGGAAATCTTCGGCCCAGAAAATCAACTTCATTCGTCGAGTCATCGAGCGATTGAGAGCGCTACCTGGTGTGCAGGCCGCCGCCGCCACGGACTCTTTGCCGCTCACTCCCTTCACGCGCATCTCCTTGGCAGAGATCGATGGCCGGCCACCGATCGACGTGAACAAGCTGAGGCGGGGCGAGTTGAAGGTAAGGCCGGCTTCAAGGCCGACAGTGACCCACGATTACTTCAACGCGATGGGTATTCCCGTGAAGAAGGGACGGGCGTTCACTCCCCAGGACGCGCGCCCCACTGCGGGAGTAGTGATCGTCAACGAGGCGTTTGAGAAACATCACTTCCCCGGCGAAAGCGCCGTCGGCAAACGAATCCACCTCCTGGGAGGGACCGCCGGGGCGCACTGGCAGACGGTGGTGGGGGTCGTCGGCGATGTGCGGCAGAGCGGATTGGCGGGAGACGTGATGTTGGAGGTGTTTAACCCGGTCCTGGATGATGTCGAAGACGGAACAAGCTTCGTCATTCGCACATCAGGAGAACCGGCCCAAATCATCTCTGCCGTGCGGGCGGTGATGGCGGAGATCGAACCGAACCAGCCGATCCACAACGTGATGACGATGGAGCAGCGGCTGGCGAACGCCACAACCTCGCGGCGGCTGAGCATCGTTTTGCTGGGCAGCTTTGCGGCAGTGGCGCTGCTGCTCGCCGTCGTGGGCATCTACGGCGTGATGTCGCATGCGGTGACACAACGCCGTCGCGAGATTGGCGTACGGATGGCGTTGGGCGCGCAAAAGAGCGAGGTGCTTGGTCTCATCATTTGCGGCGGGCTGCGGCTGACGCTGATGGGCATCGCGATGGGACTCGCCGGGGCGTATGCCCTGACGCGATATTTGTCAAGCCAGCTCTACTCCGTGAAAGCCACCGATCCGCTTACCTTTGCCGTCATCCCTCTGATACTCGCGGCGGTCGCTCTGGTTGCTTGCTGGGTGCCGGCTCGCCGCGCGTCCCGGGTGGACCCAATGATGGCGCTGCGCAATGAGGGGTGACAAGGGACGAGCTGGAAATTAGAAATGGAAATCTAATCCGGGAAAACCATGGACACATTGATTCAAGACCTTCGTTACGGTTTGCGGATGCTGCGTAAGAGCCCCCTGTTCACCGGTGTGGCGGTGATTTCGCTGGCCCTCGGCATCGGGGCCGCCACGGCAGTTTTCGCGCTGGTCCACGCCGTTCTGCTCCGTTCGTTGCCGGTGCCAAACCCGCAGGAACTCATCGTAATCAAATGGTCCGGAACCAACCCGAAGATCGGGAACTTCATGGGCGCTCAGGAAGGCGACGCTGCCGGACACGTGACTGCGGACGCCCTGTCATATCCGGTCTTTCGCAGCGTGCGCGAGCAATGCGCTGCCCAGGCGGATCTCTTCGGATTTACCGAACTCCATGAACTGGGTATTACCGCACGCGCCCGGCACGAACCGTTCGCCGCCGCGGGCCTGATGGTTACGGACAACCTCTTCTCCGGTCTGGGCGTGCGTCCGTTGCTGGGGCGTCTTTTGGGTCCGGAGGACGAGGCAAGCGGGGCCGCACCCGCGATCGTGATCACCTACGAGTGGTGGCAACGGGAGTTCAATCTCGATCCGGCCGCGCTTGGACAAGTGGTCACGCTGAACGGCAATCCCTTTGCGATTGTGGGCGTGTTGCCAAACCCATTCCCCGGTATGGCGGCCGGTGATCGGACGGAGTTTTACGTGCCGATGTCCGCCCAACCGCAGCTTCTTTCAAGCTGGTCTCTGACGGCGCCAGATCGTTGGTTCGTGAAAATGATGGGCCGGAAGAAGCCTGGGGTGAGTGACGCGCAAGTCCGATCGGCCCTCAATGTCGCCTTTGCCCGTGAAGTGGAAACGGTCATGAAGGAGGCCAAGATGCTGCTGACCGATGGGCGGGCCGGCGTCTCCTATCAGCGTAACTATTACCGCAAACCGCTGCTGCTGCTGCTGGGCATCATCGGTGTGGTGGTGCTGGTGGCTTGCGCGAATCTCGCAGGTCTGCTTCTGGCTCGCGGTGCAGTCCAGCAGCACGAGTATGCCGTGCGTGCAGCCATAGGCGCTGGACGCTGGCGGCTGGTTCGGCAATCCCTCACCGAGAGCGCGCTCCTTGCATTGTGGGGCGGGGCGCTCGGCGTTTTAGTGGCTGTCTGGGGCAAGAATGTGATTGCTCGGTTGTTGGCCGGTTCGCTGGACGACTTTCATTTTGACACGTCACTCAATTTGGCGGTGCTTGGGTTCGCTTTGGGCACGGCATTGCTGACGGCGCTGTTGTCGGGTCTGCTCGCGGCCCTGCGGGCCGGACGAAGCGATCCGGTGGCCGGGCTGAAGGAGCGCGCCTCGCTGGGTGCGCCGCGTTTGCGAATGGGCAGAGCATTGGTGGTGGCACAAGTCGCCCTTTCCGTCCTGCTCCTGGCCGGTGCGGGCCTCTACATTCGAACGCTGGTGAACCTTGTCGGGATTAACCCCGGGTTTGCCACTGAGAACCTGCTGCTGTTCCGAGTCAGCCCGCGCACTGCCGGCTATCGCGGTTCAAAATCAGCCGGATTCTACCACCGTGCCCAGCAGTCTCTGGCGGCGATTCCCGGAGTGCGGTCTGTGACACTGACGCAAAATCCATTGCTCAGCGGGGGCATGTCGGGTGGCTCTTTTTTCACATTGCCGAACCAGGCTTCTGGAATCGAACCGCATGCCTACAAGCACACCGTGAGTGAGACCTTCTTCGCGACGATGGGGATTCCGGTGTTGCTTGGGCGCGAATTAAGCTCCAGCGATGCCGACGGAGCGTCCAAAGTGGTTGTGGTGAACGAGGCTTTCGCCCGAAAATTCTTCCCGGAAATGAATCCCCTCGGCCAGATTCTGAGGACGAAGGATGATTTCGAGTGGCAGATCGTTGGCGTGTGCCGGGACACCAAATACACGGGTATCAAGGATGAAATCCCGCCCACCGTGTATTTCTCGTTTCGCCAGGATTCCATCAGTTTTGCCTGTTTTGCGGTGCGTACTGCGCTGCCCCCCTTGTCAATTGTGCCCGCGGTGCGAAAGGCGGTCGCGGCCGTGGATCCCCTGGTGCCGCTGGCGGGTATCACGACGCAGAAGGCCATGCGCGACAAGAGCATTGCCCAGGAGCGATTGTTCGCGTCACTCTGCGGCGCGCTGGGCTTACTGGCCGTGCTGCTCTCGTGCATTGGGCTTTACGGTCTTCTGGCTTACAACGTAGCCCGGCGCACCCGTGAAATTGGCATTCGCACGGCGTTGGGGGCGACACGCCGAAACGTGGCTTGGCCTATCTTGCGTGAAGCCTATGTGCTTGGCGCAATCGGCGTTGCCCTCGGCATTCCCACCGCCCTCGCCCTGTCCAGGTTTATCCAGAGCCAGCTTTATGGCGTCGCGCCGACGGATCCGTTGGCGATCGGGGGTGCAGCGATGCTATTGCTCCTGGTTGCCACGCTTGCGGCGTGGTTCCCTGCGCGCCGGGCCGCCCGGGTGGACCCGATGGTGGCGTTGAGATGTGAATGAACCTTGAACCTGATGCGTAAAACGTGAAAACACTCCGAACCAACTTGTTGAGACTCCGCTCCTTCTGGCAACGGCGCGGGGTGAAGCGCAAGATCGGCAAGAAATCGCCCTTCCACTTCAAACAGCGCACGAGACGAAGCGCCAGCCTCGGCGAGGCGATGTGGCAGGACGTCCGTTTTGGTTTGCGGATGCTACGGAAGAATACTGGATTCGCGCTCATGGCGGTCTTGACCTTGGCGTTGGGCATCGGAGCGAACATCGGGATTTTCGCCGTGGTAAACGCCGTGCTCCTTCGTCCGCTGCCCTACCCCGACCCGGACCGATTGGTGCAGATCTGCAGGCAAAACCGCGATCAGACATCCGCGGGCATCCAGCTCGACGACTGGTTGGGCGGGAGAGAATTGGAGATCCTGCAAGATGAGACTCAAGTGCTTTCGCATTTGGCCTCGTATGCGGTTGGGGAGTCGAGCTTAAGCGGCATCGAAGCCGCGTCGCAGCTTCATACTGGCCTGGTTTCGGACTCCTTCCTGACACTGCTGGGAGTTCGTCTGGCCATGGGACGCAACTTTCTGCCCGAAGAAAACCAACCCGGCGCCGCCCCGGTGGCGATCCTGAGTCATGCCACATGGCAACGATGCTTTCAAAGCGACGCACAAATCATCGGCCGGTCCGTGACGCTCAATCGCCGCCCCTTCACCATTGTTGGCGTGCTGCCCGCCTCTTTCAGGTTCATCGCGGACCTGGATGTGTATGTGCCGCTGGCCGCTAACGATAAAACCGGCGCAGAGGGATTATTACTCAATCGCAAGGCTCTTGGCCGGCTGCAACCGGGCGTATTCCTAACGCAAGCCCAAGCCGCGTTGGACAACGTCTATCAACGCATCCGCAACGCCGACGACAACAGCCGCGTCGTGCTGGCCGGTTTCCAGGGACAGATCGTTCGCAAGGTCAAGCTCAAGTTGCTGGTCTTTCTGGGCGCGGTCGGGCTGGTTCCGCTGATTGCGTGCGCAAACATTGCCAATCTGCTGCTGGCGCGGTCGGCGGCGCGCCGGAGGGAGATGGCGGTGCGCGCAGTGTTGGGCGCGGGTCGTTGGCGGTTGGTCCGGCAACTGCTGGCCGAAAGCGTTCTGCTAGCGTTGCTGGGAACTATGGGAGGTGGCCTCTTGGCCCAAGGGATTATTGTCGCGTTGGGTGCTTACACTGCCAGTCTCCCAGGACTGCAGCCCGTGGTCTTCGATGCCCGGGTGTTAGGGTTCACTTTGGTGGTGACGCTTCTCGCCGGCTCGCTTTGTGGCCTGGCCCCGGCCCTGACCGTTTCGCAACCATGCCTGGCCGATGACCTGAAGGAGGGCGCGAGCAGCGTGACCGGCGGACGTCGGGCGAATCGTCTACGCCATAGCCTTGTGGTCCTAGAGATGGCCATGGCCATGGTGCTCGTATGCGGCGCGGGTTTGTTGGCTCACAGTTTCTTCCGGTTATCGGTGGTGGACCTCGGCTATCAACCGGAGCGACTGCTGACGTTTACCCTCAACGCAGACCCGGCCCGGTTTCCCAATCCGCGCTCGCGGGCCGACTACTGTGAGCGCATGATCACGAGCCTCCGCGGCCTTGCGGGCGTGGAGACGGTCGGTGCGAATACCGCCATGCCCTTGATCGGATATGGCGTGTCCTCCACCCTGCTGATCGAAGGACGGCCGCAGTCGCCAACAGATTCCATCGTCGCCTGCCCGGTGGTAAACGGAGATTACTTCCGTGCTTTGGGAATCCCGGTGCGGCACGGGCGCGCCCTATCCGATCTCGACCGAGAGGGCGCGCCGGAAGCGGTCGTCGTCAACGAGAGCGTGGCGCGGCGGCATTTTCCAGACGAGAATCCGATCGGGAAGCGGATCTTGGTCTTCCTCCCCCAGGTAGAAAAGATGGAGTGGAAGACCATCGTTGGCGTGGTGGAGGACACCAAACTGCACGGTCCGGAGCAAGACGCTCCCCCTCAGGTTTATCTGTCCTACCTGCAGGTGGGCCCGCCCTGGATGACGTTCGCCCTGCGCACGCGCGACGATCCGCTGGCGCTTGCCGATTCGGTCCGCCGCACCGTCCGGCAGGTGGACGAAAACCAGCGAGGTTTTGCGTTGCTGACGATGGAGCAACGATTGACGGGCACGATTGCTCCGCGCAAGACCAACATGCTGCTGCTGGGTTTGTTTGCCGCGGTGGCCTTGGTGATGGCGACGGTGGGCCTCTATGGTGTGGTCGCCTTCTCGGTTGGTCAGCGCACTCATGAGATCGGCATCCGGATGGCGCTCGGGGCGCACCGCGGTAACGTGCTCGGATTGGTGGTTCGGGCGGGTCTGAAACTCGCCCTGGCAGGCATCGTCCTCGGCCTTGTCGTTGCGTTGGCTCTGACGCGCGTCTTGGGGAACCTCCTTTTCGGCGTCACACCAAACGATCCCCTCACGATCATCGTGGTCTCACTCTTGCTGCTCGGGATCGCGCTGCTGGCCTGTTGGCTGCCTGCGCGGCGCGCCGCGCGGATGCATCCGATGGTCGCATTGAGGTGCGAATGAACCGTGAAACGTGATGCGTAAAACGTGAAAACATTGCGAACCGACTTGTTGAGACTCCGCTCGTTCTGGCAACGGCGCGGGGTGAAGCGGGAGACGGACGAGGAACGGCGCTTCTACCTCGGGCAGCGCACCGCTGAAAATATCACTACTGGCATGACGCCGAAGGAAGCGGCGCGCGAGGCGCGGAGGCGGTTCGGCAACATTCAGTGCCTTCGCGAAGAATGCTGCGAGGCGCGCGGCGCAAGCCTCGGCGGGACAACGCTTCAGGATATCCGGTTCGGCGCGCGGATCCTCGCGAAGATGCCCGGCTTCGCCGCGATCACCATCCTGACGCTGGCTTTGGGTGTCGCCGGCAACATCGTGATCTTCACGGCCTACAATTCCCTCTATCTGCGTCCGTTTCCCTTCGTCGAGCCGGACCGGCTGGTGGACCTGAATGAGCGGGCGCCACGCTGGAACCTCGAAACCACCGGCCTGTCGTTCTCGGAGTTTTCCGGCTGGCGCGAGTTGAACCAATCGTTCGAGGCGATGGCCGCCTGGGAAGGCATCCGGCACGTTCTCGTCCACGAGGGCAACGCCGAGTGGGCCAATGGCGCGCGCGTCTCGCACGACATGCTCGCGGTGCTGAAAATCCAGCCTGTTCTCGGCCGGGGATTCCTGCCGGAGGAAGACCGTGTGGGCGGGCCCAAAGTGCTCCTGCTTTCCCACGGTATCTGGCAGCGGCGTTTCGGCGGGCGCACGGACATCGTGGGGCAAATCCTGCAACTGAGCCAGGAAGCCTGGACGGTGGTGGGCGTGTTGCCGCCGGACAAAGGTGTTCTGGTGCCAGGCGATTATTGGGTGCCGCTGGCCTACGACACTGGCAAGCAACAAGGCTGGCACCTGAGCGGATTGGGCCGGCTGAAGCCAGGCGTCTCGCTAGCGCTGGCACTGGAAGATTTGCAACGCGTTCACCAGGGGCTGGTGGCGGAAAAACGGGCCAACGAAAACACCTCGCCCCGGCTGACCACGCTCACGGACCGTTACTTTGGCGATGCGCGGCTGCTTCTCCGCTTGTTGCTCTTAGCGGTGGCGATGGTACTGGTGATCGCCTGCGGGAATGTGGCGGCGCTGATGCTGGCGCGCGGGTTGGCGCGCGGACGCGAGCTGGGCCTGCGGCTGTCGCTGGGGGCGACACGCTGGCGGGTGGCCCGGCTGATCGTGGTGGAGAGCCTGCTGCTGGCCGCGCTGGGCGGGCTGATCGGGATGGCGCTTGGCAATGCGGGACTGAAAACCTTGCTGGCCCACCTGCCCGAACAACCGCCGCGCTGGGTGTCGTTCGACGCCGACTGGCGCGTGTGGTTGTTCGCGGGCCTGATGGTCGCGGGCGCGGCGCTGCTGGGCTCGTTGCCGGTGATTCGTTCCGCGTTGAAACTCGATTTGCGTGGCGTCGTGCAATCTTCAGGACATCAATCCACAACCGCCCGTGGCGGACGGCGAAGCCTGAACACGCTGGTGGCGGCCGAGATGGCGTTGACCCTCGTGGTGATGGTGCAGGCGGGATTGCTCTACCAAACCTTCCGCCGGCTCCAGGGCGTGGACCCCGGATTCCGCTCGGATCACGTGCTCGTTTACGACATCGCCCTGCCGGACACCCGATACCGGTCCGATGAAGAACGGAAGGCTTTCTTCAAGGACCATCTGGAACGGGTGCTCGCTTTGCCCGGCGTCGAGTCCGCGAGCGCGATCACGGCGGCGCCCTTGAGCGGGCACTGGGGCAATTTTTTCGTCGCCGAAAACGCGCCGCCCAAGGTGCCGGGCGAACCCAACCCGGTCGTGCTGAAGCGCGTCACGTTTCCCGGCTATTTCGAGACGATGCGAATCCCGATCCAGGCAGGACGCGCTTTCACCGATCAGGACGGCGTCAGCGAAGGGTCAATGGCGGTGATCGTGAACGAGACCTTCGCCAAGCAATTCTGGCCCGGCCAGGAGGCGGTGGAAGCCGTCGGCAAGCGCATCCGTCACGAAGGCCAGAACAACCCTTGGATAACGGTGATCGGGCTGGCGCGTGACGTGAAGCATTACGGCCTGGATCAGCCGGTTAGGCCCGGCGTTTACATCCCCTTTGTCCAGAGCCCCGTGCCGCACCTGGCGTTTGTCACGCGCAGTTCGGTGGAGCCAGCGAGCCTCGTTCCCTCGATCCGGGCATTAGTTCGGGAGCAAGATCCCGAGGTGCCGGTGTTCGGCGTGGTGACGATGGAAGAGCGCCTCAACCAATCCATGTGGAGCCGGCGGCTGGCGGCGTCCTTGTTCGGAATCTTCTCGGCCGTCGCGCTGGTCATGGCGGCCTGCGGCATTTACGGCGTCTTTTCGTATGTGGTGAACGGGCGGCGGCAGGAGCTCGGCGTGAGGCTGGCGCTCGGCGCGCAGCGCGGGGAAATCCTGTGGCTGGTGATCCGCCAGGGGCTGCGGCTCTCGGCCATCGGCCTGGGCATCGGTCTGGTCGGCGCTTTCATGGCGTCGGCCATCACCCGCAATCTGCTTTTTGGCGTCAGCCCGTTTGAGCCGGTCATCCTTGCGGCGGTCACGCTGGTATTGTTGTGCGTCGCCGTGCTGGCGTGCTGGGTGCCCACCTGGCGCGCGATCTGGGTGAACCCGATGGAGGCGTTGAGATGCGAATGAACGTGAAACGTGATACGTGAAACGTGATGCGTGAAACATGAAAATCCTAAGAACCAATTGGTCGAAGATCCGCTCGCTTTGGCAGCGGCCCGGGGCGAAACGGGAGACGAACGAGGAACTGCGCTTCCACCTCGAGCAGCGCACGCAACAGAACATCGCCGCCGGCATGGCGCCGGAAGACACGGCGTGCGAGGCGCGGAAGGGATTCGGAAATCTCCAGCGCATTCGCGAGGAATGCCGGGACACGCGCGGCGCGAGCTTGGGCGAGGGAACACTCTCCGACGTTCGTTTCGCCTTCCGCCAGTTGCGGAAGAGTCCTGGCTTCACCCTCGTCACGGTGGTCACGCTCGCTCTGGGCATCGGGGCTAACACGGCTATCTTCAGCGTGGTTGACTCGGTCGTGTTACGGCCGCTACCCTACCCGCGGCCGGATCAACTTGTCTGGGTTTGGGGACACTTCGCCGGCATCGGGTTGCCAGACAATCAAAACGCGATCTCGGCACCCGAACTGAGAGATCTCGAAACGCAAAACCGGTGTTTCTCTCACGTCGCCGGGCTCAGCACCGGAGGCAGCTTCAACCTGAAGTTCGGTGATGATCCCCAGCGAATCGAGGGCTCTTTTGTGACGCCGGCTTTTTTCCCGCTGCTCGGTGTGCAACCTGCGTTGGGACGCGCCTTTCTGCCGACCGACGCCGACCCAGGACAGAACCAGGTGGTTGTGCTCAGCCACAGCCTGTGGAGACGCGGTTTTGGTGCCGACCCCGGCGTGGTCGGGCGGCGGCTGAACATCAACGGCCTCAGCCATGAGGTAGTGGGGGTCATGCCCGCCGGATTCGAATCTTTTGGTGCGGAACTGTGGGCGCCGTTGGGGTTCACCCCGGAGAACCTGATCCGCCGTGAGCAGCATGGCCTCCAGGTTTTAGCACGAATCAAGCCCGATTTGACCTTCGAACAGGCGCAGGCCGACATGAGCGCGTTGACGCGAGCGGTCAAGGATCAGAATCCGGGCTATCCCTACGAGCGTTTCCAATTTGCCTTTCGGTTGACGCCCCTGCATGACGCCCTGGTGGGGAGCGTGCGGAAGCCGCTCTGGATTCTCGCCGGTGCGGTCACTTTGGTGCTTCTGATTGCCTGCGCGAATGTCGCCAATCTTCTGCTTGTCCGATCGTCGGCGCGGCAACGGGAAGTCGCCATCCGGCTGGCGCTCGGGGCGAGCCGGGGCCGCTTGTTTCGCCAATGGATCACCGAAAGCGTCCTGCTATCCGCGCTCGGCGGGTTGGCGGGTCTGGCAGTGGCCCAGGCCGGGCTGAAACTCCTGGTCCAGCTTGGCGCCACCATCTTTCCACATGTGGCCGAGGCCACGCTGGATGGCCGGGTGCTGACGTTCACGATGCTGGTTTCGCTGGCCACCGGGATTCTGTTCGGCCTGGCTCCCGGTTTGCGCACCGCGCGGGAGGTCAAGACCCATGCTCTCCGCGGGGACGATCGAAACGCCACCTCGGGTCCAATCGTACAGCGCCTGCGCCACGCCCTGATCGTGGCCGAGATCGCCTTGGCCCTGGTGATCTTGAGTGGCGCCGGCCTGTTGCTCCGCAGCTTGATCCATGTCTGGGCGGTGGACAGCGGTTTTCGCCCGGATAACGTGCTGACGATGCGGGTGTCTTTGCCCGCGGCAAAATACGCAGAATCCCATCAGGTGCGGGCGTTCTACGATGAGGTTCTGGCCCGTATCTCTCGGCTCCCGGGAGTGGAGGCCGCCGGTGCAACGGGCGTGTTGCCGCTCAGCGGTGGCGGTTCTTCCGGAACGGTCATCATGGACGCCACCGCCGTGCCGCCCGACCGTGCGTCGCCGGAGGCGGATTTATGTGTGGTAACCCCAGGCTATTTTCAGGCGATGGGCATTCCCGTCCAGACCGGACGTGCGTTTGAGTCTCATGACACCGACCGATCTCAGCCGGTGGTGGTCGTTGACGAGACCCTGGCCAGAACTTACTGGCCCGGCGAAGACGCGGTTGGCAAGCGCCTGCGCCCCCCAGGCATGGACGCCCCCTGGGCAACCATCATCGGCGTGGTTCGGCACGTCCGCAGCCGGACCTTGGAGGCGCCTTCCCGTATTCAGGTTTACTGGCCGGAAAGCCAGGCGACGAGCCGGTCGTTGACCCTGGCAATCCGAACCCGGACAGCGCCGCGCAATCTCATCACTGCCGTGCGGAGGGAAATCGCCGCCGTGGCCCCGGACCAACCGGTTTTCAACGTCAGGACCATGGTCGAATGGACCCAGGATTCACTGGCGCTGCGGCGACTCGGGACGCACCTGCTTTCGGCCTTCGCCGGCGTGGCTCTCGTGCTGGCCGTGGTGGGAATCTACGCTGTGATGGCCTACTGGGTTGGCCAGCGCACTCGCGAGATCGGATTGCGGGCGGCCCTGGGCGCCCGGCAGCGGGATTTGCTGCGGCTCGTAATGGGCCAGGGCTTGCGACTGGCGGTGGTGGGAATTGCCCTGGGTCTCGTGGGCGCGCTGGCTCTGACTGGCATTCTATCCACGCAGCTATTCGGTGTTGGTTCCACCGACCCCATCACCTTCGCCGGCGTGTCCTTGACCTTGCTTAGCACAACGATGCTGGCGTGCTACCTCCCCGCCCGCCACGCGGCGCGGGTGGACCCAATGCTGGCATTGAGGCGCGACTGAATCCTGAAAGGCCATGCGTGACGCATGAAAACGCAACAAACCAATCTTCTGAACTGCGATTGTTTGGGTTCGACTCTCGATGCTGTTTCCGAGGCCCTCTTTTTCGGCGTGCCCATCCCGGTGGTTGAACGCCGTGCCGTGGCAAAGTGGATTGCCACGCGCCAGGGTTTGCCCGGCGCCTACGCAGACACGTTCGCACCAACCGAGAAGGACACACTCGGCATTCACCTTTTCACCGGCGAAGCCATCCGCACCCTGGCGGGAACAGCCCACATCCTCGGCGAGGAATCCTGTCGAGTGCTGCATCTCCTGAACGTGAAGGACCGGCAGGTACAGGAAGCCCTGACCCGAGCCGTGCGTGGATTAGCCGCCCGGCTCGACAACGCCGAGCGACGCGGGGCAAGCCCTGGGTTTTATTGCTGCGGTGCGTGTGCGGCGGCGTATTGGCGCAACCTCGCTACCGGCCAACTGCCCCGATCCGAAGAGCGGCTGCGCTCGGGCCTGGTGGAGTTGACAACCCTGCGTGCCGGTGGCGGCAAATGGCGACGCTTCCCGTTCTTCTATACCTGCTTGGTGCTCACGGAAATCGGCCCCAATCTGGCCAAAGCCGAGATGCAGTGCGCCGCACTGTACTGGCAACGGAATCTGAAGAAGCTGTCGCTCGCGAAAGGCTGCGTAGCCCTCCGCCGAACAGCGGTCGGCCAACGTCTGCTCGAATTGTGCGAATCGTGAATCAATGAATCCGCTCATGACAATCTGGCAACGATTCCGCTCCGTGTGGCAACGCCGCGCAGTAAATCGCGACATCGACGAGGAACTTCAGTTCCACATCGAAGCGCGCGCGGCGGAGAACCTCGCCGCCGGCATGTCGCCGGAGGAAGCGGCGCGCGAGGCGGGGAAGCGGTTTGGGAATTTACAAAGTGTTCGCGAGGAATGCCGGGACAGCAAGAAGGCGAACTGGGGCGAGGGGTTATTGCGGGATTTCCGTCTCAGCCTCCGGGTGCTGGGGAAGAATCCCGGCTTTGCCGCGATTGTCGTGCTGACCCTGGGCGTTGGCATTGCCGTCAATGCCGTCTTCACCACCGTTGCCAACGACCTTTTCTTCCGTCCGCTGCCTGCGGCCAAACCCGGCGAGTTGGTGGTGATCGCCACCAAGGCGCCGAACTTTCCCTACCAGTTTCCCTATTCCTACGCCGACGCCGTGGATTTCCGCCGGTTCGTCGAGGGCGATGCCTCCACGGTGCCGGACATGGCGCGGGTGTTCTCCGGTCTGATGGCTTACAAGGAACAGGTGGTGCATTTGAGCCAGACGGGCAAGTCCACCGAACGCGCCTGGGTCCATGCGGTGACCGACAACTACTTTTCCGTCCTGGGCGTGCAGCCTCACCTGGGGCGGTTCTTCCGTCCGGAGGAAGTCTCCACGCCGGGTAGCGAGGCGGTGCTGGTGCTCACGCATAAAGCCTGGCGCACGCGTTTTCTCGGCGATCCGGCCATCGTGGGCCAGTCGCTCAAGATCAATGGCCTGCCGTTCATCGTCATCGGCGTCGCCCCAAAGGATTTCGTTGGCGCGTCGTGGGGCACGGCCTTGAGCGGCTTTATGCCGGCGACCATGCTCACGCGGGTTCTGCCCGGCGGCGAGCACTGGGCCCTCAAACGCGGCAACACCTGCGCGTTTTCGGTGGGCCGCCTGCGTCCCGGCGCGACTCTCGGCCAGGCGCAGGCCGCCATGGACGTCGCGCTCGCGCGTGTGATGACGGACAATCCCGGAGCCTATTTCCCGAACTGCCGCGCCGTGGTGATGCGCGAAACCCACAGCCGCCCGTCGCCCTATGTCGCCCACCACACGCCGAAAATCATCGTGGCGCTAACGGGTTTGGGCCTGCTGGTGTTGCTGGTCGCGCTGGCCAACACAGCCAACCTCCTCTACGCCCGCAACGCGGCGCGGGAACGCGAGTTCGCCATTTGTTCCGCGGTCGGCGCGACGCGCTTTCATCTGATCCGGCGGCTGCTGGCGGAGAGTGTGTTGCTCGCGGTTGGCGCGGGCCTCGTTGGCGGACTGGCCTCGATCTGGCTGACGCCCGTGCTCATGGGGATGGTGCCGTCGCCGGCCAACTTTGCTCCCGCCGCTGAAACGGGACTGGATTGGAGGCCGTTTGTCGTCACCGGCGGCGTGGCGCTGCTGGCCGGGTGTCTTGCCGGGCTTCTGCCCGCTTTGCAGGCCAGCGGCATTGCGCCGCTCGCCTTCATGCGCGGGGCGGCGTTGGTTTCGCGGCGGCGTCCTTTGCGCAGTCTGCTGGTGATTGGTCAGGTGGCGGTCTCGACCCTCGTGCTCGCCTGCGCCGCCTTCGCGTTCCGCAGCGTGGTCTCGCTGTCGCGCGCCGACCTCGGTTATCGCACGGGCAACCTCTTTCTGGTGTCTTTAGACCTGGGTGCCCAGCGTTATCCGGAGCAGCAGGGACGGCAATTCCAGGCTTCGTTGCTGGAACAGGTCCGCGCCCTGCCCGGCGTGGAAAGCGCCAGCTTGACGACCGGCGCTCCGCTGGATGCCGCCATAAGCACGATGGGTGGGATTAAAGCGGCCGGCAAAGCCATACCCAATGTGCCGGATGGTCTCAATGTCGCGAACATCAGTGTCGGAGACGCCTACCTCTCGACCATCGGCATGGCATTGATGAGCGGACGCGAATTCACCGACCGGGACGACGCCAAAGCTCCCGCCGTGGCGATCGTCAACCCGGCTCTGGCCAGGGCACTGTGGCCGGACCGCGACGCCATCGGCCAGCGCATCTCGGTTCGGGGCCAGATTGCGGAGGTGGTGGGCATCGTGGGGCCGGCGCGCTATTTTGGCATCCAGGATGCCAACCGGCCCCTGCTGGTGCTTCCGCTGGCGCAGCATTACCGGGGAGAAGTGACGCTGGTCGTTCAGACGGCGGCCACCACGCCGGCGGCCCAGGCCATTACCGGCTTGGCGCAGAAACTGGATCCCGATCTGCCGCTGTTCAATCCCCGCACGATGGAGCAACAGGTCGTGCAAAGCCCGTCGGGCATGATGCCTTACCGGATGGGCGCGGTTCTGGCCGGCTTTCAGGGCGGCATCGCGCTGGCGTTGGCGGGCGCGGGCATTTTCAGCCTGATCGCCTTTGGCGTGGCACGGCGCACCCGCGAGATCGGCATCCGCATGGCGCTCGGCGCCACCCGGTGGGAGGTCGTCCGAGCGGTGACGCGCGAGGGGCTGGTCCTGACCGTGACGGGACTGGTCATCGGGCTGGCGCTCACTTTCGGCCTGATGCGCGTGCTGGCGGGGATGCTCTACGGCGCCGGCCAGACGGACCTCCTGTTGTATGCGCTGGTTGCGGCGGTGGTGGGCCTGGCCGCCGTGGCGGCCTGCTGGATTCCGGTCCGCCGGGCGATCCGGGTCAACCCCGTGGAGGCGTTGAGGTGCGAATAGCGCGCGAACGCGGATGGCAAATGAACCATGACCAATTGCATATGAAAAACCGAAAACACGATTTACCGCAGAGACGCAGAGAAAAGCACTTTCGAATCCGTGTTCATCCGTGCGATTTCTGTCCAGCCTTTTCTCTGTGTCTCCGCGTCTCTGCGACTCCGCAAGCGATTTGAGGATTCTATGAAACCACTCAGCCCATTTTGGAACCGGCTCCGCTCGCTCTGGCAACGGCGCGGGGTGAAGCGCAAGATCGGCAAAAAATCGCCTTTCCACTTCAAACAGCGCACGAGACGAAGCGCCAGCCTCGGCGAGGCGACGTGGCAGGATGTCCGCTTTGGAGCGCGACGGTTGCGCAGGGAGCCTGCCTTCACCGTTACCGCGATGCTGACGCTCGCGCTCTGCATCGGGGCGAACCTGGCGATCTTTGCCGTCGTCGAAGGAATCCTGCTCCGCCCGCTGCCGTTTCCCGAACCGGAACGGCTGGTGGCCATGTTCAACGATTACCCCAAGGCCGAACTGGGCCGTTCGCAATCCTCGTTCCCGAACCTCTACAACCGGCGGGACGCTATCGCCGCTTTTTCGTGTTTGGCGGCTTACCGGCCCGATGCCGCCGTCGTCGGGGAATCCGGCGCCGGACAGAGGATGGAAATCCTGCGCGTGTCGGCGGACTTTTTTGAAACGCTGGGTTTCTGGCCGATGCTGGGGCGATCCTTCACCGAAGAGGAAATGACGTTTCAGACGCACCACGTGGCCATTCTGACCGAAGGGTTCTGGCGGCAAAACTTCGGCGCGAGTAGGGACGCGCTAGGCCGCACCGTCCGGATCAACGGATTCAACAAAACCATCGTGGGTGTGCTTCCCGCTGGGTTCCGGTTTCTTTCGTCGCGGGCCGCGATTCTGTTGCCCCTCTCGTCGAGTCCGGAACAGCGCGGCATCAACAGTCTGCATAACAGCGGCGATTGCGAGTTGATCGCCCGGCTCAAGCCCGGCGCGACTGTGGCGGAGGCGCAGGCCCAGATCGAGGCGCAGAACCTGATCGTGGGACGGGACTTTGCGTATGCGAAACAGGTCGAGGCCTCCGGCTTTCGCACGGTTGTGGCGCCGTTGCACGCCGATCACGTGGCGCCGATCCGGCCGACGCTGATACTCCTCCAGGCCGGCGGACTGCTCCTCTTGGTCATCGGTCTGGCAAACCTGGTCAACCTGCTCCTGGTCCGCGCCAGCGCGCGGGCCTCCGAACTGGCCATCCGGCAGTCGCTGGGCGCGACCTGGGCTCACGTGGCGCGCCAGATTGTGACCGAGACGGTATTACTGACGCTCATCGGCGGCTTGTGCGGGATCGGATTCGGCTACCTCGGCGTCCGCCTTTTGTCCGTGTTCGGAGTGGACCGGCTGCCCCTCGGATCGGGCGTGGTTCTCGATGGACAGATTGTGTTTATGGCGCTAGCGGGGGCCGCGATCATGGGCGTGGCGATCGCAATTCCGGTGGCCGCGTTCGTTCTCCGAAGTCATCTCGCCAGCGCCCTGCACACCCAAAGCCGCGGCGACACCGGAAGTCACGCTGCGGAACGGCTCCGCCATGGCTTTGTCGTGGCGCAGATTGCCCTGGCATTCGTCCTGTTAAGCGGCGCTGGACTATTGGCCGTGAATTTGAAACGCACGATGGAGATTTCACCCGGGTTTCGCCCGGACGCTGTTCTGGCGGGACACATTTCTATGCTGCACCCGAACTATTTCGGGCGTCCGTCGCGACTCCGGTTTGCCGAGCGGGCGGTCGAGACGATCGCAGGCCAGCCGGGGGTGCGGGCGGCCGGGATTGCGAATAACGTCCCCGTCGGGGGCAAGGCGAGCGGCAACCAGCGGCGGGTGATGACCCCGGCAAACCGCGCCACCGTCGCGCCGGACTTCCTGCCCCTCGTGCCGAACATTTACGGCGTGGTCGGCGATTTCTTTCGCGCGCTCGGGATTCCACTGAAGTCGGGAAGCCTGTTCGACGGATCGGAATCCCGTCGCGACGAGCGGGTGTGCATCGTGGACGAAACGTTCGCACGGCGGAGTTGGGGCGACACCGATCCGATCGGGCAATGGGTATATGACGGCCCCGAACCCATCCCCGGCCGCTTGCGATTCCGCGTCATCGGCCTGGTGGGCGCGGTGAAGCAGACCGAACTGACCGAGCCGGCGAACGATGGCACACTGTATTTCCCGTTCCGGGACAGTCCGGTGGGCGACGACGACCTTTACGTCGTCATCCGGACCGACCTGCGCCCGGAAGCCCTCGCGCCGTTGGTGCAACGGGTGATGCGCGGTGTGGAGCCCGAATTGCCCGTCAACGACCTGCGCCCAATGGAGACCCGGATTGCGGACACACTGCTGATGCGGCGTTCGCCGGCGCTGCTGTCGGGCCTTTTTGCCGCAGTGGCCTTGCTGCTGTCGGCGGTCGGGACTTACGGCGTGCTGAGCTTCGCCGTGGCGCGGCGACGTCGTGAGATCGGCGTTCGCATGGCGCTGGGCGCGCTTCCATTCCAGATCGGCTGGCAATACCTGTGGCTCGGCCTGCGGCTCTTCGGAGCCGGAATGATCCTCGGCGCCGCTGGAGCCACGCTGGCCGGTCGCGCAATGCAAGGCCTCCTTTCCGAAGTGCCCCCATTCCATCCGGGCGTCGTGCTCGGCACGGCTGCGGCCCTGGGAATCATTTCGTCCCTGGCCTGCCTGCTGCCCGCGTTGCGCGCGGCGTCGGTGGATCCGATGGAAGCGCTGGGGTGCGAGTGAAACGTGAAACGTGAAACGTGAAACGTGATGCGTGAAACGTGATGCGTGAGGGGGAGTGAAACGTGAAACAAAAGCTGAATGATCTGGGTAGTGACAGCCTCGGGGCGACGCTCGACGCGGTTTCGGAGGCGATCTTCTTCAACCGGCCGATACCCGTGGCTCATCGCAACGCGGTGGTTTCACGTCCGTGGGGTCGTGGATCATCCGAAGGTGTGCGTTTATGTCAATGACGCCAAGGAACCCTGTCTGGGGGTAGACCAACTCAGCGAGCGCAAACAGGGGCGGATCGGTCTGTGGGTTGACACTGGCGGCGGCGAGTTTGCGAATTTGAAGATCCGATGACGGACAATCGACATATCATTGAGCAGTGGAAACCATCCGAACCATCAGGTTTCGAATCGGCTTGCTCTGGCAGCAGCACGGGGTGAAGCAGGAGATGGTCGAGGAACGGTGCTTCCACCTCGAGCAACGCACGGCAGAAAATATTGTCGTCCGCGACGGGGCCGGCGGCCTTCGCCAATGGATTTCAAGCCTTGCGCTTGCCAACCCAGTAATCGCGGAAGCTCCGCAGTCGGCCGAGCGATTCCCGGTCCTTAATCCGGTTCGCCGCCACCTTGCTGGCAATGATGTCGTCCGGGTGGCAGACCGGAAACCCTTCCACGATCACACGCCGTTGCCACGCGTCTTCGAAGCGCTCGATCCCGTCGGGCGCGAACACCAGGTCCAGATCAAACGGACCGTTCTTCAACTGGACAAAGTCCTTTCCGCGCTCGATCTCGGCCGCCTCCGTGTCAGTGAGCGAAAAGCCCAACTCGCGCAGTCCCGCCACCAGTGCGCGTCCGTTGGCCGGGGTGCGCTCCGGAAAAAGGTCGGCATCCTGGGTCGTGTCAGGAAAGCCGAGGATGATGGCCCCGGACATGCCGATAAAGAGATAGCGAACACCGTGGCGCGCGAAGGTGTCACGGATTTCCTCCGCCTGCCGGTATTCAAACGCGCCCATAGCCGAGCCAGTCGGGGAGGTTGTCCTGGCACCACCGGCGGTATTCCTCCATGCTTTCAAACGAGCGGAAGCGGGCATCGTCCAGGACTGGCTTGTAGGTGCGCACGAAGGCGTAGCGAAACCGCTGCGCCAGTGGGCGCCGCGCCGCCGCCTCGAATTCGGCCAGCCAGTCGGGCTGGATTTCACTCTCCGCGCTCATGGGCTAAGCCTAAGGTTTGGGGGCCCCTTCGGCAAGCTCGGCTTTTATTTCATCCCCGGCCTGCCTGCTGCCCGCGATGCCCGCGGCGTTGATGGATCCGATGGAGGCGCTGAGGTGTGAATGAAACGTGATGAATGAAACGTGAAATGTGATGGGTGAGGGGGAGCGTAGTGGCGGAGCAAAACATGAAACAAAAGCTGGATGATCTGGGTGGTGGCAGCCTCGGGGCAACGCTCGACGCAGTTTCGGAGGCGCTCTTCTTCAGCCGACGATTTCGTTCGCTCTGGGGGCGATGCGAGAAGAAGCCGGAAATATGCGCGAAACAGCGCATCCACCTCAGTCAGCGCAATACAGAGAATATCGCCGCCGGCCTGTCGCCGGAGGAGGCGTCGCGCGAGGCGCAGAAGCGGTTTGGCAATCTGCAAAGCGTTCACGAGGAATGCCGCGAGTCTCGTGATGTGAATTCAGACCATGGCCGATCGGTTCGCCTCCAGCATCGCGACCGAGCGGATGACCATGATGCTGCTCGGTGTGTTTGCCACCGTGGCTTTGCTGCTGGCTGCGGTCGGTCTTTATGGCGTTCTTAGTTACACCAGCCAACAACGCACCCGCGAGATCGGCATCCGGCTGGCTTTGGGAGCGGCACCGGGATCCATCTCTATTCTGATTGTCAGACATGGCTTGAAGCTCGCGGGTTCGGGCCTACTGTTGGGATTGCTGGCGGCATTGGGTTTGACCCGTTTTCTGCGTGGCGTGCTCTATGAAGTGTCGCCCCTGGACGCACAGAGCTTTACAATCGTGGTGATCGTGCTTGCCGGCATCGGCCTGCTCGCTTGTTGGTTGCCCGCCCACCGGGCGGCCAAGGTCGATCCGATGATGGCGCTGAGACAAGAATGAATTAGTAGCCTCAGAGGTGACGGCGCGAGCTTGCCCCCGATGAATCAACTGAACCTGAAAACCGATACCGACCGCCGACCAACTTCAGTGGTCAGTCACCCACTATGAACACATTATTCCAAGATCTGCGTTTCGGCCTTCGGATGCTACGGAAGAATCCCGGAGTCACGGTAATTGCGCTGCTCACGCTCGCGCTTTGCATCGGCGCCAATTTGACCATCCTCGCCGTGATCGACGCCATCCTTGTCCGTCCACTGCCGTTTCCCGTGTCCGACCGTCTCGTAACGATATTCAACAGCTATCCCAAAGCAGGACTCGACCGTGGCGGGGCTTCATTCGCCAATTATTACAGTCGCCGCGGGAACATCCCCGCATTCTCTCACATGGCGGCGTTCAAACCGGATACGGCGATCATCGGAGAGCCGGGTTCCGTGGAACCGCGGGAGATCATGCGCATTACCCCCGAGTCCTTTGCCACTCTTGGCGTCGGCCCGACCTTGGGACGCGCGTTCATGGAGGACGAGATGACCTACGACACCGACCGCGTGGTCACCTCCACGGAAAAGGAGGGACGGCCAGCGATTCGTTTCGACGAGCGGGCGGGGGGCGGGGTTGGCTGGTGGCCGGACATTACGTTCGCCAATGGCGCCCTCGAATTGGACGTGCGCGGCAAGGACGTTTACCAGAAGAGCTTCCTGGGTATCGCCTTCCACGGCCAGGATGAGAAGACCTATGATGTCGTCTATTTCCGCCCCTTCAACTTCCGTGCGACCGATCCGGCGCGACGGAATCACGCCGTGCAATACGTCGCCCTGCCCGCCTACGACTGGCAGAAACTCCGAAGCGAGCAGCCAGAGAAATTCGAGAAGGCGGTCACTCCGGTCTCCGATCCGAATAGTTGGTTCCATGTGCGCGTCATGGTGGCACATCCCCAGATCAGCGTGTTCGTGAACGGGGCAGCGGAGCCGTGCCTGGCGGTCGAGCAGTTGAGCAACCGGAAGACGGGTTGGGTTGGTTTTTGGGTGGGCCACGGCTCGGGCGGCGAGTTTGCCAATCTCAAGATCACCCCGGTCGCGCAACCACCTCTGTCCGTAAAGGCCGGATCTCCGGCGCAAACTCACCTTCCCACTGGGGTGGAATTGCCGGCCAGGTTCACCGCACCCCTCAAGCTGCCCACGGGAGCGAAGCCGCTCGAACTGGTTCAGGTTGGCGGAATTGGCACCGTCAGGCCTTTTTTGATTGGCCAATACGAGGTCACCCAAGCGCAATACACGGTCGTCGTAGGGAACAACCCGAGCGAGCACAAGTCGGGACACGATTACCCGGTCGAAACAGTCAATTGGGACGAGGCTAAGGTTTTCTGCCAGAAACTCACTTCGTCCTTGCCAGAGTCGCTCAAGGGCAAAACCGCATTCCGGCTGCCCACCGACGCAGAGTGGAGTGTGGCGGTCGGCTTGCCAAACGAGAACGGGGGCACGCCCAAGGAGAAGGACTTTGGGATCAAAGACACGTATCCATAGGGCAAGCAATGGCCGCCACCCAGTGGCGCCGGCAACTACTACGACGCGGCCGCCAAGAAGAAACACTCGGAAGGGGACTTCATTGAAGTCTATAATGACGGCTATGCCGAAACCTCCCCGGTGGGCGCTTTCGAGCCGAATGCGCTTGGCCTCTATGACCTGGGGGGGCAATGTGTGGGAATGGTGCGAAGACTGGTATGACGACACACACGAATCTCGCGTGTTGCGTGGGGCGTCGTGGCGCACTGGCAAGCGCGACCGCCTGCTTTCATCGCGCCGGTTGGACGGACCGCCCGAGGCGCGCGGTTCCTATGTTGGCTTCCGGGTGGTCTTGGCTCAGCCGGCTCGGTAAAACCGCAACACTAGACAAATCACATGCAGACGACTATACATCGCGAAGCCGATCGGGTGTGGCTCAAAGGCGTGTCCGGCTGGTCCTTGCACGAGCGACCCAGCTCGGTCCACGCGGCTCAGGCCGCGGTCATGCAGGCGGTGGGTGAAGACCTCACCTATGATTATCTCCTCGGAGTCTCGGGTCTGGCGTTTCGCATGCAGGTCTCCAAGAAGACGCTTTGCCCGAGTTCGCCGCATGCGTTCTGCGGCTACCCCTGCGTGGCGAGGTCCAGGGAGTCGCTGCCTTGGCAGCTGCAGGTCATCGAAATGAAGCCTGAACAGAAGGAGAGTACCCAAGCAGCCCGGCAGGCGGTCGTAAATAGCATTGAGCGGAGAGTGCCCGTGCAATACGGTAATGAGGAAGACGGGATCATCATCGGCTACCAGCGAAAGGGCGAGGAATGGATCTGCTTGCACCCGCTGCGAGACCGTGGCCAGAAACCCTTTGTCACATCCGAGTGGCCCTGGGGTGTCGCCGTGTTCGGGGAGCGAAAGCCGCACCTGGCGACTCGGCGCGAACTGGCGATCGGCGCGATGGAGCAAGCGGTCAAGATGGCCCGCACCGACGAGGCTGAGGCGTATTACTTGAGATTCCGCGCCTGGGACGATTACATCGTCCGGCTTAACGCCATGGACACCGCCGACGACAATACGAAGAGCGAAGCTCTCTTGGGCAACGCCTGGATTTATCAATGTCTGACGAGTTACCGGGCTTCTGCTGCCTACTATCTGCGCGAGGTGGCCTGCGACTTTGAATCGCCAGTCGCGGCCCACCTGTCCCACGCTGCTCACCTGTATGAGCGAATCGCCGGCGAGGTTCTGAGCGACAAGGAACACATGCCCCCTCGAATTGCTCCGTTCCCGGGCGGACCCGATGATGGGAAGTTCTGGACGGCCGAGATGCGCCGTGAACAGGTGCGGAGACTCGAAGCCGCTCTACCATTGGAGCGGGAGGCCATTGGCGAAATCGAGGTCGCTCTCTACCAGATAACCAGCGGGGCCGAATTCAGGAAGAATAAATGAAGAAACGTCGCATCATCCCCCTCCCCAAGGGCAGCGTAATGGGGGAAAAGGGAGTCTTCGTTCAACGCGACTCGCGCAACCGGGGGACAGCAATGCCAAAATCGCCCGAGGTGGCTGTCGTCCGGGCATTCATCGCCACGATCAACGGCCAAGATCTCGCGACGCTTTCCTCCTTGATGCCGGAGGATCACCAGTTTGCGGATTCGGGCGGTTCGGTCATGTCTGGCCGAGAAACAATGCTGGCCGCCTGGCGACAATATTTCGCCATGTTTCCTGACTACCGAATCCGAGTGGACTCGATGATGCAGCACGATACGATCGTTACCGTTTTTGGATCATGGTCCGGAACCTATGCCGGCAAACGGGGCGCCGTGCCGGAGAACGCCGTGAGTGGGCCAGCAGTTTGGAGGGCCTTGGTAGAGAATGCCAAGAACAAGACCTGGCAAGTGTACGCGGACCAGACCGAGACGGCCGAAGTGGTAAAACGAAACCAAAGCCAGGGAGAATAAGCAACTTATGACACCTGCAAACGCATTTATAAACAAACCATACCAGCCGACTGAAGCGGAAATGGCGACGGCGCTCGGCCCGGCCAAGGCGTCCTGGGATCGACTGCTGACTGAGCTATCGCAGGAGTATGGCGTGGATATCCACGAGTGGAAATGTCACTCCCCAAAATGGGGCTGGTCGTTGCGGGTCAAACGCAAAGCGCGGACGATTGTCTGGCTTTCGCCGTCGTCCGGTTGTTTTACAGTGCTATTTATCCTGGGGGGTAAGGCGATGCAAGCGGCGTGGCAAAGTCAATTGCCTCAGCGGATTGTCAAGGTCATGGAGAAAGCCCCAAAGTACCCTGAAGGCACTGGTGTCCGGCTCGTGGTAAAATCGCCAAAAGACATTGCTGCACTGCTGAAACTCGCGACAATAAAATTGGCGAACTAAGTGAACATGCGAACCCTACGAACCCTGTGGTTAAAGCTCAGCACCCAGCAGGAATTACTGGGCCGTTCGATAGCGCCGGACAGGCTTTTCGCGTCGCTGGGCGGCGCCCTCGCGCTGCTGGCGGTGCTGCTGTCGGGTATCGGGCTCTATAGGCTCATGGCCTACAACGTCGCGCGTCGCATACCGGAGATTGGTCTCCGCATGGCGCTCGGGGCGAGCCGGTACAACGCCGCCGGGCCGATTCTGCGCGAAGCTCTGTTGCTCGTTTTGGCCGGTATCGGTGTCGGCCTACCCATGGCGCTCGCCTTGACTCGGCTCATCAAGAACCAGCTCTATGGTGTCGCCCCGATTGATCCCATCACCCTCATCTGCGTCTCGGGCCAGCTAATTTTGTTGGCCATACTGTCCGCCTGGATTCCCGCGCGCCGCGGGTTGACCCCATGGTGGCGCTGAGGTTTGAATGAAACCTTCAATAAATCGAATAAGAATGAATACTGTATGAAACGATTTCGCATCTATCAGGTGGACGCCTTTACCACCGAACGGTTCCGGGGAAATCCCGCTGGCGTGGTGTTGAATGCCGATGGTTTGACCGAAAGCCAGATGCAGGCCTTGGCACGGGAGTTGAACAACTCGGAAACGGCCTATGTTCTATCGCCTACGGCGGCGGACCACGAAGTATGGATTCGCTTTTTTACTCCGACCACGGAAGTGCCTTCTTGCGGGCACGCCACCATCGCGGCGCATTACGTGCGCGCACGGGAGAACGGTCTTCCCGCCTGCACGGTGTTGCAGAAGATTGGTGTAGGCATTCTGCCCGTTGAAATTATCCCAGTCGGAAATGACTACAAGGTCGTCATGACACAGGGCGCGGTGGAGTTTAGCCAGACCCTTAGCGGCGATCGCGCCGCGGCCATTACCGGGGCGCTGGGATTATCGGCGGCGGATCTGGACGCGCGCTGCCCCATCCAGATCGTTTCCACAGGCCATTCAAAGGTCCTGATCGGCATTCGCGAACGTTCCAAGTTGAATGCCCTTTGTCCGGACCTGACGCGTCTCGCCGCGATCAGCCGCGAAATCCGATGTAACGGCTACTATGTCTTCACGTTAACCACGAAAGGGGACGACGTGCTGGCGCATGGCCGGATGTTTGCCCCCGGGATAGGCATTCCTGAGGACCCAGTGACGGGTAATGCAAACGGCCCGCTGGGCGCCTTCTTAGTGAAGCACAACTTGGTTGCCTCCAGTGGAGATACCTTCACGTTTAAAGCGCAGCAAGGAGAAGCCATCGGCCGCACGGGCACGGTGGAGGTCACGGTTGCCGTGAGGGAGGGAAATCCGGAGCGCGTGCAAGTCGCTGGTCGGGCCGTGATCGTGTTCCAGACCGACGTGGAGCTGTGAAACTTGACGCCATGAGAGAGGACGCGCAAGCCGAGCCTTTGCGAAAACCCAACGAGAAAACCTATTTGGCATCTTACTACCTCAACTTGTTCCTCAAATGATGACTACTCATCACCGTAACCTCGACCGACTCTTCCACGACACCCCACTCCTCCTGCTCGTCGGACTCCTTCTCCCGATGATGTCGGCGCAGGCCTGCGCCGATGCCGTGGATGAGTTCCTCGCCGCGGAGATTCAGAAGCGACATCTCCCCGCGCTCGCCGTAGCGGTCGTGCGCGATGGCCAGATCATCAAGACCGCTGCTTTTGGTCTTGCGGACTTGGAACTGAACGTTCCCGCCACGCCGAAGACAGTCTTCCAGATCCAGTCCATCACGAAAACCTTCACGGCCGCGGCCATTCTGCTCCTAGCGGATGAGGGGAAACTGAAATTGGATGATCCGGTGGCAAGGCACCTCGAGGGCACACCCGATCCCTGGAAGGAGATCACCCTTCGCCACCTCCTCAATCACACGTCGGGGATCAAGGATTTCATCAACGATCCCACCGCGAGCTTGCGTCTTGAGGTGACTGAGGAAGAAGTGCTGCGCAGCCTTGCGGGTCGGCCGCTGAATTTCACTCCGGGCGAACGCTACGCCTACAGCAACTCGAATTACCACCTCCTCGCCATGATCATTCGCAAGCTCACGGGGAAGTGGTATGGCGACTTCCTTTCCGAGCGGATCTTTGTCCCCCTCGGAATGACCAATACCCGACCCGTCAGTCTCTCGGCCATCATTCCGAACCGGGCCTCCGGCTACTTCTGGACGGGCACAGGATATCGCAAGGGCGATTTCGTCGCTGAGTCCATCCTGTCCTACGGCGGGGGTGGCATCCTCTCGACGGCGCCCGACATGGCCGTCTGGGCCCTAACGATGATGTCCGGGAAACTGTTAAAGCCGGAAACGATCGCGCAGGCTTGGACTCCGGCCCGTCTCAACAATGGCCAGAACGCCGGTTATGGATTTGGATGGGCCATTGGGGATGTTGAAGGCCACCGTGAGATCAACCACAGCGGCGGTCATGCCACTGGTTTCACAAGCCATCTTGGCATCTATCCGGAGGACCGATTGGCCGTCGTGGTGCTCGTGAACCGGGGGGGCGCAAATCCCGGGGCGATCGCCCGACGCGTGGCGGCCTGCTACCTGCCGGTGCTGGCGCCGCGGCCCGAAAAGCCGATCGAGGACCGGGAACCCCAAACAGCAGCCCTCTTACGGGACTGCATCTCAAGAGCCGCTGAATTGCGGCTCGAGGAGGCTCGGTTCACTCCGGAAATGTGGCAAGTCCTGGAACCGCAAAAAGGGCAGGTTCAAGCGCAGATCCAGGCGCTCGGCGCCCTGAAGTCCATCGAGCTTCTCTCACGGCGGGAAGACGGCGGACTCCGCACCTCGCGCTATCGTGCAACCTTTGCCCAGGGAATCCTCATGATTTCCATGACCCTGAATCCGGATGGCCAGATTGCTGGCCTGATGAGCAGCCCGTTGGATTGAATTGGCGTTAACACGACCATCTTCAGCATAGTCAACGCTGTCATGAAAAACCTCTGAGTATCCACATATGAAACCGACACTCGAATCCTGGTTTTCAGTAATCATTAAGAACGCTCGTCATTGGCAGCTCGTGGCATGGATTGGATCGATCGTCTGCGGAGCGACCGCAGCCCAGACAGGTCCTCCGGTTGTTCCGGACGATGTCCGGACCGCAATACGACAACGCGTAGATTGGGGGTATTCTCCTGGAATTGTCGTGGGATTAATGAACACCAATGGTTCCTCTTTCTTCGGCTATGGATCAACCGATCTGGATCCCGATCATGGCCGGCCTGTGGACGAGAACACGCTGTTCGAGATCGGCTCGATTTCGAAAGTGTTCACGACCACTCTGTTGGCAGACATGGCCGAGCGCGGTGAGCTTGCGCTGACCAACGTGATTCAAGACTACCTGCCAGAAGGCATCCAGGCGCCCACTCGGTCCGGTCGGGCGATTTCACTGACCCACTTGGCAACCCATACCTCAGGTCTGCCCAGCACGCCATCCAACCTTGCGCCGGTCGCCGGTGATAACCCCTTTGCGGGATATACCGAGTCGATGATGTTCGAGTTTCTTGATTCCTATGCCCTGACGCGCAATCCCGGTGCGACCTATGAATACTCGAACTACGGCGTGGGATTGCTGGGGCAATTGCTGGCACGCCACGCGGGATCGAGTTACGAGGACTTGATCGTCGATCGAATTGCCAAGGAGCTTGGCCTGGCCGACACCCGCATTCATTTGTCTGCGAGCCAACAATCCCGATTGGCACACGGGTATAGTGGTGTGATTCCGATTCCCCCATTCGAAATGACAGCCCTCGAGGCTGCCGGAGACCTCCGATCGACGGCAAGGGATTTATTGACGTTTCTGGCGGCGAACCGGGGTTGGATGGCCACACGCTTACAACCGGCCATGACCGAAGCCCATCGATACCGGTATCCCACATCAACGCCTGGCATGAGTATCGCCTTGGGCTGGCATCTCGACAAACACGATCTGGGATGGGCCAATCATTGATACTGATTCGGCCCCGCTGAGCAACCGTTTCTACCGGGTGTTGGAACCCTGATCGAGGGGCGCAATGAACCCGCCATCAGCCGGAATCCCGGATCATCTTGTCCGGCATGTCAAACCGCCTCGGAGTGATTAGCGCCTTGACAGGTGTCTTCCTCAATTGACAATGGTCCTGCGCGAACCCGGAAAAGCCAGAGCTTTTCCCGCATTCGATGCCGGTCTTGAACACAAGGCGTTTTCAAGCGCTCCATTGGGGAGTCGATTGAGTGTGCGTGGTGAAAAACCGCTCGATAGATCCGATCCTATGAAAGCCAGCAACCCATTGTTCCGGATGGCCTTTATTGCCAAGGTTCTCCTCCTTTGTCTTGGATTGGGGATGCCCTCCAACTCCTGGGGCGAGTGGCATGTGTTTGTGAGCGACGACGCGTCCTCCGGGGGGGACGGCAGCCAGCGGAAACCCTATCGGACGCTGATTCAAGCGCGCGATGCGATCCGAGCGGCGCGCAAAACCGGCACGCTGAAGTCGGGCGAAGCCGTGACGGTGCGCATCGGCACGGGCGTCTACCCCATGGACAAACCTTTCGAGTTGACCCCCGAGGATAGCGGCACGGCCGGAGCGCCGGTGGTGTATCGCGCGGACAAGACGGGCGAAACGATCCTTCAAGGAGGTATCACCTTGGAACCGGCTTCGTTTCAAAAACTGACCGATAACGAGGTGCTCACAAGGCTGGATCCCTCGGTGCGAGACCAAGTGCTGGTGTGTGATCTATCGACGAAGCTGCCGGGCGCCCTCCAGGCCTTCGCGAAGGCCTACCACGGCGTGCCGGCAGCCCCATGGCTGTATGTGGACCATCAACCCATGACGCTGGCCCGCTGGCCCAACTCAGATGCCACAGGGACCCTGTGGGCGAGCTTTTCCAAGGTCATCGACACCGGCTTGCCCAAGCCCGATGCCCAGGAGCCGGCCCTGCGAAAACTGCGTCCCGGCTCGTTCGTTTTTGAAGATCCGCGCCCCGCCCGCTGGAACTTGGACGAGGGCGTGTGGTTGCTGGGTTATTGGACCCATGATTGGAGCGATGAAGTCATCCGTGTCGCGTCGTATGACAAGCTCAAAAAGGTCATCACTCTGGCCGCGCCGCATCATTATGGCATCATGGGCGGCACTTGGGGGGCGGCTGAACGGCGTTTCTTTGCCCTCAATGCCTTGGAAGAACTGGACTCGCCCGGGGAATGGTATCTGGACCGGCTGGGCAAACGACTCTTCTTCTATCCCCAAGGCGCGCTGGATGGAGCTCGCATTGTCCTCGCCACCTTGACTCAGCCGCTGTTGAAATTGGAGAGCGCGAAACACGTGAAATTTGCAGAGCTCACCTTCGAGTATGGACACGGCGACGGGCTTTGGTTGCAGAACGTCGAGGAGATCGAAATTGCGGGATGCCGGGTGGCCAACTTCGCCGGTGGCGGGATCCGCCTCCAGGGACGCGGTAACATCGTGCGTTCGTGCGACGTGTTCCACCTCGGCAAAGAGGGAATTTTCCTCGATGGAGGCGACCGCAAGTCGCTGACGCCCGCCAAAAACCAGGCGATCAACAATCACATTCATCACTACGGCCTTTTTCAACGGACCTACGCCCCCGGCATCGGGATTCAGGGATGCGGCCAGATCGTGCGCAACAACCGGATCCATGACGCGCCGCATAACGCCGTCCTTTATGGCGGCAACGAGCACCTTTTTGAGCGGAATGAGATCTACCGGGTGGTGATGGAAACAGGGGATGCGGGCGCCTTTTACACAGGACGCGATTGGACCAGCCAGGGAAATGTGCTCCGTCACAATTTTATCCACGATCTGGGCGGCGGCGATGCAACCCACGTCAATACCATGGGCGTGTATCTCGATGATTGCGACTGCGGCGATACCATCGAGGGAAACATTTTTTATCGCGCGGGGCGGGCGATCATGATCGGCGGCGGACGCGATAATCCAGTCCTGAACAACCTCGTCGTGGACTGCCCGATTGGCTTGCATATCGATGCCCGAGGCATGACCTGGTCCCAGTGGAACAATCCCAACGAACCCAGCTGGCGTTTGGAGGCAAAAGCCGTAGCGCTTGATTATACCAATCCCCCGTGGAGCCTGAAATACCCGAGATTGGCCTCGATTATGAGCGATGAGCCGCGCCAGCCACTCCATAATCCCGTCCGCCGCAACGTGTTTGTCGATTGCGCCAAAAAGGTGTGCGATTTCGACGGCAATGTCAGAAAGCTGCTGGATAAACTCGAGATAACCGATAACCTGGCGGTGAATACAACCGGCGCGACAAACCGAGGCCCCCTCTCGGATCGCATCAAGGGGTTCAAGTATCTGTCTGGGAGTATGGATGCGCCCGTGGCCCTCGGATTCGCCGATGTTGCCGCCGGCGACTTCTCGTTGGACAAGAACGCCCGACTGCTGAAGGAACTGCCCGCATTCGAGCCCATCCCGTTTGACAGCATTGGGCTTTTTCGGGACGATTACCGCCGAAAACTGCCCGTGCGGTAACTGGCCTCTGCCTCAACCATGGTCAGGCCTGGTCGCGTTGATACCAGTCAATGTTCCGGGTGACACCAATCACGATGGCCAGGGCAACAAACAGTCCCGCTGTGCCAAACAACAGCGAGAAATCCTGCAGCTGAAGCGCGACGTAAAGGAAACCGTAGATGGCGGACAGCAAGCCCATCAGAATCATGGTCCGCCGTCCGCTCTGAAGCGCCTTAACACAGTAATATCCAATCAACAGCATGGTCACCACCGCAACCGCCAGGTAGGCGAGGCCAAAAGAGATGAACTCGGAGAGCGACAATAAACCCAGATAAAACAGGCTCAATGCCGCCCCGACCAGCGCATATTGAAACAAGTGAATCTTCAGCGAGGACAGGATTTCGAATAAAAAGAACGCCGTAAACACGAGCGCCAGAAACAGAACTCCATACTTGATCGCCCGTTCGACGTTGCGATAGGCATCAATGCCTGTCAAAAAATTCACTCCAAAGAAGGAGTTCGACGCCGAGCTCGGATTCACCCCCGTCGAGGCCTGCCGATCGGTCCACTGCTGCGCAAAATCCCGGCCGTAATACGAAATCTGCCACGTTGCCTCGAAACCATCCTTCGATACCTTCCGGTCCTCCGGCAGGAATGCCCCGCAGAAGCTGGGATTGGGCCATGGGGATGTGAGCCTGACCGTGTTCTGGGCTCCCACAGGCGAAAAGTGAATCCCTCCGCTGCCATTCAACGCCACCTCCATGCGGATCGGAATGGCCACAGCACTCGTCCTTAATCCATTCACCTTCGCAAATACACCCGACGAGAATCCCGGCAATCGGCACCCCGGTGAAAGCGCAACTCGATTCTCCCCCCATTCCAGCTCCAGAATCCCCTTGACCCCCCGCAGATCCGGAATCGCAAAAGTCACCAGCGCCTCCTCCCAGAGCACGTCCTTCTCCTCGATCCGCAGGCTCTTGAAATCGGGACGAGCAAACTGACCCGAGAGCCCCAGCTTCCCCGAATACACCACCGCTTCGTAAATCCCACGATGCAATCGACTCGGAGTGATCGTGCCTTGAATCGACAATGTGGACGGCAGAAAATACGCGTTCGCCACCGCCGTCTCCTCGACCTCGATCCTCTCGGTTTTTCCCGCGCCCGCAGGTTGCTCTTTCCACGACTTGACCGAATACTGATAAGGGACGATCAGCACGGGGCCGATCATGCTCTGTTCCCGGCCCCAACTGGACATAATCTCCGACACCGCCTCGTTCCGTCTGCTCAATCGCTCCTTTAATATGGAGCGAATCATCTGCAGAGGGATCAACAACAACAGGATTAACAACGTCACCCCAATCATTTTCATCGGGGTTACACACCGTTTCAGGAACGGGATCAGGGCCGGAAACCGCGGCACATTCAATTCGTTCATGGGCGATCCATAATCTAGCGGGGTTCATCCTCGCTCAACTTGATCTGTTCACAACCAATGCGTCCGTTCAAGGACTCTAGTATACTTTGTAATACAAAGTAAAAGACTATTCCATTGCCAGGATTGTTCAAAAATATTTTCAGGCCGTCGATCTGCTGGGATCCGAACGGTCGATTTTGCCCAACCGGACAGCTGGGCATCTCTCGGCGCGGTTTCATGGGCGCGGCGCCCCACTGCGGGCCGACGTTACAATTCAGGGGGTGAGGGGATTTCGTTCCACACCGGCATGGGTGATCCGGACCGGTTGGATGAGGCCCTGTTCGTCGAAGACGAGGCGATCGATGCAGGTGACCCGGTGGTTGGCGTCGGTTTCGCCCAGGGGGCGTCGGTGGTAGACGATGTACCACTGATGATTGCGCGGACTTTGCAGGACAGAGTGATGGCCAGCGCCTGTGGCGATGGCAGGATCCTGTTGGAGCACCTTGCCGATGCGTTTGAAAGGGCCCAGGGGGGAATCGCCCATGGCATAGGCGACCGAATAATTGGGTCCGGTCCAGCCTCCTTCCGACCACATAAAATAGTATTTGCCGTCCTTGATGAACATGCAGGGGCCTTCGACGTAGTGTTCCGGGGTGATTTCCTTGAATGTGGTTCCGTCGGGGTAGGGCAGCAGTCCGGTGAAATCCGGCTTAAGCCGGACGATATTGCAGTGGGACCAGCCGCCATAGATCAGGTAATCCTGACCGTCTTTGTCTCGGAAGACGAACTGATCGATGGGTTGGGCGCCATTACGGATCTGGCCGATCAGGGGTTTTCCGAGGAGATCCTTGTAGGGGCCGCCTGGCTGGTCCGCCACAGCGACTCCGATGCCGCCGATTTCTTTCTGGTCGTTCTGGATATCGTTGGCGCCGAAGAAGAGGTAATATTTGCCGTTACGCTCGACGGCGGCGGGGGCCCACATGGCGCGCCGGGCCCAGCGGACCTCGTTGGTGTCGAGGATGCGGCTGTGCCGGGTCCACTCGACGAGATCGGGCGATGAGAAGGCGTCGAAGAAGACCTGCTGATTATAAGGCGCGGAGTAAGTGGGAAAGATCCAGTAGCGATCGCCGATCAGGACGGCCTCTGGATCGGCATACCAACCAGGGAAGACTGGATTTCCCGCATGGGACCGGGGCTTTCGAGGCGGTTGCACCAGCAATTCCTCGATAACTTTGCCGAGATCCTGCGGCGGCATTTTTTGGATCAGATACCGATGGGATTTGGCGGGTGCCGAGATCCACTCGTTGTAGCCATGGGAGACGCGGGCATGCATCAGGCAGAATCCCGGCTCAGAGAGCGTCCAGTAATCCCGCGCGCCTCGGACCGCATAAAGAACAGCCGTCAGGTCCCACGCCTCGCGGTCATGGAGTTCGTTGTAGTGCTGATAACAGGCGCGGACAGGATTGGCTTCGGGGGTGTCTTTCAGGCGGGAGCCGACTTTGATGGACGCACCGATCTCGAACCCGCTAAAGACAATGGGGGTGGGCCAGTCGTTGACCGCGCGCACCGAGGCCACAGTATCATACATCAGGTTGTATTCTCCATTGCCATCGGGAAACTTGCCCCCGGGAAAGACGCCCCCCATGCAGACCCACTGTTTGACTTTTTGCTTCACGAGGGCCTCGCCGTTGAGGGGGCTGTGTTCGTCCGAAGGCGAATCGAGGAGGTCGCGCAGGTTGGTAAGAAATCCCACGGTCACGAGGGTGACACTTTGGTCAGGTTGGGGGGCCAGGAGTTTGCGGCAAAGCCCGACGGCATCGGGCGCGTCGCTGCTGCGTTTCAGGTCGCGGGGGTAAGTCTTGGCCACAAGCCCGGCATATTTCGAGGGGGTTTCGCGGTCTGGATCCTTGGGATTTCGGTAGCCGTATTGATGCCCGCGTTGATATCCAATGGGCAGGTCCGGCCGGCCATACCAGGTGTTGATCGCATCCAGGCAGGGCCCGACCCATTCATTTCTGGAAGAGACTAGGACGCCGAGGATTTCGGCTTCGCCGCGATCGGCCAGCGCATGGAGCACCGCCAAAGCGCCGGCGTCATCGACATCCTCGGCCAGATCAACATCGAGAATGACTTTGACCGGTTCGGCCGCGGTGATACTCATGGCGCCGGCAACCAGGATACACGCGAGCCATCGGAAAAGGGATTTAAGGATGCTCATAGGACGGTGTGAAATTTAGGATTTCAGATTTGAGATTTGAGATTTGAAATCAAGCAAGGTGATTCGGCTTATGGAGAGCCCCGTGTGCCTTTTGGTTCTGTCCTGGATCCATGAACCGTATTCGCGCCAACTCAATCATAAACCATAAATCATAAACTGTGCGCCCTCTCAGTCCCGAATCCCAAAACCCGCGCGATAGGTTTTACGAATGAGCGTTTCGGCTTCGGGCGCATTTTTAACTCGCATGGCCGCTGAATCCCATTCGATCCGTTTTTGCAGGCGCACCGCGAGATTGCCGACCAGCAAGGCTTCGGTGAATGGTCCCGAGTAATCGAAGCCGGCTTTGGCATCCTGAGGTTTCCTCGTCTTGCAAGCCTGAATCCACTCGGCTCGATGACCGATGGAACGAGGAATGGTTGGGGCGGGTTTTTGGAATGATTGACGCTGGCTGGCGGGAAAGAGGCTTGGCGCGCCGGACCATCCTCCGCAGAGCATCGTTCCCTTGTCGCCAACAAAGAGAATGCCGTTGTCGGCCAGATCGACCTCGTCCGCCAGATCAGCGGGTTTTTTAGGCAGTTTGCCCCCGTCGTACCAAATCATCTTTAAAGAGGGCTGGGAGCCGCGAGCGGCGAATTCGAACGTAATGATCTGCCAGGCAGCATAGGTCTCTTTGCCCAAACCCGAGTCTTGGGCTTCGGCCGAAATGGGCGCCTGCAGGTCGAGGGCATAAAAGGCCGGATCCAGGTTGTGCACCGCCATGTCGCCCAAGGCGCCCGTGCCGAAGTCAAACCATCCGCGCCATGCGAAGGGATGATAGGCGTTATGATACGGTCGTTGGGGCGCAGCACCCAACCACAGGTCCCAATCGAGGCCAGCGGGAATCGGCAGGCTTTCCGTCGGACGCATCGCCGGTTGCTTCCACCAGTTGCCGGGGCGGTCGCTCCAGCCATGGACTTCACGCACCGCGCCAATGGCGCCCGCCTGAATCCATTCCCGAGTGAGGCGCAATCCCTCGCCCGCATGACCGTTGTTCCCCATCTGGGTGACGAGACCGGTGTCTTTGGCCGTCTTCGTCATGAGGCGCGCTTCTTCGATGGTATGGGCCATCGGTTTCTCGACATAGACGTGCTTGCCAGCACGCAGGGCCGCCAGCGTAATGGGCGCGTGCATATGGTCGGGAGTGGCGACCATGACGGCTTCAATGTCTTTGCGTTTTTCGAGCATGATCCGGTAATCCTTGAAACGCTCGGCTTTTGGAAAGGCTCCGAATGTGCCAGCGGCCTTTGACCAGTCCACATCACAAAGTGCGACAATATTTTCGGTCTTCATGTCGCCCAGCACGCCGCCCCCCTGACCCCCAATGCCCACCCCGGCGATATTGAGTTTCTCACTGGGGGGAGTGACGCCCTGGCCGAGAACGTGTCGAGGCACGATTTGAAATCCGAGTGCCGCTGTGGCGGCCGTTTTGAGAAAGGTTCGTCGTTTCATCGTGTAACAGATGGTTCTTATGAAACCCCATACTTTCTTGTTGCGCCATTATTGGCCAGACAAAAGGAGACGGTTTTTGTGCGCTGGGAGATTCAGTTCCGGCATTTGGGCCGAAGGAATGGCACCATGAAGAACACGAACGACATGAAGAATGGAATTTGCGGACGATTCATTCCCTGATCTTTCCTGCGCTTCATGTCCTTCATGGTAAAGACCCGTGCTGATCGGCAAGACTCATTTGGCGGGTCCCCTGTTGAAAGCGGTGACCAACGCGTCATATCGGTTTCGGGTGATCGGAATCATGCTGCCGTGCCGCACCTTTGGAGGCAATGAGTACTTGTCCCAGTCGCGATGTTGCGTGCCGCCGGAGACCTGGAACCACGGTCCCTTCAAACTTGCGGCGACCGACAGGCCGTAGGCCACGCCCGGATATTGCTCGTAATAGAGGTACCAGGCCTTGCCGTTCGGTGAAGGGATGAGGGTCGGGGCCTCACGGAACCCGGGGCTGACCGGGAGGCCCGGATCCGAATAAGGCCCCAGCAAATGGGACGAGCTGCAAATGCGAATTGTTTTACCGGTTGTCCAATCGAGGGTGGGGTAACGTTCGTCCTTGAAAATGGCATAATAACAATCGCCTTCCTTGCGCACGAGGGTGTCGATGGTCGCTAAATTCCACGGGAAGAGTTTACGTGGCGGATCTGAGAAGGTGTGGAGATCCTTTGAGGTGACGTAGAGCGTTCGTTGGCCTGCCCAATAAGGTTCGGGAAGATCGGTCTTGCCCAGGTCATGAGTGGTGTGCCATGTCAGCAAGTATTGCGAGCTGGCCTGATCAAAGAACAATTTGGGCGCCCCGATTCGGGCCATGGCCTTTGCATAATCCGGCACTCGTTTCAGATCTGGAACGTAATCGCCGTGCTTCTTCCACGCGATGAGATCGTCGGACACCCAGAAGTTGATGTCCGGCTGGTCATCGCCGCGATTGCCGACCAGGTAATAACGGCGATCATGTCCCTGGCAGATATCGGCGTGCCCGCGATATTCCTCGAAGACCCGCTTTCCGCCGTTGAGTATTGTCCAGTGCAAACCGTCCAGGCTGACGCTGTAGTAAAGCCGCCAGTAGTCACCGTGAACCATGTGGGCGAACAGATAAGCCTCGTGCTCCGGATGTTCTCCAGGGGCGACCTGGCCCGGGGGATCGGGGAGTTGGGCGTTGACCGTTGCCGTGAGCCAAAGAAGAGCCAGAACAACGGACGTGGGTTCGAGTGAGGCTTGATTCGGCATTTGCCTACTTCGCGCCGTATTCGCGGACGAAGTCGATGCACTGGGTGACTTCGGGCAGACTGTTGTCCCAATTATACTCGTATTCGATGGAGATATTGCCCTGGAAACCCTGGGCTTTGAGCTCGTCGAGGATGGCCTTGACGTTCGACACGCCGGTGCCGTAGGGCACGTCATGGGCGCCTTCGCCCATTTGGTGGAGGTCCTTGAGATGGGCGCTAATCAGACGCCCTTTGAGAATTCTGAGGCACTCGACGGGATTCAGATTGGAGCGAACCCAGTGGCCGGTATCCGCGGCGGCGCCCAGACGCTGATCCCGTCCTTCCACCAGTCCGGCGATATAGTAGGGATTCCAGACTTTGTAGTCCGGGTTGTTCATCTTGCCCGGGTGATTGTGGAAGCCGACGGCGATGTTGTATTCCTTGGCCAGTTTTTCCAGGGTATCGATGGCGTCGGCGGACTCGGTGGTAACAGCGCGCATCCCCATTTTCTTGGCGAACTCGAACACTTTTCGCGCCTCGGCTTCGTCTCGGGAAATGCCGACCACTCCGTAGTTGACGGCCTTCACGCCGTGCTCGGCCAGCTTGGCCTTGAGCTTGGCCAGGACGTTTTCGGAAGCGTTGTGGTCGACTTTCAGGTCGGGCTCTTGTGGGCTGAGTTTCTGGCCGGGATAAAATTCGATGACCTTGCCGCCGGCCTTGGCGGTCTTTTCGATGGCCTCGAACGCCGAGAAACGGTTGAACGTATAGGCTTGGCAGCCTATGGCAAAGCCGCCGGTCTTGCAGTCATCAGGAATGGCAATCTGGGCCTGCAGATGGAATCCGCAAGCCAATGCCGCGACCGGGACGATTAAGGAGAGATGCCAGTTTTTCATGTTCGCAAGTCGATAAGGTTTCAGTTGCGCCATCGCACACCACGGGCGGTGTTCATGGCCAGAGGAATAGGACTGCCAAACCCGAATGATGTCAAAGAATTAGTGTGATCATGCCAAGCCAGTGCACGACATGATGAATAAGGTGGCATGATATTACCATGGAAGCGCCTGAATGGCGAAGCGCGACCAACCGGCATACACGGATCAGTCTGCAAGCAAAGAGCAACAAACGGGATTATTGCATGGGCGAAGATATGAGTTGGGCGAAGCCGCTTTTGACTGGCGCCGAATCCCACAGGTAAACTACTCCCTGTCGGCTTGCGGAAAGTAATTTAGTCCCGTCCGGGCTAAACATCACCTTGTTGAAAGGGCTCAAGAGTCCGGGAAAAACATATAGAGTCTGTCCGCTGCTTATGTCCCAAATCCGGACGGTTTTATCTTCGGCACTAGTGACCAAACGTTGTCCATTCGCGCTGAACGCCACCGACCGGACATAGCTGGCGTGGCCTTTAAAGCTGTTGAGTATGGCTCCTGTCTGGGCATTCCAAATCTCCGCTGTGTCCGAAAACGAAACGCCCAAGAGACAGCCATCGAGACTTAAATCCATGGAGCTTAAACCGCCGGCTATGCCTTTGAACTCGGAGATCTGATGTCCGGTTTTGGCATCCCATATCCGGACCGAGTCGTTCCATCCGGCGCTGTAGATGCGGTCCCCATCCGGGCTGAAACGAACATCGATAATGCGGCCGGCATGTCCATTGAAGATATGAAGGGCGCCAGGGCTGGAAAGTGACCACAAGCGGACCGTTTTGTCATCTCCCCCACTGGCGAACTTCGAACTGTCTCGGCTGATGGCCAAGGCTCGGACGGCGCCAGTATGTCCGGCATAGCTCCGTTTGAGATCCCCGGCTACGGCATCGAGGATCCGAACGGTCCCGTCGAAATTACCTGTCAGCACGCTTCGGCTGTCGGGGTTTATCGCAATGCCGGTGGCTTTGTTTTCTTCCGGGGCGAAAAGTTGATTGGAGACAACCGGCCCGCAAGTCCATTTCACGAGGGTTCGATCCGAACCAGTGGTGATAAACCACCGGCTATCTGGACTAAAGAACATTTTGGCCACTCCACTCGGGAGGAATAAGGGGCGATCAATTGGAGTTCGATCGACGTCCCAGATCAGGACCGTTGAATCCAGGCTTGCAGAAAACAGTCGATGGCCATTCGGATGGAAGGCCAGGTCGGTTATTCCGCTGGAGTGACCGCTGAGGGAATGGATCTGCTCTCCCGACTCCCTTTTCCACAAAATCACCGTGCAATCGCTCCCAGCGCTGGCGATCCATTCCCCGTCGGAACTCACTTGGACAGCCCGCACCGCGGCGCGATGCCCTCGAAGAACTCGAGCCTGTCGCCCCGTCTCCCGGTCCCAAATAATCACGAGCCCGTCATGGCCGCCACTGACCAATTGGCTGCCGTCGGGGGTGTAGTCCAGGGCTTCCACCATGCCTTGGTGTCCTCGAAAAATGGATAATCGAGTTCCTTGGTTCACATCCCAAAGGACAACATTACCATCTTGACCGCCCGTGGCTGGAGGAAGACCAACCGGTGGAACCGCCACCGCAAGAGCGCTGCCCACATGCGCCGCCAGTTCCTTGATGGGACCGTTGCTTGCGAGATCCCAAACGCACACAAATCCATTTCGATATGCGGCTATGACTTGGTCCCTGGTTTGACCTTGAGCCAGACACTCCACCGCCGTCGAGCGCCATTCCCAGCGACGCTTGATCCCTCCGTCGATCATGTCCCACACATGGATGACACCATCTTCATCCCCACTGGCCAGCCAGTTCTCGCGCAGAAACGCGAGGGTAAGGACGTTTGTGCGATGCCCGCTTAGGGTTGTGATGGATTGTCCCGTGGCAGGTTCCCATACTCTAATAATTCGTCCAGTGCCCGCACTCGCGACTTTTGATCCATCCCGGCTGCAAGCGATCGCGTTCAAAGGTTTTTTGTGCCCAGTCCAAGCCCCCAGTTCCGGATGAAACAGACTTTGCAGATAAGAGTATTCCCAGCCCCGCTTGTCTTCCTGGGTGTCATCGAGCAACTTTCGGGCGGCAGCCGGATTTCCGTTCTCCCAAGCCCGGGCGGCGTGGTTGAGGTGGCTTGCGTATGCCAGCCATTCCGCGCGTTCGAATTGACGGTCCCTTTCAAGAGTGACTGCTTGGACTTGCCGTTGAAGATCCCCTCTGGCTGATCGTTCACTGCCAACCTGCTTGGACAGAGAAAACATCAAGCCCACCATAGCTGGCACACCCACTCCAACACCAAGAATTAGCCAACTGGAAACGGGATGCTTATGACGCCAATGCCAGACGCGATAGCCGATCCCCGGCAAACGCGCCAACACGGGACGGTTTTCCAGGTAGGCTTCCAGATCTTCTGCCAGCTTTTGAGCCGAGGCATAGCGGCGGCGGGGATCCTTCTCAAGACACCTCAGACAAATGGCTTCAAGATGTTTGTCAACACTGGCATTCAGGCGCTTTGGCGGCACGGGGTATTGTTCCACAACTTCCCGAAGCGTGTCGGCCACTGTGGTCGCCAGGAACGGAGGACGTCCGGTCAGCAAATAATAGAGAATCGCGCCCAATGAGTAGACATCGCTGTGCGGACCGATCGTTCCGCTTCTCACCGACACCTGCTCGGGTGGCAAATAGCCTGGCGATCCCAAGATCTGACCGGTCGCCGTCAAGTTGGTTTCGAGATCAAGTTCCTTCGCCAAGCCAAAATCTGTAATTCGCAGTTGATCCTTGGGGTCCACCAAAATATTCGAGGGTTTCAGATCCCGATGGAGGACTCCTTGGGTGTGGGCGTAATGGATTGTTTGCGCAGCTATTAACACATAACGGGCTGCACTGTGGGGATTAATGGGGCGCCCACGGGTAAGTCGGGCCAAATCCTGCCCAGGAACATACTCCATGACGCAAAGCAACTGGCCATCGCACTCCGATAATTCAAAAGTCGGCACGATATTTGGATGTTGGAGTCGAGCCACGGCAGAGAGTTCCTGCTGGAAACGGCGCCGGATCTCTTCAGTCGCATGAATCCCTCCCGGCAAAAGCTTCACTGCGACAATCCGGTGCGTGCTGATCTGGCGCGCCTTAAACACTACTCCCATTCCTCCACGCCCAATCATCTCCTGCAACTCATAATCCCCAATCTCGCCCAGCGCGTTTCTTTCATTGGGCAGAACAGCAAGGGGCAACTCCCCGGATGCCTCCTCCTCCAGGCGAACCTCCAACGCCTTTCTCAGGCTGCATTGTGTGCAAAGACCCACAGGGGCCGCTGATGACAACAGGCTATTGCACCGACGGCAACGGGCACCTTCGGGATGAGTATCACTCATGCCATGACAAAAGGGTTTGTTCAAATACCGTTACACGATTTGTTGCCCATAACTCCGACGCCGACTTGATTAGTTTCCGAAGAGGCCAATCAAATATTTCAGTTCGCTCCGCCAGTCCTCACCCTCCCCGAGGGTTCGCTGAACCTCCACTCGGATCCAATAACCCAAGCGGTCCCGCACCCGCTTGGCGGCCGCCCGCACGCCACCCTCCGTCAAGCCCAAGTCGCGGGCAATATCCTGATAACGAGCCGCCTCCGGGTCTTGCTGCAGTGTTCCTTTAAGCGCCGCAAACAGCTTTGCTTTCCCGCCGATGACGCTTTCCTTTTCCAATTGCTCGAAGGCGCGGGCCAGCACCGCATGCGCCCAGGCACGGTCATACTCCAGATCCGGCGTGGCGTGTTGATCGATGGCTTCAAGCGTCCGGCTGCCATCCCACCCCCTCTCACTCAACGAGATCGGCGCCTGTCCTCCCCCACGACGTTGTGCCTTTCTCCGGTCAAATTGATCACATAAGTAATACTGGAGTGATCGGAGTAAAAACGTTCGAAACCGACCTTTTTCCGGAGATACAGCCCGAAGAAAATCGCGTTCGAGCAGATCCGCAAAGAACCCTTGAACCAAGTCCGAAGCTTCGTCATGAGTATGTCCGCGCGATCGCAGGTAAATCAGCAGCGGCTCCCGATAGGCCCCACATAAGGCCGCCAAGGCGCCATCCAGATGGCCTTTTGCCTCCAGCACTGTAATCCATTGCGTGGCAGGAAACAAAGGAGATGGACGCAGGTCGGTCGACTCCATCGGATCCTTGTCTCGCATGACCTTATTCTGCCATCAGACCTTCACTTTGGAAAGACTTAACCCCAACAACCAGGCCAATTAGCCGTCAGATCCCTCAAATGGAATTCCGCATGGCTTGACCTGGAACAGTTCCACTCGTCCGACCAGTCACATCCAGCACCCATGCAAGTTTCCTTCTGTTTTCCTGTCACTTTTACGCTCTTATTCCTTTTATCCCTTTGCAGGCATATAAATCGTCCCTTTATTCGGACGATGGGTGGGGACCCAAATTAATGCAACGCTGATCATTGGCAAGATCAGAAATCAAAAACGAAGCAGCGCTTTTCTGGTCATATTCTGATTGAGATCCGCAATAAACCGTGAAGGGGACTCAAGGAAGGTGCGCCTTTTAATGTGCGAGACATTGATCGCGCATCAATATCGAACTGTAAAAACCTATGAAGAACCGAATAGAGACCCTCTTGGCTGTAGCGGTAGTTGCAGGAACCGTGGGAACAGCAAGTGCGTTCCCGGAAATGCGCCTGGATCAACTGCTCGTTGATGGCGCATCCATGACGGTCGAAGACAAAATCTTCGACCAATTTGGATGGAAGAGCACAACCATTCCGGCCGCTGGCATTATCATCCAGGGTATTGATTCCAGTAATCCACTTTATAACAACGAGATCGGAATCGATATCCGGGACGGCATGACTCAGAACGTCCGAGGATATTGCATGGGTACTCTGACATACCGTGTCCGGACTTCAGATGGTCGGCCTATTACTGAGATTCACCAAACGCTTAACGGTTCCACTTCAGGAGAGTTTGCATATGCGTATTCGACTGAGTCAGTGTTAGATGAGTACAATAATTATCTGGTCCAACTCCAACAGGTTATCCAAACCGGCTGGGTCCAAGCGCCAGGCTTTGCATGGATCGTTCCATCGCACGACACTCTCAAGATTAATTTGGAAGTTTTCCTTTATGCCGACACAGGCAGTGCCGCTTCGATTACCGACATCCAGCTAACCTTTGGACACAACCAAGCTCCGATGTTCATCACGAATCCGGTTTTAAAGGCCGACGCAGTGCAAGATGTTCCATACCTCGGACAGACTCTGGCCGATGCGGCATTCGACCCGGACCCGAGTGACATCCTAACATTCAGCAAGATCGCCGGTCCTGCCTGGCTAATGGTTTCGATGGACGGTACGCTCAGTGGAACACCACAATTCTCCGATGTTGGTGTGAATCTTTTTTCAGTTCAAGCGACCGACCCTGCAGGGGGAAGCGTAAAAGCCACGCTGGCAATTACCGTCGTTGACGCTGTAAGCGAAACAGAGCTGGTCCGAATCCGTCCGCCGGGTTTGCCCAATTACGATATTGGAGGCGAGTTCGGGCGGGTTTCATTGGATGGCGACAACCTGATTGTTGGTGCCTGGTACGGCGGGAGTGTTCCTCGCGGCTACGCCTACATTTTCAACCGCAACCAAGGAGGACTTGGAGCGTGGGGCGCCGTAAAAAGGCTTGATCCTCAAGCGGACTTATTCGGCACCTCGGTAGCTATCAGCGGGGATACCGCAGTTGTGGGTGCATACGGCGAGAAAAGTAGCGGCGACTTCACCGGTGCGGCGTATGTTTACCAGCGGGACGCCGGCGGAGCAAACGCCTGGGGTATGGTGGCGAAACTCTCCGCCTATGATGCTGCAGGAAAAGACTGGTTCGGCTACTATGTGGCCATTTCCGGCGATACGATCGTGGTCAGTGCGGATCATAAGACTTACGGCGGTAAGACTCTTGCTGGAGCCGCATATGTTTTCGGACGAAACCAGGGAGGTCTGAATCGGTGGGGACAGGTGGCAAAACTGACCAATCCGGACCCGATCGCTTCCTATGTGCGTTTTGGAACAGGCGTCGCCATTGACGGAAATACCCTGATAATCGGCGATATATACGCCGACGGAATCGCTTTCCATGGTGGAGCGGTTTATATCTATCAGAACAGCGGAGGTAGTTGGATCTTCTCCAAGCGAATTGCTCCTCAGAATCTCAGTGCTTGGGAGACGTTTGGTGAGAACCTGTCCATCCACGGAGATACGATTGCGGCGTCGTCCGGTCTTGGAACTTTTGTATTCAGTCGGGACCACGGCGGGCCCGGGAACTGGGGCCAGGTTGCTGCCATTGCCCGCCGAGGAGCCGTGGCGCTAAGCGACGATTATTTAGTGGTGGGCGGGATTATGGAAGTTGCGTTTCTCTACCGTCGCGACGCGTCTGATCCCAGTCTTTGGACGGAGGTCAAATCCATGCGCGCCAGCGATGAGGGGCTCAGCGATCTTTTCGGAGGTTATCTCAGCATTTCCGGCGACACGATTGCTGTGGGGGCTCCGCGGCACGCCACAGTCTACGCTGGCGACGGGCAGGTCTACATTTTTTCGACGGATATTGGCGCGCCACCGGTGGAGTTCACGCAAGATCCGGTCTTAAAGCCTGACGCTACGGAGGACGTGGCTTATGCGGGGCAAACCCTGTCTGATTCTGTAACTAACCCGGCCAACGATGGCAGTCTTCAGTTCAGCAAAATCTCCGGCCCGGACTGGCTGGTGGTTGCGACTGACGGCGCCCTCAGCGGAACTCCACTCAATGCTGATGTTGGCTTGAACCCGTTTACCGTTCAGGTGATGGACTCCGCTGGGGCGATCGCACAAGCCACGCTGCAAATCAGCGTGATCAACGTGAACGATCCGCCCGCCTTCACTGGAAGTCCCGTTTCGGGAGACTCAGCAACCGAGGATGTTGCCTACAGCGGAAGCCTTGCCGGCCTCGCCTCGGATCCGGACACTGGGGACACCTTTGCCTTCAGCAAGGTCAGCGGACCTGCATGGTTGAATATCGCCGCGGATGGCAGCCTCAGCGGAACCCCTGGAAATGATGATGTCGGTCTAAACACTTTCACGGTCAAGGCCACCGATGTGTCCGGAGCAAGCGGTTCAGCCTCGCTAACCATTAACGTTGTCAACGTGAACGATCCGCCAACATTTGTTCCAGGGCCAAATGTGGTTGTGGACGAAGATTCCGGACCGTTCGAAGCAGTTTGGGCTGCCGCGATTAAAGCCGGCCCAGCAGATGAAGCAGTCCAGGCATTGACCTGGGTGTTGGACGTCAATTCGGATCCCGGTCTCTTTCTCGTGCCGCCTGCTCTCAGCACCACGGGAGTTCTTAGTTTTACACCAGCAGCAGACGCAAACGGCAACGCGACTGTCACAGTGACTCTCATGGATGACGGCGGAACGGCCAACGGCGGCAACGACACGAGCGTAACAAGCTCGTTTACTATCGCGGTGACGCCAGTCAATGATCCACCCCAAGCAATAACCGACTCCGCAACAACCACAAAGAACTTGGCGGTCTTAGTGGAGGTGCTGGCGAATGACACAGATGTTGAAAGGGATGTCTTGACGGTTTATTCGGTAACCCAGGGTCAGTTGGGCGGCGTTACCATCAATCCCAATAACACCATCACCTATACCCCCGCATCGGGCACGTTTGGCGAAGACTCTTTCACCTATACGATATCCGATGGTCGTGGCGGCTTCGCAACAACCACGGTAACCGTTAGCATTCAGAATACCCAACCGACAAATCAGGCGCCCACGGCAAACAATGATAGCGCCACCACCGCTAATCACACCCAAGTTACGATCAACTTGATTGGCAACGACATTGATGACGATGGTGATCTGATTACTTTGGTGGCTGTCGGTTCGCCCAGCAACGGGACAACTACTCTGAATGCAGACGGCACGGTTACCTACATGCCTGCCGGTGCATTCAATGGCACTGACAAGTTTACATATACTATCACCGATGGAAAAGCGATAATCAGCGGGACAGTGGACGTCCAAGTGGCGGCTAATATCAAGCCGACGGCCACACCCGACTCGGCAACCACACGGGATACAAAACCGATCACGATAGATGTAATGGACAACGACACCGATGGGGAGAAAGATCCCATTCACATTGTCAGTGTCAGCGAGCCTTCGAGTGGCACAGCAATTCTTAACTTCGATGGAACGGTGACCTTCACTCCATCATTGGGTTTCAAAGGCAAGGCGACGTTTAACTACTCCATCGCTGACGATTTCGGCGGCACGGCAACGGGAACGGTTAGCGTCACAGTTACGGTAAACGCTCTTCCCGATGCAAAACCTGATAAGGTTTCCATGACCGATGAAGAAACCTCAATCGTAATTGACGTGGTGGCAAACGACACCGATTCTGATCTTGATACTCTAACCGTGATTAATGTTGGAGCATTGACCGAAGGCCTCGGAACCGCCACTCAGATTGATAGTAAGAAAGTCCTTTTTACCCCGGAGGACGGTTTTAAGGGAAAAGCGAAATTCACTTACACCATTTCGGATGGCAACGGAGGGTTTGACTCGACGAATGTGACCGTTACAGTGCCTTAGCCCCGGTGTCGCAGAATAGTCAAAGTGCAGGCTGTCGGGTCAAATTCAACGACCTGTCCTTACTCTATTCAAACCCAAACAAGCCAGACTGACACTTAACAGCAAAAGGACGATCGCACTCTCCGGCACTCCGACGAGGTTCGGTAGTTGAGTGGAGAACCAGGGAAAGTTCCCGTGAATGTTCTGGAAAGCCAACTCATCATAGGGTTGAGTGCTGGACGCTAGTGTGGTGTTTGCGAAATACGATGCCTTCTGTTGCGCCCAAAATGGCCCGATGACGAGGCACGTGGAGGGCGCATCCCCTT